>PPYE01739725.1_pt1 | contig 106395 bp, 93 predicted proteins | sample 1559881 | NCBI WGS metagenome assembly PPYE01 (sample SAMN08240022, study PRJNA423297) | Human gut metagenome, whole genome shotgun sequencing project.
GAAGTGGGCTTGGGCAGCGTCAGCACGCCCCGCTCTGTGACGCGGGCATAGACGTCCTCATACCGCTCGCTCTTGACCACCAGCAGCACGGCGGTGTCGCTGCGCTCGCAAAGGTCCATGGCCAGCTGCGCGCCGAACTCATCGGGCAGCGGCGTGTTGATGAGCACGATGTCTGCGCCGGTGCCCAGCAGCATCCGGCGTGCCTCTCCCGCGCTTTGGACTGCGTTGACCGGATAGAAGTGGGTGGGAGGCATGAGCTCACGGATCGTCTTGACGAACTGATCGCCGGAAGAAACCAGCAAAACGCTGTATGTATGTTCCTGGAAAACCATGTGCTCCCTCCCTTCTGCTCCGCCCGATGCGGAGGATTGGTCATCTGATGCCGTAGGCGCTCAAAATTGCCTCCGGCACATGGGCACGGACAAATTCACTTTCAGCGGCCGCCGCCCGGGCCTCCTCCAGGGAGACCGGCAGCCGCTCATAGCGCGCAAGCTGCTCCGCCGGTGCCTCGTAGAGGTTGAGATCCGCGCTGGGGGGCAGCGGCAGCTGGTTTTGCAGTCCGTCCAGCGCCGCGTGGATCAGCAGGGCAAAGGCAAGGTAAGGATTGGCAGTGGGATCCGGGGAGCGCAGCTCCACCCGGCGGTAATCCCCCCGGGCCGCCGGCACGCGGATGAGCTGGGAGCGGTTCTGGCCGGACCAGGTCACATAGCCCGGGGCCTTGCTGCCGCCCAGGCGCCGGTAGGAATCCCGGCAGGGGTTGAGGAAGGCGGTGATCTCCCGGATATGGGCCAGGAGCCCCGCCGTGATGCCGGGCAGCAGGTCTCCCTGCCCGCCCCGGGCGGAGAGGTTAATGTGCAGGCCGCTGCCGGGGAAGCCGCTGAGGGGCTTGGGGGAAAAGTCCGCCCACAATCCGCTGCGGTCGGCGATGGTCTCCACCACGGAGCGGAAGGTCACCGCGTCATCCGCCGCCTTGAGGGGGTCGGCGTAGCGGAAATCGATTTCGTTTTGCCCCGGTCCCTCCTCATGGTGGGAGCTCTCGGGGAAAATCCCCATGCGCTCCAGCGTCAGGCAGATCTCCCGGCGCACGTTCTCCCCCCGGTCCGCCGGGGAGATGTCCATGTAGCCGGCCCGGTCAAAGGGCTCTGTGGTGGGCGCGCCCGTTTCGTCGGTCTTGAAGAAGTAAAATTCCATCTCCGGGCCGAAGGAGAAATCATAGCCTGCCGTCCGGGCCGTCTCCACGGCGGACCGGAGCAGACGCCGGGTGTCCGCCGCAAAGGGCGCGCCGTCCGGTCGGATCACATCGCAGAACATCCGCACCACGGCGCCGTTTTCCGGCCGCCAGGGCAGCCCCGCCAGCGTGGCCGGGTCCGGACGCAGAAAAAGGTCCGACCGCACGGCACCGCCGAAGCCCGCGATGGCGGAGGCGTCGAAGGCCATGCCGTCCTCAAAGGCCCGCCGCAGCTGTCCGGGCATGATGGATAGATTTTTCTGCCGTCCGTAGACATCGCAGAAGGCCAGGCGGATGAACTTCACGTCCTCCTCCTGCACATACTGGATGACCTCCTGGGCCGTATACTTCATGGCCACACCTGCTTTCTTCGTTCAATTTGCAACATACATCTGCCGGTAGGGCATGCTGGAATCGGGCGTCACCAGTGTGAAAGGTCCGGCAAGGACAGCGCCGGGCTCCAGGCCGAACAGGCGGCAGAAGGCCTCCACCGCCGGCCGCAGCCGCTCCAGATCCTCCGGCGCGGCCGGGCGTGCGGTCACCTGCGCCGGGAAGATCACGTCCCGGCAGTCCGAGCGGAGGAATACCTCGCCGCCGTGCATGCCCGTACAGGGAAAGTTTCCCACCAGGGGACCGGAGCCGTCTCCCAGGCCCAGCACGGCGATGAGCCCGCCGGCCTGGTACTCCCCCAGAAAGCTCCCGGCCCGGCCGCCGATGACCAGGACGGGCCGCTTTTCCCCGTAGGCCTTCATGTGCACGCCGGCCCGGTAGCCGGCGTCCCCACGCACGTAGATGGCGCCGCCCCGCATGGCGTAGCCCGCCGCGTCTCCCACGCGGCCGTCCACGGCGATGGTCCCGCCGTTCATGGTGTCCCCCACCGCGTCCTGGGCGTTGCCTGCCACGCGGATGGTCGCACCGTTGAGATACGCCCCCAGGGCGTTGCCGGGAACGCCCTCCACGGTGACCTCGCCGGCATCCAGTCCCGCGCCCAGAAACCGCTGGCCCAGGCACCCCCGGATCCGGCACGTGCCGCCGCTGCGGCGCACGGCCTCGTTCAGCTCCGAAAAGGACAGCGCCGATGCATCCAGTATCATAGTATCACACCTCCGGGTATTTTCAACGCAATCTTTCACTCTCCCGCATGGGCCACGCCCAGCACCTTCAGCTCCCGGTCCGTAAGGCCGATGCCCCGCAGCATGAGCCGGTTTCCCCGCAGGGCCTCGATGGAGTTGATGCCCATGGCTCCCAGAAACTCCTGGATCTCGTGCCTCCAGGCGGTCATCAGGTTCACCAGTCGGCGCTGCCCCTCCTCCGGGTCCAGCCGCTCCACCAGCTCCGGCCGTTGGGTGGCGATGCCCCAGTTGCACTTGCCGGACTGGCAGGTGCGGCACAGGTGGCATCCCAGGGCCAGCAGGGCGGCAGTGGCGATATAGCACGCGTCCGCCCCCAGGGCGATGGCCTTGACCACATCGGCAGAGGAGCGGATGCTGCCTCCGGCGATGATGGACACCTGGCCCCGAATGCCCTCCTGGCGCAGGCGCTGGTCCACCGCGGCCAGGGCCAGCTCGATGGGGATGCCCACGTTGTCCCGGATGCGGGTGGGGGCGGCGCCGGTGCCGCCCCGGAAGCCGTCGATGGCAATGATGTCCGCGCCGCTGCGGGCAATGCCGCTGGCGATGGCGGCGATGTTGTGCACGGCGGCCACCTTGACGATGACGGGCTTTTTATATTCGGTGACCTCTTTGATGGAGTAGACCAGCTGGCGCAGGTCCTCAATGGAGTAGATATCGTGGTGGGGCGCCGGGGAGATGGCGTCGGAGCCCTCGGGCACCATGCGGGTGCGGGACACATCGCCCACGATCTTGGCTCCCGGCAGATGGCCGCCGATGCCGGGCTTGGCCCCCTGGCCCATCTTGATCTCCACCGCCGCGCCGGCGTTGAGGTAGTCCTTGTGGACGCCGAAGCGCCCGGAGGCCACCTGCACCACCGTGTTGGCGCCGTAAGGGTAGAAGTCCTCATGGAGGCCGCCCTCGCCGGCGTTGTAGCAGATGCCCACTTCCCGGGCCGCACGGGCAAGACTGGCGTGGGCGTTATAGCTGATGGAGCCGTAGCTCATGGCGGAAAACAGCACCGGCATGCTCAGCTCCAGCTGGGGCGGCAGAGTGCAGTCCAGCCGGCCCTGGGCGTCCCGCCGGATCGCGGAGGGCTTTTTCCCCAGAAACACCCGGGTCTCCATGGGCTCTCGCAGAGGGTCGATGGAGGGGTTGGTCACCTGGGAGGCATTGAGCAGCAGCTTATCCCAGTAGATGGGCATGGGCTTGGGGTTGCCCATGGAAGAGAGCAGTACGCCGCCGGAGGCGGACTGCTTGTAGACCTCCCGGACGGTATCGCTGTCCCAGTTGGCGTTTTGCCGCAGGGCGCAGCCGCTTTCCACGATCTTCAGCGCCCGGGTGGGGCACACGGACACGCACCGCTGGCAGTCGACGCACCGACTCTCGTCGGCCAGCATCACATGGTGCTGCGCGTCGTAGCGGTGGACGCCGTTGGCGCACTGTGCCTCGCACAGCCGGCAGCGGGTGCAGCGGCCGTCGCTGCGCACCACTTCAAATTCCGGATAAATATCTCGAATCTGCATCAGTATGCTCCCTCCTTCACCCGGACGATCACCGGCTCGCCGCCCATGGGCGCCCAGAGGTGCTCCGCCTCCGGCTCCATGGTGCGGATGGCCGCCTCCTCACTGGCGATGAACACCTTGTCGTCCTTTTCCGCCACCACCATGCTCCGGAGCTTGAGCCGGTCGTTGAGAGCCATGAGCCCGCCGGAAAAGCCCAGAATGATGGAAAAGGGCCCGGTGACCAGCAGGCTGGAGTACACCGTGCGCAGGTACGTCAGCTCCTCCCGCTCCCGGGTCGGACGGCGGGCGATGGTGCTCCAGAAGGGCGCGGCCATCACGCTGGCCGCCTCTTTCAGCGTCAGGCCCTGGCGGCGCAGCAGGTAATCCAGGATATAGGTAAAGACCTCCGTATCCGTCTGGAGCGTGCACCGGTAGCCGAACATCTCCATGAAGCGGCGGTTGGCATCGTAGGAGGAGATCTCCCCGTTGTGGACCACGGAGCGGTCCAGCAGGGCAAAGGGGTGGGCCCCGCCCCACCAGCCGGGGGTATTGGTGGGATAGCGGCCATGGGCCGTCCAGCAGTAGCCCGCGTACTCCTCCAGCCGGTAGAACCGGGCAATGTCCTCCGGATACCCCACCCCTTTGAAAACGCCCATATTCTTGCCGCTGGAAAACACATACGCCCCGGGCACCTTCGTATTCAGCTCCATGACCGTGCGCACCATCAGCTCCTGCTCATCCACCTGCATGGACCGCAGCACCGAGGGCAGCGGCATGACAAAGTACCGCCAGATCAGCGGCTCGTCGGTGATCTGGGGGATCTTTTCCACGGGGATCTCCTCTGCCTGCGCAATATCGAACCGCTCTTTGAGCAGCGTTTCACACTCCCGCCGGCAGCTGTGGTCCCGGAAGAAAACATGCAGGGCAAAGTGGTCCCGGAACGCCGGATAGATCCCGTAGCCGGCAAAACCGCCGCCCAGGCCGTTGGAACGCTCATGCATGGGGATCATGCTCCGGGCCACCGCCCCGCCGCTCATGCGCCGTCCCTCCCGGGAGATCACGGCGGAGACCGCACAGCCGGAGGGGATCCGCACCTGTCCTTCCAGTTGTCTCATGGCACTCATCCTTTCAGGGGAAAATCAAAACGGCGTCCGCCGAAAGAGGACACACTTCCTCCCATGGCGAACGCCGTCGTTCGTTACTAAAGAAAATACTCCATCCAGGGTACTGCCGTCAACCAGCACATTGCCGAAAAATCCCCGCTTCTCCGCCGCATCTTTTGGCGGATGCATCATTGACGGCAGGCCGTTCCCCGGCGTATCATAGGCCCATCAAACGACGATGACGTCGCGGAAGGGACCTTCTGCCGCCATCGTCGTTTTTTATTTTTTTGCGAGGTGATCCGTTATGACGATACCGGAGTATTTTGGCAGCATGGTGTTTGACGACCGGGTGATGAAGGCCCGCCTCAGCGCAGACGTCTACCACTCTTTGCGCCAGACCATCGACCAGGGTACAAAGCTGGATCTGTCCGTGGCCAATGCCGTGGCCGCCGCCATGAAGGACTGGGCCGTGGAAAAGGGCGCCACCCACTTCACCCACTGGTTCCAGCCCATGACCGGCATCACGGCGGAAAAGCACGACAGCTTTATCTCCCCCGCCCCCGACGGCCGGGTGATCCTGGAGTTTTCCGGCAAGGAGCTCATCAAAGGCGAACCTGACGCCTCCTCCTTCCCCTCCGGCGGACTGCGGGCCACTTTTGAGGCCCGGGGCTACACCGCCTGGGACCCCACCTCCTACGCTTTCGTCAAGGGCAAGGTGCTCTATATCCCCACAGCCTTTTGCTCCTACGGCGGCGAGGCGCTGGATAAAAAGACGCCCCTGCTGCGGTCCATGGATGCCCTCAACCGCCAGGCCATGCGGATTTTGCGGCTGTTCGGCAACGAGGGCGTCAAGTGCGTGCACACCTGTGTGGGCCCGGAGCAGGAGTATTTCCTGATCGACGCGGAGCTTTACAAGCGTCGTCCCGACCTGATCTACACCGGCCGCACCCTCTTCGGCGCCCGGCCTCCCAAGGGCCAGGAGCTGGATGACCACTACTTCGGCTCCATCAAGCCCCGGGTGGCCGCCTTTATGGAAGAGCTCAACGAGGAGCTGTGGAAACTGGGCATCCAGGCCAAAACCGAGCACAACGAGGTGGCCCCCGCCCAGCATGAGCTGGCGCCCATCTATACCACCACCAACCTGGCCACCGACCACAACCAGCTGACCATGCAGGTCATGCAGACCGTGGCCGCCAAACACGGCATGGTGTGCCTGCTGCACGAAAAGCCCTTCGCCGGCGTCAACGGCTCCGGCAAACACAACAACTGGTCCATCTCCACGGACACGGGCGTCAACCTGCTCTCCCCCGGCGAGACGCCCCACGAAAATGCCCAGTTCCTCCTCTTTTTGTGTGCGGTGATCCAGGCGGTGGACGACTACCAGGATCTTCTGCGCACCTCCGTGGCCACCGCCGGCAACGACCATCGCCTGGGCGCCAACGAGGCGCCTCCCGCCGTGGTGTCCATCTTCCTGGGCGACGAGCTGACCGCGGTGCTCCAGTCCATTGAGGCCGATACCCCTTACCACGGCACGGAGCGCACCCGCATGAAGCTGGGCGTGCCGGCGCTGCCCCGGTTCCTGCGGGACACCACCGACCGCAACCGCACCTCCCCCTTCGCCTTCACCGGCAACAAGTTCGAGTTCCGCATGCTGGGCTCCTCCAACTCCATCGCCTGCGCCAACATCATGCTCAACAGCGCCGTGGCAGATACCCTGCGCAAGTTCGCCGACCGGCTGGAGGGCGCGGAGGATTTTGACAGCGCCATCCACGCCCTGATCCGGGACACCATCATCGCCCACAAGCGCATCCTCTTCAACGGAAACGGATACGACGATGCCTGGCTGGAGGAGGCCGCCAGACGGGGACTTTCCAATCTGCGCACCACGCCGGACTGCGTGCCCTGCCTGCTGGCAAAGAAGAACATGGATATGCTCACAGGCCTGGGTGTCTACACTCCCGCGGAGCTGGAGTCCCGCTATGAGATCACCCTGGAAAACTACTGCAAGACCGTCTCCATCGAGGCGTTGACTATGGTGGACATGGCCCGCCGGGACATTCTGCCCGCCGTGGAGCGCTGCGCCGCCCAGGTGGCTTCCGCCGCCGCGGCCAAAAAAGCCGTGGACTGCCAGCTGCCCTGCGCCTATGAGACGGGTCTGGTACGCCGCCTGTCCGGCCTCACCGACCGCATCGCCGATGAGACTGCCGCCCTGGAGCAGCTGATGGTCCAGCTGCATTCCGCCGGTGACGGCGCCGAGACCGCCAGCCGTATCCGGGACGAGGTGCTGCCCGCCATGGCCGCCCTGCGCGCCACGGTGGACGAAGCCGAGACCCAGACCGCCGCCCGCTGCTGGCCCTATCCCACTTACGGTGAGCTTTTGTTCAGCGTGCGCTGAGCGGAGCTTGTCATAAATCCATACACACTTCCTCAAAAACGCACCAAGGCGCCCGGAAAATTCCCGGGCGCCTTGGTGCGTTAGGAGTATAAAAGAAGGGGTTCAAAATCAGACGATGCCCTGCATCCGCATGAGGATCTCCGCAAACAGCGCGGACACGAAGAACGTGCCGAAGATGACCAGCAGCGTCACCACAACGCCGCGCCAGCCGATCTTCTTGAAGTCCGCCCAGCTCTTGCCGATGGAAACGCCGGTATAGGCCAGGATGGGGGTGCAGATGGCCAGGAGGTTGATCTTATTGGTAGCCTCCACCACAAAGCCGCTGATGGGGCTTGCGGGAATGGCGATCAGAATGCCGATGATGGAGATATAGCAGATGGCGGGGATGTTGAAGGGGATGAGCTTGGCCAGCACCAGTCCGGCGGCGCTGATAGCCACCAGAATGGCCATGCCGGGGATGCTCTCGAGAATATCGACGCCAAAGCCCACATAGTTGCCCACCAGCATGATCAGTCCGGAGATGGACAGCACCAGGACCCAGTCCAGGACGGTATCCAGGGTCAAACGCTTCTTGTTTTCCATGTTCTGCTTCCTCCTTACACTTGCTTCTTGCCCCGGCCCAGCTTGGGCTCCAGGATCTTATAGAGCTTCTCCGTCAGGGGCAGGCCCAGGAAGATGGAAATATACAGGCCGGCCACGGTGGAGATCAGGTTGCTGATGCTGGCGTAGCTGGTGAGGGTGACCTCCAGCTCCGGCTTCATCTCGATGAGGGGAGCCAGGGCGGCAGTCATCATGCCCGCGCTGCCGCAGCCGGTGGCCATGGCGTAGGCCTCCACGGAGATGGGGGTGGCGCTGGCCAGGAAGCTGGCGATGGCGCCCATGAAGATGGTGCCGAACACGGTGCCCACCACGTACACCACCATGACGCCGCGGAACTCGGGGCAGTCAGAGCCGTACCGCTCGGAAACGAGCGCCACGTTGGGCTCACGGCCCACAGAGTGGGTCATGCCGATGCACTCGCGCTTGAAGCCCAGCAGCAGCGCCACAGGCAGAGCAAACACGATGGTGCCCAGGTTGCCGAAGTTCTGGAGGATCAGTGCGGGGCCGGCCATGATGATGTCGTTGATGCCCACGCCGCTGGTGATGCTGATCTTGGCGATCAGCAGCGTGATGCCGATGGAGATCAGGGAACTGGCCGTGTTGGACTGCTTTTCCTTGAGGAACTTGGCAGGCTTGAAAAGATACAGCGCCAGGCAGAGGATCATGGCGTAGATCATAGGCAGCAGGGTAATGGTGCCGGGGCCCGCGGGGATCTTCACAGAGCCGATCCGCTCGCAGATGATGGTGATCACCAGCACCGTCAGATACAGCTTATAGTCTTTGAACAGCAGAGTTTTCTTTTCCATGGTTCACCCTCCTCAGCGCAGCGTAATGGTGCGGTCGTTGTTCTGCTGATAGGCCAGGTACTCTTCCTTGGTCATCACGGGCTTGAAGTTGGCCAGGATGTCCTTTGCCTCCTTGGCGCCGTCAAACAGCAGGTCGATGATGGTCATGGCCATGGCCTTGGCCGGGACGATGCAGGCAAGGTCCGGATCCACCAGCTCGAAATCGCGGGTGTGGAGCGCGCCGCGTACGCCGCCGAACATGGGGTGGATGGCGGGCATCAGGTGGGAGATATCGCCGAAGTCGAAGGAACCGGTGAAGTCGCTGCCCTCGATGATGGCGCCCTCCAGGCCCAGCTCCTTGAGGTTTTCACGCAGGAGGCCGTCCATCTCCGGCTGCTTCAGGATGGGCAGATAGCCGGGGATCTCGGTGATCTCCACGTTGGCGCCCACGGCCATGCCGCCGGCCAGGATGGCCTGGTTGATGCGGCTGTTGATGTCGCTGAGGCCCTGGATGGTACGGGCACGGACATAGGCCTCCATGGTCACGTCGGCAGGCACCACGTTGACGATGTCGCCGCCCTTGGTGATGATGGGATGGAAGCGGGCACGCTCGCTCTCCCGGAAGGTCTCCCGGAGGGCGTGGACGTTGTTGATGGCCAGCATGGCGGCGTTGAGGGCGTTGATGCCCTCATAGGGGGCGGAGCCGGCGTGGGACTCCTTGCCGATGAAGTGGATCTTCTTGCCGATGAAGCCGTTGCTCTCCGGTCCGATGATGGCCTTCATGTCGCCGGTATCCTGGGCGTGGAACATCATGGCCATGTCCACATCGTCCAGCTCGCCCCGGCGGATCAGCTCCTGCTTGCCGCCGAAGTAGCAGATCTTGCCCTCTTTTTTCAGCTGCTCACGGTACTCCAGCTCAATGAACTCCTCAGCGGGAACGCCGATGAAGCTCACCTGACCGTCCAGCTGGTCCAGCACGCCGCTGCGCACCAGACCCAGGGCGGCACCGATCATACCCGCCACCTGCAGGTTGTGGCCGCAGGTGTGGCTGGCGCCGATCTCGTTGGCGTCCTTGTGCTCCTTGCAGCTGATGCCGTCCAGCTCGCCCATGACCGCGATGTGGGGGCCGGACTTGCCCTCGTTGGCCCGTGCACGGCAGCCGGTCACGGCAATGTTGCGCTCCACCTTCAGTCCCAGGCTCTCCAGGAAGTCTGCCACGGTGGCCGTGGTCTTGACCTCTTTGTAGCCGAACTCAGGGTTGTGGTAGATGCTGTCCTTGACGGCAAAGATTTCCTCCCTGCCGGCGTCAATGGCCGCCAGGACCGCTTGTTTGATCTCCTGCTTCGTCATAATGGAAAATCCCCTCTCCAAAAATAATTTCCTTATAAATGATATGTCTCAAATAGGACACAAACAAAGCATAGTCGCTTGCAGCACCATAGTCAATGCTAATTTGCGCAAACCGCCTATTTTTGGGTAAATGCACAGAAAGCGCGCAAAAATTAATGCGAAATTGACAGTCGTTTTCTGGAAATTGGGGGCAGAAGCTTGTCTTTACCGGGGAAAAATGCTATATTGTCCCCAGGAAACAAACGGTAAAGAGGACCATTATGAAAATTGGAATTATCGGACCCGAGCTCTCCGGCAGGCAGATCCAGGCGCATTTGCAGGCCATCTCACCGGAGACGGAAACCATTCTTTATCCCCGTGAAACCACCGCCGGTGCCCTGGAGGTCATCGACCAGTGCGAGGCGGAGTGCACCGCCGTCCTGTTCACCGGTGTGGCGGTGTTCAGCAGCGTCATCCAGCGCCACACCATGATCCGGGCCTATGAGTATGTCACCAAGGACGCGTACAGCCTGATGAACACCCTGCGTCAGATGGAGCGCCAGGGCCTGGCACTGGACGAGTTCAGCATCGACGCCGTGGAGCCCCACGTGGTGGAGGACGCCTTCAGTGAGTGCGGCATCACTCCCCGGAACATCCGCTATCTCCCCATCGGCTCTTCTGAGGAGCAGTCCTATATCCAATGGCACCAGGACCTGTGGGACCGTGGGGAGAGCAAGGCCATCCTCACCGGCTTCGTCTGGGTCTATCACCACTTCCGGGACAAGGGATACCCGGTATTCTATCTCTCCGGCTCCCGCTTCACCGTGCGGGAGGCCTTCAACCGCCTTGTGACGCGCCTGAAGCTGAAGGAGGCCCACTCCGCCCAGATCGTGGTGGAGATCATCGAACTGGACAACCTCAGCGAGAGCGCCGGTAACTACTATTCCGACCGGCTGCGGATCTGCCAGTGCGAAAGTCTCATCACCGAGTACTGCCGCCGGATGGAGGCTTCTTTTTTTCGCAGCGGGCAAAACCGCTATATCATCTTTGCCAACCGGGGCGGCGCCAAGCGGGAGGAAAACTACCAACAGCTCAATCATCTCCAGTCCCGCATTCTGAAGACCGGACTTCACCCCAACATCGGCATCGGCTTCGGCTCCACCGCCTACCAGTCGGAGATCCACGCCAGCAAGGCCCTTGTCCACGCCAAGGCAGCAAAGGGCAGCTTCATCTATCTGGTGGATGAAAGCGGCTCCCTGACCGGTCCTCTGGGCAGCGAGAGCGCCATCTCCTACGATCTCATCTCCCGGGACGACCAGGTGGAGCAGATCGCCCAGGAGACAGGCATGAGCGGGGCGTACATCGCCAAGCTCATGGCTCTGATCCAGCTGCGGGGCGATGCCGAGTTCGACGTCAAGGAGCTGGCGGACTGCCTGAACATCACCGTGCGCAGCGCCCACCGGATCATCCGCAAGCTGCTGGAGTGCGGCTACGCCACCGTGTGCGGCAAGGAGAGCTCCGGCGCCGGGCGGCCCAAGACGCTGGTCCGGCTGCACTTTGTCCGGCAGGAGGACGCCGCTGATACGAAATCGAGTTCTGATGCATAAAAAAGGAGAGGATGCAATTGCATCCTCTCCTTTTTTGTGGTGAAATATACCGTTTTGTCCCGGCGACACTCACCGTGCACCGTTTTGTAAGAGGCACACAGCATTGTAGGCCAGCATGGCCGCTGTGGGAGCCAGTATGGCCTCGTCCAGCCGGAAGGCAGGGTTGTGCAGCGGCGCCGCCTGGAACAGTTCCTCGTTTTTGCAGCCCACGAACGCAAAGACTGAGGGTACCTCCCTGGAGATAAAGCAGAAGTCCTCTCCCCCCATAAACCGGTCTGCCTGGGTCAAAACAGCGTCCGGGCCAAGCAGCTCCTCTGTATGTGCCTGCACGCTGCATGTCAGGTCCGGGTCGTTCTCTACCGGAAAGCAGGCAATCCGATAGTCCAGCGTATAGCTTCCGCCGTAGATCTGCGTCACGGCTTTAGCGCACTGGTCAATGAACGCTTTTGCTGCCTGCTGCACCTGCGGCTGAAAACTGCGCACAGTTCCGGTCAGCTCACAGCTGCCGGGAATGGCCCCCCGGGACGTTCCAGCGTGGAACGTGCATACGGACAGTACCGCTTGTGTGCAGGGACTGATGCATCTGCTCACAAATGTTTCCAGCAGCTCATACACCTTGACTCCCATGTTGATGGCATCCACGGCCTTTTCCGGCTGGCTGCCGTGGGCTCCCTTTCCGCAGAGGGTCAGGGTAAAGAAATCCGGATTGGCTGTGACAGGGCCGGTCTGGAGCAGGTACTTTCCAGCCGGGTAATCCGGCGACACATGCGCCGCCAGGGCCATGTCCACATCCGGATCTTTCAAAACGCCGCACGCCAACATGCGCTGCGCCCCACCCGGTGCCTCCTCACTTGGTTGAAACAGCAGCTTGACCGTGCCATGCAGTTCCTGACGCATGCGGCTGAGAAGCATGGCTGCTCCCAAAAGCCAGGTCACATGGGCATCATGTCCGCACGCATGCATCTTTCCCGGCGTACAGGACGCGCAGGCAAGTCCCGTCTCCTCCTGGATGGGCAGCGCATCCATGTCCGCGCGGAGCAGCAGCGTCTTGCCCGGATGGGCTCCCCGGATAATCCCAACCACACCGGTCCCTCCGACCTGATCGTGTACTTCCATCTCCAGGCCCCGCAGAACTTCCGCCACTTTCCGTGCTGTATAGACCTCCTCAAACCCAAGTTCCGGATGCCGGTGGAGATCCTGCCAGATTTCCCGCAGCTTTGGGTCCAGCTGCCGCGCCATTTCCAAAATCTGCTCTTTTTTCATTATTCCTTCATCCCGCTTTTTATTACACTTTGTTTTTTTCCTTGGCCTGTCTGGCGTATTCCTTTTCCTCCGGTGTACGCAGCAATCCGAACTGAATGGTAATGACCGCCGCCAGGATCAGGAAGTAGCAGTAGAAGTTATACTTGACCACCGCCAGAGGATTCAGCGCCGCATAGAAACCGGAGAGCGTCAGCATGCCGCCTGCGTGGGGCGCCAGTCCGTGTACGGCGCAGGCGAAGATATCCAGGAGGCTTGCGTTCCGCTTGGGCGCAATGTGGTGCTCCTCAGCGATGTCCTTGGCCAGCGGCGCAGCAATCATAATGGCAATGGTGTTGTTGATCAGTGCAAAGTCCAGCAGACCGGACATGAAGCCGATGCAGTACTCTGCCCCCTTGCGGGTGCGCACACGGCGGCGCAGCACGCTGACCAGCCAATCAATTCCGCCATATACGGTGATGATACCGATCAGGCCGCGCAGCAAAATGGCAACGATAGCCGTAGTCATCATGCCGGACATGCCCGTGCCAATGGACTGAGCAAAGCCGGAGAGCGTCATGCTTCCGGTCGCCAGCCCCACGAACCCGGCCAGGAACGTGCCGCTGACCAGCACCACAAACACATCCATTCCCATGATAGCTGCAATCAGCACGTATACATAGGGGATAATCTTCACCAGGCTGTAAGTCAGCTCTCCGGTAATCTGCTCGGTTCCGCTGCTCATCATGGCAAAGGCGACCACCGTTACCACTGCCGCAGGCAGGGCGATCAGCAGGTTCATGCGGAATTTGTCCTTCATTTCGCACCCGGCACCGGTGGTGGCCGCAATGGTGGTATCGGAGATGATGGAAAGGTTGTCCCCGAACAGGGCGCCGCTGTACACCGCTGCAAAATACAGAGGGATGCTGGAGCCGGTCCCCTCCGCAATGGCCAAGGCAATGGGTGCAATGGCCACCAGCGCGCCGGAGGAAGTACCGATGGCCGTGGCCACCAAGGCCGTAATGATGAAGATGCCCGGCAGGATGAAGTGGGTGGGCACCAGAGAAAGTCCCAGGTTCACCACGCTGTCCACACCGCCCATATCCTTGCACACACCGGAAAACGCACCGGCCACCAGGAAAATCATGCACATGAGCATGGTACCCTCATCACCGGCCGCCTGGCAAAAATGTTTGACCTTTTCCGGCAGAGGCATATAGCGGTTCATCAAAAATGCGGCCACGATACCCACCAGGATAGCCGCATGCCGCGGGAACTGGTTCCACGGCTGTTCCACAGTGCCGGTCACTGTGTAGAAAATACCGCACCCCAGATACAGGCCCAAAAACACAAACATGGGAATAAACGCGGCAAAGCCATATTTCTTTGCTTCTTTCATCTCATTTGACATGTGCGCTTTCCTCCTACACGAAAATTTGAACAGCAGTTTCCACTTGTACAGGCCTGCAATTCGTTGTCTGATAATTAAGCAATTTTTGTGCCATAGTCTTCTTTTCCCATAATATTCTTGCAGGATTTCTAATTTTTTATATGATTTTTATCTATTTTTTACAGCAGTTGCCCCAGGATACACGGGAAACGGCTTCTGCCTCGTTTTATTTTAATTGGAGAAAACCGGTTTTCTCCAATTAATTGCATCTTTTTCTCCGGTTTCCAGGCGATTTCCTTCCCTTTTTTCGTTGACATCCCTCCGCGCCCGTTTTTATAATGGATTAAACTTGTACAGCCCCAGCGTTCGTTCTTTCATTTGTTTTACAGAAAGGGCGAGAATATGAAAATTGAAGATCTGCGTTACACACAAATCGGCTATGTCAATACGCCTCTGGAACCCATGCCTGCACTGTCCCACATTTTGGGAAAAGGCAGCCTTTACATCAAGCGGGACGACCTGACTGGTCTGGCCCTGGGCGGAAACAAAGCCCGCAAGCTCAATTACCTTGTCCAATATGCGCTGGATCACGGCTACACCACCTTGATGACCTTTGGCGGCGTACAGACGAATCACGGCCGTCTAACAGCTGCCGCCGCTATCCGGGCGGGCCTGCGCTCCATTCTGGTCTTGAAAGGACAGCGTCCGGAGTATCTCTCCGGCAACCTTCTGCTGGACCGCCTGATGGGCAGTGAGCTGTATTTTGTAGATACCTCCGCCGCCGATTCTCTGCCTGCTGAGGAACAAGCCGCTGCCAAGGAACGCTTTATGGACCAATGTGCCCGGGAGATCATCGCACAGCATGAGGCAAATGGAGAAAAGGTGCTCTCCATCCCTGTGGGCGGTCAGACAGTGATCGGTTCCGCCGGATATATTCAGGCCATACCGGAAATCATGGAGCAGATGCGCCGCCAGCAGATCCAGGCCAAACACCTGGTAGTTGGCTACGGCTCCACGGGAACGTTTGCCGGTTTGTGGGCCGGGGCAAAATATTACAACGCCCCCTTCGATGTGATCGGAATCCCCATCGAACCGGACTACCGCCCCATCGCGGAGACCGCCGCATTCATCAATGAGCTCAGCCGCACCTTTGAAATGGGATTTACCTGTTCTGCGGAGGACCTGCATGTGGCCTGTGGCTCCGACAGTGATTTTTACGGCGGCGTCGGCTACAATGAGCCGGATGGTGTGACGCAGCATTACATTCAGATGCTTGCTGCCACAGAAGCCATCTTCCTGGACCCCTGCTACACCGGTAAAGTCTTTCATGGATTTGTGGATCTTCTTCAGCGGGGGATCATCCCCGAGGGAGATGGTGCTATCTTCCTGCACACAGGCGGTGCGCCGGGCCTGTGGAGCAAAGAGCATCTGGACGATATGCAGGCAGCCTACTGGTCCGACCCGGAGCAGGACCATGTGCACGAGATGACACTATGAGTCTTATGAGATATTTGATTCAAAATGGCCTTATCTATGACGGGACTTTGGAGCGTCCTCCCTTCCGGGGCGATATTTTGGTAGAGTGCGAGCGCATTGCTGCCATCGACTCCCGGATCTCCTGCGAAGACGCCCAGGTCTTTGACGCAGGGGGCAGGATGATCACTCCCGGCTTTATCGACTTTCACCGGCACGCCGATCTTGCGGTCTTTTCCCCGGAGTTCGGCGCGCTGGAGCTGGCGCAGGGGATCACCACGGTAGGCATGGGTGTGTGCGGTTTCTCCTTCGCCCCCTATACAGAAAAATCCGACGGTCTATATTCTTATACACTCTCTACCCACGGCCCTGATTGCACCGGCGCGCGCTACACCTCCATGGAGGATTACCTGAACGCTCTGCGCGGCCTCTCCTTACCGGTGAACGTATCCACCCTGCAGGGCCTGGGCGCCATCCGGCTGGCCGTGAAGGGATATGACCCCTCTCCCTTTACCGACCAGGAACTCCGTCTGGCCCAGCACTATGTAGAATCAGCGCTGGCCTGCGGCCTGCGTGGATTTTCCACAGGGTTGGTGTATCTGCCGGAACTGTATAACTCCCAACAGGAGATCATCTCCATGCTGGCACCCTGCCGCGGCAAAGGCAGTCTCTTTATGCCCCATATGCGGGATGAGGCCTCTCGTCTGCCCCAGGCTGTGGATGAGAGCATCGCCATCGCCCGGGACAGCGGGATGGCGCTGGGTATCAGTCATTTCAAAGCCCTGGGTCCGGACAACTGGCACGGAACACTGGAGCAGGCCATTGCCCGCATCGAGCAGGCCAGAAGCCTCGGAATGGATGTAACGGTGGATTTTTATCCTTACCACGGCACCGCCACTACACTCGCTTCCATCCTTCCCGCCTCCTTTTTGACGGAAGATTTTTCCGTTTTGCTTTCAAAGATCGACTCTGCCCAAAGTATTGAACGTCTGCGCCAGTGCTTTTTGCACCCCGGTCCCCAGGACGAGCGCATCGATCCGGCCTTCCGCTGGAGCCATGCCATGATCAGCGGCGTCTCCCTGCCCGAAAACCGGTGTTATCTTGGAAAAACCATCCATGAATGCGCCATTTCCGCCGGGTATGAGGACGAATACCCCTTTATTGCCCGACTGCTGGCCTCAGAAAACGGAAGCGTGAGCATGGTGGGACTCAATATATCGCCGGATGACATCGCGCGCATTGCCAGGCTGCCCTACTCCATGCTGATCTCCGACTCCCTCTACAATATCACCGACACACCGCATCCCCGGCTCTACGCTTCCTTCCCCCACTTTCTGCAGCAGTTCGCCCTTGAACATTCGGTACTCTCCATGCAGGAAGCCATCCACAAAATGACCCAGCTTCCCGCCCAGCGCATGCAGTATACCGACCGCGGCGTGCTGCGCCCCGGCTTCTTTGCGGACATTCTCGTTTTTGACCCCCACCAGTTGGGTGACCACGCCACCTTCACTCGCGGAAAGCAGCGCTCTACTGGTATGGATCTTGTGCTCGTCAACGGCCAGCCCGCCTGGCAGAAAGAGTCCATGCTTTGCCGGGCAGGCGTCTGTCTGAACTGAATGCATCCCCGTCATTTGGAGGTATCGGGTATGAAAAAACGCATTGGGATCATCTCGCAGCGCCAGGGTATGTCCAACTTTTATAAACTACTTTTGCAGCAACTGTTCGGCGACATGGCAGAGATCCTTGTTTTCAATCTGGAGGATGAGTCCATCCGCCGCCTGGAAGAGTGCGACCTCTATCTCAATACCTCCACCAGCTATGATCTGATGCGCAACCGGTGGGCAACCGAGTTCTTCCCCGCCTCCTCCAAGCTGATCCATGGAGATATCACATTCACCAAGAAAGCCGTAGATATTCTCAAGCGCTACCCCGACGGGACGCGGGCGCTGCTAGTCAACCAAAGCCAGCACATGGCCATGGAGAGTATCGCACAGCTCTATCACCTGGGCATCACGAACATTGAGTTTTTTCCCTATGCCCCGGAGATGCCGTCCTATCCGCAGGTATCGGTGGCTTTCGCTCCCGGTGAGGCGGAGCTTGCTCCGCCGGGCCTGGAGGTCGTCGACATCGGCTCACGCTGGTTTACAGCCAACACCATCTGTGAGATCGCCCTGAAGCTCGGAAATTCCTTCTTTCTCGAAACCGCCGCTTTTGCCGGATATGTCTCCTCCCTGGCCGATATCGATTACTCCCTGCAAGAAATCACTTACAGTCGCCTGACCGCCGAAAACAAACTCGAGATTATTCTCAACTCTTTGGATGCGGGCATCGTCTGCGTGGATGAGAAAAACCTGATCACACTCATCAACCGGGAGGCTCGCTCCCTTCTGGGCGCCAGCCGCTCATCGGCCCTGGGCCAGCCGGCCCACAAGCTTTTCCCCGAGCTTCCTTTCTCCGATGCCACCGGAGACAAGCCCCTTCTTCTAACCATCCACGGGCAGGAATTGAGCGTCTCTATCTCCAAACTGCACATTAAGGACCGCTCTCTGGGGGCTTTCGCAATTTTTCATCGGTTTGAAGATGAGGAAAACCGTCAGATCACCCTGCGGCTGCAAAAAGCGCCCAAAAGTCATTCAGCCCGCTATACATTTACCGATATTGTGGGCAAAAGCCCGGCCATCTGCAAAGCCAAAGAAATTGCTTTGCAGATGGCGCCCAACAACGCCTTTGTCATGATCAGCGGAGAGAGCGGAACCGGAAAGGAGCTGTTTGCTCAGGCGCTGCACAGCGCCTCCGGGCGCAGTGGCGGGCCGTTTATCGCAGTCAACTGCGCAGCGCTTACGGAGACGCTGCTGGAAAGCGAGCTGTTTGGGTATGTGGACGGAGCCTTCACCGGAGCCAAGCGCGGCGGACGCCCTGGTCTTTTTGAGTGCGCCCACCGGGGAACACTCTTTCTGGACGAGATCGAGACCATGAGCCCCGGTCTTCAGGCAAAGCTCCTGCGGGTCCTCCAGGAACGGGAGGTGGTTCGAATCGGATCAGTGGAACCCATTCCCATCGACGTACGTGTCCTCTCCTCCACCAATGAAGATCTTCTTACCCGTGTGCGCCTGGGTACGTTCCGCCAGGATCTCTACTATCGCCTAAACGTCATCCCTATCCATATCCCTCCCCTGCGCCAACGCCGAGAAGATATCCCCCTGCTATTCGATGCTTTTTACCAGCAGATGCACGCACAGTTCACGCTCTCTTCCCAGGCCCGGGCTCGCCTCCTTCAATACAGTTGGCCCGGCAATGTACGGGAACTGCAAAACTGCGTGGAATACCTTCACTATACCGGTCGGTCCCACATCTCGTGTGAAGATCTTCCTTTGCAGTTCCAGCCTATCCATGCGTTATCTCCGCTTTCCGCTTCTCCGACGAAAGAGTCTCTTTCACAGCAAGACGTGGTTATGTATATCTTAGGCGATCACCATGGTCACAGCCAGGGACTCGGGCGTCAGCGGATCGTTCAGCTGTGTCTGGAACAAGGCTGCCCCATCTCCGAGCACGAGGTACGTCTGGCGCTCCGCGCCCTGCAAGAAGCCGGATGGATCACTCGTGGGCGAGGCCGTGCCGGGACCCATCTTTCCAGCCAGGGTTATGAACGCTACCTGGCGCTGATCCAAAACTCCGATCCACTCTATTCCTCCCAATAAAAATCCCCACCGCAGGTATTTTCGCAATACCCGCGGCGGGGATTTCTCTGTTTTTCAATGCGCCGTCTTTCCTCCGTCCACATAGAGGATCTGACCGGTGACAAAAGCGGATGCGTCAGAACACAAAAACAACAGTGCGCCGTGCAAATCCTCCGGATGTCCAAAACGACCCATGGGTACATCTGCCAAAATTTCCTGTACCCGCTCCGGATCCGCCCGCAGATCTGCGTTCATATCCGATTCCACATAACCCGGTGCAATGGCATTGACACGTATGCCATATGTACTCCACTCAAAAGCCAGTGTCCTCGTGAATTGTTCCACTGCGGCCTTGCTGGTGCAGTAGGCCAGTCGTCTGCTCAGTGCGCATCTTGCGCCGATGGAGCTGATATTGATGATACTGCCGCCGCCCTGCCGCTGCATGACCGCTCCTGCTTCACGCGAGAAGAGAAAAGTTCCCTTCACATTGGTCTGCATGATGCTCTCCCAATCCTGCACGCTGGTCTCCTCAGGTGCCCGGCGCAGCAGAACTCCAGCGTTGTTGACCAGTATGTCGATTCTGCCGAAGCGGTCCAGCACTGCCTGTACGAACTCTTTCACAGAATTTTCATCCGACACATCTGCCGACCGGGCAAACACCGCAAGCCCCTCCCGGGCCAGTTCCTCTTCTGCCTGGCGCAGCCTCTCGAGACTATGGCCGCAGATGGCTACCCTGGCACCCCGGCTGGCCAGTGCCCTAGCATAGGACAACCCCAATCCCCGGCTGGCACCTGTGATGATCGCCACCTTATCCTTTACACAAAACAGCGGATCCATACCTCCTCCTATTCTTCCAGCGGCATTTCAGAGAAGAACTTCCCCGTAGCCTCTCCGTTGCAGCAGCTGTATGCCGCCACCGATTCGATGTCTTCTTGGCCAGTATTTTCGATCACATGGATGACTCCCCGAGGAATGTAGATAAACGTGCCGGGCTTGAGAGGAAATTCCTCCTCATCCTCCGTACCATAACCGACGATATATCTCCCTGTGCCTTTGATAAAATACTGAGCCAATTCACTATTGATATGGTAGTGCGCTCTGGAGCGGTGCCCCGGCTTGATGCGCACGAAGCTCATGGTGAGATGTTCGCTGCCGCAGGACTCCCTGGAAATGCCAAAGTGATGATCCAGCTGCTTTTCATAGTTCCGATCCGGCTCCAGTTCATCTGTATTTAAGCAAACAATTTTTGCCCAATGTTTTTTCATAGTCTTCCCCCATTTATGTCTTTTTGTTTTTCCGCAGGACAGGGAACAGATATTCTTTGGCCAGGATATATACCAGAGCCGCAATCAGCAGCATAGAGATAGGCCGGGTGAAAAACGGCAGAAAACTGCCTTTTCCCGCCAGGATAGCTCGGCGGAAGTTGGCATCCGCCAGGCTCCCGCCCACCACGATGCCAAGCAGCATAGGAGCAATGGGGAAATCCAGCTTCTTCATAATCAGGCCGATGATACCGAAGACAAACATCAAATATACGTCTCCGATACGGCTATTTGCACTGTATCCACCCATCGCACAGAGAATGACTACCGCTGCCATGATGGCAGGAAGCGGGATAGTCAATACCCGCACTATCCCACGTCCTACAAAGGTGCCAATCAGCAAAAATACGATTCCCGCAAAAAGCATTGCCAGCACGATGTAGTAAAGATACTGGGGATTCTTGCTCAAAAAAGAAGGTCCCGGCTGCACGCCATGGATCGTGAGAATGCCCAGGATCACGGCTGTAACGGCGTCACCAGGAACGCCCAACGCTAACAAGGGTGCATAAGCGCCGGGGACGCAGGCATTGTTGGCCGTTTCAGAGCCCACCAGTCCCTCCACACTGCCATGTCCAAAGAGCTCCTTTTCCTTGCTGCAGGAGTAAGCATGGTCATAACCTACCCAAGAGGCGATATTGGCTCCAATGCCCGGCACCACGCCGATCACGAACCCGAGCGCTGCCGCCCGCAGGGACATCCACTTATATTTCCACCAAATCCTGTGCTGGAACAGCGGCTCCTTTTTCAGCTTTACCCGTTCCATCTGATAATCGATCAAGGAGGTAAACACCTCAGACATGCCATAAAGGCCAATCATAGCCGGCACCAGAGAAATGCCATTTCTGAGGTAGCGCATATCAAATGTTAGCCGCGCGGCGCCATTGATAGGATCCAGCCCCACAAAGGCACACATAAGGCCGAAACATGCGGCAATAAGTCCTTTCAAAAGATCTGCCCGAGAGAGCTTGGCACAGATCACCAGACCAAACATGGCAAACCAGAAAAGTTCCCAGGGGCCCAGTTTCATTGCCACCGCCAGCATAAACGGCATAATGGCCAGCAAAGCCAGGCTGCCCACGGTGTTGCCAACAAACGACGCGAACACGTTCACGCCCAATGCGCGATTGGCAAGCCCCTGCTGCGTCAGCGGGTAAGCCTCGCGTGCCGTACTGGCAGAGGCAGGTGTACCAGGGATATTCAGCACCGTTGCGGCGATGCTGCCGCCATAGGTGGCACCCGCCTGAGCCGATGCCAAAAATACGATGGCCCACAGCGGATCCATGGTGTACGTAGCCGTGGCCAGCATAGCGACCGTCATTGTGGTGGAAATTCCTGGCATGGCACCGCCCATAATGCCCACCGCCACGCCCAAGCACATCAGCCCAAGTCCGTGCAGGCTCAGCATGGAAGCCGCCGAGGAGAGAAACAGCTGCAAGTTCAAAGTCACCCCTCCTTATGTCAGTTGAATGCCAAAGAGCCGATAGAACAGCAGCCAGCAGCAGCCGATGAACAAGGCCGCTGCGAGAATTGCCAGCACCGGCTTAACGCGCCGGGCATACAGTCTCAGCGCCACGATCATAAACAGCAAACTGGAAATGTAAAATCGCCCTTTCTGCACACCCAGGAAGATGTAGATGCCGATCAGGGCAATGGCCGCTGCAATCCGCCGGGTTGACTCTGCTTTCAAAAACGCTTTCACACACTGGCAGAACCTCCCCCATGTAAGATTCTGCCGCCGACGGAATGCGGAGATAACGTACAATGAACTTAAAAGCACCATCACAGAGGAGATGATCTGGGGGAAAATCCGTGCGCTTTGCACATAGGTCTCATTTCTAATAGGAATCGTACAAGAATAGGCGCAGAGCCCTACTGATATCAAAAAAACAACGATACTGGTGACCGCCTCGCGGTTCTCTTTCCCAAAATTCATAGCCCACTCCTCTTCACCCCTGTGGCCGGAGGTATGTGCGCCTCCGGCCGCCTTCTGTGTCATTATTCCGCTCTGGGAATATCCAGCTCCTCAGGGCTGCGGTTCGCCATGCCCATGTCATAGAGAAGCCAAGACTGTACCTGCGTCGTATAGGCATAGGTGTCCTGTGCCTCCTGACCGAAATAGCCAGCGGGCAGCAATCCATTTTCTTCGATGAGGTTTTGGAACGCCTCCGACTCGTAGGCAGCCTTCAGCGCATCTTCCAAAACAGTGTAGACCGCATCCGGTGTGCCGGATTTGACCAGCACTCCGCGCCATCCGGCACCGGCGGCAATGTCTTCCGCCGTGAGCTGCGGGATAAAGTCGGTAATGGGCGGCAGCGTACCGTAGTCAGGCACCTCATAGGACTGATCGGAGAAAATGCACAGGGCCCGGCTCATACCGGAGATGCAGAACTCCGCAGATTCCAAAAACGCGCCGGTGACGCCCCAGTCCACCTCGCCCTTAGCGATGGCAGTGGCATCCTCTTTACCGGAAGAATAAGGCACAAAGGAGACATTGGCCATGTCCGCACCCACAGCGTTCATCGCCAGCAGCTGAGGGATGTGCCACAACCCGCCATTGCCGGCATTGGCTGCAGTATGGTGTTCTCCGCTCTTCCACAGTTCCACCAACTGATCCATTGTCTGAATCTGGGATGTAGCCGGAACCTCAAAAGCAGGTTCAGAAAGCACCATCACGCCCAGCATGTCCATATTGTTGTAGGTAGCATCGGAGTTATCCATAGCTGCGTAAGTAGCGCAGGCGCTGGAAACTGCCAGCAGCGCATATCCGTCAGCGTCCAGGTTCAGCACATGCTCCGCAGCAGTGCCGCTGCCGCCGCCAGGCATATTCTCCACCACAACATCCACGCCGAGATAGCTACTCATTTCTGTTGCCAGCACCCGGGCCATGGTATCCACGCCACCGCCTGCATCAAATCCCACATACATGGTGATCGTGCGGTCAGGGGTCCAGGTGCCGTCTTCTTCAGCAGGCTCAGCAGGTGTTTCGCCGCATCCGGAAAGGAGCAGGGCCATCCAAACAGCGGCCAGCAGCGCCGCAGAAATCCGACGTACCAAAGATGTTTTTTTCATAACTACCTCCTGTCAATCCATATGTTTGTACGATGCAGTGCGTTATTGCTGAGCGAAAATACGGGCTGGAGATCCCGCGGTTCGGGCCAGTCTCAGCGGGATGGCATAGATATATGCCGTGGATCCCGTAAGCCGATCCAAATTCGTCAGATATTCCAGCTGGACCACATTGTTGCGCAGCAAGAGGTGATGCATAGTCATCTCTTCAAGCGCAGGTATTCGTCCGGAGAAGAAATCCCGCAGCACATAGTCCTGAGGAAAATCAAACCCCACAGCCCGAGCGCCCCGTTCAATGAGCCATTCCCCCGCGCTTTGTCCCATATAAGGTGCACTTGTCCAAAACGCGCTTTCATGGATGCTGTATCGAAGGTTCCAACAGGTTTTAATGAGCACAATCCCCTCGGTGATATGATTTCCCACCCGCTCCAGCATGTCTGCCGTGATCTCTTCATTTTCCGGTAAATGCGAAAGATCGATAATGGACGCAGGCCCGATCAGGCGGGAGAGCGGGATCTCGTCAATCCCCGCTCCTTTCGCGGTGGCATGCAGAGGCGGATCAATATGGGTAAAGCAATGTACAGGCATATACAGCACCTCTTCCCGCAGAGGTCCGCCCAAAAAATAATCACGGAGCAGCGTTTTTTCAAACTTCCATCGCCAATGAGGCTCTATGGGGTAAGACAAGTCAATATACTCCAGTCCGCATTCCTCCTCTCTTGTGCCGTCACGGTCTACTATTGGTTATTGGTTCTTTGGATCAGGGCAGAAGGCGCCACTCCCTTTCTTTTCTTAAAAATTCTGGAAAAATACTGTGGATCGGAGAAGCCGCATTTCTGCGCCACACTGCCCACACGCACATCAGGTCCATCGTCCCGCAGCAGCCGCTCAGCATACTCCAGACGTTTTTCAAGCAGATAACTATGCGGCGGAAGCCCCTCCGCTTTTGTAAAGCAGCTGCGCAGATAATTGGGAGAATAACCGCTGCGGGCTATAATGCCGGTGAGATCAAAATAGGGATTTTGGAAATTTTCACAGATCTGCTGTTTGATCTCCTCAATGCATGCCAGCTCCGCCCGCGGGGAGCCCTTGTTGCAGCGAATATATTCCAACATGCAGTAGATGAGATGGCGGATCATCGTGCTGTTATGCACCGCATCCTCCACATACAGCCGCAGCATCAGGGAAGAGAGTACCTTATAATCCTGGGCAGGGTTGTCATAGAGAAAAAATGGACGATTTTCTGCGGAGAGACTATAATCGCTTACCCGAAAAGTGATAGAGCGATAAGGCTGTTCCACAATGGATTCATGCGGAATATTGGGCGGCAGACAGACGATGATCCCGGGCCGCAAAAGGATGTCCGGAAACCCCTGTACCCTTACAAAGCCCATCCCCTCCGCAACAAACAGAGCCTCCCAATCCCGGTGAGTATGCTCTGTGGAGACGTGGACATGCGGAGAGGTCGCCCGCACAAAAAAGTGTTCTATTTTATTCTCCAGTCCAGGGGCAACTGCAATTTGCATCATAGAAATCTCCCCTTTTCTACATTTTTACTGTTTATTTCTAATTTTGTCCATGTCACAGATTCTTATAAAATATGGATAAAATTACGATTATTGTGAAAATGGCAGAAAATATACAAATTTAATTGGTGATATTTAATAGATATGAATTGTGGAAAATTATCCCTCCGCTTTTTTCTGTACATTATTTATACCTGACCCTTGTCCGTTTCTGGCTCTATGCTTAAATTTTATAGATTTCTTCAGAGCAAAAACTTCGCTGCGCGTTTTTTTACCCGTGCTAGTAAAAAGAAGGCCCCAGCCCTTTGGGCCGCGGCCTTCTTAGCATATGTGGATCAAAACTCTTTTTTCGATTCAAATCCATGCCGGCAGCATAAACCATGTACTCAATTTGCCGCAAAGAAAACAACTTTTTTTCAGCGCTTATCTATGATAGAGCTCTACGATCCTGGGATCCAAGCCATACATTTCCTGGCACCGTTGACTGACTGTCTTGATGTAGGTATCTTCATCCCGACGGCACAAGGCATCAATCAGCGTATCATGGCAGGAGATCCGTTTGCTCCTGTCATCTTCCTGAGAGGTATACTGCAACTGGACCAGATGCACCCGCAGATAGACCTCCTGCTGGTACTTCATAAGGATTTCATTTTTTCCAATGGCGGTAATACGCAAATGGAAATTACGGTCCGCGGTAACGCGACCATACAAATCCCCGTTTTGCGCAGCCACTTCGCAAGCATCTGCCAGCTTACGAAGCTGAGAAAATTCCGCATCACTGCCATAATAAATGGCCAAGTGTCCGGCGAGGATGTCTTGAGACATACGGATGGCGCCCAAGTGCCGTGTCATTTCCGGAGTGAAATAAGTCACCTCTGCATACCGCTTGGGATAAATGGTAATCAAGCCTTCGCTGCTAAGCTTACGCATGGCTTCCCGCACCGGGGTACGGCTGGTTTGCAGCATGTTGGCCATCTCGTCTTCCAGAATCTTTTGTCCTGGTTTGAGAACGTAGTGCATAATCAAATCCTTGATGTGGCAATAGACCTGATCACTTTTTGACAGCGTCGCAACCTTGGATGGCCCCTGCTGATACAAGTCCGCAGATGGAATCTCAGTGAGTGCAGATCGAATCTCCATGTTTTACCCCCATATAAAATCCGTATTTCTGTATACAATCAAAAATTTTGTTTTAAAAACAATCGTTTCGTATTTAATTTTGATTGTATCACCCATTTTCAGAAAAGTCCAGGCCCAGTTGGTGTGAAGCAGTCTTCATTCCGCATATATGATTTTAAAAGCATTTATTCAGTCTGGTTTTAGCACCAAAATCACAAATTATATGCTGTAAGTTTAGTAAAAAAAGCGATTCTTTTTGTGTACGTGAAATTTTCAATTGACATCGCAATTCTTTTAGAATACGATAACTATAACATAAATTCAAAATATCTATTTTGTATACAATTTGAATTTGGCTCTTATTAACCACAACTACATGTAGAGACAGGGAAGTGAGGAAGCGTATGATTGTCAACGAAACGTTGTGCATCGGCTGCGGCAAATGCCGCATCTATTGCCCCGTAAGTGCCATCCGTCTGGAAAACCGTAAAGCAATTATTGACCAAGACCTGTGCACAGAATGCGCTAACTGCCGGCGGGCCAAGGTCTGCCCCCGGAATGCCCTGGAGCAGGTTCCACTGACCTGGCCGCGGCAAGTGCGTTCTCAGATGAGCGACGTGACCACTGCTTACCGTGGTGTCAACGGCCGAGGTACAGAGGAAATGAAAACCAATGATGTCACCGGCCGATTCAAAAAAGGCTTTGCGGGCATCGCCGTAGAACTTGGGCGGCCGCAAGTATCCTCCACACTGCGGGACTTGGAGAAAGTGGCCATGGTGCTGGCGCAGCATGGAGCGGAATTTGAGGAGTGCAACCCGGTGACCAGTTTCATCGTGGACCGCTCTACCGGCAAGGTGGATCCCTCCATTCTAGACGAGCGGGTCATCTCCGGCATCGTGGAGGTGACGGTACCTATTGATCGTCTGCTGGAAAACGTAGAGGCCCTCATTACCGCCGCAAATCAACTGGATACGGTGTTCAGCCTGGACGTGGTATGCATCAATAACGAAGACGGCACCAATGACGCCCGGACCATACTGGATGAGGCCGGCATCTGGTACCGCCCCAACGCCAAAAACAATGTTGGCCTAGGGCATTTGAAGTAAAGGAGAGATCTTATGTCACACACACTGCATCGGGAAGGCACTGTAGAAAGCCTGCAGGGTGATTATGTGGTGCTCAGCATGGCAGCGCAGGGGCTCAATGTAGAAGGTTCCGGCCCAAAGTTCCGCCGCTATTTCGAAATCGCCCGGCAATTTGACCCGGTAAATATCGGAGAAAACCGGGGCACCGGCTCCCTTGCAGCCTTTGATTATGATACTATTGTGGAAAAAACGAAAGATGGCTGCGTATGTCTGGTAGTCTTTGATACCCCGGAAAAAGTAATCGGTTTCCTCCGGGCTCTGAAGGAAGAGGATCTGGGTCTCAGCGTGGTGGTCTCTGGTCTGATGGATCAGGTGAAAGAGTGCTGCTCGCAAGCAGGCCTTAAAGTCCACACTGTTAATTTGTCTCTGGGCGTATTTGGAAAGCGTGAAAAACTGGCGGGCGACCGGGAACGAGAGATCACCACTATGTGCGGACACGGTATGATCACCGGTGCTATGGTGCTCTATCATGTAGATCGAATCCGCAAAGGACTGGAAACCGCTCAGCAGGCTGCCCATGAGGTTTGCAAGCTCTGTATTTGCGGCGCTTTCAATCCGGCCAGAGGTGCAAAGCTCTTCCAGGCCATGGCTGATACCGCACCTTGACCTTCTCTCCGCAGGAGCAAAACCCGCATCTTTGCACAGGCAGTACCCGCGCATTGCAGTACATTCATCCCATCATGCCTGGTTTCGTGATAGACAAGGGTCGTCAGAGACAACAATTGTCTCTGACGACCCTTTTTTGCGTATACTCACTCTCTGTATTCAATTCAAATAGCGCAGCCGGCGGAGAAATTCCTCATTTTTCGTCTTCTGACACACGGCATCGATGCCCGAGGAGATGACCCACACTGCCATGCCCCGCTCTGCGCAAGCCACCAGCAGGTCTGTGATCATGGCGTGATGAGCGGTCTCCTGCCCTGCAAAGGGGAAAAAGCAGATCAGCAGCTTGGGATTGATGAGATACCACTTACAGTAGGAAAACCGCAGCCGCGCCGGCAGAGGCCACTCCCGCAGGGGACGCAGCAGCTCCTCCCGGGAAAACCAGCGCTCTGCCTCCTGGAGGACATTGTCCACCACCCGGCGGCGAACGATCCGCCGCCCGGCCTTTGGCAGGAGGCACGCCGTCAGGTTATCCAGGGCGGTGAGATTGTCAAACAGCATGCCGCTGGGCCGGTCCGGCCGTTCCAGCTGGATGCCGATCTCCGTGCCGACGAAGCGTTTCACCTCTTTGTAGCCGCAGGACCTGCCGTCCAGCCACAGCGTACCGCCCAGCCATCCCTGCCCGCCCAGGAAGCACTCCCGCAGCCGCAGCGACGCGGTATAGTTCTCGTCCCGCAGCAGGGCGATTTCTCCGCTGTGGATCTGCAGGTCCAACGGTGCCATATCGGGGAACATCAGTCCCTCCGCCCGCAGCACCTCCTGTCCTCCGCCGGGTCGGCCAGTGCGCTCCGCGCCGGCGTCTCTGGGGCTCCAGCCCAGGATCTGATAGAGCCGCTCACCGTATTCCTCGGGATAGAGCCGGTAGCAGGTTTTGCGGTCGCGCACCACGTCGATGCGGTCACAGTAGCGATACATGAAGGACTCATCCAAGTCAAACAAAAAGACCGCCCCGCCCTGCCGCAGCAAAAGCTGCACGCACTCCATCAGCTTGTCCACGTCCCGGCGGCGCAATATCTCCGTGATCCGGTCCAGAATCAGCAGCTCGCTTTGCCAGAACCACACGCGGAACACGCACAGGCGGTAATAGTCCAGCATGCTCAGCTCCGTCAGGCGGCGCTCCGGCGGCAGCCGCAGCTCCATCCGTTCCAGCATCTCCTCCGTCTCCGGGCTCTTCAGCCGCGCGGCGGCCCAGCGGCGGTGATGGTCCACGTCCCGATCCAGCGCCAGGATGAAATCCCGCACCGTCAGCTCCCGTGAGTCGAACCGATGGCGATCCACGATCCTGGTAGCGTGCTGGATCCACCGCTCCAGCTCCAGCGCGCCCACCCGGCGGCCCTTGGCAAAGGCCCGGCCGCCCTCCATGCGGGAGACCCCCTTGAACACATCCAGGTAGGCGGTGCCGGAGGTGAAGTGGTCGTCCACGTAGATGCCGATGCACTCTCCCCTGGCGATGGATATCTCAAAACGATACTCTCCCTCGTCCCGGCGAAAGCGGCCGTCCTCCACCCGGATCAGCTCTTCCTTCATGTCCTACGCCTCCCCAAAGCGCAGCGGCAGCGTCACGCAGCACTCCGTGCCCACGCCTGCCGCGCTGAACAGATGCAGTCCGTAGTCCTCGCCGAACATGAGCCGGATGCGGCTGTTCACGTTGCGCAGGGCAATGCCGCCACGCTGGGCCACCGGCGCGGTGCCGCCGTCCCCGGCAAACTGGGCGTTGAGCCGCTCCACCTGCTCTTCCGGCATGCCCACGCCGTCATCCCGCACCCGCAGGAAAAGCGTCCGGTCGCTGTTTTCCACCACGATGCGGACAGTGCCCTGGCCCAGCTTCCCCTCCAGCCCGTGGCCCACGGCGTTTTCCACCAGGGGCTGCAAAATGAGCTTGGGCATCCGGGCCTCCAGCAGCTTCTCGTTTTCCAGCTGCAGCTCCATGGTGATCTTGTCCCCGAAGCGGCAGCGCTGGATGGTGAAGTAGTTTTCCGTGTTGTCCAGCTCGTCGGAAAACGTCACGTCCTCCTGCACGTTGGAGATGGTATAGCGGAAGAAGGTGGCCAGGGCCTCCGTGGTCTCGGCAATGTCCGGGCAGTCCGCCAGCAGCGCGTCCGTGCGGATGGCCTCCAAGGCGTTATAGAGGAAGTGGGGATTGATCTGGTTCTGGAGGGCCAGATACTCCGCCTGCTTTTGCCGCAGCTTTGTGATCTCCTCGCCGTGGAGCCGCTCCTCCACATCGGCGAAAAACGCCGCCAGATCCCGGTCCGAGCGCCAGTCGGCCCGCAAAAGCGCCTCCATTTCCCGGTCCCGCCCATAGCGCCGCAGCGCCCGTTTCAGTTTCCAGCCGGTCCACAGCCACATGGTATCACCTACTTATAAAGCTTCTTATAATCCGACGGGCTCACACCGGTGACTTTTTTGAACAGCCTGGAAAAATACTTCAGGTCCCGGTAACCCACCTGCTCCGCCACGTCCTGGACGGACAGCTCATCGGCGCACAGCAGCTCCTTGGACTTGCTGATGCGCAGCTCCGTCAGATAGTCCACGAAGTTCTGCCCCGTTTCTTTTTTGAACAGGGTGGAGAAATAGGTGGCGTTGAAGCCCACGGCGCTGCTCACATCCTCCAGCCGCAGCGCCTCCTGGTAGTGCTGCTGGATATACCGCTTGGCCTCGGTGATGGGCCGCATCTCCCGCAGGGCTTTCTCCTCCCCCAGCCGCCGGATCTCATCGCGGATGGTCTTATGCAGCAGACGGTATACCTCCTGCGTGTCCCCGCAGAGCCAGAAGTCCTCCTCCAGCTCCTCCCGGAACCGCTCCCGGATCTCCCCGCTTTGCCGCATACCGTACAGGCACGCCTCCACCACCTGGCCGAACCAGTCCTCCACCATCTGTCCGTTCAGCTCCGGCAGTGCCTCCAGCGCCCGGAAGCTCTCGTCCAGCGTCTGGGCAAAGCGGGCCTCGTCCAGACACTCCGCCGCCACCTGGAAGCTCTTTTTTCGGGCCGCGTCCATCTGGTAGCGCCGCTCCATGGCCAGCGTCTCTCCCTCCGCGTCCCGCCAGGGCTGCGGACGGCACAGCCGGTCCCGGCAAAGCCACAGCGCCTGGCGCATGGAAGCGCCGCAGTGCTCCAGCGCGTCACACCGGCTGCCCAGACACGCCGTAGCCCGGATGTTCCAAAAGAGATCCCGCTGGTTTTCGATCTCCTTGCGGATCTTGGTAAAGCACTGCTTTACCTCCACTGCCCGGTACGAGCGCAGGCCGGCCAGCACGGCCACCCCCTCTTTTCCCACGGCGGCAGCGCACTCGTCCGCAAGAGCCCCCACTTCCCGACGCACGATCTCCAGCGCATGGCGCAGCAAGATCTCCACGCCGTCCCGGTACTGCCGGGCGCCAGCCACGTCCACCCGCACCAGCGCCGCAAAATAGACGCCGCCCTCAAAACGGAAGCCATACTCCCCGGCGGCCTGCCGGGCACTCAAAAACGGCTCTCCCCGCTCCGCCGCGCTTTTCAGCGCCTCCAGCAGCAGCTCCTGCCGGCGCTCTCCGCTTCTTTTGAGCTGCAGCTCCAGCACCGCCTCCTCGCCCAGCTTGTCCTTGAGCCGCAGCAATATACCGGTGAGCTCCTCCTGCTTGAGAGGCTTGAGCAGATAATCCTCCACCCCGTATTTGAGGGCGTTCTGGGCATATTCAAATTTACGGTAGCCGCTGACGACGATAAAGTGGAGCTTGGGCTGGAGCGCCTTGGCCCGCTGGATCAGCTCAATGCCGTCGCAGCCGGGCATACGCACGTCGGTAATGAGCAGGTGGGGCTGCTTTTCCCGCACCAGTTCCAGCGCCCGCAGCCCGTCGTTGGCAGTGCCAACGATCTCATAGCCCAGCTTTTCCCAGTCAATGAGCTTTTGCATAAGCAAAATGACCTTGTTCTCGTCATCTGCCAGAACGACCCTCAACATAAACATTTCCTCCGGCATTATCCTAAAAGGAAAGGGAAAACGACGCGGCCGTTTTCCCTTTCCTTCATTATAATGCCTTCATTCAGTTTTGCCAAGAGGGATTCCGCTCCCTCTCCCATGGCAGATTACTCGTAATCAGCCACGTTGGAGGCGTCGATCCACACGCTGTCGACGATGATGAGGTTGGTCTCCAGCTCGCCGCCGTCCAGCAGAGTCACAGCAGCCTCGATGCCGTTGGCAGCCATAGCGCCGCCGTCCTGGGCCACGGTGCCGGTGATACGGCCGTCCTTGATGGCCTCATAGCCGTCGGGGGTGCCGTCCAGGCCGGTGATGATGATGCCGCTGTTGGCACCGGCAGCATTGCCGGCACCCACGGCCATACCGTCGTTCTGGCAGACGATGGCGTCCAGATCATAAGCGGACAGCCAGCTCTCCACGGTAGCCTGAGCCTTGGCGGTATCCCACTCGCAGTCGGCGGGAGCGACCACCTCGGTCATCTCGGGGTAGTTGGCCAGGATGTTGCGATAGCCCTCCAGGCGGTCCAGAGAGTCGGTGGTGGAAGAGGGACCGGTCAGGATGGCCACGTTGCCCTTGCCTTCCAGCAGGTCGGCCACGTGCTGCATCTCGTTCTCACCGGCCTTGACGTTGTCGCCGCAGGCCACGGCGGAGATGCCGGCGGACTCCCAGTCGGTGCAGGTGGACACCACGTTGATCATCACAACGCCGGCGTCAGCGGCAGCCTTGGCGGCGTCGCGCAGGCCATCGGGATCCACGGGCTCGAACAAAATGGCGTCATAGCCCTCGGACACGCACTGCTCGATCTGGCTGATCTGCTTGGCGGCGTCCTGGTCGGCGCTGAGGATGCTCAGCTCCACGCCCAGCTCGTCGGCCTTGGCCTGGGCGCCCTCGGTGATGGCGATCTGGAAGGCGTTGGTCTGATGCTGCTGGATCAGGGCGATCTTGTAAGCGCCGCCCTCGGCGGGGGCCTCTTCGCCGGAGCCCTCAGCGGGGGTCTCCTCCGTGCTGCCGCAGCCGGTCAGGGCAGCCAGCGCCATGGCGCCGGTCAGCAGCAGTGCCAGAAACTTCTTCTTGTTCATGATCTTTCCTCCTCAAAAACTTATATGTAAGAGCCGGGCAAACATTCGCCCATCCTCTTGACACCGATCAATTCTTCTTGCTCTTGCCCTTGACGTCGATGAGCACCGCCAGCACGATGATGGCGCCCTTGACGATCTTCTGCCAGTGGGAAGAGACGCCCATGATATCCAGGCCGTTGGCGATGACCGTGATCAGCAGGCAGCCGATCACCACACCCCAGGGCTTGCCCACGCCGCCGGACATGGACACGCCGCCCACCACGCAGGCGGTGATGGCGTCCATCTCATAGCTCTCTGCGGCGGTGGGCTGGCCGATGGTGACGCGGGAGGTCATCAAAAAGCCGCTCAGGCCCGCCAGAAGGCCGGCGATGGCGAAGGTGGAAATGCGGATCATGGTGGTGTTGATGCCGGAGACCTTGGCCGCCAGCAGGTTGCCGCCGCAGGCATAGACCCGGCGGCCGTAGACGGTCTTGGACAGCACGAACGAGCAGATGACGATGATGACCACCAAAAACACCGCCAGCATGGGAACGCCGAAAATGGAAGAGGCCGCCACAGCCTTATAGGTCTCGCTGATGCCGATGACCGGCTTGCCGTTGGAAATGAGCAGCGCCAGGCCGCGCACGGCGGTCATGGTGCCCAGGGTCATGATAAACGGAGGCAGGTTGCCCACGGCGATGCCCACGCCGTTGACGATGCCCACGGCCAGGCCGCCCAGCATGGCGACCACCAGGGGCACGATGATAGGATACTGTCCCTGGCCCAGCATGGCGGCCAGGATGCCTGTGAACGCCACGGTGGAGCCAACGGACATATCGAATCCGCCGGCGATGATGACGAACATCATGCCGAAGGCCAGAATGCCGTTGATGGAGGCCTGCTTGAGGATGTTGACCAGGTTGCTGGGCTGGATGAAGCTGGGCTTCAGGCAGGTCAGCACCACCACCAGCGCGATGAAAATGACGAAAATAAAGTACTCACTGACCAGTGCTTTTGCACGTCTCGAATCTTTCATGGTTTCCCCTTCCTTTACACCTTGATGGCGGAGGCCAGCGTCATGATGCGCTCCTGGGAGAATTCCTCCCGCTTGACCTCGCCGGAATAGTTGCCCTCACACATGACCATGATCCGGTCGCAGATGCCCATCAGCTCGGGGATCTCCGAGGAGATCATGATGACCGCCTTGCCCTGGCGCACCAGGTTGCCCAGCAGCAGGTAGATGTCCCGCTTGGCGCCCACGTCGATGCCGCGGGTGGGCTCATCCAGGATGATGACGTCGGGCTCGTTCAAAAGCCACTTGGCGATGACGACCTTCTGCTGGTTGCCGCCGGAGAGGTTGCCTACGATCTGATCCCCGGAAGGGGTCTTGATATTCAGTTTTTCGATGTACGCCTGGGAGGCCTTGCGGGCCTTGCCCTTGTCGTAGAGGCCGTTGGTCAAAAGCTTCTTGATGGCCACCATGGCGATGTTGTCGTTGACGGAGCCGCTGAGGTTCAGGCCCGTCACCTTCCGGTCCTCGGTGATAAGGGCCACGCCCTCGCGGATGATGTCCTGGGGCGCGGAGACCTTCACCTTTTTGCCCTTGACGAAGATCTCGCCCTGGGAGAGGGCGTGCATACCGAAGATGCCCTCCACCAGCTCGCTGCGGCCGGCGCCCACCAGGCCGCCGATGCCCAAAATCTCGCCCCGGCGCACGGAAAGGCTCACGCCCTTGACCTTGTTGTCCGCCCGGACGATGTTCCTGGCCTCGAAGATCACCTCGCCCTGTTCCGCTTCCAGCTTGGGATACACGTCGGTGATCTCCCGGCCCACCATCATTTTGATGAGCTGGTTTTCGTCCAGCTCCGCCGTGGTGCCCGTGCCGATGTACTGGCCGTCCCGGTAGACGCTCACCCGGTCGCAGATGGAGAAGATCTCCGCCATGCGGTGGGAGATGTAGATGATGGCCACGCCCTTTTCCTTCAGGCGGCGGATATGTTCAAACAGCAGCTCCACCTCACGCTCGGTGATGGCGGCGGTGGGCTCGTCCATGACGATGACCTTGGCGTTGACGGAGATGGCCTTGATGATCTCGATCAGCTGGCACTGGGCCACGGTCAGGTTGCGCAGCGTCTCCTTGGGAGAGACGTGGAGCCCGCACTCCTCAATGAGCTTCTGGGCCTGCTCCATCTCGGTCTTTTTGTCCACCAGGCCGTTTTTCCGCAGCTCCCGGCCCACGAAGATATTTTCATACACGGTCATATCCAGGATCGGGTTGAGCTCCTGGTGGATCATGGCCACGCCCGTATCCATAGCCTCCTTGGGATTGGCGGCCGTGTAGGGCTTGCCGTCAAACAGGATCTCGCCGCCGGGGTCCTTGGTGTAGATCCCCATCAGGATCTTCATCAGGGTCGACTTGCCTGCGCCGTTCTCGCCCATCAATGCATGGACCTCTCCCGGCCGCACCTGCAGCTGAACATGATCCAGCGCCTTGACGCCCGGAAAGGTTTTACTGATATCTTTCATTTCCAGTACATATTCCATGCCGTTCTCCTCCCCTCACACATTCCTTTTGTGATTACTTTATCAAATACGGTTTCATTGCGAAACGTCCGTTTTTCACATGACGGGGGAGGATTTTTGGGAATTTCACAAAAATATCAGTTTTGCATAAAATTTTTTAATTTTATTGTGCGAAACGACTATAAACTTTTGCATCTCTTCTTGCTTCCAGCCAAAAAAATCACCCCCGGCCTGCCTTGCGTCAGACCGGGGATGGTTGCTTTGTCGCTTTTACCGAAGGACCCGCACGCAGCGGTTGATGAGGGTCATGTACACCTCGTCGCCCTCTGCAAAGCGCTCCGTCAGCTGGGGGTTGTAGACCTCCACGATGATGGGGTGCTCGCCCAGCATGACCTCGTACTCCACCTTGGCGCCATAGTACGTGGCCCGGGACACCCGGCCGGGCAGCTGCCCTTCCTGGGCGGAGAGCTGGATGGACTCCGGCCGCACCGTCAGGCAGCAGGGGCCGTCCTTCTGCACATCTGCCATCTTGCCGGGCGCGGGGATGGAGATGGTCTTGCCGCCCACCTCCACCAGGGCGGACGTACCGTCGAGCCCGCGGAAGGTGCCCTCGATGAAGTTGGCCTTGCCGATGAAGTTGGCCACAAAGCGGCTCGTCGGCTGCTCGTAGATCTCCGTGGGGGAGCCCTCCTGGCAGATGACGCCGTCCTTCATGATGACCACCCGGTCGGAGATGGCCATGGCCTCCGACTGGTCGTGGGTGACGTACAAAGAGGTGATGCCCAGGCGCTTCTGGAGAGCCCGCAGCTCGTCCCGCATGCTCTCCCGGAGCTTGGCGTCCAGGTTGGAGAGGGGCTCGTCGAACAGCAGCACGCTGGGCTCGATGACCACGGCGCGGGCCAGAGCCACACGCTGCTGCTGGCCGCCGGAGAGCTGGTTGGGGAAGCGGCGCTCAAAGCCCCTCAGCTGCATCATCTCCACCACCGCGTTGGTGCGCTCCACCAGCTCGCTCTGGGACACCTTGGCCACTTTCAGGCCGTAGGCGATGTTCTCCCAGATGTTCAGGTGCGGGAAGAGGGCGTAGCTCTGGAACACCATGGAGATGCCGCGCTTGTTGGGCGGCACCTTGGCCACGTCCCGATCGCCGATCATCACGCTGCCGCTGGTGGGATACTCAAAGCCGGAGATCATGCGCAGCGTGGTGGTCTTGCCGCAGCCGGAGGGACCCAGCAGCGTCACCATCTCTCCGTCCTGAATGTGGAGATTGATATGGTCCACCGCCACGAAATCCTTGCCGGTGTCCGGCTGCTGGAAGATTTTCGTCACATCTTTCAAAATCACGCCGGAACTCTTTTTGCCCAGGCGCTCCGTGGTTTGATTGCTCATGTTGTACCCTCCGTTTTCTCAGTGTTCCCGCCGGCTCCCTTGGGAAGGCGTGACCGGGGCGAGAGCAGCAGGTTGATCAGGCCGTTGAAGATGCCGATAAACACCAGCAGGATGACCACCATCATGGTGACGAAGGCCGCCGCCTGGGAGTATTTGGCCTGGTCGAACAGGGTGTAGATCTTGCTGGTGACCAGGTTCCACTTGGGAGAGACCAGGAAAATGACTGCGCTGACGGCAGTGATGGCCTTGACGAACGAGTAGACAATGCCGGAGAAGAAGGCGTTGCGCAGCATGGGCAGCGTGATGCGGCGGAAAGAGTATCCGCTGCCGGCGCCCAGGATGGTGGACGCCTCTTCAATGGAGTTGTCGATCTGAAGCAGGGTGGTGGTGCCGGACTCGATGGCCACCGGCATGTTGCGGAACACGAACACGATCACCAGAATGGCGGCGGTGCCGGTGAGCACCAGGGGGCCGGTGTTGAAGGCCAGGATGTAGGCGATGCCCAGCACGGTGCCGGGAACGGCGAACATCAAAACAGAGGACACTTCAATGAACCGCTTGCCGTAGTAATTGCGCTTGGCGGTGATGTAGGCAATGACCATGCCCAGAAGACCGCCCAGAAGGGCTGCCACCAGGCCCAGGACCATGGAGTTGCGCAGGCTGTCCCAGCCCTGCTCCAGAGCCTTCTGGTACTGGCTGAGCGTAAGGGTGTAGTTATAGCCCCAGGTCTGGACGAAGGAGCCGAACACCACCGTGCCGTAGAACAGGATGATGACGGCGGCCACCAGCATGCAGAAAACAAACAGGGGCCACTTGATGTGGGGCTCGTCCATCATCTTGCGGGCCTGGGTGGGCTTGCCGGTGACGGTGACGAAGCTCTTTTTGTTGACCCAGTACTTGTTCAGAAGGAACGCCACCATGGCCGGTGCCAGCATCAAAAGGGCCAGCACGGAGCCCTTGCGCATGTCGTAGGTGCCGTTGATGATCTGGTAGACCTCCACGGAAAGCGTGGTGAAATCACCGCCGATGGTGGCGGGGTTGGAGAAGTCCTCCAGAGACTGGATGAACACCAGCAGGCAGCCGGAGATGATGCCCGGCAGAGACAGGGGGAACGTCACCGTCCAGAACGTATGCCAGCGGCTGGCGCCCATGTTGCAGGCGGCGTCCTCCACGGAAGCGTCGATGGAAGAGAGGATGCCGGAGAGAGTCATGTAGGCGATGGGGAAAAAGCTGATGACCTGCACCACCACCAAACTCCCCATGCCGTAGACGTTGTTGTCCGTAATGTGCAGCAGGGAGTTGGTGATGAGACCCTGCTTGCCGAACAGGAAGATGATGGACAGCGACAGGATAAAGGGCGGGGACAGGATCGGCAGCGTGGCGATGGTCTTGAGAAAGCCCTTACAGGGCACATTGGTGCGGGTGATGGTAAAGGCGAAGATGTAGCCGATGAATGTGGCGATCACTGCCACCACCACGCCCAGCAGCATGGTCCGGCCAAAGGTGGCCAGATACCGGGGCGTGGAAAACAGGGCCTGCAGGGGAGAAAGCGAGAAATTGCCCGCTTCATCCGTCAGGCTGAACAGCAGCACCTTCCCCAGCGGGTAGATCACAAACAGCACCAGCAGGGCGATGCTGGCCAGAACGGCAAACAGCAAAACGGGCTGGCGCAGGATCATCTTCGTCTCATTGCGCTTTTTCAGACGGGCGGCGCTTTTCCCGCCCGCGCCGGACGTATTGGCCATGTACGTTCCTCCTGCGTTCTATGGATTTGCCTTGGAAAGGGGCCTTCCCCCCAAAAAAGGGGGAAGGCCGTCAAATATGGAAGGTTCGATCACTCCGTGGGAGCGGCAACGATGTTGGCCTCGAACTGCTCGGTGAAGGTGGTCTTGTTCTCGGCAGCCCAAACGGCGTCATAGTCGATGACAGCCACGGAATCCAGCGTCACCAGGCCCTCGGCCACGGTGGCCTGGGTGTTGGTGGGGACGCGGAAGGAGTTGTTCTCGGCATAGAGGTTCTGGCCCTCGGCAGAGCACATGAAGTCGATGAACTTCTTGGCGTTTTCCTGCTGGTCGGCGGGGCCGCCCTTGATGAGGGCCATGGCGCCCACTTCGTAGCCGGTGCCGTCAGAGGGGAAGCTCAGCTCAATGGGATAGCCCTCGGTGGTGGGCTGCAATCCGTCGTGGGAGAAGGTCAGGGCGATGGCGGCCTCCTTCAGCGCCACGGCGTTGGGCGCGGCGGAGCCGGACTTGGTGTACTGGGACATGTTCTTGTTCAGTTCCTTCAGATAGTCCCACACGGCGTCCTCACCCTTGAGCTGGATGAGGGTGGCCAGCACGGTGTAAGCGGTGCCGGAGGTGGCGGGGTGCGCCATGATGATCTGGCCCTGATACTTGGGATCCAGCAGATCGTCCCAGCTGGTGGGATAGTCATAGCCCTTCTCGGTGAACCACTCGCTGTTGCAGGCAAAGGCGATGGCGCCCACATAGATGGGGTTCCAGGTGCCGGTGGGATCGATGTAGGTCTCGGGGGTATTTTCCAGCTCCGGAGACTGATAGGGCTCCAGCAGTCCCTGGTCCACGGCGGCGATGTAGTTATCGGTGGAGCCGCCGAACATCAGCGCTGCCTGGGGATTGTCCTTCTCAGCAGCCACGCGGGTGAGCATCTCGCCGGCGGACAGGCGCAGGGCGTTGACCTTGATGCCGGTGGCTTCTTCAAAGGCGTTGAAATAGTAGGCCACTTCGGCCTCGGGGAACGCGGTATAGACGGTCAGCTCCTTGCTGCCGGAGGTCTCGCCTTCTTCAGCGGGCTTGTCACCGCCTCCGCCGCAGCCGGTCAGCAGTGTGAGGACCATCAGGGAGGACAGCAGCAGGGCAAAAAACCGTTTTGTCGTTTTCTTCATGTCAACTTCTCCTTTTCAATCCAAATTTTGATTGGGTCGGTTCCTCGCGTTTCCTGAGATCTTCTATGTGGACCCCGCCCTCCGGCGGGGAAACACAACTTATTTTGGCGCGCACAGCGCCCACACGGCGTTATGGTCCGACAGCTCCGCCCCCGCAAACCGCTCCAGAGCGGAGCCGGGACGGGCATAGGTCAGATCCTCCCTGGCGGTGGAGACCATGCGGCTCTCCTCCGCCTCAAGCCCCCGCAGCAAGATCCAGTCCAGCCGCAGCGGCAAAAAGTCTCCGTCCGGCAGGGGCTTGCGCCGGGTCAGCCGGGGCTCGCCGGGTACGATGTCGTAGCCCGCCGCGGCGCACATGGGCAGCAGCGGCTCAAAGTCAAAGACGTCCTCCAGGCAGCGGCGGCGCAGCTCCGGGCTCCCGGCAATGTCACCGATATCCTCCTTGCTGCGGCCGTCAAAGGTGTTTGTGTTCAAATCGCCGCCCAGGATCACCGGCATACCCGCCAGTTCCCGGTCCACCGCCTCCAAAATGGCGGACATCTGGGCCTGGCGGCCGGCGCCATGGGTTCGGTTTTCCAGGTGGATGGACACCACACCCAGCGGCCTTCCCCCCACGTCCAGCTCCGCGAACACCGCCAGGCGTCCGCCGATACGGCGCTGACGGTCAAAGTACCAGTTGTACTGTTCCGGCAGGCGGATGACGCCCGCCCGTCGGATGGGCCAGCGGGAGAACACGGCGTTGCCGTGGAAGCCCTTTTCATTGCGCTCATCCACCAGCTCGATAAATTCCAGTCCCCAGGCATAGTTGAGGCCGAAGGCCTGGGCCAGCTCCCGGGCGGTATTTTTGTTGCCGGAGCGGAAGCACCCGTCGTCCAGCTCGTTGGCCAATATCAGATCGAAAGGCTGGATATCCGGACAGTCCCGGAGAAACTCCCGGATCTCCTCCAGATGGACGCCCCGCTCCATGTTGAACATCAGCACGCCCAGCTTCTCCGGCACCGCCTTCGGCGGCGGGACCAGATTGTCGGTCTCCGCCCGGAAAAACTGCGGGATCTTGGCCATGACCGTCTCCTGGCTCTGGGTATCCAGCAGTGCGCCCAGGGTGTTTCTCTCAGCAAGGGAAAGTCCGTCCATGAAAGCTCTCCTTCTTTCCTAACATCTATATTCGCCGGCAGGTGGACCGGATGACCAGCTCCGGCTCCAGGATATCTTCCGTCACAGCCGCGCTGCCGTCGATCTTCTCCAGCAGCCGCCGGATGGCCAGCTCTCCCGCCTGTGTCTCCCGCTGGGAGACCGTGGTCAAATGGATATGGGGCAGGCGCCCCAGGGCGATGTCGTCAAAGCCGATCACGGAAAAATCCTCCGGTGCGTGCAGTCCGCACTCCTCCGCCGCCTCCATCACCTGCATGGCAAGGATATCAGAATAGGCGATGACGGCATCGGGACAGGGGGATTGGCGGAACAGCCGCCGGGCCTCCTGAAAACACCAGGCACCCAGGTTCTCCGTTCCGTCCGGCGCGGCAGCGGCATCGGGGATCAGGTGGTTTGCCAGCATGGAGCGCCGGTAGCCCTGCAGCCGCTGCTCCAGGGTCCGGGAATCCTGCCGTCCCCCCAGAAACACGATCCTGCGATGGCCTAGCCGATAGAGATACTGGGTCGCCTGATAGGCACCCTGCTCGTTGTCCACCTCCACATAGCTGCACCCCGGGCCGTGGTTGCTGCCCAAGTACACGCAGGGCAGCTCACCCAAAAGGGCGGCGTGCTGGGCCTGGGTGTGCGGTGAGTGGGCCGCCACCAGCAGCCCGTCCACCCGCTGGGAGAGCATCCGGCCAATGGCGTCCAGCTCGTTCACCGGTTCATAGAGGGTATTGCAGAGGATGGCACGGTAGCCCCTGGCGGACGCGCCGGCCTCCGCCGCTGTACACAGGGCGGAAAAATAGGGGTTGGAGATATCCGGCACGATGATGCCGATGGTGTGGGTCTTGTGGCCGGACAGCCCCCGCGCCGTGATGTCGGGCACATAATGGAGCGCCTGACACGCCTCCCGCACCGCCTGACGGGTACGCTGGCTGATGGAAGCGCTGTCATTCAATACGCGGGATACGGTGGAGGAGCTGACCCCCGCCCGCTGGGCCACGTCCCGGATGGTGACGCGTCTCATGGCGCCTCCCTTCTGAAAGCGGTTTCATTGCAAATGCAACCGTTTTCTCTAGGTCACAGTATACCATTTCTCCAAAACGCTCGTCAAATATACAGATTTTTTTCTGCAATTTGCCCAATTATCTTCTTGTGGATTTGTGATAGTTTCCCCAGAGAAAAAACATTGAAATTTTTGTAAACCGGAATATAATCAGAGAAAACCCGCGTTTTTTTCACCATTTATAAGCATAGCGGTTTTTTTGCAAAGGAAACCGCAGCGGATCTCTTTTTTCTCCACGCTCCATCCATTGCACGATTTATGCAACCGTTTTCTCACTTTTACGGGAGGGCCTCTATGAGCACCATCACCATCAAAGATATTGCCCGGATGGCAGAAGTATCCATTGCCACGGTCTCCCGCACGCTCAACGGCGGGCGGGGCGTCAGTCGTGAGACCCGCGAACGGATCCTGGAACTGTGCTACCGGCACGGATACCGGACCAATCTGCTGGCCCGGGGGCTCAGCGCCAGCCGTGCGGGACTCATCGGCTGCGTGATCTCCGATCTGGATAACCCGCTCTTTTCCGAGACGGCCCTGATCCTGGAGCAGCTTGCCCGGCAGCAGAGCTATCACGTGCTCTTTTGCCACGGCCGGGTGGAGGACCAGGACATCGGACAGGTCTTCGACTTTCTCATCGGTCACCGGGTGGACGGCATTCTCCTGGTCAGCTCCTCCAAGCAGGCCCCCGCTCTGATCGGCAGCTACCGCAGCCGGGTGCCCATCGTGCTGCTGGGTGCCTTCGAGGAGACGGCGCAGACGCCCGCCATCCAGGCAGTCTGCGTGGACAACTGTCTGGGCGGCCGCACGGCCGCGGAATACCTCCACCGCCTGGGACACCGGCGGATCGCGCTTTTGGGCGCGCGGCAGAACAACTGCTCCCATCAGCTGCGGCTGAAAGGCTTCACGGACACCGCCCGTCAGCTGGGGATGGCGGTGCGGACACTGCCCAACGCTCACACCAATTCCTCCACCGTGGCGGTGGGATACGCCCTTGCCAAGAAGTTTTTCATCGAGGACTTCCAGGAGACGGCCATGTTTGCCGTGTGCGACACCGTGGCCCTGGGCGTCATGGCCGCCGCAAAAGAATTCTGTGTGTCCATTCCCGGAGACCTCTCCCTTCTGGGCTTTGACAATATCCCGTATTCCGACCTGCCCAACATCCATCTGGCCACCCTGGACCACCAGATCAGCCAGGTCATGTCCGCCGCTCTGGACCGTCTGCTCTCACAGATCGGCGGCGACCCTCCCGCCCGGCACCAGTCGCTGATGATCCCCCCGGTGCTCTGTCCGCGCCATTCCTGCAAAGCCCGGTCCTGAGGCGGCGGAAAATGTCCCGCGCCGCCGTACGGCAAAAAAGGAGACGCCTCCCGGCGTCTCCTTTTTTGTTTCCTCCAAGGGGTCTTTCCGCTGCGCCGTTTCCGATGCGGCAGCTCACAGGATCCCCCTGGTAAAGTCCAAAATAGCCTTGTAGTCCACTGCCAGATTCAGGTTTTGCCCGTCGTCAAAGCCGGCTGTGATGATGCCGATCAGATTCCCGTACAGGTCCAGCAGCGCGCCGCCGCTGCTGCCGTGAGAGGTGGGCGCCGTGAACTGGATCATGGACCGCTCCCCCACCGTCCGAAAGCCGGAGATGATCCCGTCGGAGACGGTGTTGAAAAGGCCCAGCGGACTGCCGATGGCAACCACCTTCTGTCCCCGGACCAGCGGCTGCGCCCCCTGCCAGACCGGGATGGGCGCCCGGCGCTTATTCATGCGCACAATGGCCAGGTCAAAGTCCTGGTTGTACTTGATGAGCTCATCGGTATAGCATACCTCCGGGTCCTCCTCCAGCAAAACACCGTAGTAACGCCCGCCCGCCGCCACATGGAAATTGGTGAGGATGTACCCGGATGCCTGGATGATGACGCCGGAGCCGGTCTTGATACACTGACCCTGGGCGTCGAACACCTGCAGCATGACCACCGACGAGGCAAGTTTTGCAAGCTCCACATAATTGAGCGGTTCGCCCTCTCCGGATGACGGCGGCGCAGTCCGCTCCGGCGTGCGCGGTGTCTCCCGCACCTTTTGCGCGCTGTCCGGGCCGGAGCGCACCGGAGGACGGCCCGCGGACACCCGCACAGGCGGGGGCGGCACTTCCTCCGCTCCGGTCACCAACGCAGACAGCGCCAGCAGCTGCGGGTCTTCCACCAGGACATCCTGCGTCTGACCCAGATATAAAACATCGCAGCCCATCCGGTAAAGCAGATCGAGGAACAGGTACTCCGGCAGCTTCACCGTGCCGGCACAGGCAAATTTGGGAAAGCAGGCGATCTTCTTCGTCTCCACAAAGAGCCGGGGAAAATACCGGTCGATCCAGAAAAACATCCTGACGACGAAGTTGCGGAGGATGGACTCCTCCGTCCGCCCCCTGCTTTGGCGGAACAGCTGCACGATCTGGCGGAAGCTGTCCTGGAAAGCCTCCTCCAGGATGCTGTTTTCAAAGCGGAAGGGCAGCGTGTAGTCCCCCTGGCGGTACAGCGCAACATACCGCTCCAGCTCCGATTGGTCCATTTGTCTTTCCAGAGCAGGCACAAACACATATCCGCTGCGCGCTGCACACGCATCCTCCTGCCACATGCGCAGCCGGTCCAGCACAGCGCCATACTGCGCCCGACCCAAATAGCGGATAAAGCAGGTCTCCTTGCGAAAATTGGAGTATCTTCCGCCCGGTGAAAAAAAGTCCTCCACCGCATGTTCGGAAGCCGGGCGAAGCACCACCTGAAAATATTGCCGGTAGTCTGCCATGCGTATTGCTCCTTTAAAAACAGAGTCCATGATCGCCCGCACCGCCCCAGGGCCGCAGCATCCGCTCCGTCCTTTCGGAGCAGTCCCGGCAGCACGCAGGCTTTTTCCCAATAAGAATACCGGATTTTATTATAGCATCTCCCCCGTTTTTTTCAACTCGGGCCGCCCGGTGCTTCGGCTCTTCCCGTATTGCCCGCGGCGGCCGCCGCGCCCCGTCTTCCGGCTTTTCCGCAGCAGTGCCATATGTACCAAAGAGGGCAGGGGCTGAGAAGAAATCTCCCAGTCCCTGCCCTCTGATGCAGATCTTTTTTACCCGCGCACCCCACGGGACAAAGCCGATTCAACGGAAAAGGCCGCCCCGGAGGAAGCGCTCTTCCGGAAGAGTCCATCTTCCGCCCGACCGTGCCAAGCGCCTTGTCTCAGCGCATAGCGATCGTGATGTTCGCTTCCGCAGCCAATTCGCCCTTTACATAGGCCTTGCACCCGCAAGTTGCGATCGCTTTTTCAGCCCGTTCACGCACCAGTTCCGCGCAAATTTCCAATGTATCCCCGGGAAGTACCATTTTGCGGAATTTGGCTTCGTCAATGCCCAAAAACAGCGGGACCTTTCCTGCATACTCCGCTTTGGTCATAAGCAGCAGGTCCACCGCCTGTGCAGACGCCTCTATGGTATATACCCCCGGGAATACCGGGTTTTCCGGAAAATGTCCGCGGAATATATCTCTTTGCGGATCGATCCACAGTGATGCGCGGATATATTTCCCCGGGATAAGTTCCGAAACCTCATCGATCAGCAGCATGGGCTCACGATGCGGGATAATTTCCATCACCTGCTGGTGATCCAATGTAATCATCTTTTCCAAAGGCAGTTCCCTCTTTCTGCCAAAGCTGTTTGGCTATTCACGCTGATCTTACGCCGGCGCTCTTCCCACACCCCCGGACCAGTCCCGCAGGACATGGGCATGATGCCGGTCCGATCCTCCTTGTATCAACCGCCGGGAGCGCCGGGTCATCTCTTGTAAACCGTTTGTTTCTCGATTTCCAGAAAGACCTTCGCCACGTAGGTCAGGTGCTCCCGCATTTTTTCCACCGCCAGATCAGGATCATTTTTGCAGATGGCCTTCCATATCTCTTCATGCTGGGGCGTAGATGTCAGATTTGCCGTGGGTGCCCCTACTTCCACCTTTGCCATCCACTCATTCATACCATCCAACAACAGCAGCAGCGTCTGCTGCAAAAAACCATTTTGCGCCGTTTCCGCAACGGTCATATGAAACTGCGCATCCGCCTTCAAGCGCTCCTGATTGTCCACCGCGTCCTTCATAATGGAATAAATATCGTGCAGCTTTTGCTTTTCCGCTTCTCCCGCCTTCTGGGCAGCCAGCCGGACGATCGCACATTCCACAGCGATGCGCGCCTCTGTCAGCTCCTCCACATTATCATAGCCGTACTTGCTGGTCAGCTGCATCTTCCGTGTGTAGAAATTGTCCGGGCTCTGTGCCACAAACATGCCCTCGGGCACACGGATATCAATGAACCCCAAAATATTCAGCGCGCGGGTCGCCTCACGCAAGGTGTTGCGTCCCACCGCAAACATTTCGCAGAGGTCTTTTTCCGAAGGCAGTCTTTCTCCTGTTGGAAACGTTCCTGATACGATCAGATCGATCAGCTGTTTTGCCACCAGATTTGCCATATTTTCCTTGCGCTTGATCGGTTGTATCATATTCAAATCATTCATTTGAGATTTCCACCTTGCACAATATATGTAGACTTTCTAATTTTCTAAAATATACCATGCAAAACCAAAATTGTCTATCATCTATTGCTAGAGTTCTGCTATACGGGAACAAAAGTGAGGAAATGGACCTTCTGCACAGACGGCTCGCCAGTGCTCTGCAAAAGATCCATTCCCCACTGTTCTACTTCACAAAATCAGAGCAGCTCGCCGATGACTATCTCCGCAGTCAAATTCACGATCGTCCCTTTCGCAAGACAGCCTCCCAGCACGGCCCCTCCGGCATTGCTGAAGGTGATGTGCAGGCCGCTGCCGCTTGCCGGCTGCCCGTCTTCTTCCGTGCAGATGGTCCCTTTTACGGAGCACAGCTCCATCACGCCCTGAGGTCCGCCCCAAAACCGGGGCTGATCCCCGTAGCCATAGATGATGTTTTCTCCATCCGTGGACAGGATCCCCTCATTGTATATCCGGACCTCTTTTAAACTGCCAATCCCGCTCAGTACGGCGGCACGCCTGAACCCATGCTGCCGGCAGCTGCTGAAAATGCCCTCCAGCAAGTCTTCTCCAGGACTCAGCCGCACCGCAAGGAGCCTGCCCAGGCCGTTTTTTGTGATAGTACTCATAAATTACGTCCTCTCAATCAAAGCTGCGTTGGCGCAAACACGAAAATATTCACGCTGTCATCCCATTTTCTGGCCATATCGATGCCGCTGATCTGGCCAACGGTGACCGTTGCCTTTTCCAGAACGCAGGTGCCCTCCGGAAGGTGGCCCCCGCGGGCAAAGCCATCCGGGTCGGTAAAGGAGAAGTGCAGATGGCAGGAGACTGCTCCCGCTTGATCGTGGCAGATGATCCCCTCCACCGAATTCAGTGTCTGTGCCCCCAGAAGTCCTCCAAACCGCAGCGGCTCATCCATATATCCGAACTTCAGCCGCCCGTTTTCCACACCGATGGGCGCCGCCGTATACACCGCTGCTTTTTCCAGATTTCCCACCGCGCCGTACACGAAGCCGTTTTTGATCCCCTCGGATTCGCACGCTTCGGAAATCTTCTTCAAAAGGTCGTCTCCCTTTTCGAGTTCAATGGTAAGGACTCTTTCCAAGTGACCGCATGCCGTGAAAATCATATGTGATTCTCCAATCTATGCAAATTCGTCTTCGTGCTGCGGCAGGTCCTCAAAGATTCTTTTCCTTTCTGAAGATCTCCTCCATCTGCCTGCGCAGCTTCACCCCTTCGTTCGCTGCGTCAAACTGCACGTCATCCCAGGTGATCAGCTGTCCCTTCTTGACGGGGCGGATGATTTTCATGGTCTCACTGAGCCCCAGGGGCACAGCGCGCTTGCGGAGGCTCTCATCGGCAGAGAAGAATTCGCCGTGTGCGCAGAATCCGCCCTCGCCGTCCAGGATCTCACCCGGGGCCAGGTCCTTTTTGCTGATGGAGACCACGTCGGTAGCGAAGTACTTGGACGTTCCTGTGGGCTTTCTGGAAATGGCGATCGCCGCGGCAGAAACACCAAGCTCCAAGCCGATGCCGTGCACCGGCAGCATGTAGGCCGAGTACTGATGGGTGTCATCCGTGGGATACCACGCCTTGATGACCGCGTCCTTGGTCATCGGGCGCCCGTCCGTATGCATGACCACATACATGCCTGCCCGGAAAGCGCCCGGGACCGGCGCGGAGACGCCCTTGTCGGGATAGTTGGGCGCGCAGACTTCCATCACGCCAAAGTGGGAGAGCTTTCCTCCGTCCGCCTTGGGCTTGAGGATATGCGGCAGGTCCGCGTATCCGGCGGGGTAGTAGTGCAGTCCGCCTTCCGGCGCGCCCAGCCCGGTGGCGTTCGCCACAACGCACATTTCGATGGCGCCCTTCGTGTTGTCCAGGAACGAGCAATACCCCTTCGGGTTCATTCCAAAGCGATGCGCCTCTTCCACATCATAGCCGAATCTCTCAAACACGATGTCCGTGGGCGGCAGCTCCTTGTCGCCCTCCGTATACGGTCTCCACTCGCCCGCGGCGCAGACCTCAAATCCGCAGGTCCGGGCCCAGTCGATCAGGCTGCAGAGCTTTGCCGGCTGGTCTCCGTAGGCGTACGACAGCACGATCCCCGCTTCATCCGCCATTCTGGTGAGGATGGGGCCCACCGCGGCCATGCACTCGATATTGACCATGATGATATCCTTGTGATACTGACACGCCAGCTTCACATGCCGGATCCCCGCGTAGGGATTTCCCGTGGCGTCCACCAGGATGTCGATGAAGTCGGATTTGAACAGCTCCTCCGCATCTTCCACAATGCAGGTGGTGCCGTTTTTCGCCGCCTCCTCAAAGGACTTTGCGCTGTACCGCTCTTTGGGCCACTCCATCAGATCACACGTTTTTTGTGCCCGCGCAGGGTTCAATTCCGCCACGCCCACCAACTGCATGGCAGGGATCCTGTCCAGCTGGACGGTAAACGTTGAGGGGAATCTTCCAAAGCCGATCATGCCGAGGCGGATATTCTTCCCCTGTGCAGCTCGTTTCTGAAGCTCTTCATAGTAATTGGTCAGGCTCATCACGCATGCTCCTTTTCATTATATATTTCTTCAGTCTGCATCTGGTTCGACGCCTTATGCGTTCTTTTAGAAGTTGACTTGATCCTTGCCCTTGAGATGCAGCATCTCTCTTGCCTCCTGGGGCGTTGCGATCTCGTAATCCAAAGACTCCAAAATCCTGCGGATCTTTTCCACTTGCTGGGCGTTGCTGGTGGCCAGCTCGCCGTTGGACTTGATATACAGCCCATCCTCCATGCCGACGCGGACGTTGCCGCCCTGAATGGCCATCATCGTCGCGAACCGGAACATTCTCCGGCCGCCCGCCACCGTACTATACTGTACATCACCGCCCAGGATCTTTTTCGCCTGGTCGATCATAAACAGCATGGACTCCCCGCTCATGGGGAACCCGCCCATGACGCCCGGAACGAACTGGATATAGATGGGCTGGGTAATGATGCCCTCCTTTTTGAAGTATGCCAGGTTGCTCAGCTGGCCATAGTCAAAGACCTCGTATTCCGGCAGTGTTCCGCACCGATTCATGGTACGGATACAATACTCCATGTCCTTAAAGGTGTTTTTAAAGACATTGTCATAGGTCCTTGTGATATACGGAAGCTCCCAATCATGCAGCGGCTGATCGATGCCCTTTGCCAGCTTGTGGTAGCAAAAATTCATGGAGCCGCTGTTGGCAGAGGCCATTTCCGGCTGGAATTCCTCAATGACGGAAAACCGCTCCTCCGTGCTCATTCCGTTTGCTCCGCCGGTGGTGATGCCGATGACCGCGTCCGATCCGCGCTTCACCTCCGACAGGATCTGCCGGAACGTATTGAAATCTCCAACCGGCATTCCGTCATCCCGGCGGGCATGGATATGTACCACCGCAGCGCCCGCCTTTGCCGCGTCAATGGCCTGCTGAGAGATCTGCTCCGGGCTTGCAGGAAAATACGGCGACATGGACGGCGTATGAATGGCCCCGGTAATCGCCGCCGAGATAATTACTTTTTTGGGTTTGCCCACTCCAGATCAGTCCTTTCATGATGAGATAAGGCTCGCGCCTTTTTTCCTGTTTCTCCATGCAAAAAGCTCGTCTGCCCCCCGCTTGCCTCCGGCACGCATCATCCATAGAGAAGCTCCGGCAGGAACGTCAGGATCTGGGGGAAGAAGGAACATACGATCAGCATGGCAAAAATCATCAAAATAAACGGCATGCACGCCTTTGCCACCCGCATGATGTCCAGATTGGACAGGGACGACACCACGTACAGGTTCAATCCAACCGGCGGCGTCAGCACGCCGATGGACAGGTTCACCACCATGATAATGCCGAATGCCAGCGGGTCGATCTGCAAGCTCAGTGCGATGGGCAGCAGGACCGGCGACAGGATCATAATGGCAGACCCCGCATCCAGGAACATTCCCGCAATGACAAGAAGGACATTCACGATCACCAGGAACACAGCCGGAGAATCCGTGATGGAGTACACGAAGTCCGCCATCATCTGCGGGATATTCATTACGGTAACGGCCCAGGACAGCAGGCTGGCCGTGGCGATCACGACCAACACCATGGCCGCGGACTTCGCGCTGTTTACAAATGTCTCCTTCAGCTCTCGCAGAGGCAGGGTACGATACACCACACAGCTGAGGAACAGCGCATAGACCACTGCCAAAACCGCGGATTCCGTCGGTGTGCAAATGCCGGTCAGGATGGTTCCCATGATCAAAATAGGGAGCAGCAGCGTGGGCGCCGCCACTTTGAATGCCGTCCATACCTCCTTGGGCGTGGGCTTTGGTTCCGCCGGATACCCATGCTTCCGGGCGAAGAAATAGGAGTAGATCATAAACATCACTCCCATCAGGATACCGGGAACATAGCCCGCGGAAAACAGCTCCACGATGGAGACGTTGGCGATGACGCCGTAAATGATCATGGGGATACTGGGCGGTATGATGGGCCCGATGGAGCCCGCGGCCGCTGTGAGCGCACAGGTAAAATCCTTGGAATACCCGCGGTTCACCATTTCCGGGATCATGATGGCGCCGATCATGGCGGCCGCGGCAGAGGCAGAGCCCAAAATGGCCGCGATAAACATGCAGGAGATCGCCACGGTGAATCCCAGGCCGCCATGCACCCACCCCAGCAGGCAGTTTGCAAAGCGTACCATCTTTTTGGACAGCGCGCCGCGGTTCATGATCTCTCCGGCCAGCATAAACAGCGGAATGGCCAGCAGCGTAAAGCTGTTCAAGCCGCTGAACATGCGCTGCACCAGGAGGATCGGCTCCATATCGCCCATTCCGTAGGCATACAGGATCAGGCCCGACGCTCCGATGCTCATGAAAATGGGAACGCCCAAAAACAACATTCCAAACAGGGAAACGACAAATACCACCAGAGCCATCAGATCATCTCCTTTCCTCCCGCATCGGTGTCACGCTCTTCTTCCTGCACTTTCTTGAGCAGCTCATCTTCTTCGGAATACGCCGCGATCTTTCCTCTGTGAATGACCCAGTAATCCACCAGAGCCAGCAGCATCAAAATGCCGCTGATGAAGAAAATGGAATAGATCGCAGCCATATCCAGCCGCAGGACAGGAGAAAACTGCTTTGCCGCCACCGGGAAGAATTCAATGATCCCCAAGAGCATGACAATGACAAAGGCTACCTGCAGCAGCACGGAAACCGCCATGATCACCTTTCTCAGCGGTCCTTTCAGTGCCTTGATAAAATTATCAATGGCCATATGTCCATTGTTTCTGACCAGCACGCAGGCGCCAAGCATTGCGATCCAGATCATGGAATAATTCACGATCTCCTCGCTCCATGTGAGGGAAACGTTCAGGATCGTTCTGTTTACGATCTGCAAAAACACAAGCGCAGTCATCAGCCCCACCAGGAATGCGATTACCCATTCCACGGCTTTGAAGATGACATCTATGATTTTTTCAACAGCTTTCATAACATTTATTCTCCACTTCCGTTGGTGTACCGCTTGCGAAAAAGTCACGCCTATGGAGGGTGGCTGCCTCCAAAGTCAGGGTCCTTTTTTCCCGCTTTGGAGGCAGCTGCTATACACGCCGCAACAGCCCTTCGTTTTGTCAGCTGTTTGCGCAGTCCAAAATTTTCTGCACCAGCTCCTCGCCCCACTCATACTCGGCATAGAAGTCCTCGTACACGCTTTCCGTGGCCGTCTTCCACTCTTCCATGTCGGGATAAGTGATCTCCACGCCGTTATCCACAGCCTCCTGCTTGCACGCATCCTGCATCTCGCGATACAGCGTTCTCTGATAGACGCCGGACTCCTTGCATGCGGTTTCCACGATCTCCTGCAGCTCGGGCGTCAGCTTCTGCCAGAACACCTCAGAGACAAACAGCTCATTGATGCTCCACATGTGGTAGGTCTCCGCGATGTAGTCCTGCACCTCGTAATAACGGTTGGTGGAAAAAGTGGGATAGCCGTTTTCCTGGCCATCCACCACCTTCTGCTGCAGCGCGGAATACAGCTCGTTGAAGGCGATGGGCGTGGCGTTGCATCCCAGTGCATTGAAGATCGCAATGGAGATCGGCGCCTGCGGGACACGCATCTTCAGTCCCTTCAGGTCTGCCAGGCTTTCGATCTTCTTGTTGGTGGAGATCACGCGCAGGCCGTTTTCATACGCGGCCATGGGGCGGATCCCGTAGTTGACAAACTCGCCCAGGATCTCGTCCATCAGTTCCTCGTTGGAGACTACCTTTTCCACCTGCTCGTAGTTCTCAAACAGGAACGGCAGGTCAAATACGTTGATCTTCGGGTTCATCGTAGCTGCCGTGGGAGAGCAGTAGATGATCTCCACGGTCCCGGTCCGGGCCTGGTCCAGGATATCCAGTTCTCCGCCCAGGGCATTGTTGGTGTACACGTCGCACTCCAGAACGCCGCCGCTTCGCTCCTCCAGATCTTCCGCGAGCTTCATCATCGCCTGGGAAGACGGATAGTCATCCGGATGCTGCGTGGCAATTCTCACCGTGATCTTCTCACCCGAAGCAACGCCTTCCTCCCCTGCGCCGTCCGCTTCCTTCTGCCCGCAGGCAGCCAATCCCACGCACATTCCAAGAGCCAGCACAAAAGATAACACACGCTTTTTCATTTCTCTTTCCTCCAATTGACAAAATACAAATAGAAACAAATCCTTTGTTTCTAAATGGTCCTTACGGTTTGTGTCGGGCGAATCCAGTTCAATTACAGCTAGTCAACAAACTTTGGTTTTGCAATGGATGTGGAGTTTCGGTCATAAAAAATATTTTTCGCGGTGCTGGACAGTGGAATCCCAAAAGCCATCGTGACCTTTCTTTCAAACACCTTCTTTCTCTGTGCCGCTTTTCCCACGCTGAACATGATCCGGTTGTCAATATGATGCGCTGCCGCGATCCCTACCGCAGATCCCAGCGCGATCCCGAGATTGATCCCGGAAAATGCGCAGGTCGCATTGTTCCGCATGGCATTTCCGCAGTTTCCCATACCGCACAGCCCGCAGTGCGCTGTGGACATATAGGACGCAATCGCCCCGATCACTACCACGCACTGGGATCTGCGAACATTCTCAGCATCCCGGCGGTAAAAATCCATGCCGGTCTCCCGGGCCAGTTCGCACATGATATCCGCCAAGTCCTCCTTATCCGCGCCGTCCAGGACGACCGTCTCCAATGTATCTGCGCCGCAGGACTTGGGCGCGGTCTTGGCCGCTGCCGCCATCAATGCCGCAACCGTGTTCACCGCCGCAGCATGCAGTGCCTGTTCATCATGCTTCATTTCTTTTGCCCCCCTTGCCCGCTTACAGCACGCTCTCGTCCAGTATCGCGCCCTGACTTGCAGAAGTGACCATGGCGCGATACCGCTTCAGATACCCGCTCACCTGTCTGGGCGGCTGAGGAGGCCGCGCCGCTCTGCGGGCCGCGATCTCTTCCTCCGGGACCAGCAGTTCTATTTTGTGCCCCGGGATATCGATAGAAATCGGATCTCCATCGCGCACATAGGCCAGCAGGCCGCCCGCTGCCGCTTCGGGAGATACATGTCCGATGGAAGCGCCGCGGCTGACGCCGGAAAATCTGCCGTCCGTCACCAGCGCGCAGCTGGTATCCAGTCCCAGTCCGGCCAACGCGGCTGTGGGGGAAAGCATTTCCCGCATCCCGGGCCCGCCCTTTGGGCCCTCATACCGGATGACCACCACGTCTCCCGGGGAGATCTCCCCGGCATACAGCCCCTGGCAGCACGCCTCCTCACTGTCAAAGCACCGGGCGCTTCCCGTATGCACCATCATCTCCGGCAAAACCGCTCCCTTTTTCACCACGGCGCCGTCGGGGGCAAGATTTCCAAACAGGACCGCCAGTCCTCCCGTCTGGGAATACGCATGTTCGCGGTCCCGGATCACGTCCTCGTCCAGGATCCTGGCCGCCGCGATCCGTTCTTTCCAGCTTCCCTCCACCGTCCTTGCAGACGGGTCAATGAGGCCCAGCTGGTCCAGCCGCTTCATCACCGCTCCCAGGCCGCCGGCATCGTCCAGATCCACCAGGCAGTGCTTTCCCGCAGGGTTGAGCTTGACCAGGTGGGGGACCCGGTCGCTGATGTCATTCACACGCTTGAGATCAAATTCCAGGCCGGCCTCGTGGGCGATCGCAGGCAGGTGCAGCATGGTATTGGTGGAGCAGCCCAGGGCCATATCTGCGATGAGGCCATTATGGATGGACCGCTCCGTCACGATCTCTCTGGGGGTGATGTTCCGGTCCACCAGCTCCATGATCTTCATGCCCGTGTGCTTGGCAAGCAGGATCCGCCGGCTCTCGACCGCCGGGATCGTCCCGTTCCCCGGCAGCGCCATTCCCAGCAGCTCCGTCATGCAGTTCATGGAGTTGGCGGTAAACATGCCGGCACAGGAACCGCAGCCGGGACAGGCGCGGTCCTCGATCTCATGGGCCATGTCCTCCGTCATTCTGCCCGCCTTTACCGCCGCAGGGGCCTCAAAAGCGTCCGTCAGTGCGATCCGGCCTGCGTCTGTTCTGCCCGGCAGCATGGGGCCGCCGCTGCAAAAGATGGCCGGAATATTCAGCCGAAGGGCTGCCATCAGCATGCCGGGCACGATCTTGTCGCAGTTGGGAATGAACACCAGCCCGTCAAACGGATGCGCCTTTGCCATGATTTCTATGGAATCGGCAATGTGCTCCCGGCTCGGCAGCGAATAGAACATGCCTTCATGGTTCATGGCGATGCCGTCGCAAACACCAATTGCGGGGAACTCCACCGGAGTCCCTCCGCCCATCCGGATCCCGGCTTTTACCGCCTCGGCAACGGTATCCAGATGCATGTGCCCCGGGATAATCTCGTTTTGGGCATTGACGACCCCGATCATGGGCCTGGCAAGCTCCTCATCGGTCAGCCCCAGTGCCCGGAACAGCGCTCTATGCGGAAGTCTCTCCAGTCCTTTTTTCATCGCGTCGCTTCTCATCGCCAACTCCTCCGCTCATTTCAAAAATACAGAACTCTGGCCAGCTCAATGTACATCTGATCCCGGTTGCGAATCGCCTGCTCCGCTTTGCTGCCGCTGTAATCGTAGAACCCAGCGCCGGACTTCACTCCAAGCCGTCCGTGTTCGACCAATTTCCGCAGCAGCTTATCACCCGTCTTTGCGTCACACAAATCCGCGTTCAAGTATTGATTGATATGGTCAAACACATCCAGGCCGCCAAAGTCCGCAACGCCAAAGGGCCCCAGCACCGCATACCGCAGGCCCATGCCCGCTTTGAGCACCATGTCCACGTCTTCAAAAGAGGCCGCGCCGCTCTCCACGATGTAGAGCGCCTCCCTGAGCAGGGCAAACTGGATCCGGTTGATAATGAAGCCCCGAATATCCTTCACCACCACCGGCTGCTTGCCCATCTCCTTCAGCAGCGCCCGCATGCTCTGTGCGTTTTCCCAGCTGGTCTGCTGGCCGATGACAATCTCACACAGCGGCAGCAAATGGGGCGGATTCAGCCAATGCTGCCCCATGAACCGCTGCGGCTTCCACACGGCCCGGGCAATTTCCGTAATGGACAAGCCAGACGTATTGGTGGCCAGCAGCGCCGACTCCTTGGTCATCCTCGAGGTCTCTTCCCAAAATTCCTTTTTGACCTCCATATCTTCCTTGATGTTTTCCACCACCAAATCCGCCTGGGCAAACGCCGCTTTCTCCGTGGTCATGGAAAGGCAGCGGCTCATTTGGCGGGCATCCTCCTCGGTAAGCAGCCCTTCCCGGATCATCGTATCCTGATTCAGGGCAATCAGTCTCTCCGCCCGCTCAAGGCCTTTTTCGCTTCGATTGTAAAGGACGGTGTTCCATCCCGCCCGGCTGTATACCTGGGCCAGCGAAGCGCCCATGGTCCCTGCTCCCGCAATTACAACGGTTTTCATCGTGTGCCCTCACCGCCTCGCTTTATCGTGGTATTATAGGATAATAGTATTATAGGCAACGCAGGTTCTTTCTGTCAAGTACAAAAGTCTCTAGATTGCGTAAATTTTTCATTTTTGGTCACATGCCTGAACGCCGCTCTCCGGCGTCACGGCACAAGTCCCGGCCCCGCAAGCCTCCATTTCCCCCAACAGCGGGCAAAGGACCGAGGGAATCTTCCCTCGGTCCTTTGCCCGCTGTACGATCCGCACGCCTGCACTCCAGGCTGGATCCATTTTTTTGCAAGCCCTCGGCATCACGCCCCGTCAGAGGCTCTTGGGCATGTATTTCACTTTGTGCCGCCGGAGCGGTCACAGGGCAGCTTCTCTCGTCTTTCCGGGCCGGTCAGTGTCAGCAAGGAGCAGAATATCAGGCCGATCCCCACTGCGGTGCCCGCATCCAGGACCTCTCTATACAAAACGCAGCCCAGCAGCGTAGCCACCGCCGGCTCCGCCATAGCCAGAACGGCAGCCTTTCCCGCTTCCGTGCCGGCAAGACCTTTCGTATACAGCAAAAACGGAAACACGCAGCAGATCACGCCTACGCCAAACGCGCCGATGCCGGTTGCCAATGCGTCCGGCGGCGCCGATATCCTCCAGATCCGGGAAAGCGGGACGGCGCCGGCCGCCGCAAACAAAAAAGTGTATTCGCTGATCGTTTCGGCGCAATACCCCTTGCGCAGGGCGATTTTCCCGAAAATGCTGTACAGCGCATAGCTGAATCCGGCTCCCACAGCCGGCAGCAGCCCGGCGCGCTGTATGACATGGGTGCCGCCTGAAAATCCGCTGACCAGCACGCTGCCCGCCAGGGCCAGCACCAGCGCAGAAATTTTCCTGGCGGTCAGCGGCTCCTTGAAAAGCACCGCAGAAAGCAGCAGCACAAACGCGGGTGCTGTATACAAAAGCGCCGCCGCGACCGCTCTTCCGGTCATTTCCATGGCCACAAAGTAGCACCAATTGAACGTCAGCAATCCGGCGATCCCGGTCCCGGCGAAGCACCACCAGTCCCGCAGGCGGATGCGGAGCATCCGCGGGGCTCTGAGCAGCAGGTAAACCGTCAAAACAGCGGCAGCCGAGGTCACCCGGATGGTCACGATCTGGATATGGGAAAATCCCTCATGGCGCAGCAGATCATGGAAAACCGCGATGCAGCCCCATAAAACCGCCGCGATCACCACATAGAGTTCACACTTCTTTTTCATGGAAGGAAGTCCTCTGTTTGCCCGTCATCGCTTCAACGCCGACTCCTGTTGCGCAATCAGGCTGTTATCGCAGCGTCGCCACGAAGCTGATCTCCACATCCAGTCCGCCCCAAATGCCCGCGGTGACGCACTGCCGGGCAGGCGGATTCTCGCTGTCAAAGTACTTCATGTAAACCTGGTTCATCTCATCAAAATACTTCATGTCAGAGATGAACACATTGGACTTGATAATGTGGTCAAAGGTCAGATGCATATCTTCCAGCAGTCCCCGCAGATTCTGGAAAATGAGCTCCGTTTGCTCCTGAACGGATGTATTGTACAGGACCGTCCCTTCGGGCCGCTGGGAGATCAGCCCCGAAATATAAGCGATCCCCAGTGTTTCATCCTTGCTGACCTGCGCGATCTTTCCCGCAGGGACCGGTGCTTTTGATGACGTGAACATTTCCTTCATGTTGATCCTCCTCAATTTGTCGTTCGGTCCCTTTTTCAGAGGGGCTTGTATTTTTTGTTCAATTCCTCACTCAGCCTTCTGCCTGTGGCCGTTGTGCACAGTCCGCCCCGGCAGGTGCATCGCAGCGCCTCCGGCAGCTGCTTTCCCACCTCTCCCATGGCAAGGATGGTCTCATCCAGAGGAATGACCGGGTCGAACCCGCACAGGACCATGTTCGCGCTCAAAGCCGCATTGAAAACCGCATTGACGTTCCTGCCGATGCAGGGGATCTCCGTTCTTCCTCCCACAGGGTCGCATACCAGGCCCAGCATATTTTGCATCGCGAGACTGGCCGCCGCGAAAGCCTGGCGCACGCTCCCGCCCATCAGCTGGACCAATCCGGCCGCCGCCATGGCGCTGGCAGAGCCGTTTTCCGCCTGGCAGGCGCCGACCTCTCCTCCAAATGTGGCCTGATTGGCAATAAAAGCGCCCACCAGCCCCGCTGCCAGGAGGGCTTTTTGGATCTCCTCAGAGGTTTTTTTCATCTCATCTCCCAGGGTCACGACGGTCCCGGGGATGACTCCGCTGGAGCCGGCCGTGGGCGCGGCCACCACGATATTGCGGGCGCAGCTGTTTTCCATGACCGCCACCGCGGCCATCATCGCCCGGTGCAGCATACCGGTATCCAGGATCGCGGTCTCCTTTGCCCGCTCTTCCATTTCCGCTCCCCGGCAGGAGGACATCCACTCCACCGGCTGCGATCCCTGGCGGAAGGTCTTGGCGGACTCCCGCATGACATGTTCCACATGGGCGGCCAGCTTCCACACGTCTTTCTCGCCGACCTCCCCGATGCCGCATTCGTACGCAATGGCCAGTTCCCACAGGGAGCGTCCCGTTTCCTCCGCCGCCCGCAGTGCGTCCCGGGCACAGCGCAGCTCTCCCGCCGGTTTTTCCTTCAGCGGCACCGGCAATATGGCGTCCGCAAACCGGACGCAGGCGACGCCGGGCTCTTCCCGCAGGCCCTCGGCCGTCCGACGCACGGCGGCCGTGGGGCGGGCCACGGTAATCAAAGTCCTGCCGTGCAGTTCCTGGGCTTCCCACGCCGCGCCGGCATCCGCCAGCCGCTTTTCCACCCGCTGGACGGCGTCTTTTTCCCCGCACTCCACAAACGCCTGATCATAGGTCCCGTCTATGGAAACGGCAAACCCGTCCATTTCCAAAATGCGAAACATTCCTCCGCCTATGGAATAGGTCATGACCGAGAGCGCCGCGCTGCCGTCGGCGTCGAATACGTCGATCCGGGCCTGATTTGGATGTTTGAATCCCAGGTCTGCCTTTTTGAAGCGGATGTCGGCGCCGCCGTTCCGGGCCAGATCTATCAGGTGAAGATCATCATGGAGTCCTTCTACCCCCTGATGCTCAACACCGCCAAACGCTCCCGCACCACCGTGGAGGCCCTGGAGCTGCGGGGCTACCGTTACGCCGCATCCAGCAAGGCGGTGAAAAAGCTCCGGCTTGCCGCCTTGAAGGTGACCTATAACGATCTGCTGTTTCTGGCGCTGTCCGCTTTGTGGATGGCCCTGGCCGCACTGTGCTCCACCCTGCTTTGAAAGAAGGTCTTTCCTTGCGCCTTGATTTTCACACCCACGGGAAGCTGGCCAAAAAGCTTCCCTTTTCCACTGTCTACACCGACTGGCTCTTCGGCGAGGCCCGCCGGGCCGGGCTGGATGCCCTGTGCCTGACGGAGCATTTCAATACGCTGCACTTTGACCAGCTCTACGGCTACCTCTCCTCGGTGAGCTGCCGGCGGGAGGATGTGCTGGAGCTGCCCAACGGCCTGCGGATCTTTCCGGGCATGGAGACCGACGTGGCCGAGGGCGGGCACATTCTCTCCATCGGCCCGCTGGAAACCATTTTGGAGCTGAACCGCCGCCTGGAGCCCTATAAGGAAAAGGGCCAGTTCCTCCCCTTCGCGTCGCTGATGGATCTGCTGAAGGAATACCCGGTGCTGGTCGGCTGTGCCCACCCCTACCGCCCCGGCGGTCATGTACCGCAGCTGCCCCAGTCACAGCTGCGGCGGCTGGACTTCCTGGACCTCAACGGCAAGGACCTGGCCCTGGACCGTGCCCGGACGGAGGCACTGACCTACGGCCTGGGCCAGCAGCTGGGCATCCCGGTAGTCTCCGGCAGCGATACCCACCAGGCGGTGCAGTACGGCTGCGTCACCACCGTGCTGGAGCGCGCCTGCACATCCCTTCCCGCCCTGTGGGAGGAGATGGAGGCAGGGCGCTACGAGATCCAGCTCTCCGACACCGCCGCCGCCCAGGTGCGCACCGCCTGCCTTTTAAAGCGCTCCCTCAAGGAGATCCACGCCCTGGGCGGGGACTACGTCTCCATTCTCACCAAAGGCGCCACCGCATAGACGCGTCCCGGTGCCAAATCATCAGGAGGGCTCTATGGAACTGCACCTGCCTGTCTCTGCCGGGGAACTGACCCGGGCAGAGCAGAAGATCCTGGACTACATCAACACCAATCCGGATACCTTTTTGTTCCTGTCCATCGGGCAGCTGGCCCAGCGCCTGGAGCTGTCGGACGCCACCGTCTCCCGCTTTGCCCGGCACGTGGGCTGTGCCGACTTCAAAGAGCTCAAGAATCTGGTCATGGAGCAGTCCTCCGGCCCCGCCGTCAAAATGGCGGGCACCCTCTCCCGGGAGGATGCGTTTTCCCCCACCGCATGGCTGGAGCGCCAGCAGCTGTATCTGGAAAAGACCGCCCGGCAGCTGGACCGCGGGGAGTTCGGCCGGGCCGCGGCGGCCATCATTTCCGCCCGGCAGATCTTCCTCCACGGCAAAAACGCATCCGCGCCTCTGGCCCGGATGCTGGCCTTCCGCCTGCGGCGGCTGGGATTGCAGGTGACCCTGCTGCCCTCCGGCGGGTCGGAGGTGCTGGAGAGGCTGTCCCCTGCCGGGGAAGGGGATCTTGCGGTGATGTTCAGCTTTTCCAAGCTCTCCCGGGAAGGGCGCGTCATTCTGGAGCACAGCCGGCATGTGGGTTACCGGACCCTGGCCTTTGTGAGCCGCACCTGCATCCCGCCCCAGGAGCAAGCCGACATCACCCTCTTCGCCTACCGGGGAGAGGAAAAGGAGTACCACTCCATGGCTGCCCCCACCGCCCTGCTGGACGCTCTGGTGGTGGCGGTGACCCAGCAGCTGGGCCCCCGGGCAACGGCATCCCTCCAGCGCCTGCACGAGCTCAAGCGCAGCTACGGTCCCATGCTGTAAACTCCAAGGCTGCAAAAGGAGCCTGCCCATAAGGGCAGGCTCCTTTTCTGTCCCGCCTGCACGGCACGCCTTTCACAAAAAACGTTTTTGCCTGTTGACAAATAGGTCTACATATTGTAGACTGCAATCAGTCTACAACATGTAGACTCACAGCTGTGAAAAAATATCCGGACGGAGGAACCCATATGGAACAGCATTTGACAGAAGCGGAGGAGTCCGTGGCGGAGCTTATATGGCAGCAGGGCACCATGCCCTCCGGCGAGCTGGTGGCCCTGTGTGCCCAGCAGCTGGGCTGGAAAAAATCCACCACCTATACCATCTTGAAGCGGCTGGAGGGCAAGGGGGTCCTCCGCAACGAAAGCGGACAGGTGGAGGCCCTGATCTCCCGGGAGGAGTACCAATCCCTGCAGGGCTGCCGGTTCATCGACGGCAGCTTCGGGGGTTCCCTGCCAAGCTTTCTGGCAGCCTTTACCCGCAAGAGAAGGCTCAGCGCCGAAGAAGTCCGCCAGCTGCGGGAGATGATCGAGCAGTTTGAGGAGGAGCCATGAGTGCATTATGTTTGATGGTGGCGGAGCAAAGCCTTCGCCTGAGCGGCATCATTCTCTTTTTGTGGGTACTGCGCGCGCTCTTGCGCAGGATCCCGGGCTCGGCTTTGTATCTTCTGTGGATCCTGGTGTTTACCGGGCTGCTGCTTCCTTTCCGGGTGGAGATCCCCTATCATACGGAGACTCCGACAGCCATCGCGGAAACGCCTCATGCCGCGGATGCGCCGGGCGACCCTGCCCAGTCAGACGCTCCGGCCGCCGCAAAGCCCGCGGACACCGCAGGCACCCCGGCCGCCGAAAAGCCCGCACACGCCCCGGCAGATCTCCTGCCCCTGGCCTGCGCCGCATGGGCGGCGGTGGCGGCGGGGCTGCTGCTGATCAACATCTGGAAGCTGGCCGCCTTTACCCGCCGGCTGCGGGATGCCCGGCAGATCTCGCCCGGCGTCTACGAGACCGACCGGGTGGAGGTCCCTCTGGTGATGGGATACCTGCGTCCCAAGATCTATCTGCCGTCCTTTCTTCGTGAAGAGGAGCGGGAATACATCCTGCTCCACGAGCGCATCCACCTGCGCCGCCGGGACTATCTCATCAAGCCCGCGGCCTTTGTCATCACACTGCTCCACTGGTTCAACCCGCTGGTGTGGCTTGCGTACCATCTTCTCTCGGAGGACATGGAGCGCGCCTGCGACGAGGCCGTTCTGCGCCGGATGGGCAGCGGCATCCGAAAGGAATACTCCATGTCCCTGCTGACCCTCTCCGCCGGACGAAGCGTGCGCTCTTTGCCCACCGTTGCATTTGGTGAAAGGGGAATCAAATACAGAGTCATGAACATTCTGCATTATAAAAAAGCCGGCGGTATGACGGCACGTTCCTGGGAGACGGCGCCCTCTGGATGAGCAGCACCGGCGGTGAGCTGCTGGTGGACTCCCTCTTCCCCTCGGACACAGTGCAGATGAAGCCCGCAGGGGACGGCGCCGTGACCGTGGCACCGGGGACGGAGCCCTGAATGAAAAAAGGAAGCTGGCCAAGGCCAGCTTCCTTTTTTATGGTCTTTTCGGATCTCAGCTCACGGACTGGATCTCCCGGAGCATGATGCTGCCGGAGGGCTGATCGAAGGTCAGCTTCACCTGGGTGATCTCCCCCAGATCCACACCGGAAAAGGCCGCCGTATCCAGCCGCAGCGTACCCAGCGGCGTAAACGTGCTGTACTGCAGCAGGTCCTCCCGGCCGGATACCGGGATGGACTCCACGGTCCCCTCCTGCCAGGTGAGCGCAGGTGTGCCCGCCGGCGCCTGCACGCTGGCCTCTTTCCCCGCCGCGTCACGCAGCGTCACCGTCAGGCTCTGGTCCTGCCGGCGGTTGCGCGCATCACCGCTGTCCTGGGCCAGGTCCAGCTGCAGATACGCCGCCTGCTCCAGATCTGCCGTCACGGGAATGGTGACAGAGGCATCGGCACCCTCCCAGCCAAGGCGGGTCAGATCATAGTGCAGAAAGCTTCCGGGGATGCGGAACGAGCCCGCTGTGTGGTCCAGGGTGCTGCAGGCGTTGACCGCCTCCGCCGTCACGCCGTCGGTGGTCAGGCTCTTCGCGCAGTCCGGTCCCGCCTGATACAGCACCTGCCCGCCGGCGTCCACCCGGGCCATGACGGGATAGCCGTCATACTGCTCCGGCATCGCATCAAGAGACTCCAGAGGCGTCTTTCCCGTTTTCAGGACGGACTGGATAAAGTCCTGCACATAGGCGCTGAAAAACGCCTGCTGCTTCTCCGGCTCCATCACCAGCGGCAGCGTCTCCCGGTCCGCAAAGGGATCGGGCCGCACCAGCGCCGTGCTGAATCCGCCGTGGTTGCCGTTTTCCAGATATATGAGATCTGTGCCGCTGGTACGTCCGTCCATGCTTTCCAGCTGGTCAAAGAGCGTACTGCCGTCCAGACTGGTCACGTCCCCGTCGTACTGGGGAATGATGATCCCCACGGGCACATCCACCGGCTCAGAGGAAAGGGGGCTCACCAGCGACGGGGCTGCCGACACGATGCCCTGCACGTCCAGGAGCTCCGTCCGGGCGGCCACCTCGAATACATCGTATCCCGCGCGGGAGTGTCCCACCAGGATCACATTGTCCAGGTCGCCCTTGTTCTTCAGGTCGCAGGGGAAGATACCGGACTCTCCCGCAATGGCCCGCTTCAAAAGAGCGCTTTGCTGCTCCACCACCTGCACGGTGCGCTCGCAGCCCATGGGCTCTCCGTTTTCAAAGGAGTAGTTGATGGCCACATTCATGGAGACGGCCAGATACCCCGCGTCCGCCAGCCGGTCCACCAGATAGGAAAAGCCCAGGTCATAGCGGTTCTCCGCCGCCGAGCGGACGGGATGGGACCCGTGCAGGAAGATCACCACCGGGCAGTTCTCCCCCTCCGGCACGCCGATCACCCCCTGCATCCGATAGGGGATCTGCCGCGTTCCCTGGGTGAGCGTCCCCTCTCCCAGGTCGTAGCAGCAGACATTGTCCCGGGGCGCGTCGGTGGTGACCACCGCCGTGTTGGTGGCCCCGTCCCAGGAGGCGCTGACGCCGTCCACATAGTCCATCAGCTCTGCCGATACATAGGTGGTCCCGCTGAGCACCACCGCGTTGGGGTCCGTCCACACCGGCGAGCCATCCAACGTCAGCACGCCTGTGTCGATGTCCAGCAGATAATCGCCGGACTGGCCTCTGGAAAAGGCCGCCCCCTCCGCCCGGGCGTCCCACGCCACAGTGTAGCCGGCCTGCTCCAGAATGCTGCGCAGGGGCAGCAGGACCGTCTTGCCGAAGTACCGGGGCATGGCCTCCTCTTCCACCGCCTGTCCGTCCACCAGCAGCTGGGTGGGATAGGCGCTTAGGTCCGGCAGCGGGTCCAGGGCAGGCTCCAGCGCCTGCACCGCGCCGCCCAGCATCAACGCCGCAGCAGCGCCCGACAAAACACGACGAACTCTTTTCATAACGCACCTCCTTGCGTTATTGTCCCTTTGGACGGATGGCTCTGCGTAAAAGTTTCACCGGGCAGGCGCTTTTTGCCGCACCGGGGAGAGCTTCTTCCCGGTCAGTTCTGATACAGGATCTGGGGGCCCCGGGTCAGTTCAAAGGTCCGCAGCTCCCGTCCGCCCAAAGACTCCTTGCGCAGGTCGACGCAGCTGATCCGGGAATTATCGTAGGTGGTGTAGTAATAGCGTCCCTGGGTGGCATTGATGCAGCAGGTGTATACGGTGATATCGCACTGGCCGCTCTCGGTCCGGCAGGCGCCCCGCACCATTTCCACAGACCGCAGCAGATGGAAAAACTGGCTGACGCTGGCGTCCTCGCCGTCAGTGCAGACGGAGTTCTGGCTGACAAATGCCGCGCGCACAAAGCGGGACATGGAGGAAACATCCCCCGGCAGGCCCACGGCGCCAAGGCCCTGGCAGTAGACCTGCAGGTCCAGATCAGGAGAAAAGCTGTTGTCGCCGGAGCCCGCATTGAGCCGCCGGTAATTGTTCAGGTGGAACATCTGATAGTCAAAGGGCGGGTTGTTGGTGAGCAGGCGCACCGGATCGTCATACACCTGCAGTCCCGCCTTCGTGGCCTCCAAAACGATGGACTCCTCCGCGTCGGACAGCATCCAGTGGAGGCTGGCCAGAGGCAGCGAGGGGCTGAAGGGGCGGTCGATGATGCAAAGCCGCTCCAGCAGGGAGCGGGCCTCCTTTACGCTGCCGCACTGCCCCAGGATCCAGGGGATCAGTTCATAGGGTGCAATGTTGTCGGCGCCGGGCCGCTCCGGGCTGTACCAGGCATTGCCCGGAAAGTTCAGCCCCGCCATCCCCAGGCCGCATTCGTTGGCAGCCTCGTAGAAAAGGGGCAGCCCGTCCGCCACCGTGGCCATGCCGATCATGGCATAGTGGGTCTCCAGGGCTTCTTTGGTCCGGAGCGGAAACGGAAAGTTCCGGGGCATGATGCAGACCTTCTCCCCATAGGAGGTGTCCAGATCCAGATTTCTGCCAAAGTAGTGGTCACGGGTACGATAGCTCAATGCAGTGCACATAGCGGCTCCTTTCCTGCCTGCGGCAAACGGTCGTTTTCTGCATTGTATTTTAACCGCGCACTATCGTCAATAGTCAATCCCCGCTCCCCAGCCTTCCATACGCAGCCGGCCCCCATGCAGTTGGGATAAACTGCACGGGGGCCGGTCATTTCTCTCAAAGATATCTGGCGGCGCATTGGCGGACGATGGCATCCATAGTGTCCATCTTCCGCTCCATGTCCTTGGCCAGTGCCATCTGGCAGCGGGAGCGGACCAGATTGTGTTTCGGGTAGTTGATCTTGAAATAAGGGTCACCCTGGATGTAGTCGTCCAAGAACCGCACGGACAGCTCCGCCGTCAGCGCAAGGCAGCTCTGGGCCAGGGTATCGATCTCCGTCTTGGTCAGCGCGGCGGCGGTATTTTTCAAAAATCCGTCGGCAAAGGCTTCAAATACCTCCAGATCCACTCCGGCCTTCTCCGGCTGGGGGCAATCCTCCTCCACGAAGTTGGCAGCCGACCGGATCGCGTCGCCGAAGTCGTGGCCCACCACGCCGGGCATGACCGTATCCAGGTCGATGACCACCAGTGCCCGCTTGGTCTCCTGATCAAAAAGGACATTGTTGATCTTGGTATCATTGTGGGTCACCCGCAGCGGCAGCTTCCTTTTCCGGTAGAGATCCGTCAGCACGCAGGCCTTGTCCCGGATGGAGCGGAGGTATTCCAACTCCTCCCGAGCCTCGGCGGCCCGTCCCAGCAGGTCCGCTCGCACGTCCGCCTCCAGCTTTTCATAACGCCAGGGAGTGTTGTGAAAATTCAGAATGGTCTCATACAGCTGCGCCGGATCAAAATCACTCAGCTGCATCTGAAATTCGCCGAAAGCCTCTCCGGCGTTATGTATGGCATCCAGATCCATGTCCACGCAGGAATCCGATGGAATGTAGTTGAACAGCCGCCAGAAGCCGTCCGTATCCTGAAAGTAGATCTTACGGTCAATGGTATGGTGAAAATGCAGCGCCGTCTGGCCCGGCTTTTTCGCCCGGATGTGCTCGGTCACCCGGTCGATGTTCTCCATCACCTGGATGGGGTTTTTATAGACATAGGTATTGACTCGCTGGACGATGTAGCTTTTCGGCTGTCCGTCCGGACGGATAAAATTGACTTTATAGGTGTGGTTGATGTTGCCCACGCTGATCTCCTCGTAGGACGCCCATTCGCCCTCGATCCGGAATGCGCGGCAGACCCGCTTAAGCTGGTCGGTCATTGATGAATCTCCCTCTTTTGTGTTTCTTTGCTGTACGCCCGTCCAATTTTATGCGAAACTGCGTGAAATTGCAACGCGTTTTTCAGAAAATATGGATCAGGCCGAAGGTCACCATGGTCATGATGGCCGCCGCGATACACACGCCCAGGAAGATGGCAGGAATGGCCTTTTTCAGCCGCATGTCCAGCACGGCCGCAACCAGTGCGCCCGTCCAGGCGCCGGTGCCGGGCAGGGGAATGGCCACCAGGATGCAAAGGCCGATGGTGCTGTATTTGCGCACCACCCGTCCTTTCAGGTGGGCCCTTTTCTCCAGCCGGGCGATCTTCTCATCCCACCACTTGCTGCGTTTGCGCAGCCAGGTGAAAATGTGCCGGATATAGACGATGATGAACGGCACCGGCACCATATTGCCCAGTACCGCCGCCGTCAGCGCCAGCGGATAGTCCAGCCCCAGGGTGATGCCATAGGGCAGTCCGCCCCGCAGTTCGATGACCGGGACCATGGAAATAAAGAATGTGGCAATGAGCTTGCCGAGGGTTGTGGATGTAAGCCAGGTGATCATACAGGTACGTCCGCCTTATCCAATTTAGGTTTTCTCTCGTTTTACAATGTTCGCCGCGCTTTTGAAAATATGCTCCGCAGGGATCACGCCCCGCACAGAGGACAGGGGATACACACTGGTCCCCCGGCCAATAACGGTGCCCGGATTCAGCACGCTGTTGCATCCGACCTCCACAAAATCCCCCAGCACAGCGCCGAACTTTTTCAGGCCTGTGGGGATTTCCGTGCCGCTCTCTTTCACGACCACCAGAGTCTTGTCACTTTTGACATTGGAGGTGATGGAACCGGCGCCCATGTGCGCTTTGTATCCCAGGATGGAATCTCCTACATAATTGTAGTGAGGTACCTGCACATTGTCAAATAAAATCACATTCTTCAGTTCCACGGAGTTGCCCACCACGCAGTGCTCACCTACCAGTGCATTTCCCCGGATGAATGCACAGTGCCGCACCTCCGCGTTAGCGCAGATGATACAGGGCCCCGTGATACTTGCCGTGGGAGCAACATGCGCAGATCTGGCGATCCAAACAAATTCAGCCGGATGATCGAACTCCTCCGCCGAAAGCTGAGGCCCTAATTTCTTCAAAAAATCGCCGATTTGCGGCAGCACCTGCCACGGATATTCCGCAGCCAGAAACAGCTCTCCCGCCAGGGTATGGGAAAGGTCAAGCAGATCTCGGTTTTGATACATGCTCTTTACCCTCTTTTATTTCCGCTGTCCGTTTCATGCATATAGGCAGCAATAGACTGGCAGGAAAAATCCCGCAGCATATGCTCCATCTTCCGGCGGCATGCCCCGATCCCATAATAATGGATCAGCGCGTCCCGCTTGCTGAGTTTCAGTCTGGGCTGCTGGGGATCGATCTCCCGCGGATGCAGATAAAACACCACCGGATGTCCTTCCCGGTTCACCTGCTTTGCAAACAGATGGATAAACGGGTAAGGCAGCGCCCGGAAATAGAACCCTCCCGAAAAAGGAACATTCATGCCTGGCACTCTCACCGTAGACGGCGGGATCTCCAGCAGCTTCTCCGCCCTGGGCTGGTACTTTGCCGCCGCAAACGGGAATCTGGGCGCACCGCTGATTCCATAGAGGAAATTTTTGAAGGGGAAGATACTGCTGTCATAGGCAAATCCCTCTTCTTCCAAGATAGTCAATGCCCACAGGGATTCCTCCGTAATGGACCAGGACGGCGCCCGGTAACCCCGGACCGGCTTTCCAATAATATCCTCCAGCAGCTTTTTGCTGCGCTGGATATCCTGTCGGAATTCCTCCGGTGTCTGCTTGTATACCAACTGATGTCCGTAGCCGTGGCTGGCCACCTCGTGCCCGGCCTGTGCAATTTTCTGCACCAATCCCGGATGCTGCTCTGCCACAAATCCCAGGACAAAAAAGGTTGCCGTGGCGTGGTTTCGCTCCAGCGCCTCCAGATAAACCTCTGTATTTTCCTCCACCGTGGATTTTACCGCGGCGTCATTGCGGAACAGGTCATCTTCATAATTGGCGTGAAACCAATCCTCTGTATCGATCGTAAAAATATTCTTCATAATATTCCTTATATAACATCGTAGTCGCCCATGGTAAAGAACCAGTTCTTTACATCATAGATCCCCTTGTCTTCCAACGACGGATCAAACAGCCGCAGGATCAGCGGAAACGGCTGGGGCTCCAGCTTTTTGGGGCAGCGGAAAAAGCCAAGTTTCTTTAAAACGGCAGATTCCTGTGTATGGCCGAACATCAGGCATCCCGCCAGACTGGCGCCCTGCTGCTGCATGTCGTGGAGCAGCTTGCGTAAAAGCACTTCCGCAGCGGCAGCGTGTCCATCGGCAAAGAGGAAATCCGCCAGCATAGCGCACTGCATCCCGGCAACCTCCATGATCCGTCCCACCGCAAAGCAGACGGGCTCCCCGTTTTCCAGTGCCAAATAGGGGAAATAGGTCCTGCGGGGCATGTCCAGATAGCGAAACCGGACAAACGCGCCATCCCGAATATTCATCACCGGGTATTTCCCCTGGACCGCATCCCAGAAGCGGTCCACCAGTTCCAGATGTTCTTTCGTAACCGGCAGGACCGTCACATCATGCTTCTGGTCTCCTCTCACCCGAAAGAACGGGTCCGCAGGCTTGGCCAGAACAGCGAGCGCCCCGCTGTGCAAAAACTCCCGCACCATGTGGGACGGCTTGAGCGGACGCAGCATCAAAGGGATGTTGCCAAGCTCCTTGAAACTGAGCTTCTTAATAAAGCCCGGATAGGAGTTTGGGTTGGGTGTGCCGTAGCAAAATGCATGGCCAAGTTCAGTTTCCCTCTGATAAGTAAGACTGGCCAGCCCGGTAAAAATTCCTTGGCCTCGATAGGCTTTTCCTGTCAATGTATTCAGGGAGTGTGCACATGACTTCGGTTCCCCAAAGGTCCAAAACCGCATGGGCCAAACCACATATTGTCCCGCCAGGGCACCGTTCTCTGCATCTACCGCCAAATCGATCAGTGCGTCTCCCGCCGGGTTTTCAAAATACTGGTGCTGCAAAAAGGCCTGATTGGAAATATCGTTTTCCGGCCCATACTGTTCCTGGGTCATGGTTATTATGGCCGGAAAGTCATCCGATGAAAACGTCTTATGGTCCCACATGTTCTTTCATCCTTCACCTTTTAGCCGCGGGTCGCAATCATTACACCGCATACGATCACCAGCACGCCGATCCATCTGGTAACAGATATGCTCTCCTTAAATATCAGCATGGAAGCAAGCAAGACCAGCGGAAACGCGAGTGCCTGAATGGGATATGCGAAGCTGATCGGCACCCGGCTCAAAATATAGAGCCATAGCCCTGTTGTGGCAGCATATAGGCACAGAGCACAAAATACCACCGGAGAGAAAAACAGGCGGATGATGTCCATAATTCCCGTGATGGACTTTCCGCTGGACCCATATTTGAACAGCATCTGCCCCGTTGCCATCAGTGCCGTGTTCAGCAGGCACAAAAGTGTCATCTTCATGATACTTATTTCTCCTTTTCCAGTTCTCGTACCCGTTGTTCCAACAACGCCACCGCTTGCGCCAGCTGTTTATTTTTTTCGTTCAGCTTCGATGCGATTGCGGTAAGGGACATCAGGATCATGATCACACAGAAAAATATCAGCGAAAACAATGCGTTGGTAGGCTCATAGATGCCGATCAGCGCGGCAAACCAGTCCAAAATGCGGGGAAATACCGCCAGCACCAGCATCAAAATCCCGGAAAAAATCCAAAGGAGCGTATATTTTAAATGCAGGCTCCGCTTTTTCAGCAGCAAAAACAGCAATACAAAGTACACTGCCACCGCCAAAATCATAACGATCTGGAGCGTTCTACTAATCATCTCTTCTGCCCCTTCCCCGTGTAAAACGGAACAAAATCAAGGCCAGTGAAACCTTGATCATATAGTACACAGAACGAACCGGGTTGATGGAGCTGACTCCGCCCTGGCGTTCCCGCATTTGGACAGGCACTTCCTCGATCTTCGCTCCTGCAAGACCTGCGGCCAGAATTGCCTCCGGCTCAGGGTAATCCTGGGCATAGTCTACGGCGAACTGCTCGATCATTCTGCGGTTCACCGCCCGCATACCGCTGGTAACATCCCGCACCTTGACCCCGCAGAGGATGTGGATCAGGCTGCTGAGAAAGTTGATTCCCAGCCGCCGCAGGCCGGTGGATTGAAACCCCTCTTTTTTAATGAAGCGGGATCCAATGACTACATCTGCCTGTCCGCTCTCAATGGGGGCAATCAGATCTTTCAAATACCGTGCGTCATGCTGGCCGTCGCCGTCAAACTGAATCGCAATATCATACCCGTGCTCCATGGCATAGCGATAGCCTGTCTGCACTCCGCCGCCGATGCCAAGATTAATGGGCAGATTTAGATAATTTGCGCCTGCTTGTTTTAAAACCGCCGCTGTCTGATCAGTGGAACAGTCGTTAATCACCAGATATTCCGTGTTTGCCGGCTGGTGAGTTTGAATATCCAGTATAGTTTTTACAATGTTTTGTTCCTCATTATACGCAGGAACAATTACCAATGTTCTCATTGGGCTACCACTTCCAAATTTATTATATTCCCTGCAATTCCCTGACCGCTGGCATCATTTAGCGTAACGGTAATATTACTTTCCCTGCTGAAAGCTGACAAATCTATCGTCTCGTTCAGGCAGATATATTCATGCTGGGGTATTTCAACCGTTAATACCTCTGCAGTCCCATCTGCCGAGGATACTGTTACCTGCAAAACAGGATTTTCCGCTTCCCATTGCACATAAGATGGGAGACATGCAATTCCAGATATTCTTATTTTCTCTGTCCCCTGTGGAAACATAAAAGTAGGATGCTGAGAAAGATCTGTACACGTATTCTCTTTCCCCGTCATAGAATAGCCAACTAAAATTGGAGTATCCCGTCCCACAAAATATCCGGCAACTTCTTCCAAAGAAATGATTTCAGCGCCTACTGAATTAGCCCCTGTTATAATACTGTCATATTCACTTGCAACTGCAATATCAAAAATTCCTGCACCGGTTTTCTCTTGCTCTTTGAGTTTGCCGAAATAGTATGCAGCATAGTCAATATCTTTTTGCTCTTTTACCTCTCCCAACTGATTTACAATATAGCTTCCGTTAATGATGGCAGCATCTGGATCTAACGCTAGCATTATGTTATGCCTCACATGGGTCGATAGAAATACATCAATTTTTTCTCTCTGCTCTTGTGTCCCAATCAAGCCTCTGTCCCGCAAAAGCCATGTGATATTTTCCGAATAATAATCGGACAGACTTTCTTTGCTGATTCTCTCTCGAAAAGACCAGTCATAATAGTTCAACATACCGCCGACTGTATTCAACCCACACTGTAGCAACAATGCGATTAACAAGAAAATAGCAGTCCCCTTTTTCCAAACTTTCTTTGACTGCAGAAGATTTACTACCAGATATGCTGCCAGCACCACTGCAGTTGTTTCACAGAGAATCGCATATCGGGGATACCCAGTGCTTTTCAGCCAAAGCAACGTAAATGCAAAAAACAACACGGCCAGCCACGATTCTCTTCTAATCTGCTTTGCAATCCACGCCTTGATCAGGACATATCCACCGCTTAAAATCCCAATCAGCAGATAGATCTGCGGCCATTTTGAAATTTCAGAAATTCTCTCTGTCGGATGCAAAATTATATGAATCGGCCAAAGCAGCAGTTCTATCAGCGTCTGCGGGCCCCACCTGGTATCCTTAAAGTTTGTATCCGGATAATAGGGAGACTTAAATACTGCATTGAACGTCCAAAACACCGGATTTCCCGTACTTGTATAGGCATACAAAAGATACGGTGCTGCTGGCAGTATTCCAAGAACAAGTGCCGCAAAAAACACCCCAGGGTGAATCACTTCTCGGTTTTGCAACAAATAGAGCAGCAGCAACGGCGCGATAAAAATTACATTGGTAAACTTTAACGCAAAAATCAAACCGCAAAGTAACGCGACAAACAGTAACTCCGCTCGTCCCGCATCGTTCTTCCGCCCTTCCAGCACCCTGCAAAGAAGCCAAAGCAACAGTGGAATCGCAACCAAATCAATCATATACGTTCCAAGGTTCGCCAGCGAATAAAAGAGGCTTACCGAGATAAACGCAAGCAAATCTTCGCTTATCAGGTATACCAATATTCCATATAGCGGCTTGCCCACTGCTTTTTCCGCATACTCTTTTCTGAGTTGTAGCATCTGCTTTCCCAAAAGGGTATGCAGCAGCGCACTCATTTGAATAAATATGAGTATCAGCAGTGCGGCGTTTGTCAGTGTTCCCATTCTGTATCCCAGGAGCAAACGGGGATAGTAGAAAATCCGATCACTCAGCGGAAAGAAAAATGTAAATCCCGCAGGAAATACATTTTCATCAATATTATCTGCAAATCCAGGTGTCTGCCAATATACACGTCCTTGGCTTACATCGTGGGACAAGTCCGGGGCTAGTCCACGCAATATGCCAACTACTAGGAAGATTGTCCCATATAACAAGGGGGCTCTGTGTGTAACGATACGTTCAAATACACAATATTTGGAAAATTTTTTTGCTAAAATAACCGTACAAACAGCCGCCGCCAAAATTGCACCCCAAAGGAATTGGTTCCATCCTCCATAGAACAGGGATATTGCCAACAGGTCTGTGATGCTAAGAAACACGATATATGCCGTATACGCAAATAGCACACCAGAAATCCGTATTTTATTTTCCGTGGTTTCCTTCAAAACTCCCATTTGGCCTCCTTTTTGTTAGAAAAATCCGATCTGATTAATCAATGCACTCATTATGCGCTGATCCAGTTCATCTTCTCCCGGTATATGCTCGGCATTGAATTGTAGTTCAACCACTGCTATATTTTCTTCTGCTAAAGCTAAGTTTGAGATATCCTGTAAAATGTCAATTTGATTTCCCGCAGTTATCGGTGTTGTGTTTACTACATCACCATTAATACGAATAGTAAGCTGATTAATTTCCGTAAAATTCTCCGGTACAAAAGCTTTTAACATGATATTGGATGCGCCTTTCGGAAACATCAATTCTATACTACTGTCTTGCCGCACCCAGCGATACTCCTCGTTCTGCCTCTGATCCACCCATCCAGAAAGGAAAATTGTTTCGCTGCCATTATAGGGAAATGTTACGATATTAGGAGCTGTATACCATTCATTAACTCCAATCAGCACTACCGCAAAAACGGCGATAAAAGTTTTCCACCCAAATCTCTCCACTCTATTTAACACTTTTTCATAAGCGGAGTCCAATTTTGCTAAGGCATTCGCCCCAAAGAAGTTTCCGTGGAAAAACTGCACAGATTTTAGCTTTATGCAGGGCTTTTCTACAAACTTCCAAGACAAGATCGCTAATACCACTGTAATTGGATACGAAATCATCATATTCAAATACGGATTCATACTGCCCCCGAACTGTGCAACAACTGCCTGCTGAACGGGAAATCCGTAGATATATATTCCATAGGAAAAATCGCCGTACTTGGAAAATCCATACAGGCGCACTCGATTGCTAAATGCCGCATACATGACAAGATAAGAGCCAAACACAGCAAATGGTATGGCATAAGCCCCATTTAAAATAAATATTACTAGTGCTGCCAAAGCAATCATTGCCATCTGCTTATCCAAAACCACATAGTCTCGAAGTGCATACAGCATCATTCCAGCCGAAAAATAAAGTCCCAACTCAATTACATCATATTTAGGAAGGGAAAGAAAATTTCCACCGCCAGGAAACAGCTGATATTTGTAGCACTCCAAAATAAAGAAACTCAAGAACAACGCTATATTAATTTTTTTCTTTTGTAACAGCTTTGTAATTCCGAGAAGTAAAATTAGTCCATAGAACAGCACTTCGTGAGGAATCGTCCAAAGTGAACCGTTTACACTTGGAGAATATGTATTATGCTCAAAAACGCCTGGCAGATTCCAGTAAAGTGGATACAAGAAAACTGATTTCAGATACTCATACGTCTGCGGTGTCCGGAAGTAAGTCCCGACAGGCAAGGTCGTAAACAAAGGTCCAAGAACAAATACGCTAAGAATGAGCACACAAATCAAACCGGGAAAAATTCTCAGTGCCCGGGCTTTGATATATTGCACAGGATTTTTACTGCGGTCATAACTTTGAGCAATTAGGAATCCACTAATCACAAAAAAAACCGCTACACTCAGGCTACCAAATGACCATTTTCCATCCGTTAAGTCCTTTAAAAATTCTCCTTCATTTCCAGCTGAAAGTGGAAATGCATGGGAGTAAATCACCAAGCTAGCCGCTAAAAACCGGATAAAGTCAAAGTTGTTGTGTCTATCCCGGCACACCTCTCCTAATGTCTTATTTTTCATTGACTGCCCCATCGTCTTGCTCCTCAAATTGTCTGTATTTAATCTGTATACTCCATACTCCGCACCTGCGTCCCGCTTCCACATCCCATGGCTGATCGCCAAACAAGATGCATTGCGCCGGATCCAGGTCGAATTCCCGAATAGCCGCCTCGATCATCCCCGGTTCCGGCTTCCGGCAATGGCACGGCCCTGTGAAGTCCGGGTGATGGGGGCAGAAATAGAATGCGTCAATATGCGCCCCGTATTCTGCCAGCCGCTCGTTCATATAGCGGTGCAGGGCCCGCATGTCCTCTTCCGTATAGTAGCCCCGTGCAATGCCCGCCTGGTTGGTGACCACAATGACCTTGTAGCCCCAGTCGTTCCATTTTTTTATAAACTGAGGCATCCCGTCAATAAATCTCAAATCTTCCGGCCGGTGCAGATAGTGAACGTCCACATTGATGGTGCCGTCCCGGTCAAAAAACGCCGCCTTATTGGGTTTGGCCAGCTCCTTGAGCGTTTCCTGCGCCGCAGCATAATCCTCCGGTACGCCGATATCAATAAAATAGCCGCCGTTCTCCACGGCAAACACTCTGCCTGTCTGGGCAAGCGGCTCCAGGACCTGCGTTTCAAATGAAAATTTGCTCAGCCCGATCTCCTTGAAAATTTCAGCAGGCAGAACATACACCCCGCCGTTGATCAATCCATCGCGGCAGGGTGCTTTTTCGCAAAATTCCGTTACGCGATCGCCGTTCAGGCGCAATGTCCCATAGCGGTCAAAATCATACATGCGTTTTGCCGCCAGCACTATGGAGCCCGGGTGGTCGTTCGCTGCCCGCTCCAGGGCGGGAAGCTCCACGTCGAAATAAGTATCTCCGTTGACCACCAGGACCTGTTTCCCTCTGCATAGCCCCATGGCCTGCTTGATGGCTCCGCCGGTGAACAGCGGCTCATTTTCCGCAGAATACAGGATCTCCATGCCCCGGTAGCCTGACCCGAAGTATCCACGGATCACATCCTGCTTATATCCCACCGCAAGAACGACCCGTTCGATCCCCTTTTTCTGCAGGTCATCCAAAATAAAGCGCAGGAACGGGCGTCCGCATACGGGCGCCATGGGCTTTGGCACATCCGAGACGATATGCGCCAGCCGTGTGCCAAAGCCTCCGGCCAGAATGATCGCTTCTTTCATAAGTCCTCTCCAAACAGCTCATTTTCCACGCAGGCGCACATGCAGTGATAAATGGGCAGGTGATATTCCTGGATCTGATAGGTGATGGAGGACGGTACACAGATGGCGATATCGCTGTATTGCTTCAGCTTTCCGCCGCTCTGGCCCGTCAGGGCAATCACTTCCACGCCCTGCATGCGGGCGACCTGGGCAGCATAGAGGATGTTGGGCGAATTGCCCGAGGTGCTGATGGCCAGCAGCACATCTCCCGGCCGCCCGTAGCTGAGCACCTGCTGGGCAAAGAGCATCTGGGAGGAGACGTCGTTGCCAAAGGCGGTCATCAGTGCCGTCTGGCTGGCCAGGGAGATAGCCGGCACCGCCCGCTGCAGGTTCGCGATCAGCAGTTCCGCATCCTCCGGGTACAGCGAGCGGATCCGCTCCTGCTGCTCAGGCTCCAGATGCCGCGGAAGGCGGAACGCCTTCATCAGCTCGCCGACGATATGTTCACAGTCCGCCGCGCTGCCGCCGTTGCCGCACACCAGCAGCTTCCCATTCAGCGCAAAGCACTTCAAAAGGCACTCTACCGCCTGCCGGATGTCCTCCTGGCACCCCGCCAGCTGGGGATGCCGCGCAAACAGCTCGTCCAATATCTCTTTGGTGGTTGCCCGCATTCCATTCACCTCAATATAAAGTCCACGCCTGCGTGCCGCGCTCTGTGAAGCTGGTGACCATGACCCGCCCGTCGGTTTTCTTCAGCTTTTCCACCAGGTCAAACCGCTTTGTGGGATCGCAGACGATCATCATGAATCCGCCGCCGCCGGCACCGCTGATCTTGGCAGCCTTGCCGCCGTTTTCCATGATATACCGGTACATTTCATCGATCTTGGGATTGGAGATCACAGAGGATGTCCGCTTCTTTGCCTCCCAGCCGGCGCGCAGGCACTGGGCAAAGCCGTCGAAGTCCCCTTTCAAGATGGCCTCTTTCATGCGCACTGCCTGGCGCTTAAGCTCGTGCATTCCCTCCAGGGAATCCTCGCTTTTCTGGCAGCGCACCTGCTCTTCAATGATCTTTGCGCTGTCTCTGGACGTGCCCGTATAGTACAGCACCAGGGAATTTTCCAGCTCGTTGCGGATCCAGTTCTTCAGCCGCAGGGGGTTGACGATGACCCGTTGCTGGTCGAAAAACTCCATATAATTGAAACCGCCGAACGTGGCCGCATACTGGTCCTGCTTTCCGCCGGCCAGCCCCAGATCGATCCGCTCCACCCGATAGGCAAGAGATGCCATGTCATATTCGCCCAAGGGAAGGTTCAGCCACTCCATATATGCCTTGAGCATCGCCACCACCATGGTGGAAGAGGAGCCCAGGCCGCTGCCGGCCGGTGCGTCGGAATAGGTGGTCATGCGGAAGGAAAGAGCCTTTCCTCCGCAGTAATCCCGCACGATCCGGTTGTAGAGCCCCTTGTGCAGCGGAAGCTCTTCGTCAATATCCAGAATCTCCGCCGGTCCCTCATACCGCTCCTTCCGGTCCGCGGCAATGAACTCCACCCGTCCGTTCTCAGTCGGCTCAATGGTGCAGTAGGCATACATATCGATGGTAACGTTGAGCACGACTCCACCATAGACGTCGCAATAGGGAGAAACATCCGTCCCGCCGCCGGCAAGTCCCAGCCGCAGCGGTGCTTTCGCACGAATAATCATAAGTTTTGATTCCTTTACTTCATGTCAAATTCGGGACCGATAACCTCAGCAGCGTTTTCCGGGGAAAAATGCATCCGCACATACTCCAAAGATGCCTTGCACCGTTTCGCCAGTTCCCGTTCATCGCCGTACAGCTGCGCGACCCGTTCGGCAAATGCCTTCGCATCGTCCTCCACTGCCAAAATCTCTTCCGCGCCGTCTATGCCTTCTGCGCCAACAGACGTCGTTACCACCGGCATACCATAGCGCATAGCCTCCACGACCTTGCCCTTAATTCCTGCGCCATAGCGAAGCGGCACGATATCCAAGCGGCAATTGGCATAGAACTCCTCCAACTGCGCATCTGTGACAAAGCCTTCAATTTTCAAATGAGGACTTTCCAGTCTTTTCACGTCCTCCGGCGGATTGGAGCCCAGGATATGCACCGTCACATCCGGCAGCAGCTGCACAAGATGCGGCATAATTTCCTCAGCCAGCCACTTGACCGCGTCCACATTGGGCCTGTGGCCAAATCCGCCGATAAACATCAGATCTTTCCGCTTATTGGCCTGGAAATTCCGATCTTCCACATCGGAAAACAAGTAGGCCGGTATCGCTTTGACCTGCACATCCGGGGCTATGGCATGGATCTCCTGCTCCTCTACGCTGGAGGGGTAATAAGCCCAATCTGCCTTGCGCATGAGAGCCAGTTCCTTCTTCTTCCACTCTTCCGAGGAGCAAAGCAGTGCTGGATCTCCAGTCAGTTCATATTCCCGCCGCTCCCGCAAGAAATGCAGGTCGTGTCCATAATAAATAATCCTTGCCGGAGTATACTGGCGAACCTCATCTATATAGTTTACAGCGATATGGGGGCGGTTCAAAAACGCATATCCAATGTCCTGGCCGTTCTCCTGCAGCCATTCTTTCCAATGATTGGCGTAATAAGGCCCGTACAGCACCTCCACACCCATTTGCTGGAGCACCTGTGTATACGGCTGATGGGGGAAGAAGTTGTCACCGATAAATTTCACATGGTAGCCCTGGCGCACAAACAGCTGAATATACTGGAATACCGTCCGGCTCCCAGCATCCTTATCAAATTGGGGAACGTAGTGATCCACCATAAGGAGGAATTTCTTTCCCTGGCCCCGTTCCCGTGCCACAAAGGGCTTGTACCCATTTTCAAAGTGTTCTTTCTCCAGAACGTCCTTCCATTTTTCAAAGAACTTCTTCTGGTTGATGACCTGATACGCCTTCTGCCCGGAGGAAGTGTCCGTTCCGTTGGACACGCCCTCAAAGTGCACCACCACGGAAAGAGGCTGGTACAGCACCCGACAGCCATGCTTACGCACCTCAAACGCCAGGTCGCTGTCCTCACAATAGGCAGGCGCAAACCGTTCGTCAAAGCCGCCGATCTCCTCCCAGAGCGTACGCCGGATCATGATCGCGGCACCGGAGATATAGTCGACCTCCTTGACATAGTTATACTCCGGTGCATCCGGATCGGAACGGTTTCCGTAGTTCCAGGCGCTGCCGTCTTTCCACAAAATGCCGCCGGCCTCCTGGAGTCTTCCGTCAGGATAGACCAGCTTGGAGCCCACCATGCCGTTCTTCTCATCCCGCTCGATCAGCTCCACCAGGGGCGCGAGCCAGTCTTTCTGCACCTGGGTATCATTGTTCAAAAACAGAATGTACCGGCCCTTGGCAAACTGCGCAGCGTGGTTGCAGTTGCGCAGGAAACGCAGGTTCTCCTGATTGCGGATGACCTTTACCCCGGAGATGATCTTGTCCAGCTGCTGTGTCAGATCAGTGGAGCAGTCATCGGCAATCAAGATCTCATAGGAGATGTCCCCGCTATTTTCCACAATGGACTTGATGCAAAGGTAGGTGTACTCAAACTGATTGTAGACCGGAATCACAATGGATACCTGCGGATCCGTCCACTGCGGAACTTCCAGATGCGCATAGTCCGCTGCGGTCTTGGCCGGCGCCTCCGGTACCGCTTCGATCCGCAGCTCCTGCTTTTGGATCTCCGTCCCGATCAGGCAATCATCCAGCCGCCGGGATGTCATCTCCACTCCCTCCCGGCGCAGCGTCCGGAAAAACTTGGAGATCTTGTGGGGCGTGCACTTGCGCAGGAAACGAATGGGATGCTTGATAAATTTCACCAGCATCTTTCCAAACAGACGCCGCTTGCTTCCCTTGGGGATCAGCGTATCCCGCAGTTTCCAAGCGTACCCCATAAAGCGCCAGGAGCGGGAGGATTTGATCCGCTCCAGTTCCCGGTCAGACTCCAGAAGCAGCTGGATGTGCCCCTCCTTATTGCGGATGGTCTGCTGAAGCTGCTGATTCGCCGCGTCCTTTTCCGCCGCCATCTGCTTGTAAGCCGCGTCCTTCTCCGCCGCCATCCGTTTGTAAGCCGCATCCTTTTCCGCCGCCATCCGTTTGTAAGCCGCATCCTTTTCCGCCGCCATCTGTGCATAGGCCGCATCCTTTTCCGCCGCCATCTGCTTGTAGGCTGCATCCTTTTCTTCCATCTGCCGATTCAGCGTTCTCTCGCTTTCCAAAAGCAATTCAATATGGCCGGTTTTATTGCGCAACTCCTGTCTCAATTCCGGCAGGATATCCAATTCTGCCAAGTGCTCCGACAATTTGCGGGTATTGTGATACTGTGTACAATACCCCCCTTCTCCATACAGATCCCCCTGGCGAAGGAACACATCTTTCCAAATACAGTCCTCTGCCCGGTCAAATACAGCACGACGATCTGCATCGATCCTCAACTGGCGGTAGACCAGCTCTGCCATTTCCGGCTGATGGATCGTATTGCGCGCAAACACGGATTTTACCGCATAATACAGGATGAAATCCAGCGGCACATCCGACAGTTTCCATTCCTGATCAAAAAATGCCAGCTCCCCATCAATCAAAAACGCATTGTAGAACGTCATATCCACAAATCCGTCCTGAAGGATCGTTCCCAGATTGCTGCCAGCTTCTGTCAAGCCATGACGCGTAAAATAATTTTCTGATTTTTCAGACACAGGAGAGCTTTGCAAAAGTGCACATCGCAGCTGTCCGATCAACTCCAGCGCCGCCTTCAGATCCCGTTCATTGAGCAGGTCCGCAAGCACTTGATCCGCCCGAGCTCCATCATAAATGGGTCGTGCCAAACCGGCAGACGTGAACTCAGAGGTAAGCACATGTACGCCCCGCTCTTGAAGACAGTGTTCATTGTTCCAAATATCCTTGAGATGTTCTTCTGCCTGGGGATGCGCCGCGATTTTAGTCAGAGTATTCTCTGTGTCAATGACCGTATCCACCCGGTAGCGCGGCTTGACTTCGCTTCTTGCCGTAATCAGTACAGGATGGTCCTGCGAAAGTTCCCGGCGGCTGGACTCCACCAAAAAGGAATTGGCGAAAAAGCCCAGCACGCCATTTTCTGCCAAATCTTCATATAGATCCCGTTCGTCAGCAACCAAAGCGCTGTTTTTTCCATAGGTAAACGCAATATTCCGAAAATCCGACCCATTGGTCTTCCATCCGTCCGAAAAAATAAATGTGGGAAACTTATAATCCGGATACACGTAGTAAAACTGCTGATGGACCAATCCCGTTTGTTCCAACAGGCGGGCAAGGGTTGCCTTGGAAAACGTACGGGCAGTATCTGGCGTCTTGTATCCGGCAATGCCGGCAAAAGGTTCCTGCAGATGATCTTCCGCCGCTCCGCACCAATACTTCAAACCATATTGGTTCTCAATAGCGAACAGCAGCTTTCCATCTTCTTTCAAGAAAGACGCCGCGCGGGTCAAAAATGCGAGGAATGGATTTGACCCTGAAGTTTGAAAGACAGCGGCATATTCCAAAACGCCCACAAACACTACATAGTCAAACTTCTCTGGCAGGGAGAGCGTATTGATATCCCCTACGAGTACTTCCACGTTTTGCGCGTTTTTCATCCGTTCCCGGATGACCTCCGCCCGCAGTGCATTCATCTCCACGGAAACTACCCTTTTGCATCTGCGGCTCAAAAGCGGCGTCAGCGCCCCCATGCCGGCACCGATCTCCAGGACGCAGGAATCTTCCTCAAACGGATACCAGTTGAGCAGGTTCTCCCGAACGGGAGAAAACGTATTGTTCGTGGTATAGTCAAAGCTCCCCGCGATCTGCTCGCCCGCTTTCTCTCCGGGATACTCTTTCGCAAGCGACAGCATCTTTTTTTCGATTTCACTGCCGTCCGAGTAGACGGTTTGCCCTCCTTGTTCCTGCAAAATCATCGCGTATAGTCTCCTCCCAATCTCAACGGGCAGAAAAGCGCGTTGGTTTTTTTACTGTAAATTCATAATATTTTGATATATCTTCAGATCTTTGGTCTGTGTGCAAATTCTTCGCAGTAAAGCAGACGCCTCCGCGTATTCTTCATTTTTGGGGTCAAACACATTTTCTCTGCAATACTCCTCAGCTGAAAACGTCCCCCAGTTGGCAAGGGCCAAAAAGCGAATAAAATCCGCATGCCACCTTTTCGCCAGCCCCACAAGGGCTTCCGCTTCCCGGAAATTATTTCTCTGCATAACAAAATGAATTCCCAGAGATTGAATCTGTCCATGCTTTTTGGCATTTCCCAGATACTCCATATTTTGGCAAATCGTTTCCCACTTTCCGCCGCGCCGCAGGGACTCATAGGTCTCCTTAGTAGCGCCGTCTATGGAAACACGAATCGTCAGCGGCATGCCATCGAGATTGGAATATGTTTCCCATCTTTCTTTCGTAAAAAGCTGCCCATTTGTAAGAATGTCCAGTTTCAGCTGTGGGAACTCCTGATGGCTGAGGCTTTTCAGCAGTACGGAAGTAGCCTTGCTGACCAAAAACTCACCAGAGCCCAGCAGGCTGAGCTGCTCGCACTGTCCCAGCAGCGGACGCACTTTCTCCATAAGGATGCGCGTCAATTTTTCACTTTCTTCCGCGCTCATCATTTTTACATGCTCCCGGCAGCTTTTGCAGTGCAAATTACAAGACTCGTCACAAGAGAGCGTGATATATTTGGGCATGCGCTGCATGGTGCAGTCATGGGAGGAAGCAAACTGAGCTGACTTTCCTTCACGGGGCATAACCGGATAAGGCTCTGCCTCCCGGCTCATAAATTGCAGGCAGTTATCCTGACAATATTCAAACGCACCGCACGAAACAGAATAGCGCAATTTTTTCGCATGATCAGAGTTCCAGATCTGCTCCATATCCTGTGAAAAAATGTTTCCAAAGGAAAATCCGTGCTTTAAATACGCGCTGCAGCAGGAGTAAACTGCTCCGTCCGGCAATATCTCAATCCGATCAAACGGGTACGCACAGGTATACTTTGTGGCAGGGTCCGTCTCTTTTGCCCAGTGTCTCTGGACAACCCTCTCATGAAGTGCATCCAGTGTCTCAATCCGGTATTTCAAAAAATTGATTTCATTTTCCAGATCGGTATGACCTTGGTAAAGACGCGTAACCTCCTGCTGTAATACATCCCTCTGCTCCACAAACACGTCTCTTTGCCGTTCCACTTCCGCAAGCTCAGCTTTGCAGTGTTTTAAATTTTCCTCCGCTTCCTCCCTCTGCGCCAAAAACAGTGCACGGTGCCCCTCCACTTCTTTCAGCTCCGCAGAAAGGCGCTGGACCTCTTCTTGAAAAGCGTTCCTCTGTGCCTCCATCTGGTCAAGCTGCTTATGCAGAGACTCATCCTGATTTTGACTCTCCTGAGCGATTTCTTTTTTGTGTTGCCACCTAAACTTTTTCATCTTTCTTTTCCTTCATAAGCGTCACAGAGCACCTTTGCCTCTCCGTAGCCCTGCACCTGGCCGTGCTCGATCCAAAGCACCTTATCGCACATTTCCCGAACCTGGGAAAGCGTATGGGACACCAGCAGCACCGTGGTGCCGCCGCTCATCAGCTCCATCATGCGCCGCTTGCTCTTGGCCTGGAAATCCGCGTCACCCACCGCCAGGATCTCGTCCACGATCAAAATCTCCGGCTCCACCACCGTGGCAATGGAGAAGGCCAGACGCATCATCATGCCGGAGGAATAGTTGCGCAGAGGCTCGTCAATGAAGTCTCCCAATTCGGAAAAATCCACGATCTCCTGGTATTTGGCCGTCAAAAACTCCTTGCTGTATCCAAGAATGGCGCCGTTGAGAAAAATATTCTCCCGGCCGGTCATATCAAAGTCGAATCCGGAGCCCAGCTCCAGCATGGGGACGATATTGCCCTGCACAGTCACAGAGCCCTCCGTGGGCCGGAGGATCCCGGAAATCACCTTTAAAAGTGTGCTCTTGCCGGCGCCGTTGTGGCCGATGACGCCCAGGACCTCCCCCTTTTCAACGGAAAAGGAAACATTCCGAAGGGCCCAAAACTCCTTATACTGCAGCCGTCCCGTCAGCATCCGGACCACATATTCCTTCATGCTGGTGATCCGGTCTGCGGAGAGGCGGAACCGCATGGATACATTTTCCGCTTTTATGATCTCCATCCGTTTCCTCCTCAAATATACAGGATAAATTTATCCTGATTCTTTTTAAATACAACCACGCCCAGTACCAAGGGCACCACGCAGGCGATCAGGCACAGCAGATATGCCTTGGGCTCCGGAGACACGCCGTCCATCAGCACGATCCGCAAAAAGCGGATCACATGGTACAGCGGATTCATTTTGTAGAGCGTCATAAATCGCGCCGGGATAATGCTTTCCGGGTAAAAAATCGGCGTCGCAAAGTTCAAGATCGTCACCAGAACGCCCCAGATGAACTGCGTATCCCGGAAAAAGACCATCAAAGACGCCAGGATCAGCCCCATGCCAAGGCAGAAGATCTCCAGGCAGAAAATACCGAACACGATCAGCAGCACCTGCGGCCGGATGGGCGTACGGGTAATGAGCATTACCAAAAGCAGCGGGATCAGGCTCAGCATCAGGTTGATGGAGCTGGAAAGCACCCGGGTCACAGGATAGATATACTTAGGCACATAGACCTTGGTGATCAGGCCCGCATTGCCGGAGATGGACTGCAGGCACATGTTGGTAGACTCATTGAAAAAGTTAAAGCAGACGATACCTGTGAGCAGATAAAGCGGGAAGTTGGGAATATTGGACTGGAACAGAGTGGAGAATACCACATACTGGACCATCATCATCAAAAGCGGGTTGAGAAAACTCCACAAAATTCCCAGCACGCTGCGCTTGTACTTGGCCTTGAAATCCCGGTTGACCAGCTGTTCCATCAAAAAGCCGTAACGGCGGATGGCATCCAAAAACCGCAGCGTCGGCGAGGATAGTCCCTTTTTGTATTTTCTTCGGACAGACCAAATAAATCCCGCCAGGATCAAGCCGCCAACTGCGGCCAGGTACCAGTAAATATGGCCAAACAGCAGATCCTCGGTCCCCGTTACCTGGAAGCACAGTATCCCCTGGATGGCCGTGCCGTTGACCCGGGCCAGCTCCGACTCCTCCAGTTCCTTTTCCACGCTTCCCTTGGAGACCGAGATGCTGCTGCCGTAAAACACCGTCACCGCATTGGCTCCGCTGCCGTCCGGAGATGTGATCTCCAGCGTCAGATCCTCCCCCGGCGTAATGCTCACCGGCTGGGAAAACCAGATGTCCGTCTCACCGGTGTCCGTCAATTGGCCGGCGGGAAGCTGCGCACTGGCCACTTCCTCCTCCCCCCGGTACACGGCCACCCGCAAAGAACAGGTATTATTCCGGCCATAGGTACCCGTAAACAGGGACACACCGGTGATCCGGTCGGCATCGATGGAAAACGGCTGGCGGATCACGCAGTCGGACCGGATCTCATCCACGTCGGCAGTGGGCGTCACCATGTCGTCGGTCTGCACATCCCGAATATGCAGCTGCTGTCCGCCCAAGGCATAGAACACCACCGCCAGCACCGCATACAGGCCGAGGGCAGTCCACAAAATATATTTTACGGAAAAGAGCTTTTTCATATCGTCTGTTTGTTTCCTTCCAGTTCTTTCAAAAACCGGTCCAGCGCATCCTGCCAGCAGGGCAGGCGGGAGAAGCCCGCCTCATCCAGCGCACGCTTGCTCAGTCTCGAATTCAGCGGCCGTACCGCCTTGGTGGGATACTCCGCCGTGAGGATCGGTTCCACATGCACCGCCTTGCCGGACCTATGGAACACCTCTTGTGCCAGCTCCGCCCAGGAGCAGACGCCTTCATTGGTGGCATGATAGACCCCATATTTCTCTGTGCCGGTCATATCGCACAGCAGCGGTGCCAGATCCGCCGTATAAGTGGGGCTCCCGATCTGATCGCAGACCACCCGAACTTCCGAACGGCTTTCGGCCAGGCGCAGCATGGTCTTGATAAAATTATTCCCGTTTCTGCCAAAGACCCAGGAAATGCGGACAATGAAGTATCGGTCCAACAGCTCCCGCACCGCCTGCTCCCCGGCCAGCTTGCTGCGGCCATACACATTCAGGGGGCCTGCTGCATCGTAGGTCTCATAAAATACTTCTCCCGCTCCAGCAAACACATAGTCCGTGGAAATATAGATCATCTTGGCGCCTACGCCGGCACAGGCGGCAGCCACATTTCGGGTCCCCGTTTTATTGACCGCAAAGGCCCGCTCCGGCTCCTCTTCCGCCCGGTCCACCGCCGTGTAAGCCGCGCAGTGGATCACCGCGTCCGGGCGGTATGTCTCCAATGCCGTCAAAACAGCCCCGCTATCGGTAATATCCAGGGTCCTGGAGCTGGTGCCCGCAAAGGGTACGCCGCGCCGCTCCAGTTCCCGGCACACATCATAGCCCAGCTGTCCGCTGGCGCCTGTCACCAGTACTCTCATGGAATTCTCCTTAATATGAACCGGGACATCCAACCCGGCATTATGTGCATTCCGATCTCCGCCATGGCCTCGGGCCGGCTCAGGTCCCGATAGCGCCAAATGGTCCCGACCGCTCCCTGCTGCCGGGCTTCCACAAACTTTTCCAGGGCCGTGCTGGGGGTCCAGTACTGCCGGTAAAATTCCAGCCGCTCCGCCAAAGGCACGATCTTATATACCCGGTAGCTGGCCCGGTCCGTCACGCCGGTCAGGATGCCGGTCTGGTTGCTGCGGTGCTGCCGGTACCGCACCAGCGGGCGGTCCACAAATACCACCCGCCCCTGTGCCGCCGCGGCTATGGCCAGCCATTGGTCACACACCGTTTTGCCCGGGAACGGAAGCACCCCTTTGGCGATCCGGCTGCGAAGAAGCATCGTACATCCAGCCGTGCAGTTGCGGAAAAAATACCGCTCCGCAAGGCCCGTCCCCTGCAAATACCTCAGCCGCGGCCGGATCGCCCGCAAAGAAGGTGCCAGGGGGGATCCCGCCGCGTCTATTACGGCCACATCGCTGTACGCCATGGTATCATCGGCAGCCGGTAGCGCCCGCTCCAAGGTTTCCAGCTTCTCCGGAAGCCAGATGTCATCCTGGTCGCAGTAAGCAAAAAATTCTCCCTCTGCCTCTCGGGTCAGCTGTTCAAAGGTCCCGTTGGAGCCAAGATTTCTTTCATTGCGCCGCAGTTGCCAGGGAAACGCCGAAATACAGTCCTGCAAACAGGACTGTATTTCTTCATGCGGCACCGTGGGAGAGCAATCGTCCCGGACATACAGCATCAAATTCGGATATGTCTGCGCGTTCAGCGACTCCAGCTGCTCCCGCAGCCAGTCCATCCGCGGCTCGTAGACCGCCATCAAAATGGCGATCCGCGGCTTACCGGTTTGCGTACATCCGCTCATAATAGGTCTGGTACTCTCCGTTGACAATATTTTCCCACCAGGACCGGTTGTCCAGATACCACTGGATGGTCTTCTGGATGCCGTCGGCAAACTTGGTCTCCGGCAGCCAGCCCAGCTCCCGATGGATCTTTTCCGGATCGATGGCATAGCGCATATCGTGGCCCTTTCGGTCCGTTACATGGGTAATGAGGGACTCGGGCTTGTCCAGCGCCTTCAGGATGATCTTCACGATATCGATATTGCGCATCTCATTGTGTCCGCCGATATTGTAGACCTGGCCCACCTGTCCCTTCTCCAGGATGCGGTCAATGGCAGCGCAGTGGTCCTCCACATACAGCCAGTCCCGCACGTTCAATCCCTCTCCGTATACCGGCAGGGGCTTATCCGCCAGAGCATTGGCGATCATCAGCGGAATGAGCTTTTCCGGGAACTGGTAGGGGCCATAGTTATTGGAGCAGCGGGAGATGGTGATGGGCATGCCGTAGGTGCGCTGATACGCATTGCACAGCAGGTCTGCCGAAGCCTTGGAAGCAGAATAGGGAGAGGAGGTGTGCAGCGGCGTCTCCTCCGTGAAAAACAGGTCCGGCCGGTCCAGCGGCAGGTCGCCGTAGACCTCATCGGTGGAGACCTGATGGTAGCGCTTCACGCCGTATTTCCGGCTGGCGTCCAGCAGTACCTGGGTGCCCATGACATTGGTCTCCAGAAACACCGCCGGATTTTCGATGGAGCGGTCCACATGGCTCTCCGCCGCAAAGTTCACCACGGTATCCGGCTTTTCCGCCTCAAAAATCCGGTAAATTTCACTCCGGTCGGCAATGTCCGCCCGGATGAAGCGGAACTTCGGATCATCCATCACAGAGGCAAGCGTCTCCAGATTTCCCGCATAGGTGAGCTTATCGACGCACACCAGATCATAGTCCGGATGCATCTTGCGCATATAGAAGATAAAATTGCTGCCGATAAAACCGGCGCCGCCGGTAATGAGCATTTTCATAACAACTTCTCCTTAAAATCCGGTTTCGGCATCTTTCAGCCAGGGAGAGGTCTGGTCCTTCTGGGACAGGATCGGATTTTCCACTCCCCAGTCAACGGCCAGTTCCGGATCGTTCCAGCGGATGCCGCCGTCGGCCTCAGGGGCATAGTAATTATCCGCCTTGTAGAGAAACTCCACATGGTCCGTCAGCGTCACGAAACCATGGCCAAAGCCCCGGGGGATCAGCAGCTGGCGCTTGTTCTCCTCCGACAGCTCTACCGCCACCCACTGCTTATACGTAGGACTGGCAGGGCGCAGATCCACCGCCACATCCAGCACGGCGCCCCGGGCGCACCGCACCAGCTTGGCCTGGGCCTTGTCTCCTTTCTGGAAGTGGATGCCCCGCAGCGTCCCCTTCACCGTGGAAGAAGAGTGATTGTCCTGCACAAAGTCATAAAAAAGCCCGGCCTTTTCAAACTCCCGCTTGGAATAGCTCTCCATGAAAAAACCGCGATGGTCTCCGAACACCTTCGGTTCCACGATCATCACGCCGTCCAGCTTTGTCTTAATAAATTCCATTGGTCTTTGTGCCTTTCAATAGCGAATTTTGTTGTCTGCCACTGCCCGCAGATGCGCGCCGTAAGGAGACTTTCCGTACTTCTCCGCAGAGGCCAGCAGCATCGTCCGATCGATCCAGCCGTTGCGGTAGGCGATCTCCTCCAGCGCCGCGATCTTGGCGTCCGTCCGCGTCTCGATGACCCGGACAAACTCCGTAGCCTCTGCCAGGGAGTCCACCGTGCCTGTATCCAGCCAGGCATAGCCCCGCCCCAGAGTGACCACATTCAAAGATCCCTCTTCCAGATACATCCGGTTGAGGTCGGTGATCTCCAGCTCTCCCCGGGCAGAGGGCTTCAGGCTCTTTGCCCGCCGGCAGACCTTCTCATCATAGAAATAAAGCCCGGTCACCGCATAGTTGGACTTGGGGTTTGCAGGTTTCTCCTCCAGAGACACCGCCTTGCCGGAAGCGTCAAATTCCACCACGCCGAACCGCTGGGGATCGTCCACATAGTATCCAAACACCGTGGCACCGACTTCCTGGGCGGCGGCCCGCTTGAGATGGGCAGTCAGCCCGGCGCCATAGAACACATTGTCTCCCAAGATCATGGCGCACCGGTCCCCGCCGACAAACTCCTCACCCAAAATAAATGCCTGCGCCAGTCCGTCCGGAGAGGGCTGCACCTTGTAGGAAAGGTGGATGCCGAATTTGCTGCCATCGCCCAAAAGCCGCTCAAAATTGGGCAGATCCTGCGGCGTGGAGATAATGAGGATGTCCCGGATCCCCGCCAGCATCAGCGTGGACAGGGGATAGTAGACCATGGGTTTATCATAGATCGGGAGCAACTGTTTGGAGGTTACCATCGTAAGGGGATACAGTCTTGTGCCGCTGCCGCCGGCCAATACAATGCCTTTCATTTTAACATTGCCTCCATTGTTCCGTGCAAGTATTGTGTGATCTCGTATTTTTCTGCCAAAACGTTCCCGTCAAGTCAGCAAAACGCCCTGCGGTGCAACCGGATCTTTTGGGTTCCAGGAAGAAAACGAACGCTTGTCCAGGTGACAGGCGCACTTTTACAATTAGTGATTATACCATGCGTACTACATAGGCGCAATAAAAACCCCGTACATTTGTATAATTCATGTTCAATCAGCACGTCTTTTGCCTCTCTTTGCTTTCGTTCCCGCCCCGGTCCAAGCATCCATCTGACGAAGCCGGCCTCCCGTGTCAAACTCTCCTTGTCTCATAGTATCCCCGTATATTCCCCATTTGCTCCGCTTTTCTCCCGCACACGGCAGCTCCCCGCTCACCGCCCTCCGTTTTCCCTGACATTGACAATCCCGAGGAGCGTCCTGTAAAATGGATACAACATCCAAGCAGGAGGCGACGGCATGGACAGTACCAACAGCCGGGAGACTCTGGAAAACCGCGCGTATGAAGCGCTCAAGACCGCCATTGTCACCGGCGTCTATCCGCCGGGCGCGCAAATCGTGGAGGAACTGGCCGCCAGTCAGCTGGCTGTCAGCCGCTCACCGGTGCGCAGCGCCATCAAGCGCCTTCAGGCGGAAGGATTTTTGGAGCGCTATCCCAACAAGCGCATCTACGTGGCCATGGCGGACGCGGAAAAAACCAAAAACGCCCTGTATATTCGAGAGGCTCTGGAGGGCATGGCATCCCGCCTGGCCGCCCTGCGGCGGGACGAGGCAGACGTGGCGGCCCTGCGGCAAGCGGAGCAGGCGCTGGACCGCCGCGCCCGGGAGGGCGACACCGCCGGCCTCTATCTGGCAGAGATGCAGCTGCACCGCGCCGTTCTCTCCGCCTGCAAAAATCCCCAGCTGGAACGCCTGGCCGCCAATCTTCTGGATCAGGAGTGCGTATTCCGCTACCGAAGCATGGTGATGGACCAGGCCCGCAGCGCCGATTCCCTCTCCGAGCACAAAGCCATTGTCCAGGCAGTGATCCGTCAGGACGCGGATGCGGCCGAACATCTGGCCCGGAATCATATACACCAATTGCTCCAGTGGGTGAGCCGGGCCGCCGCGCTTCCCGCCGCGCCTTTGCGCCCGCTTTCCAGCGATTGATCCTTTCAACTGTTTGAAGAGCCGGAAAGGCTGCCGTATTTTACGGCGCCTCTCCGGCTCTTTTGTCTGATTTTTGATAAAGCATGGGCATGAATTGTTGAAATTTACATTTTTTCAGGGGAAGGTAAAAATAAAGTTGTACCAGACCGCTTTCAATGATACAGTAAAATCAGAATACAATTTTGTATACAATTATACCGCGCACTATTTGCGCAGAAGGAGGCTGGTCCTGTGTTTTCAAAGCACGAGCTGCTGCGCCACTATGAGACCATGGTCAAGATCCGGAAGTTTGAGCTGGAAGCGCAGCGGGCCAGAGAGGCCGAGGAGATTTTGGGAAACGTGCATCTTTACGTAGGCGAGGAGGCCATTGCCGCCGGCGTGTGCGCCTGTTTGAAGCGGGAGGACTATATTGAAAGCACCCACCGCGGACACGGCCACACCATTGCCAAGGGCGCGGACCTGCGGCCCATGATGGCGGAGCTCTACGGCAAGGTCACCGGCTGCTGCCGGGGCAAGGGCGGCAGCCAGCACGTGGCGGACTTCAGCGTGGGGATGCTGGGCGCCAACGGCATCGTGGGCGGCGGCTTTGGTCTGGCCGTAGGCGCCGCCCTGGCCGCCCGCTTTCAGAAAAGCGACGCTGTCTCCGTAGTATTTTTCGGGGACGGCGCCTCCAACCGGGGCACGTTCCACGAATCGGCCAACATGGCCGCCGCCTGGCACCTGCCGGTGATCTTCGTATGTGAAAACAACGGCATTGCCTGCAGCACGCTCCACGCCACCGGCGGCCAGCAGGCGGTGCTGGACCTTTCCAAGCGTGCGGTCGGCTACGACATGGCCAGCTATGTGGTAAACGGCAATGACTTTTTCGCCGTGTACGATGCCATGTCCCGCCTGGTCAAGCGGGCCCGGGAGGGAGAGGGCAACCGCTGCGGCTTTTTGGAGTGTCAGACCCACCGGGCCCTGGGCCACAATGTCAACGACGACCAGGTGTACCGGGATCCGGAGGCCGCCCTGGCCAAGCTGCGTGCCGATGACCCCATCGAAAACTACGCCCGGCGCTGCATCGCAGAGGGCTGGCTCACCCGGGAGGAGCTGGACGCGGTATCCCAGCGGGTGGCCGTCATGGTGGAGGAAGCCCGGCGCTTTGCGGTGGAAAGCCCCTACCCGGACAGCAGCGAGCTGTACACGGACATTTACGACTGAAAGGAGGGCTACCCATGCGTATCATGACCTACAAAGAAGCCACACTGGAGGCGCTGGCAGAGGAAATGCGCCGGGACCCCTCCGTCTATGTGATGGCAGAGGACCTTCATGGCCGGGGCGGCGGCCTGAGCCACTACCGGGGATTGCAGGACCTGCTGGGCGGAGACACCAGCCGCATGCTGGACGCGCCCATCTCGGAGACCGCCATCGTGGCCAGCGCCGTGGGCGCGGCCCTGGCGGGGATGCGTCCGGTGATCGACATGCGCTTTTCCAACTGCCTGCCCGCCTGCATGGATGAACTGGTGAACCAGGCAGCCAAGTCCCGCTACATGTTCGGCGGCCAGGGCAAGGTCCACATGGTGGTCCGCTGCCCGGACGGCATCGTGAAAATGCAGGGCGCCCACCATACGGACTGCCTGGAGGCGTGGTTCGCCCACGTACCGGGCCTGCAGGTGGCCGTCCCCTCCGACCCCGCCGAAGGCCGCGGGCTTTTGCGCACCGCCATCCGCAACGACAACCCGGTGATCTTTCTGGAGCACAAGACTCTCTTCAAAGCCACCGGCCCCGTGCCGGAGCACGACGGCCCCATCCCGTTCGGCAAAGCCCGCATCGCCCGGCCCGGCAAGGACGTGACGCTGGTGGTCTACGGCGTGATGGTAAGCCGGGCTCTGGAGGCCGCCCAGGCCCTCGCCGCCGAGGGCATCGACGCGGAGGTGCTGGACCTGCGCACCCTCTCCCCCTGGGACAAGGATACCGTGCTCACCTCCGTCCGCAAGACCGGCCGGGCCGTGGTGGCCCACGAGGCCGTCCGGCAGGGCGGCTTCGGCGCAGAGCTGTCCGCCACCATCGCCGAGGAGGCCTTTTCCTTCCTGAAAGCCCCGGTGGTCCGTATCGGCGCCCCCTTTGTCCCCATCCCTATGAGCCCCCACCTGGAGGACCTCTGCCGCACGCTTCCGTCGGATATTGCCGCAGCCGCGCGCAAGGCCATGGCGTGAGAGGGTCTCTCCGATCCATTCCCCGCTTTTTTAATGCAAAGCGCCTGCCCATTGGGCAGGCGCTTCGTTTTCATTGTTTTCTCCGCAGCAGACGCTTTTTTGCCGCAGCTTCCCTTAGTCCCAGGGATTCTCCGTTGCGTAAGGCAGGCTCTTGGGCTGGTTGTAGGCGATATCGCAGATGCCGAAGTACTTCATCACCTCGAACAGGGCCTTGCCGCAGTGTGCGAACGCCACGGCGCCGTGGTGGGGATAGCGCTTCTGGATCAGCACATGCCGGTAGAAGCGTCCCATCTCGGGGATGGCGAAGATGCCGATGCCGCCGAAGGAGCGGGTGGCCACCGGCAGCACCTCGCCCTGGGCGATGTAGGCACGCAGCGTGCCCTCGCTGTCGCACTGGAGGCGATAGAAGGTGATCTCGCCGGGGGCGATATCGCCCTCCAGGGTGCCGCGGGTGAAATCAGGCGTGCCGCCGTTTTCCAGCAGACGGTTCTGGATGAGCTGATACTTCACGGCGCAACCGCTGCACATCTTGCAGCTGGGGGTGTTGCCGCAGTGGAAGCCCATGAAGGTATCCTTGATGTCATAGGGGAACTTGCCGGCGATCTCCTCATCATAGATATATTTGGGCACGGAGTTGTTGATGTCCAGCAGCGTGATGGCGTCACCGGTGATGCAGGCGCCGATGTACTCGCTGAGGGCACCGTAGATATCCACCTCGCAGGCCACGGGGATGCCCCGGGCAGCCAGGCGGGAGTTGACATAGCAGGGCTCGAAGCCGAACTGCTCCGGGAAAGCGGGCCAGCACTTGTCCGCGAAGGCCACGTACTGCCGGGCGCCCTTGTGGGCCTCCGCCCAGTCCAGCAGCGTCAGTTCGAACTGGGCCATCCGCTCCAGCAGGTCGGGATAGGTGTTCTCCCCCATCTCCGCCTTCATGTCCGCCACCACGCCGGGGATACGGGCGTCCCCCGCATGGGCCTTGTACGCCACCAGCAGGTCCAGCTCGGAGTTTTCCTCCACTTCCACGCCCAGCTCATAGAGGCCCTTGATGGGGGCGTTGCAGGCAAAGAAGTCCTGGGGCCGGGGGCCGAAGGTGATGATCTTCAGATTCTTCACGCCGATGATGGCCCGGGCGATGGGCACAAACTCCCGGATCATGTCGGCGCACTCCTCCGCAGTCCCCACGGGATAGGCGGGGATATAGGCCTTCAGGTGGCGCATGCCCAGATTATAGGAGCAGTTGAGCACGCCGCAGTAGGCGTCGCCCCGGCCGTTGATCAGGTCGCCGTCGCCCTCGGCAGCGGCAATGTACATGGTGGGGCCGTCAAACTTCTGGCACAGCAGCGTCTCCGGCGTCTCGGGGCCGAAGTTTCCCAAAAACACCACCAGCGCGTTGACGCCGTGGGCTTTCACGTCTTCCAGCGCCTTGAGGGCGTCCGCCTCATTTTCCACAGTGACGGGGCACTCATAGAGGCCCTCGCCGTATGCTGCCACGATGTTCTGGCGGCGCTTGGTGGAAAGGGCAATGGGGAAGCAGTCCCGGGATACGGCGATGATGCCGAGTTTGACTTCAGGAATATTCATAGCAGCTCTCTCCTTTTCTTTTAAAGCAGATTGGCGATGTCGATGTTTTCGCCCCGCAGGCCCACCTTGGCGCCGCTCTTGGCCTCACTGGAATCCGGGTGGGCCAGCAGCCACTTGTTGCAGGCGGTCAGCAGTTCGTCCTCCCCGTTCAGCGCAGTCAGCGCCGGCTTGGGACCGTTGGTGCCCCGGGGAAGCACCACCACTACCTGGAAAGGCGCGCCGGCCGCGGCGGAGCAGGGCGCGTAATGCAGCGTGGTGGCGTAGACCTCCACCAGTACGCCCGCAGGGACCCGGAATGCCTTGACCTTGGCCGTGTCCAGCATGCCGCCCTCGATCTCGTCTTCCCGGGCCACCAGGAGGATGAAGTCCTGGGCGCCGCAGTTGAGCTCGCTGTCCCGGTGATACTCCAGGCAGTTGAGCTTGGTGTTGTGTCCGTTGCACCACCCCAGCTGGATGGGCATGCCGCCGTAGGCATTGACGCAAAGCTGCTGCGCAATGGGCAGCGCCTCCAGCTCCGGCTGGGCAGGGACATACTCCACGCCCTCCGGCACCGGCGTCGCCTCCCGCAGCGTGCGCAGCAGCGCCGCGGTATCATACGTCGTGTCCCAGTCGATGGAGTAGGTCTTTCCCTGCTCATTGCCCAGGAACATATTCTCTCCAATGGTCATGTAGGGCACCAGCGCCAGCTCCTGGTGGATGATGACGATGCCCCTGGCCTCACTGTCCGTGATCTTGGAGAACTGGCACACCTCTCCTTCATACACGATATCGCCGGAGTAGCTGCCGTATGGATAGATGCCGCTGAGCACATTCATCAACGTGGACTTGCCCGCGCCGTTTTCGCCCACCAGGGCATGGATGGTTCCTTTTTTCACCTGCAAGTTCACGTCGTCCAGGGCGCGGACGCCGGGAAACAGCTTGGTGATATTTCGCATTTCCAATATGTTTTCAGACAAGATATCACCCCATTCATAAGGTATCGGGCAAGGCGGGAAGCTTCCCGCCTTGCCCGAACTGTGCGTTCCAGCAGACCGGAAATCGGTACTGATATCAGCCGTTCAGGTCAGCTTCGGTATAGTAGCCGGAATCGATCAGCAGCTCCTGATAGTTGTCGATGGTGCAGGCCTTGGGCTCGCACAGGTAGCTGGGGATCACGCCGGTGCCGTTGTCATAGGTCTCGGTGTCGTTGACGGGAGGCTCGGTGCCCTTCATCAGGGCGTCCACCATTTCAACGGTCTTGGCGGCCAGGTCGCGGGTATCCTTGAACACGGACATGGACTGCAGGCCGGCCACGATATTCTTCACGTTGGCGATATCGCAGTCCTGACCGGTCAGCACGGGGTACTCGCCGGTATAGGAGGAAGCCAGTGCGTTGGCCACGCCCAGAGCGGTGGAGTCGTTGGAGGCCAGGACCACGTCCAGCTGGGTGCCGTCGGCGTAGTAGGAGGCCAGGATGTTCTCAAAGCGGGACTGGGCAGCGTCGGTGCCCAGTTGGCGGTGGCTACGGTCTGCTTCTCGGTCTGGCCGGAGGGGCAAACCAGCGTGCCGGCGTCGATGTAGGGCTGGAGGACGCTGATGGCGCCGTCGAAGAAGAAGTTGATGTTGTTGTCGCCGGGGTCGCCGGTGATGTACTCGATGTTGTAGGTCTTGTCGCCGGCATTTTCAAGATCCAGCGCGTCGACGATGTACTCGCCCTGCTTCACGCCCACATCCCAGTTATCGAAGGTGGCGTAATAGCTGACGGCGTCGGAGCCCATGATGAGGCGGTCATAGGCGATGACGGGGATATTCTTCTCCTTGGCCTGATCCAGCACCGTGCCCAGGGCCTCGCCGTCGATGGAGGCGATGACCAGGACCTCGCAGCCGTTGGCGATCATATTTTCGATCTGGGAGACCTGGGTGGGGATGTCGTTGGCAGCATACTGCAGATCCACCGTGTAACCGGCGGCCTCCAGCTGGGCCTTCATGTTCTCACCATCCTGATTCCAGCGCTGCAGATCCTTGGTGGGCATGGCCACGCCGACCAGATTGCTGCCGCCTTCCTCCGTGGCAGGGGTCTCTTCCTCCGGGGGCGTTTCGGATTCCTGGCTGCTTCCGCAGGCGGAGAGCGCAAAGACCATGGACAGCGTCAACAGCATTGCAAGCAACTTTTTCGTGATCGTATCTCCTCTTCATCTCAATTCAGCAGCGTTTCCTCGCTGCTCTTGAGTAAAGTTTAGGTAATTTTATCTCATATATCAATAAAATTTTGGGGTGTTTTCTTTTTTGTCAATGCGTACACTGTCTAATCGTTTAACGTTGTGCATAATTACCAGAATCAACCAGGCGTCCCTTCTTTGTCACCCCTCCGCACTCAATAAAATTTATATAAATATTTTAGTTGATTTTTTACTTAATATGATATATAATGAGCGCAACACTTGCAGGGAGGTCGTCGTTATGCCGGGAGTCACCGCCAAAGATATTGCCGCAAAGCTGAATATTTCACAGTCCGCTGTCTCTTTGGCGCTGAACGGGAAGCCCGGCGTCAGCGAAAATACACGCGCTCTGGTTTTGGAAACCGCCATGCAGCTGGGCTATTCCCGTCCGGATGCAAGCAGCGCTCCCTGCAGTCCAAAGACCATCTGCTTTGTGCGCTATGCGGGGAAATTCGTGCAGATCGCGGAGCACACCTCTTTTGCCTCCTTTGTCCTCCAGGGCGTGGAATCCCGGGCCACTGAGCTGGGGTACAGCACCCAGGTCCGTTATCTGAATGCCGGCGACATGTATAACCCCCAGACCCTGGAATTCATCCGCAACGCGGACGGCCTGATTTTTCTGGGTACGGATATCACGGAAGCCCAGCTTCCGGAGCTGGAGCAGCTGTTTGGGTATCTGGGCGCCACCCCCGTGGTGGTGGTGGACAGCAGCCTGCTGTCCAACCGGGCAGACTGCGTGACGAACGACTGCTTCGGCGGTGCAAAGGCCGCCGCCGAGTATCTGCTGCAGACGGGACATCGCCGGATCGGCTATGTGAAAGCCAAGCAGCGCATCCGCAACCTGGATGAGCGGGAGCTGGGCGTCCGGTCCGCACTGGATCGCTCCGGCCTCCAGATCGCCGATACCATCGAGGTGGACGTCTCCTCCGAAGGCGCCTTCCAGGATTTTGACGCCTGGATCAAAGGAAACCCGCCGCTGCCGGAGGCCCTGTTTGCCGAAAACGACATTCTGGCCGCGGCCGTTATCCGGGTCTTGAAAAAGCACGGTTACCGGGTGCCGGACGATATTTCCGTGATCGGCTTTGACGATATTCCCATGTGCGAGATGCTGGACCCTCCCCTGACCACCATCCATGCGTTCAAGGAGGAATTGGGCACCGTGGCGGTGGATCTTCTGGACCGCCGGATCAAGCGGGGCGAAGTCCCCCATCAGATGGCATCCGTGGGGCTTTTGAACACCACCGTTTCCACCAGTCTGGTAAAGCGCTTCAGCGTCAAGGCGCGGTGAAAACCGAACGCCGGGACTCCGCAAAACTCCAAAAAAGCATCCGACAGGATCGGGGCGGACCTAAATAGGTCTGCCCCGATCATTTTTATACCAAGCGCTATCCCGGATCAAGCAATCCCCACCAGAGCGGCTCCCGAAGGGGAAATGCCCGCGCATCCCCACGCGCCCGCACACGGTGCGGCGGGATCAAGTTCATTTTAGTCCTAAAAATCTTTGTTAAATAATAAATTTTTATTAGAGCTAAAAGAATTTTTCGTTTTTTGTTGATTTTGCGCAACCGCTACGCTATACTCAGCATAAATACGGTCAAGAGTACCGAATTTAACGGTACGGACCAGGAGGAGGGACCCCAGATGAGCAGACTGGAAGTAAAAATGCCCGGCCAGGCTCAGGCCGTGGTAGAGCAGCTGTACCGGAATATGGAGCGGCGGATTGCCGCCAGCCCTCCGGGACTGTGCCCCGTGGATATGGCGCTGAATTTCCTGAATCTGTGCCAGGCCCAGACCTGCGGCAAGTGCGTACCCTGCCGCATCGGCCTGACCCAGCTTTCCAACATGATCCGGGAAGTGCTGGAGGGTGAGCCGGAGCTGAAGATCCTGGACCGGATCGAGGCCACCGCCCAGGTCATCGTGGACACGGCGGACTGCGCCATCGGCATCGACGCGGCCAACCTGGTGCTGATGGGGCTGAAGGGCTTCCGGGACGACTACGAGGAACACATCCTCCACCACCGCTGCCTGGGAAGTCTGAAAAACCCGGTGCCCTGTGTGGCCCTGTGCCCCGCCGGCGTGGATATTCCCGGCTACATCTCTTTGGTAAACGCGGGCCGCTACGCCGATGCCGTGCGGCTCATCCGCAAGGACAATCCCTTCCCCACCGCCTGCGCCTACATCTGCGAGCACCCCTGCGAGGCCCGCTGCCGCCGGAACATGGTGGACGACGCGCTGAACATCCGCGGGCTCAAGCGCTATGCCGTGGACCACGCCGGAGACGTGCCCCAGCCGAAAAAGGCACCTGCCACCGGCAAATCCGTGGCCATTGTGGGCGGCGGCCCCGGCGGCCTCTCCGCCGCCTATTACCTGGCTCTCATGGGCCACAAGGTCACCGTCTATGAGCAGCAGAGCAAGCTGGGCGGCATGATGCGCTACGGCATCCCCAGCTACCGCTTCCCCCGGGAGAAGCTGGACGCGGAGATCGACTCCATCTTGTCCCTGGGTATTGAGGTCCATACCGGCGTCAAGGTGGGCCGGGACATCACCTTTGACCAGCTGAAAAAGGAGCACGACTGCCTGTACATCTCCATCGGCGCCCATACGGACAAAAAGACCGGCATCGAGGGCGAGGACAGCCAGGGCGTCATCTCCGCGGTGGAGATGCTGCGCCATATCGGTGACGACCAGATGCCGGACTTCACCGGCCAGAACGTGGTGGTCATCGGCGGCGGCAACGTGGCCATGGACGTGACCCGCAGCGCCATCCGCCTGGGGGCGGCCAAGGTCATCTGCGTCTACCGCCGCCGCCAGGCAGACATGACCGCCCAGCAGGAGGAAGTGGAGGGCGCCATCGCAGAGGGCGCCGAGGTGCTGACGCTGCAGGCTCCTTTGAAAATCGAAGCGGACGAAAACGGCCATGTGACAGCTCTGTGGACCCAGCCCCAGATCATCGGCGAGATGGACAAGGCCGGCCGTCCCCGGCCCAACACCGCCTCCGTGGAGCCTCTGCGCATTCCCGCGGACACGGTCATCGTGGCCATCGGCCAGGGCATCGAGTCCCGTGGGCTGGAGGAAAGCGGCATCAAGATCCAGCGGGGCGGCAATGTGGCCGCCAACACCAGCACCCAGATCCCCGATATTGAAGGCGTCTTTGCCGGCGGCGACTGCGTCACCGGCCCCGCCACCGTCATCCGCGCCATTGCCGCCGGCAAGGCGGCCGCTGCCAACATTGACGACTATCTGGGCTTCAACCATGAGATCAAGGTGGATGTCACGGTGCCCACCCCCCGCTGCACAGACCCGCGTCCCCGGGGCCGCGTCAATCCCGGTGAACGGGACGCCAGTGAGCGCAAGTGCGACTTCCAGTGCATCGAATGCGGCATGACGGACGAGGAGGCCGCCCAGGAGTCCTCCCGGTGCCTGCGGTGCGACCACTTCGGCTATGGAATCTTCAAGGGAGGACGTGTGGAAAAATGGTAAACTTCAAGATCAACGACCGGGAACTGTCCGCCCCCAAGGGCACGACCATCCTGGATGCCGCCCAGAAGGCCGGCATTCCCATTCCCCATCTGTGCTTTCTGAAAGAGATCAACGAGATCGCCGCCTGCCGTATGTGCGTGGTGGAGATCGAAGGTGTGGACCGTCTGGTGCCCGCCTGCAACACGGAGGTACTGGAGGGCATGGTCATCCGGACCAACTCCCCCCGGGTGCGGCAGGCACGCAAAACCAATCTGCGGCTGATCCTGTCCCAGCACAACTCCAATTGTACCACCTGCGTCCGCAGCGGCTACTGCGAGCTGCAAAAGCTCTCCCATGACCTGAACATCCACTTCCAGCCCTACGACGTGCAGCCGGAGCGCTCCCGCGTGGACCTGAGCGTCCCCATCGTCCGGGAGGCCAGCAAGTGCATCAAGTGCATGCGCTGCGTCCAGGTCTGCGACAAGATCCAGGGGATGCACATCTGGGACGTGGCCGGCACCGGCTCCCGCACCACCGTGGACGTCAGCTACAACCGGTATCTGAAAAACACCGCCTGCGTGTTCTGCGGCCAGTGTGTCACCCATTGCCCCACCGGCGCTCTGACGGTCCGGGATGACACCAACAAGGTCCTGCGGGCTCTGGCGGACCCGGAGATCACCACCGTGGTCCAGGTGGCTCCCGCTGTGCGGGTGGCCTGGACAGAGGTGTTCGGCGTGGTGAACAAAAATAAGCAGGTGCCGGTAGGAAAGCTGGTGGCGGCCCTGAAGCGGCTGGGCTTCGATTATGTGTTCGACACCAACTTCACCGCCGACCTGACCATCATGGAAGAGGGCAGCGAGTTCATTCAGCGGTTCACCCACCGCGGCAAGTACCGCTGGCCCATGTTCACCTCCTGCTGCCCCGGCTGGGTCCGGTTTTTGAAGACGGAGTTCCCCGACTATACGGGCAACCTGTCCACCGCCAAGTCCCCCCAGCAGATGTTCGGCGCTGTGGCCAAGAGCTACTTTGCCGAGAAGATGGGCATCGATCCCCACAAGCTGTGCGTGGTCTCCATCATGCCCTGCTCCGCCAAAAAGGCCGAGAGCGAGCTGCCCACCATGCGCGACGCCTGCGGCGACCGCGATGTGGACGTGGTGCTGACTACCCGGGAGATGGTGCGTCTGTTCCGCAGCGACTGCATCGTCCCCTCCGACCTGGCCGAGGAGCCCTTTGACAGCCCCTTGGGCACCGGTACCGGTGCGGCGGTCATCTTCGGCGCCACCGGCGGCGTGATGGACGCGGCCCTGCGCAGCGCCTATTACCTGGTGACCGGCAGGAACCCGGACCCGGATGCCTTTGAGCAGGTGCGGGGCAGCAAGCCCTGGAAAGAAGCTGCCTTTGACATTCCCGGTGCCGGCAAGGTCCGGGTAGCCGTGGTCAGCGGCCTGGCCAATACCCGCAAGCTGATGGAAGCCGTGGACAACGGCGAGGTGGACTACGACTTTGTGGAAGTCATGGCCTGCCCCGGCGGCTGCGCCGGCGGCGGCGGACAGCCCATCCATGAGGGCGTGGAAATGGCGGCCTCCCGGAGCAGCCAGCTTTGGAAGCTGGACGCCAAGGCTCCCATCCGCTTCTCCCATGAGAACCCGGATGTACAGGCGCTGTACCGGGCATATCTGAAGGCGCCCCTGGGAGAAAAGTCCCACCATCTGCTCCACACGGACCACACGGCGTGGGATACCGCGCTGAGCCGTCTGGAAAAAGGCTGCTGAGAATGCGGCCAAACGACTGCAAAAAGCAGTTCGGCAGCACTAGCCAAGTTTTGGCTAGTGCTGCCTTTGTTTTGCCGAAAAATGCGGCATATTAATAGTTTTCTGATTTCAGTTCCCCGGCTCCGGAGCGAACGAGGGCAGCCAACATCGGTCCAGCCTTTCAATGGCATGGCCGGTATGGATCCCCCCAATTTTCGCCAGAGGACCTCGGTGACCTGCGTATCGGCAAAGCCGCCCTTCGCATTCTTGTGGGGCTCTTCCCTTTTTGAGCGCAGCTTCTCCCAACATCAGTCCTCACGCCCGATCCCGATACAGGAACGTGACGATCTGGGCGCGGGTCACTGTGGCATTGGGGCTGAAAGTTCCAGCACTGGTCCCGCCGGTGATTCCGTTCTCCGCGGTCCACAGTACCGCGTCATGATAATATGCACTCTCCGCCACATCCGTGAAAGGATTCTCCGTGGCTGTGGGTGCCGGGGAACCGGCCGCCCGCCACAGGAAGGTCACCATTTGGGCGCGGGTGCAGGCCTGGCCGGGAGCAAACAATGTCTCCGTAACTCCGGCAGTGATGCCGTTTTCCACTGCCCACAGCACGGCATCGTGATAATAGGTGCCCTCCGCTACATCCTCAAAGGGATGGTCCTGCGCCGCCTGTCCGCCGGACGGTTCATTTTCAGAACCGCTGTTTCCGGCGCTGCTCCCCGAGTCTCCGGAACTTCCGCCGGAGGACGTCTTTTTCCAGCCGGCATAAAGCGTCAGATCCTCCGTAACCGGCATGGCATCAAAGTCCCAGGCCACCGTGCAGGCCGCGTCCTGATACCAGCCGGTAAACCGATACGCGCTCCGGACCGGCTGCTCCGGCTGCGTGAGCAAAGAGCCAGCCGTGATCTCCTGCGTGCTCACCGCGGAGCCGCCTCGGCTGTCAAAGGTGACTGTGACTGTATACCGGAGCTCACCGTCGGGCTGGAGAAGCCCGCCGCCGTCCGGGATGGTAACAGTCTGATCCCCGGTTTGTACCGTGGAGCCGCCGGGCAGCATGACGCTGCCATCCGCTCCGGGAACGATCGTTCCGCCTGCCGGCGGCGCCGTGACTGTAATCCCATTGCCTGTGCCATCGTTCACTGTGGCTGAACCGCCTCCGGGGAGGGTGATCTCCCCTTCCGGACTGACCGCCGCGTCTTCGTCTATGGTGATCACCGGGCCGCTGCCGGTCTGGATGGCGGAACCATCGGGCAGCACCATGTCCGCCCCGTCCGTTTCCAACGGCACTTGCGTCCCATCCGGCAGGTCCACCCGCACACCGGTATCGGTCAGGGAAACCGCACTCTGGATGTCCCCGGACGCCGTCAGGCCCGTGAAAGTCTTCAGCTGTCCGTCCACCAGCATTGCTCCGCTGTATGTCCCGGAAGGCAGATACAGCGTCAGCTCTCCGCTGTCCGGCACCACGGCAGGGCAGCCGTATGCCGCTGCCGCGCCGGCAGCATTCCGGAGCGTCAGTGCCTCCACGGCCGCACCGATCGGAGCCGTGATCCTGGCCGGGACGCGCGCGTTCGTCAGACTCTCGATCACGCCGGCGACACTGCCGCCGGTGACCGTCACATCGCCGCAGATGCCGCCGTTGCCCGCGACCACAGTACCGCCGGTGATCTGAACGCCGCAAACTGCCTCCATCCACTCATTCATCGGTCTGCCGCCGATGACAGCTCCCCGCGGATCGTCCTCTACGATCTCAGCATAGAGAGAACCCCCGCTGATGATGACCGCAGACTTCTCCTCTCCGCCATACCATGCGTCTCCAACTCCCACTCCCACATATCGGCCATATACCGTCACCTTGCCGCCGAGGAGCGTGATCTGGTCAAATCCTTCCATCTCAGTGCCAATTCCAACGCGGGGAGCCATATCCGGCGTACCGATGGTCAGTGCGCCATCGCCGTCGATCTCCAGACTGCTCTCCCACATGATCTGAATTCCGGCCTCCGTATAGGAGTCGGAAAAGAGCAGGCTGTTTTCACCGTCCAGCGTCAGGGAAAGGACGCTGTTCGTCTTCACCTGGATCGGCGCATAATAGTCCGCGCTCTTCATGTGTGCGTTGGAGAGCAGCACATGGGCGGTGCTGTCATTTTGCAGAACGATCTGTGCATGATTGGCCGTTCCGTCGCCTGTGACGGGAATGATCGTATCCTCGTCCACATCGTACAGATCCGCCCCCTGGGTCACGATCAGGTTCGCCCGCACGCCAGATTTGATCTCCACAGATCCGTTTGCCAGATCCAGTCCGCCTGCGGGAAATACGCTCAGGCCCGGCTCTGTGGAGATCCGCACCCCTTCGGAACACACCTCATGGTAATTCGCATCTCCCTTGATGCGCACAAATACCAGATAATCGGTCCCGGCATCCAGGCCGGTGAACTGCGGATCAGACTTCCACGAAATGCTCTTTGCCGTTTCGCCCGCACGCACATAGCCATACTGTATGTAAATGTCCCCAACGACTTATCCAAAATCAAGACCAAACTTGCCTTTAACCTGACAAAGCGCCAGCTTGTGTGCTTCGGGATCGCGGCAGCGGTGGGCATCCCGTCCTACCTGCTGGCCCGGAGCGCCATCGGCAACACCGGGGCCATGTTCCTGATGATGGGGGTGGCGCTCCCGGCGTTCCTGCTGGCGATGTATGAAAAAGACGGGCTCCCCTTTGAAAAGGTGGTGCGGAACGTCCTGCGGGCAAAGTTCCTGCGGCCTGGGGTGAGGCCCTACCAGACGGAAAATATCTATGCCCCGTTCACCCAGCGGGGCGCTGTGAGAAAGGAGGATGCGATTGCAGAACGCAAAAAGCCCAAAGCGCGGCCCCGGAAAGGCCGCTAAACGGAAAGCGGCGCTCTCCGCCCAGCAGACGATCCCCTATCTGGTGATGCACCCGGACGGGGTGTGCCAGCTCCCCGGCGGGCTCTACACAAAGACGGTGG
>PPYE01432418.1_pt1 | contig 106135 bp, 113 predicted proteins | sample 1559881 | NCBI WGS metagenome assembly PPYE01 (sample SAMN08240022, study PRJNA423297) | Human gut metagenome, whole genome shotgun sequencing project.
CCTCGCAAATGCCTCAACTGGAACTCCCCCTCTGAAATCTTTTCCAATTTGCTGTTGCACTTGACTTGACAAGATGCCGATCAAAAAAGGACGGTTCAGCTTTAAGCTAAATACCCCATATAGCGCAGAGCGTCGGAAAGCAGCCAGCGAGCTGGCTAAGAAAAATATCCAGAACTTGCAGCAAGGTAAGAAGTGACGGCACGCCGCCCGTGGGGAGAATGATTCCCTGCGGGCGGCTCTTTTCGCTTTGACACTCATGATTTTGTGAGATTATCTTGAATATTCGTGCCCGCTGTGCTATAATAAAGATGAGTTCGACAACGAATGGAGATTTCGTTATGCCGGTTAGCTATGATAAGTTATGGAAAATGCTGATAGATAAGAAAATGAATCGGACCGATCTAAAAGATGCGGCTGGTATCAGCTTTAATGTTTTGGCAAAAATGGGACGAAATGAGTTTGTTTCAATGGAAAGCCTGCATAAAATCTGTCACACCTTATCTTGTGATATAGGCGAAATCATGGAGTTTACTGACAATGATGAACACGAATAACACCAAAGTTTCCCCGTTTTACGGAACTGCCAGGAGAGATCACTTTATGCAGCAACCATTGACTTGCGTTGAAATTTGTGCTGGCGCGGGTGGACAGGCGCTGGGTCTTGCCATGGCGGGCTTTGTCCACGTCGCCCTTGTGGAATATGAAGCTGACTATTGCAAAGTTTTGAAAGAAAACCGCCCGGAATGGAATGTCATTTGTGCCGATGTCCACGATTTTGATGGGCGTCCATATAGGGGCGTAGATTTACTTGCTGGTGGCGTTCCTTGCCCGCCCTTTTCTGTTGCGGGCAAACAGCTTGGAAAAGATGATGAACGCGACTTGTTCCCGGAAGCGATCCGGCTTATTGGGGAAATTAAACCAAGAGCAGTCATGCTAGAAAATGTGCGTGGGTTTTTAGACCCTGGATTTGATGAATACAGGGAGCATATCCTTTCCGAAATCAAGGAACTGGGCTATGTTACTCATATCAAATTGCTCAACGCATCCAATTTTGGAGTTCCGCAGCTGCGGCCAAGAGTTGTGATTGTTGGGATACGGAAAGATCAGCTTGGTGCGTTTGCTTATCCCGAAGAAAAGCCGGATAGCGCACCCACGGTCGGAAAAGTGCTGTACGACTTGATGGCTGAGAACGGATGGGAAAAAGCCGAGGAGTGGGCTGCTCATGCCGGCCGGATTGCTCCCACCTTGGTCGGCGGCTCAAAAAAGCATGGCGGGCCCGACCTTGGCCCTACGCGTGCCAGAAATGCTTGGGCTGAGCTTGGCGTAGATGGCCGGGGAATTGCCAATGAAGCACCGTCTGCCGGATTCGAGGGAATGCCCCGATTGACAAGCAGGATGATGGCCAGACTTCAAGGCTTTCCCGACACATGGACCTTTGGGAAGAAGAAAACTGCAGCTTGCCGTATGATAGGGAATGCTTTTCCCCCTCCTGTTGCATGCGCAGTAGGATTAAAAATTAAGGAGTGTCTTGAGCATGGATGCGTTGATTGCAAACGCGAGATTTCACTTTCACAAGCAGTTATTTGAAACGAATACGCTGACTTTGACCTCGGCTGGTATAGCGTCTAACGCAGATACCAGTAGCCGTGGCTCCAAAGCAATAGCCCGCAGGATTGTTGATATTTTGGTAGATGAACAACATCATGCGGTTTCCACGGTCGATAAAATTTCCGGTCAGACGCTTGGGAAACAATTTGAGACTTTGACTATGGATTTCTTGCGGGAAACCTTTCCAAACCTCCAAAACCTTCGCCCTGGACGATGGACAATCCTTCAACTTGGTAATAACAACAAGCTGAAAACCAGCGATTTTGCCCAGTATGAGCATCTGGCATACTTGAATGAGCTTACCGCGCAGAACGCTCAGTTGGCGGCTGCATTGGGGAACGATTACTTAGTCGCGCCGGATGTGGTCATCTACCGTGACCTATACGAAGATAGCGAAATCAATGCTGCCCAGTGTATCGTTAATGGTGATGTTAGCAAAATGGCGGATATTCGCAAGGCAAACGGCGGAAAACCGTTGCTTCACGCCAGCGTATCTGCCAAGTACACCATGCGGAGTGACCGGGCGCAAAATAGCCGGACTGAGGCTCTGAATTTAATTCGTAACAGGAAGGGACATCTGCCCCACATTGTTGTAGTGACAGCGGAGCCGATGCCAAACCGGCTTGCCTCGCTTGCTTTAGGAACGGGTGATATTGACTGCGTTTATCACTTTGCCCTTTATGAGCTGATTCGTGCTGTAAAAGAAGTAGGGTCCGAGGATGCAGCTGAAACTTTGGAAACGCTGGTTCAAGGGAAGCGGTTGAAAGATATTTCCGATCTTCCGCTGGATTTGGCTGTATAATGGCTGATACGATCTCTTCTGACCGGAGAAGTAAAATCATGTCCCACATAAAGAGCAAGGATACCAGCATTGAGATGATGATACGCCGCCGCCTCTTTGCAATGGGATACCGGTACCGGGTCAATTATAAGGCGCTGCCGGGCAAGCCTGATATTGTCTTTACCAAGAAGAAAATAGCTATTTTCATTCATGGGTGTTATTGGCACGGGCATGACTGTGGAAGCCGGTACGCCCATACGAGTCAGTCAAACAAAACATATTGGGGCCCTAAAATAGAGCGAACAAAGCAACGGGATCAGGAGCATATTCAAGAGCTAAAGGCTCTTGGGTGGAAAGTCGTTGTTCTTTGGGAATGCGAAATTAAGCAAGGCTTTGAAAATCTGCTATCAAAGCTTGATGACCTCCTAAAAAGTGATTGATAATATACTTTAACTGTGAAGGATGTGAAAAAATGCTTCTAATTGATGTCAGGATAAAAAATTACAAGTGCATTTTAGATTCTGAGACATTTTCAATTGATCAATTGACCTGCCTTGTTGGAAAGAATGAATCCGGGAAAAGCGCCATTCTACAAGCACTATATAAACTAAACCCTGTCGACACGGAAGATACCTACGATGCGTTGTATGAGTATCCAAAAATGTATCAAACAGATTTTGAGGCAGGTCTTATTGAGGATGGGGATACAGTTGTAATCTCGCATTGGAAATTCACCGCCGAAGAGATTGAAGCATTGGAAAAACAGTTCGGTACTGATTTTATAGGTGATTCGACTGTTGTCACTATTTCAAATGGCTACAAGAACAAACGTACATGGGATTTTGATGCAAATTTTTATGCGCTATTTGGAAAGAAAATGGAAGAGTGTGGATTTGAGCCCTCTGATCGAGCTCAAATTCCATCGTATGATTCCATCAGTGAAGTGCGCGCACAGTTAAAGAGTATTAGTACATTATCTGAAGCCGAGCAAGAATTTAAGAAATGGTTTGATGCATCTTTTCCTAACGACAAGTTAGATGCGTTCGCTGAAAAGAACTTACTACAGTATTTGCCCAAATTCTCTTATTTTTCAGAATACCAAAAGCTCCCCGGCAGAATTGCGTTAAATAATTTCGTTAGAAAAAGCTCTGAAGGAAAACTTACATCGAATGAAAAGGTATTCGAGGCGTTGCTATCCTTGGCTAATACTTCTGTCTCCGAGATTAAAGAGTCGAACAAGCTGGAGGCATTGATAAATAAAACGCGTGGCATATCGAGCAAAATTACACGAGAAATTTTTACATATTGGAGCCAAAATAAGCATTTGAAGGTCGAATTTCGATGTGATATGGCAAAAGCGGGCGATGAACCTCCATTTAATGACGGATACATTTTTTCAACTCGCATAGAAAATACACGCCATGATTCTTCAGTATCTTTTGATGATCGAAGCGCTGGCTTTGTCTGGTTCTTTTCTTTCTTAATTTGGTTTAATTATTTGCAAAAAGTAGAGGACAATTTGATCATCTTGTTGGATGAACCAGGACTTACACTTCATGCAAAGGCACAAGGAGATTTGATTCGCTACTTCAAGGAAAAAATTATTCCAAAGTTTCAATTAGTGTACACGACGCATTCTCCATTTATGCTGGATTTCTCAGACATTCTTTCGGCAAGAACTGTTGAAGATGTTACAGGTGAAAACGAAAATATACTCGGAACAAAGGTGGGATCGAAGGTTTTAAGTAAAGACCGTGACACTACTTTCCCGCTTCAAGCTGCTTTTGGATACGATATTACCCAAACCTTATTTATCGGGAAAAATACACTGTTAGTTGAAGGCCCATCTGATATACTATATCTAACGTATTTTTCGGAAAAACTCCAAGAATTAGGGCGAAATGGGTTGAGCAAAGAGTGGACAATTTGCCCATCTGGAGGCATTGATAAAATTCAAAGCTTCGTTTCACTTTTTGGAGGGAATGCACTTAAAATTGTCACGTTAACAGATTATCATCCAGGAGATAAAAACAAGATTGACCGGCTTAAAAAGAGCGGATTACTGGAAACAAGTCACATTCTTTTGGCCAGCGATTACACCCAATATTCTTCGAGTGACATTGAAGATATTATCGGCGCTGCAGCTTATGTAAAACTTATAAATGCTTGCTACGAGTTAACTGGTGATAAAGCGATTGTGGTAGAGTCAGTCAAAGATGGTGAAGTTCTACACTCAACGGAATCAATACTTTCGCAAAATCCATCTATACGTTTTGACCACTACAGACCAAGTATGTATTTAATTAAACATCCTGACATTTGGAAAACCGAGGATATAACCGATGCATTAGACAGATTTGAACGGGTATGCTCTGACATAAACAAAGCGTTATAAGGAGTATTGCTCCCTTGATAGCTGTAATCGGCAAGTTTGCATTATTTCCGAGGTTGAAAAACACATCAAATAAATTGATTTAATGGAGGATTATTTGTGAAACATGATATGTATGAACTTCCTGAATCCTTATATGAGTTCGCTCAAATTAATGATTTTCATGGTGTAATTGAAGATCTGGCTGCTATGGCTGAAGATGAAGACTGGAACTACCACAATACGCCAAGTACATCGAACTTGCCAATATTAGAGAACTACATTCGCAACACTTATATTCGGTTGTCAAGAGAGAAAAAAGTTGCGTATTCTACGGACTCGAAATTTTGTTGCTTTGACACGGGCCTTTTATCTAGAATTCAGCATGAGCCCATATACATGCAGTTTTGTGAGAATACAAATCCCGGCGTTGATTGCTATTGGTATTTCTCAAAATTTTTTAGAAAAGGCGAACATGAAGTACGGCGATATGCTAAACTACCAGAAATGGCATTTTATTGGGAAGATCCAACTAAGTTGGTGTTTGATCCGCGGAAAGAACTTGTTGTAAATGTTGAGCATATCATCCAAGATAACAAGAATAGATTCCCAGCACCTTTTTCAACAATGCCTGACTACCAGCTTCAGTTATTTATCGATGGAAGTGTGAAGGGGGCTAAAGAGCGGTTGCGCCGTAATTACAAAATTGCTGTTCCTCAGTATTTCATTACAGCAGGAACGATTCAATTGCTTATTCCACTTTGTTTAACAGCACAGGATGTTGCAGACCTAGCCATTGTGGTGGAAGACTACGGTAATATGTACAGAGCATCAACTTGTTTGACACTTGATCAAGCTATGAATAACGCGCGCCTTTTAGCTCGGCCTGATCGTGATTGGCTCAATCCTTGATGTAGCGTTTGGCAACACCCTGGCAACAAAAAATCAGATAGCCCAAACTGTCTGGATAATGAAAATAATGCAAATATTCTGAACTAAATCCCATAAGCAAATCCGTTTAGAATATGCTTAACAGGAGCGAGTGGGAATAATTTTTTGCCCCTGCAAAGTTTTATCCTAAAGCTTTGCAGGGGCTTTGTACTTTTGGGTCAAAAATGCTTTGGCAAACCTCCATCAATGAGCACTATCTGGCATTCTGTCCGGCGGACGATAAACGAAGACCGCAATCGTTCTAGGCACCCCTTTGGCAGGATAACGGATTAAAATTGAAAGGAGCAAAAGCGAAGATGCATTTTTTCTTAACAACCAGTCGGATTGGATTTTCCAAATGGCAAAAAGGCGATATAAAATTGGCGGAATTGCTGTGGGGCGATCCTGATGTCACAAAATTGATTTGCGCCAGCGGCAAATTTAGTGTAGAAGAAATTTCCTCTCGACTGACAACAGAAATTGATAATGAGACGAAATATCATGTGCAGTATTGGCCTATTTTTGAACTTTCTTCAACTAATTTCATCGGCTGCTGTGGGCTAAGGCCATATCGCGGGAATGAGTATGAGATGGGGTTTCATTTGCGCCCTCAATTTTGGGGGAAGGGGTATGCAACAGAAGCAGCAGCGGCTATAGCAGATTATGCCTTCTCCGTTCTGAAAGCAGACGCCCTTTTTGCGGGGCACAATCCCAACAATGTAGCTTCCTCAAAAGTTTTGCTCAAGCTGGGTTTCCGCTATATCGGCAACAAGTTTTATGAACCGACAGGCTTATACCATCCGTCTTATGAACTAAAGCCCAAACTTTAGAAAATAGGGCAGCAATTGAAAAAACTGCCGTCTCTCTCAACAAACCAGGAGCTGCCCGATTTTTACAAATCAGGCAGCTCCTTTTTCTTCTATGGTTTTCTAATATAGTCCTCCAGATTTTCGCTCTCGGGATAATAGTTGCGAAAATTATCTACGATATCTTTTCTGCGGCTCAAAAGCAGCGTCATCGAACTGTCCCACGGGACAATCTCGATTTCTGCCAGCGGATGCTGCATGGTCAGCGGCATCTGCCAAAATCCGTCGTAGCCGTCGGCGCGGGGCAGCTCATATTGCAGTACCTCGGCCAGCGCAATCCCCTTGTCGAAGGCGCACAGGTCCGCCCAGATCCACTGAAAATTTTCCGCCATCACAAGGTCGCTGAGCTGTTCGCCGCTCAGCCAACAGTAATCCTGCGCCAGTATTTCAGCTATGGCCGGATTTTGGGGATAGCAAACACAGTCGGTGATCAGCCAGTTGTAGTCCTTGTGCCGATATCCGATCGCCTGCAGCACCCTATTTAGATCCGTGTAGTACGCTTCACCCTTTCGGTTGATCGCGCCGTAAACCACTCTGCTTTCCTCTCTTTTCTGTGTTGCGTTTTTGCAAACAAGATCGTTAGAGAACAGCTGATTCTCCAGGCTTGGAAATCTGCGACAGCTTCCCATCCGCCAACAGGTAGGCCTCGCCAAAAACTTCCTCTCTGCCATCTTCGATATACAGATAGCTCCCGTCCACCAGCAGGTAGAACCGGCGGCCCTGGCTGTCCGGGTTGGCGATGTCCTCCATGACGCGCAGGCCATCCAGCACCTCATCCTTGAGCATCTGATAATGCGGGAGGATCATCTTTTGGGTCAGACCAAGGCCGGGCAGAAAGCGCTGGTAATTGGGATCGGTCGCCTCTCCTTCCAGCTCCGGCTGGGCGTAAACCACCTCGGCGCTGTTCATCGTGCCGGCGCTGATGCCCACCAGGACACCGTCAAAGGAGCGCATCCACTCTCTGAGTCCAACCTTCACAAAAAATCGGTTCTGGGTCGGCACATGCCCGCCTGCCAAAATAATCAGCTCCGCGCCGCCAACAAGCTCGCCCGCCTTGTCCTCATTTCTGCCATCCAGCACGGCATATTGGCTAAAATGCAGACCCAGCGCTTCCAGGTTCGCTCTGACCGCCTGCGCAAAACCGTCCGTCTGCTCGTGACTGTCCGGGTCAGAGCAGATGAAAAGTGCCTTGCACGGGGACGGCACGCTGGCTCTAATCCGGTCGGCAAAGCCATTGGCGGGGTTAATGCTGCTCCTGTCAGGAAGGAAGGGACTGCTGGTTAAAAAGCATTTCATCGACAAAACCTCCATTCATCTTTCTGCTCTTTGTCGGTTGATTTTGGATAGGTTCAGCATAACAGGAAACCGGCGGAAAGTCAAACGCCACCCCTCTTTAGAAAATGCAGCGAACTAAGACCCAGACAGCTAAAGCTGCCTGGGTCTTTTATTCCTACTTTTCTTTTTCCAGATTTTCCTGCGCAATAGCCTTCCAGTATTGGAGCGTCGGCAGCATTCCCTGCAGATAGGCGCGCATCTGATCTTTCGGCCAATGCTCATTAGTCATGTGTTCCACCAGAAAATCAATCAGCTGTTCAAGGCTTGTATAGACAAACTGCCCATCCACATAGCACCACTGGCAGTACTCCTCATTGAGGGAACCGTCCGCTTCCCTGCTCATGACCTGATCCTCCAAGGGCATCCCGCAGCACTGGCAAACTAGGCTGTGCGGTGAGCCCAGGAGAGTGTTGATTGAAACATCAAATAATTTAGACAGCAACTTCAATGTCTCTGTATTGGGCACCGTCTCGCCATTTTCCCAGCGGGATACTGCTTGGCGGGTCACATAGACTCTTTCCGCCAGATCTTCCTGGGACCAACCGTTTTGTATTCTCAATTTCAAAAGAATTTCCTTTGTCTGCATCCTGTCATCACCTCATTCCCATTGTACCACCTTGCTGTCACAAATCCAAGCAACCCGCGGTTTCCCTCTCGGCAAAGAGATCAGTGCCAAAAACTTACCCGAATTTGCCGCTTTTCCGCATCTCATCTTCCCCGCCCGCCGCTCCCTTTTCTTTACAAAATTCTGCCCATTCCGACCCATTTTCTTAATGTTCAAAAAAATTTCCCAAAGAAACACTTGACTTCATAACGATTCGATATAGCATAATTCACAAATTTTATCAAAATAAAGAAAGTGTTTGCAAAATAACGAGCAATCGAAAGATAAAGCCGATACGAACCTCCCGTTCGGATTCAAAAAAACGATTTGCTATCTTCGACATCGGATGCTAAATTATAATCAAGCATTGTGCAACATTGATATTTGTGGGTATAAAAATATCAAATTATCACAATCTGCACGAATTAAGTCTAGCCAGTTAAGAATGGAGGCACAGTTTTATGAAGAAAAGACTGCTTGCTTTGTTGATGGCTGCCGCAATGATGATGGCTACCGCCGCCTGCGGCTCCGAAACAACAACAGCAGAAAACAACACAACCAGCACCACCGAGCAAACCACCGAGGAGGGCGGCTCCGGGGAAGCTGCTTCCACAGAGGAAAGCACTTCTACCGAATCCAACGACACCTTCACCGTTGCGATCAGCTACATGCCGGACTCCCTTTCCCCACAGACCGGCGGTTCGGATGACTACACCTCGATGACCCGTCCGCTATTCGACCGCCTCTTCCTGGAAAACATCGAGGGCGGTCTGGACTACTACCTGGCCGACAGCCTGGAAGTTTCCGAGGACGGTCTGACCTACACCGTTCATCTGCGTGAGGACGCCACCTGGTCGGACGGCACCCCCATCACCACCGCTGACGTACAGTTTGTTGCCGACTACTCGGTTTACCGTTATGGCTACAACCGCTACATCCGTGTCAACGGCGTCGACGGCAGCATGAACATCGTCGACGACCACACCGTACAGTTCATCCTGCCGGAACCGTACAACTACGAGCGCGTCATTCTGGCCGGCATGACCCTCTATCCATCCCACGTCTTTGACGGCGATCCGGAAGCGCTGGACAACGCCACCACCTACTACAACACCCCTGGCTTTGTCACCTCTGGCCCCTACACCGTCACCGAGATCAACGAGGACAGCTTTGTCTGCACCGCCCGTGACGATTACTACAGAGGCACCCCGCAAGTCAAGACCGTTGTCATGAAGGTGATCGGTTCCGGCTCTACCAGAGAGATCGCCTTTGAAAACGGCGAAATCGACTACATGCGTCTCACCACCGCTGACCAGCTGGAAAAATACAGCGCGCAGAGCGACAAGTACAACATCTATTCCTTCCCGGAAGCGCGCCTGAACTACCTGCAGGTCAACCCATTCGGCCCCGCCAACCTGACCGACGAGCAGCGCCAGGCACTGTTTATGGCCATCAATCCGGACGAAATTCTCGCAGCAGCTTTCGGTTCTGACGAGCTGGCCACCAAGGCAAACTCACTGCTGACCCCAGAAATCAGCCTCTACAATCCGGACACCGAAGCTTACACCTACGACCTGGAAGGCGCCCAGGCGCTTGCAGAGTCCTCCGGCCTGTCCGGCATGACCCTGACCTACATCTACAACGCTGACCGTCCGAACATGGACGCTGTCGCCGTTGTCATCCAGCAGCAGCTGGCTCAGATCGGCGTCAACCTCTCGATTGAAGGCATGGATTCTTCCTCCTTCTTCCCAAGATTCTTCGCCGCTTCCTCCTACAGCTTCAACGGTCAGGAGACCACCTGGGATCTCGGCACCAACGGTTGGGACTCGATGCGCGGTTCCACTCTGAACCAGGCCTACAGCTACCTGAACCAGGCCGATGACGCCTGGGGCATGACCGAGGCCTGCGGCGAGCTGGCGCTGGCGGTCAACACCACCACCGATGAGGCGGAAGCCAAACAGCTTGCGGACGAGCTGATGGACGTCGCGATGGAGCAGTACCGCATCTACCCGCTGACCTACACCAACTACGTTCTGGTTTCTCAGAAGAATGTAACCGGCCTGGATTCCAGTCCGATCGTTCCAGAATTTGCTGATTACCTGGGCATTTCCGTTAACGGCTAACACTTTTTCGCAGTCAAAAAACTGCCCTTGACACCAAGGGCAGTTTTTTCATCAAGGAAAGGAAAGACCAATGTTAAAATATTGCTTAAAGAAAATCGGTCAGCTGGCAATCGTGATGCTGCTCATCTCCTTTTTTTCCTTTGCAATCATCGACCTTGCCCCCGGCGACATCTCCTCGATGTACCTGACTCCGGATATGACCGAAGCCGAGCGGCAGCTGATCACCGAAAAGCTGGGACTGGACAAGAGCATGCCGGAACAGTATTGGGGCTGGCTCACCGAGGCTTTGCAGGGAAACTTCGGCGTTTCGCTCTCCTACAACACCCCTGTCGCCCCCATGCTGCTGCGCCGCCTGCCCTCCACCATCCTGCTGATGGGCGTTTCCCTGCTGGTCTCGCTGGCGCTTGCCATTCCGCTGGGCCTGATCGCGGGGTACAAGAAAAACACCTGGGCGGATAACCTCATCAGCAGCTTTGCCTACTTTGGCATGTCCATCCCGTCCTTCTATTTTGGCATGCTGATGATTATTCTCTTCACCGCCACCCTGCACTGGCTGCCCTCCTCCGGCATGCACTCGGTGGGCGTCGACACCCCGCTGGATACCCTGCAGCACATGATTATGCCGGTGCTGACCATGGCCCTGGGCACCATGGCCTCCAAGATCCGCTATGTGCGCGCCAACACCATCGGACAGCTCAGTGAGGAGTATGTCCTGGCCTCCAAGGCCAAGGGCTGTACCCCGGCGCAGATTCTGCGCAAGCACGTCCTAAAAAATACGCTGCTGCCCATCATCACCATCCTGGGCATGAACATGGCGTCGCTGGTCTGCGGTTCCTTCATCATCGAGAGCGTCTTTGGCTGGCCGGGCGTCGGCAGCTTTGCGATGGAGGCCATCGGCAAGCGCGACTATCCGGTCATCATGGCCTACATCATGCTCTCAGGCTTCATTTTGGTCGTCGGCAATTTCGTGGCGGACATCCTGTATTCCTTTGCGGATCCGCGAATCAAGAGGGGGATTGACATCGCTAATGGAAAATAAGATCATCATCAACGAAAAATCCTTTCAGCGCATCGAGAAAAAACCCAAGGAACTTGGCACCGTCTATCACCGCAGCATCTGGAAGGACATCGCCTCGGAAATCAAGGCCAATCCGGTCGCAATCTTTGCCGTCATCTTTTTAACTGTCATCATCATCGCTGCCCTGCTGGCTCCGTTGAGTCCCTATGACCCCAACAAGCTGGACCTTGCCAACAAGTTTGCCGGCGCCTCGCTGGAGCATCCCTTTGGCTGCGACGCTTACGGCCGCGACTACTTCACCCGCGCGCTGTACGGCGGCCGCGTCTCGCTGCTGGTCGGCTTTTGCGCTATGCTGGTCACCGTCTTTATCGGCACCACCATCGGCATCTTTTCCGGCTACATCGGCGGCAAACTGGACATGCTGCTGATGCGCTTCACCGACATCTTTCTGGCGCTGCCGAGCATGCTGCTGATGATCGTGCTCAACACCATCCTCAAGCCCGGCATGACCACCCTGATCGTTGTTCTCAGCCTCTTCTCCTGGGCATCGGTCGCGCGCATCACCCGTGCGGAGACCATGTCCTTAAAGGAGCGCGACTTTGTCATCGCCTCCAAAAATCTGGGCGCCGGCAACGTTCTGATTGCTATCAAACACATCCTGCCCAACATCCTCGGCCCGGTCATCGTTGCCGCCAGCCTCGGCGTCGCCAGCGCCATCCTGACCGAATCCTCGCTGAGCTTTCTGGGGCTGGGCATCTCGATTCCCAACGCCTCCTGGGGCAGCATGCTGCAGGAAGCGCAGGCCAACATCCTGGATCAGCCGCAGCTGGCCATCTACCCCGGCCTGCTGATCCTGCTCACCGTCCTCAGCTTCAACATCCTGGGCGACGTGCTGCGCAGCGCGCTGGAACCCAAGATTGTAAAATAAGGAGGAAACCATGAGTACACTTGTCAATGTTAAAGACCTCTCCGTCTCCTATTTTACCTATGCCGGCGAGGTGCAGTCGGTGCGCGGTGTCAGCTTCGAGATCGAAAAGGGCAAAACCACCGCCATTGTCGGCGAGTCCGGCTGCGGAAAATCGGTCACCTCCAAGTCGCTGATGGGCCTGATCGAAAAGCCCGGCGTTATCAAGGAGGGCAGCCAGATTCTGTACGAGGGCAAGAGCATCCTCGATTTTTCCGAAAGGGAATGGTACGCCTTTCGCGGCAAGGAATGTTCGATGATTTTCCAGGACGCGCTGGTCTCCTTAAACCCCACCATGATGGTCGGCAAACAGATCATGGAAAACCTGCAAAACCACAACGACGAAAATCTCTCCCAGGCGCAGATTCAAAAACGGGCGCAGGAGATGCTGGAGCTGGTCGGCATTCCAGATGCGCAGGCCTGTATGAACAAATACCCGCATGAGCTTTCCGGCGGACAGCGGCAGCGCGTCATGATCGCCACCGCCCTGATCACCAACCCCAAGCTGTTGATTGCCGACGAGCCGACCACCTCCCTGGACGTCACCATCCAGGCGCAGATTCTGGAGCTGATGAAGCAGCTGCAGCAAAAGCTCGGCATGGCCATCATCATGATCACCCACGACCTGGGTGTCGTGGCCGACATGGCCGACGACATCATCGTCATGTACGCGGGCAAGATCGTCGAGAAGGGCAGCAGCGACGACATCTTCTACCACCCGCACCACCCCTACACCTGGGCGCTGATGAACTCGGTGCCGCGCCTGGACCTGGACAACAAAAAGGAGCTGGTCACCATCGAGGGCAGCATCCCGGACATGATCCATCCGCCCAAGGGCTGCGCCTTCTGCAGCCGCTGCCCCTACGCCATGAACATCTGCGCCGAGTATGAGCCGGAAACGGTGGACGCACAGGACGGCAGCGACAAACATCAGGTCGTCTGCTGGCTGAGCGATCCCCGCGCCGACCGCACCGGCGTCCCGTTCCAGATTGGAGGTGCTGTGCATGCATAACAACGCAACGGTTCAGCTCGAGGTCACCAACCTCTGCAAATATTACAAGGCCGGCAAAAAGAAGGTGCTCAAGGCGGTGGATGACATCTCCTTTGTCATCTACAAGGGCGAGACGCTCGGCATCGTCGGCGAGTCCGGCTGCGGCAAAACCACCAGCGGCAAGACCTGCATCGGCATGCTGCAGCCCACCTCCGGCCAGGTCAAATATCAGGGCAAGGACGTCCACCACATGACCAAAAAGGAGCGCTTCGACTTCACCGGCAAGGTGCAGATGATCTTCCAGGACCCCTACGCCTCGCTCGACCCGCACCAGAAGGTCTACGACATCGTCGCCGAGGGCATCCGCATCCACAAGCTGGCCTCCTCCCGCGAGCAGGAGGAAAAGATGGTGCTGGAGCTGCTGGACATGGTCGGCCTCAACGCCGAGCACGCCATGCGCAACGTCCATGAATTTTCCGGCGGCCAGCGCCAGCGCATCGGCATCGCCAGAGCCCTGGCGGTCAACCCCGAGTTTTTGTTCTGCGACGAGCCGATCTCTGCGCTGGACGTCTCGATTCAGGCACAGATCATCAACCTGCTCATCAAGCTGCAGAAAGAACGCGATCTGACCATGCTGTTCATCGCGCACGACCTGTCGATGGTCAAACACATCTCCGACCGCATCGCCGTCATGTACCTGGGCAACATGGTGGAGCTCTCCCCCTCTGCCGACCTGTACAAGCACCCGCTGCACCCCTACACCGAGGCGCTGCTGTCCGCGGTGCCGATTGCGGACCCGCAGGCCTCCCGCCAGCGCAAAAAGATCATGCTCACCGGCGACGTCCCTTCCCCCATCAACCCGCCGGCTGGCTGCCGCTTCAGCGGACGGTGCAGCAAGTGCAGCGAAATCTGCCGCACCCAGCGCCCGGAACTCAAAGAAGTAGAACCAGGCCACTTCGTCGCCTGCCACCTGTATAACAATCGCTAACCCATTGTTTTAGAAGGAGGATTTATCAAATGGAAGTTATCAAAACCTTACCTGACATCTTCGAAGAATTTAGCGAACAGCGCCGCAATTCCTTCCTGCACGCCTACGAAATCAAGCAGAAGAACATTCCCTTTGTCGGCACCTTCTGCACCTACACCCCCACCGAGGTCATCATGGCCGCCGGTGCCATCCCGGTCGGCCTGTGCTCCTTCTCCGACGAGACCATCCCGGAAGCGGAGCAGGACCTGCCGCGCAACCTCTGCCCGCTGGTCAAATCCAGCTACGGCTTTGCCAAGACCCAGAAGTGCCCCTTCTTCTACTTCTCCGACCTGATTATCGGCGAGACCACCTGCGACGGCAAGAAGAAGATGTACGAGATGCTCGGCGAGATCAAGGATACCTACATCATGGAGCTGCCAAACCGCCAGTCTCCGATGGGCCGCAAGCTCTGGCGAGAGGAGGTCGTCGCCCTCAAAAACAAGCTGGAGGAAAAATTCGGCGTCGAGATCACCGAGGAAAAGCTGCGCGAACAGGTACATCTGTCCAACCAGAACCGCCTGGCCCTGCGCCACTTCTATGAGCTGATGAAGCTGGACCCGCCGCCGATGGCAGGCTCCAACCTGTACGCGGTGCTGTACGGCTCCAACTTTAAGTTTAACCGCCGCCAGGCCATCGACGAGGTCAACGCCCTGACCGAACGCATCAAGACCGAGTACGAGCAAGGCAGCCGCCCCGTCGAAAAGCGCCCGCGCATCCTGGTCACCGGCTGCCCCATCGGCGGCAACGCGATGAAGGTAGTCAAGAGCATCGAGGCCAACGGCGGCAACGTCGTCTGCTACGAAAACTGCAGCGGCGCCAAATCGGTCGACGAGCTGATCAACGAGGACACCGACGACATCTACCAGGCAATCGCTGACCGCTACCTCAACATCGGCTGCTCCTGCATGACCCCGGACGAGAACCGCTTCAAGCTGATGGGCCGTCTGCTTGACGAGTACAAGATCGACGCGGTCGTCGAGGTGGTCCTGCAGGCCTGCCACACCTACAACGTCGAGTCCTACTACATCAAGCGCTTTGTCACCGAACGCGGCATCCCGTATATGTGCGTCGAGACCGATTACTCCTCCTCCGACATCGGCCAGCTCAACACCCGTTGCGCCGCCTTCATCGAGATGCTGTAATCCAAACTGAAAATCTCACTGCCGCCCGCTGTCTTTGAGCAGAGACGGGCAGCAGACTTGTGTTTCCTCCCAGCAAAAAGAGCGAACTGATGATCGTCAGTTCGCTCTTTTTTTCGCGGCGAATGGAGCAGATTTATTTTCTATCAACTTCCACAAATTTATTACATGATATTTGTAAGTTATTTCCTTCCTTCTCAATTGACATCGGTCGCAAATAATGTTACACTTTAGAATAGAACGAAGAAGAAGCAAAACACGCTCCATCTCAACAGAAAGAAGGTCTTCCACCATGATCCGCATCCTCTCCTCCGCCCGCGGCAAGGCGCTGCTCGGCCTTGTCCTGCTGCTTTGCCTGCTGGCCGGAGCCCTGCTGTTCTGGCAGACAGACGGCGGGGACTCCGCGCACTACACGCTGGTCGGGGACGGCTACGTTGTCCAGGTAAACCAGAAACAATCCGATGAATTTGGCATCAGGGAATTTGCCGACCTCGATTTTGACCGCTTCGCCGAGCACTACGGGCTGGAAAAGATTTCCCTCGACGACAAGGAGGCGCTTACCAGAATCGGGTATGAAGTTTCCCCTGCGCCGCCCAAAGCCAATCCGTAAAAAAACGAAGGCGCCACTTCAAAGTGGATGCCTTCGTTTTTTACTTATGCGGAGAAAACAATCTCCATCACCTGCTCAAACAGCCGCCGGCGCATCTCCATGGTCATCTTCCATTCCCAGGCTGGTTCGCCCTCCCGCAAGGGGTGGCGGTCGGAGATCATCAGCACCGAGGCCACCTGCAGACCCAGGAACTTCCCGACGCTCCACAGAGCGGAGGTCTCCATGTCCACCGCCACAGCCCCCTTTTCCCGCCAGAGCTGTTCCTTGTAGAAGGTTTGGCGGTAGACCGCGTCGGTCGAGACGATGGGCAGCACCTTCGCTTCGGGGATATTTTGCAGCTGCTCGAACAGCTGCTCATCCGGACGGGCAAAATCGATCTGTTCGTAATAGTGCAGCGAGGTGCCCTCCTCGACAAAGGCCTTGTCCGGCACCAGGATGTCCCCGACCGCTACCTGCTCGGAGAATCCGCCGCACATCCCGACGGTGACCACCCGCTTGACCCCGAGGACAGCGAGCGTCTCGATGGTGTCCACCGCCTGCGGCGCGCCGCGTCCGCCGTCCAGAAAGCAGATTTTTTCGTCCAGCTTCCAGACCGGCCCGCCCTGCAAAAAGCGGGGCAGCTTTTCGGTCAGCAGCGTGCAGGGGTAGTGCTCCTGCAGATACTGCGGCCCGCTGTGCATATAAAACAGGATGGCGGTTTCGGGAAGGACAAGCGCAGGGCAATTGCCCTCCCCGTTGTGGCCGCAGGCGACGTGTTCCCTGGCGGTCAGCACCGTGGCCGTCCGGTCATCCTCAAATTTCCACATTCCTTTTCCTCCTCGCTTCAAACAGGCTCACACCCGCCGGTACAGAATCGGCACATCGTAGCCGAAGGTGCGCTTGCCGTTTACCTCCATCGACTCGGAAACTTCCAGCTGCTCACTGGAAAAGCGCTCGAACAGCGTAAACTTGAGTACCGGCGAGAACATGCTCTCGCTGCCGCCCTCCCAGACGCCGTCACGCTCGTGGTAGAGAGCCGGGGTGAATTTTGCCGAAGGCTTCAAGGCGTCAAAGGCAACCGGCTTCAGCTGCTGATAGGTAAAGCTGTCCTTGTCGTAGCCCTCCGGCATCTCGTAGGAGGTGAGCTTGACCGCCTCCCCCTCCATGGTAAACAAAAACAGGTGCGGGGAGGCGTTGGTTCTTTCCCCAACGGTGTAGTAGCTCTCCTCCAGCACAAACACCCCGTCAAAGTCCTGCGGCAAGCCGGTAATTTTATCGTTGCAGGCGGTATTGACGTGGCGCGCCAGCGGAAAGGTTTGGTTGCCCTCCTTTTGCATCTGCTCGTACTGCTCCCTGTTATCAAAGCTGCCGGTCAGCAGCTCCACAAATTGCTGTAAGCGGTTCATCTTTTATTCCTCCCTTTTCAGTTACGGGTGTATTTTCCACAGTCAGCCGTTCAAGCGGAGCAAAACCATCCGCTTATCGGCCCATAAAAAACAAAAACAAGCTCAGCGCCAGCAGGTCGGCGCAGCCGCCGGGGCTTAGGTTGCGCGCAGTAAAGGCGCGGTCCAGCTCCCGCATCTGCTCGGGGCCGGCGCCCTGTTCCAGTGCCTTCCCCGCCTGCTGCTGCGCCCATTGTAGCGTTTGGGGGTCGGAGCGGGTGAGGATATTGGTGTCCTGCACCGCCTGGATCAGCCGCAGCAGGGCAACCAGCGCAGCGTCGTTGAGGCTTTTGCCCGCCTCGATTCCCTCCCGCAGGGCGGGCAGGCCGACCTGCAGCACCGAAGGGAACCCCTGCGCCGCCTCTCCGCGGATGCCGGTGATGCCGTAGTCGCGGTACAGCCGCTCGCCGTAGGAAAGATTCTCCTTTTGCTCCAAACCCTCAAAGTCCCGCAGCAGGTCGCGGCAGAGGGCTTTGCAGCGGGCCGCAAAGGCGGATTCCCCAAAGCCTTCCTCCATCATGCTCCCCATCACCGCACAGAAAATCCCCATCGAGAAGATCGCTCCCTTGTGGGTGTTGACCCCGCCGGTGGCGCGCAGCATCCGCTGCTCGGCCAGCTTGCCGTCCATCCGCAGCAGCGCAAAGAGGGCATCCGGATCCTCTCGGTACAGCGCCCCCTTTTTCGCGCACTCCCGAAAATAGGGGTGGAGCGCGCAGGCGCTGTCAAAAAAGGTAAACTCGTCCATGTCCCGGTGCGCGCCGCTGTTCTCCCGGTCCACCAATCCCGGCTTTGGCGCGATGTGCACCTCATACAGCAGCGCCCGGCAGGCATGCCCGGCGACCCTGTCGGCATATTCCCCTACAAAGTAGCCGTCGATCAGCTCCACCGTGCGCCGCAAAATCTCCCTGATGTCGTGCCGGCGGCTGCGCGCGCAGGCCGCCGCCATCTCCCCGCAGACAAGGCAGCGGCGCGGCGGCAGCCCCAACTGCTGGCGGGAGATTTTGGGCACCCCTTTTGCCATCACGTCGATATCCAAAAGCCGCCCGAGGGCAAAGCCCTCCTCGATCTCCACCATCCGTCTTTTAGCGGTGACAAGGTCGAGGTCGACCAGCAGGTACAGCTCGTCCCCCGTCCGCTCGTGGCGCTCGATGCACTTTCCAATTTCCGCCCGCTCAAAGCGCAGCTGGGTCAGGATGCGGCTCTTGCCCTCCTCGAAGGCCTTTGTAAAAAGTGGCGCGCTCTTGACCGCCCCGGCAATATTGAGGGTCAGGCAGATCAGCGTCCCCTGACCCTCTTCCAGCAGCTGCCGCTGGGTGTCGGCCCGCCTTTCCCGCGCGGACAAAATCTCATCGAGCGCAAGCGGCGGGGTATCTAAAATTTCCTGTAAGTGTTCCTCTATCATTCGTTGTCCGTTTCCTGTCTTAATTTTTCGGCGATTTGCTGCCCCCGCTCGGAGCGCAGAAAGCGCAGGGTGCTGGACGGCACCATCTGCCCGATGGCGTCAAAATCCCCCTCCTTCAGGCACGCGCGCACCCTGGAAGCGCTGATCTCCAGCCCGTCCAGCTGCTTGCGGGGAATCTCCACCACCTCGATACCGTACTCTGGCAGGATGCGCTTCATCTCGCGGTTGTAGGCGCTGGTGACCTGGCAGAACGGCTCGGTGCCGACAAAGCGCCGGGTGATGGCAAGCTCCTTGGCAAAGTACTCACAGAAGATGCGCAGATCCAGCTCGCAGTTGATCTGCTCAGCGCGGGCCTGCTCCTTGAGAAAATAGGTGGGAAAGACCGCCGAGGAGATGAGGTAGTCGGAGGTGTGGTGCAGGATGACATTGGGGATGCCCTCAATCCCCTCCCGCACCAGCTCGTAGCGCACATCCGCCGGGAAGGCGCTGCGGTCCTCCGAGAGGACAAAGAGATGCAGGGTATCGCACTGGCTCGCTGCCGTCTCGATCAGATAGCGGTGGCCGTTGGTGAAAGGGTTGCAGTTCATCACCGCCGCCCCGATCACTCCGCCTTTCTGCTGTGGGCGCTCCAGGCCCTGCACATACTTCTGGATTCCGTCGCGGACATTCTCCATAAAGAGGACGTCCGCCGTCTGGAGGATCGGATAAAATCCCAAGTCGGAAAACATCGCCCGGTTCTGGGGCTTGGTAAAGACAAAGAGGTGGCTCTGTCCTGTCTCCATCGCGCGGTTTAAAAGCAGAGTGACGATGCGGGAGGAAAGGCCCTCGCCCTGATAGCGGTCATCCACCGCCACGCACTTGATGACGTTGTGCTGCAGTGAGCCGGTGGCGGCGATCTCCCCATCCTGGGTCACCAGGTTGACGGTGTACTGCACTCCCTCGTCGTAGCTCAAATTCATCCGGCGCAGAAACTCCTCCAGCCGCCGGCACTTTCTGCCGGTGAAGGGGTGGCCGTATTCCTCATAAAACTGACTGTATTCCATCGGTTGTCCTCTCTTTACCAGGTAATGGTCTGTCCCGGGCGCAGGATCAGACGGTTCTCCGCATGAAAGCTCTCCGCCATCTCCTGCGAGAACAGCGCGCCCGGCTTCATGTGGACGGGAATGTTGCATTTCGCACCGATGATCTCCGCACAGCGGGCGGCCTCAATGGCGTTCATATTGTAGATGCCGTCGATAGGCAGAAAGGCATAGTCGATCTGCTCGGCGCGCAGCTTCTTCATCTCCTCGGTCTCGGAGGTGTCGCAGGCAAAGTAGAGCTTTTTGCCGCCGGTGGAAATCAGGAATCCGACGCACTCGGATTTTGGATGGTTCTTGTTGTAGGCAGCGGTGGCCTTCACCAGCACATCCTTGACCAGGCACCCGCCATAGCTTGCGCCATCAATCAAATTTGCGGCGCGCAGCACCTTGCCGTCCGGCTTTAGATGGACGCGGCTGACCTGATTGTGGTCGCTGTGCTCGTGGGAGACCAGCACCAGGTCAGCGGGTTTGTCATATCCCTCTCCGGCGAAGGGGTCGATGTAGACGACAGCGCCGTGTTCGCTCGTCAGCCGGTAGCTGCCATGTCCCTGATACAAAAGTTCTGTCATAGAAAAACCTCCTCCAAATTTTGATAATTCTATTATACCAGCAAGGGAGAGGGAATTCTATTCTTTCTTTTTGAATTGTTTGGTGCTTTTCCCGGGGCAGCGGTTTCTTTGCGAGGGAGGCGTCCCCTCGGGAGCAAGTCGTCAGACTTGGCTCCTGCGCTCCATCGTATGGGCGCTCCGCCCCATGCCCCGGGTGACTTTCCCGTCGCGGGGAAAGTCACCAAAGGCGCTCCAAGGGCTGTGCCCTTTGGAATCCCCCGGTGCGGAGTCACCGCCCTTTTCGCGCTCGCTTACGCATCGCGCCGGGCTGCTTTCAGTCACAACAAAAGACTGATTTTCCACTTTGGGTTTGTGGGCAAATCGGTCTTGTTTTTTCCTCTGGTTTCATCGAGGGAACACTTTCTGTTTTCAATCCGTGGCTCGGCAGGTGGGATGCCCCCGAGGATGCCGCAGGTTCTATACTCCCGCAACCAATACCTCTAGGGCACAAGGTGAGGGAATCCAAGGGGGTCCTCCCCCTTGTGCCGGGGGTCAAGACTTCTTCGAAGTCTAGGACCAGGAGGTCCCTGGCGTATCTTTCGCAGCATTTATGCTGCTACTTTCCTCTACGGGAGAAAGTAGGCCGGGGTGCCGAGCATGGCAAAGCCATGCTCTCGCGGAGCGCCCGCTCTGGGGGGTGCAGAGGGTCAACGCCCTTCGCTCCGGGGCAAGGCAAAAACCAAAAGTCTCAGAAAAAAATCCCCGAAAGGCGCTCACCTTTCGGGGATGAAAAAACTATTTTACCGAGTGGATGACATCCAGCAGGGTGCCGTCGCGGTAGATGACGTTGGCGACAACCTTTTCGCCCATCTTTACCGGCTTCGGCACGCCGGCCAGCTCCTCCGCCATCCGTTTGAGATCCTCGATCTCGACAACCGGCAGCTTGGCGGCCTTGAGCTTCTCCTTGAGTTCGGCGTTCTTGCCGTTCTTGGTGTTGACCGCGATGCCGCGCTGAGTGACAACGACGTCCACCGTCCTGCCCGGGGTGGAGATGCACAGGCATCTGTCCACAACCAGCGGGAGTCTGGCGCGGGTCAGCGGGGCGATGATGATCGCCAGCTTGGCGCCCGCCGCGGTGTCGCAGTGGCCGCCGGAGCCGCCCATGATGTAGCCGTTGGAGTCGGTGTGGACGTTGACGTTAAAGTCCAGATCCACCTGGGTCGCGCCCAGCAGGACAACGTCCAGGTTGTCCACGCCTGCGCTCTTGCCGCTGACGCCCGCATACTGGGTCGCGGAAACCTCCATGTGTTTGGGGTTGGTGCGAATCGATTCAACCGCCTTCAGGTCAAAGCACTGCACGTCCAGCAGCGCCTCGAAGCAGCCCTCGTTGAGCATGTCGACCATGTATCCGGTGATGCCGCCCATGCCGTAGCTGCCCTTGATGCCCTTTTCGAGCATCATCTCCTTGACGTATTTGGCGGTGGCCAGGGTCGCGCCGCCCGCACCAGTCTGGAAGGAGAAGCCGTCCTTGAGCAGGCCGGACGCCTCGATGACCTTGGCGGCATAGCTTGCCATCTTCAGGCCCACCGGGTCGCGGGTAATCTTGGTGGTACCGGAGACGATGCCGGCCGGGTTGCCGATCTGGTCAACCTTGACGACGTAGTCGACATAAACCTCCGGGATGGAGAAGCCGACCAGCGGGTAGGCGACCAGGTTGTCGGTGACAACGACAACCTTCTTGGCGTTCATCGCGTCGGCGAATGCGTAGCCGATCGAGCCGCAGGCCGAAGGTCCGATCTTGCCGGTGCAGTTGCCCATGTCGTCGGCGGTTGGGGCGGCGATGAAGGCCACGTCGATGACCGAGGTTCCCTTCTCCATGTCGGAGGCTCTGCCGCCGTGGCTGCGGAAGACAACCGGCTTGTCCATGATGCCCTCCGAGATGGCCTTGCCGACCTTCGCGCCCATGTAGTTGCACTCGATGCCGGTGACCACGCCGTTTTTGATGTGGCCGATGATCGGCTCATGCACGTCAAAGATCGAGCTTGCGTTGACGGTCAGATTTTTGATGCCCATCTTGGCAATCTCGTCCAGCACCATGTTCAGCACATAGTCGCCGTTTCTCATGTGGTGGTGGAAGGAAATGGTCATTCCGTCCCGGAGCTCACATTTTTCAATCGCTTCTTTAATCGATGCTACTAACTTACTCATCGTCTTCCACGCCTCCAAACATTGCTTTTTCCATCTCGATGACCTGTCTTGCGCGCTCCACAATCGGCGCGTCGATCATCTTGCCGTGCAGCGAGACGACGCCCTTGCCCTGCTGTTTGGCGATGCGGATGGTCTCCATGACCTCGTGCGCGTAGTCGATCTCCGCCTGGGTTGGGCTAAAGACCTCGTTGATGCCCTCCACGTGCCGCGGAGAGATGGAAGCCTTGCCGGAGAAGCCCAGCGATTTTGCAAAGCGGGCGTCGATGTACAGTCCCTCGATATCGTCAACGTCGGTGAACGGGGTGTCATAGACATCGATGCCGCAGGCGCGCGCCGCACAGACCAGTCTGGTGCGGGCGTAGAAGATCTCGTTGCCCTCCTTGGTGCGCTTGCAGCGAAGATCGGCGGTCAGGTCCTCGCCGCCCAGGAACAGCGCCGCTACCCGTTCGTCGGCGGAGGCGATCTGGAAGGCGTTCTCGACGCCCATCGCGGTCTCGATCAGCGGGATGAGCTTGACGGTGTTTTTCTCAAAGCCGCACTTTTCCTCCAGCTTGCCGATATATTCCGAGACGGTCTTGACGTCCTGTGCGCAGCTGACCTTTGGCGGCATAATCATGTTCGGTTTGAGCGGGATGATCTCGTCGAGGTCGTGGGTCCAGTAGTCGGTCTCGACCGGGTTGATGCGGATGATAATTTCGCAGCCCTGATAGTGCAGATTTTTCAGCGCGTTGCGCACCAGGATTCTGGCCGAATCCTTCTCTGCCGGGGAGACTGCGTCCTCCAGGTCAAGGATGATGCTGTCCGCGCCCAGCACGTCGCCGTTCATCAGCAGGTTCGGGGTGTTGCCCGGGATAAATAACATCGATCTTCTCATCAGTTTTCCCCTCCTGCTCTCTTGATAGCGGTCTCGACACGCGCCTGGATAACGCAGTCGACAGCGCCTTTATCGTTGACCGAGATCTTGCCGGACTTGACATCCAGCTCATCCAGCACCTGCTGAACGCTCTGTTTAATCTGGTCCGCATACTGGTTGTAGACGACCGACTCGATTTCAATCTCGAGCTTGTCGCTGGGTTCTACCTTGACATAGACGTCGCTGGACTCCAGCGTTCCCGCGACGGCGCTTGTTTTGATGTTCATGGTTTTTACTCCTCTCTACTCCTCGATTCCCTTGCGGCATCCCATCCCCAGGTCGAAGGGGTGCTTTTCCTTGACAAACTTGGTGACATAGTCCGCCCGGTCGGTCAGGGCGCTGATGTCCATCCCGTAGTCGTGGCCGGTGATGACAAGCTCGGTGCCCTCCGGTTTTTTCTCCATCATCTCGATGACCTGTTCCTGCGGAACGACGCCCAGATTGTAGGCGTCGATGACCTCGTCCAAAACCACCAGGTCATATTCGCCGGTGAAGAATTTCTGGCGCACCTCGTCGAAGGCTTTCTGGAATCTCTGCTTATAAAATTCCTGCTGCTCAGGAGTCAGGTTAAACATGAAGGGGATCGGTCCCTCGTTGGGGATATATTCCACCCCCGGCAGCGAGCGGATCACGCTGACCTCGCCGCTGGTCGGTTCCTTTAAAAATTGGTAGACCAGCACCTTGAAGCCATGGCCCACACAGCGCACAATCTGGCCGATGGCGGCGGTGGTTTTGCCCTTGCCGTCGCCGTAGTAAAGCTGGATACAGCCCTTGTCCATCTTGCTTTTCCTCCTTTTCGGGTTTTGGGGAAGAGGCACACAGCCTTCCCCGAAAACAAAGGCCGCGCCGTTTTTTGCGGGCGGCCTTTTTGTTTGCGGATATTTTCGCTTAGTAGATGCGTTCGATCTTATCAATATCCGTACCGATCTTCGGCGCTTCCTTGCGGCCGACCAGGCCGACGATCAGGTAAGCCTTGCGGACCGGGTCATAAGGGATATCCTTAATCAGGGTGAAGCCCTCGATCTCGCCGCTGCTGCGAACGTGGTTGCGCGGCGCGTTGCAGTGGTAAATGACGTCGCCGATGTTGATGTGCTCCTCATCGTGGAAGGAGATCGGCACATCCTGATCGATTACCGCCTGCACCTTGCGCTCGATGGAATCCAGCGAGACAATCGGCTTTTCCTTAAAGCAGAGCACAAAGCCGTGCTTGACGTCGGCGTGCTCATAATCCTCCGGGCGGCCGTGGGACAGGATGTAACCGGTGATGTCCTCGGCGGAGTGGACCATCTTGCGGTAACGGATCGACTTAAAGACGATGTTTGCAATGTCCTGCGGCACCGGGCCAAACAGGTCCGGCCGGGTGACGATGACCTCCTCGCCGACGCCGAGCATCAGGTCGGCGTTGACCGGCAGCTCGCTGCCTTCTCTTTTTAAAAACGGGTAGATCAAATCAAAGTGCTCCACCACCACCCGCTTGCCCTTTCCAAGGGCCGCCATGATGGCGCGGGCAAGCTCGGGGCATTGGGTAAAGCCCTGCTCAAAGCGGACATCCAGATGGTAGGTGTGGGGAGTGGCAAACAGCGAAAAGCCGCGCTTGTTGATCCCCATCCCCAGCGGGTCGTCCAGCATCTCCAAAATGGGCAGCGGGCGGACGTTGACACCCTCGTCGTCGTTGGTCAGCTCCAGGCCCGGAAACATGCCCTTGATCAGCATGCTCTTGCCCGAACCCGCGTCGCCGATGACGCCGATGAGCTTATCGGTTGGCCGCAGATACTGCTGGGCGATCTGCATGCCCAGTTCGGCCATGCGCACGTTGCCGCGCGGGGCAAAGTAGATGCTGTACAGATGGCTGATATATGACATGAAGCGCCTCCCCTCTTTTTTGCATAGTGCAGATATGCCGATAGGGATCCTGCTGCAGAATCCCTATCGGTTATCTTTGCTATGGCTCTAACCGGATTTGGGTTAGTTATTTTTTCTTTGCGTTGCGCAGAGCGATGACGCGGTTCATCTCGTTGTAAACGATCATGTAGCCTTCGTCTACACCCATGCCAGGTTTGGCAAGGATCTGATCCGGCTGGGTTGCCATCGCGCAGTCTACGCAGACCTGGCAGGAGCGGTCGGTCTCGTTGCAGGTGCCGCCCTGGTAAGCGCCGAAGTTGTGCTGCTTGCAGTACAGAACCGCCTCGATGGTGTTGTTGATGCCGCCCAGGTCCGGGGTCTTGATCTGTGCCATGTGGCCAGCTTTGTTGTCGCAGAAGTAGATGACGTCCTCGAGGGTGTTGCACCACTCGTCAGCTACCAGCTCAACGTTGATGCCGCGGCGGTCAACCTCTTCGCGCAGGCCCTTCAGGCAGAGCATCTGTTTTTCTCTTTCGCCGGCGTCCATCGGGCCTTCGATGCGCAGATGGAACGGTTTGGCAGCCTCTTCCAGCTCAGCCAGATAGTCGGCCATCGCGGTGTAGTTCTCGTCGCCAAAGGCCTGGCCGATGGTGCCGTAAACGTCGATGTGGAAGATTGGGTTGTAGCTCTCGTCGGTGCGCAGCTTGAGGATGCGGTCACGCAGCCAGCAGACGTACTCTTTGAGCTTGGAGCCGTCGCGGCCCAGCTTTGTCTCGACGTTGTTGATCAGCGCGTGCGGCAGGATGGCTGCGCCCTTGAGGATCATCTTGTCGGCGTTCTCATAGCGGTTGTCGCCGGACTGGGTGAAGATCGGAATCGGTTTATCGGAGACGGTGGTGCCGTACTCGTCGGCAACAACTTCGCTCATCAGTCTCTTGGTCGCTTTGGCTACTGCGTCCAGGATTGCCTGGGAAACGCCGTAACGGATGGCGGTATGCAGTCTCTTGCCGTCAACCTCGATGGCTTCCATCATCTTGGTCAGCTCTCTGAAGTTGTCCGCTTCCTTGCCAACCAGGGCAGGTTTGATGTACTTGTCGATGACCGGGATAAAGTCCTCAGCCAGGAACAGCGGGTCACGGCCGCCCGCACCGGAATACTGAACCGCCGCGCAGTCGCCCCACGCGATCTGGCCGTCCTCCAGCACCAGCATAACCGAGATGGACTCGCCGGCCTGACGGATGGATTTAAAGCCCGGAGTAACCGGGGTGCCGATGTAAGCGGCGCCGTCGGAAACAGCTCCGCTCTTGATTGCTTTCTGGTCGTCAAAGAAGAAACCTGTACGGCCTGGAGCGCATACTACGTCTACGATTTTCATGGTAAAAATCTCCCTTCTTTATCGTTCCCGCAAAGGGCAGTCCCCTGCCCTCTGCGGTCGCTTATCAAACAATAATTTTTATCAGGCTAAGCCCTGGGGGCCGCCGGATTAATATCTCGGTCTGCCGACCAGACGGCCCTTGCTGATGGCGTAAACGTCGTCGATAACCATCTGGAAGGATACCTCGCGGTTTTCCGCCTTGGCACGCTCTTCCAGTTTTTCGCGATGGAACTTCTTGAGGTCATCGGTGAACGGCAGGTTGCCGACTTCCAGAATACGGACAGCGCCGCCGTTGTCGCGGGCTGGCAGCATGATGCCGGCGTTGCATTTTGCAGGGCCGAACGGGATGTCGATGACGCCCGCGTTGATGGCTGCGATGGCGCCCAGGATGATGTCGCCATGTCCCAGCGCGATAACTTTATCCATGATGCAGCGGGTCTCCGCCTTGATGATTTCCTTCTCGTGCTCCATACGGGAACCGACGGTTACCTGGTCAAGCAGCATGTTGGTCAGCTGTTTGGTGCAGCGCAGACCGGCAGCGTTTGCTTCCTTGGTCGGTACGCCGGCAGCCTCGTGCGGGGTCTTGACGATAACCTTGGTCGCCTTTGCCAGGGTAGCGCAGGCAGCACCCCAGGCGATAACGCCGAAGGCCTTGGCCTCGTCTGCCGGGAAACCGCCCATCCACTGATGGAATACGGTGGTGACGTTGATGTCGTAGTAACCGAACTTGTGCAGATACTCCTCGGTCAGCTCCTCCAGGGTGCGGATGGCCGCAACGTCCTGGATCTGGTTGCCCAGCTGGCCGTAGCCGACGGTGATGTTCTTAACGCCCTGCTCCGCGGCGGCCAGCGCCTCGATGATGGCGACCGAGTGGGAGATGCAGGGTGGTACCAGGGTGCCGGTCAGCGGGCCGTATGGCTCACGGTTGATCGGGACGCCCGCTTCTTCGTAGATACCGGTCAGGCGGTCAACATACTGCCAGTCAAGCATGGTCTGCTCGATCGGAATGTTCTTTGCATACGGAATATTGTAGGAGATACCGCCGCCCTCGTAGGAGGTGAAGCCGCCCGCGTAGGCAATCTCGGTCAGCAGTCTTGCGTCCGGGGTACCGTGACGGACCTGCAGCGGGGTGTCCAGCGCGTCCACTACCTGACGGCAGCCGTGTACGCCGTGGTTAACTGCCGGGAAGCCGTTGAGGTATGGGTGGAAGTTGCCGTTGGCCATGCCCTCTTTTTCGCGGCGGATACCCTCAGCGCAGTTTTCGTACTGGTTCTGACGGGTATAGGAGTCGATGGTGGTCGGCAGCAGGTCCGCCTCGCCGGCATCCTGCAGGTGCTTGAGCAGCTCGATGTGATTTTCAATCAAGCCCACGCCGGCTCTTGGCTGGATCAGGGTAACGCCTTCCTTTTTGGCCTTGTTGAGCTTGTTGGAGAATACTTTGTGCTCCGGCAGGGATTTGTGGTAGGCGATCGCCTCGTCCAGGTCTACCTCGCTGCCGGTCGGCCATGTGGCAAGGACCTCTTTACGAACTTTATAAAATTCGTCGTCGGTCCATTTTTTATTTTTGATGTCAATGGTTTCCATCTTGCTTTTACTCCTTTACTAACTCCTTTTTCATGATCCTTAAAGCGGTGTCCGGATACTCGGTGCTCAAGAGTCCCATCGCCGCCAGAATGTATTTGCGGTCGACATAGATGTCCGCGCTCTTCGGCTTTAAGGAGAACGAGTCGACCGGATTGAACAGCGCGTGGGCGGCAATCTGGGCGGTGCGCTTGGTGTGGATGATCGCGCCGCCGGTGACAACCACCGTCTTGACCGCCGTCAAATCCTTGCCGGTCTGGATATAGCTGATGCCCATCGGGGAATAGAACTGCTCCAGATGGCCCGCATGGCGGGTGACCGCAACCTCGATGGCAAGGGAGGCCAGCGCATAGTCCAGAGCCTCCAGCTCATCGTCGTTTTCTCCCGGCACCACGTCGGTGTGGACGCCCAGGTAGTCGATCAGCTCCCTGCAGCGGTCCTCGCTTAAGCCCGACAGCTCGCTGACGCGCATGATGTCGGTGGCGTCCACAATGCCGTGAATGCTGTAGCGCATGCCGATGTCTCCCTCGACGGTGCGCTTGGCGTATTCCTCACGCAGGCCCTTGAGCGCGGTCATGCCCATGGTGGGCAGGCCGAAGGACATCGAGTAGACGTCGGTGGTCGCTCCGCCCAGGTCCACGCCGACCAGATCCCCCATCCCGTCCTCGTTCTGACTGCCCTTTGCCAGCAGCTTCATGGCGGTCAGCATCGCCGACGGGGTCGGCATCAGGATGCCCTGAATCAGGTCCTGCGCGCGGCTTAAACCCTTGGCCTTGACAATCTGCTCCAGGAAGATTTCGCGGATCTTCTTCTGCACCGGCTCGACATTGGGGATGTCCAGCCGCGGCATGACATTCTCGCAGACGTAGGTCTGTTTGTCCTTTAAAATCTCCTGGCATTTGTCCGCGCAGTTGCGGTTGCCCGCGATGATGATCGGGAAATCGTGCTTGGCCTTGGCCAGCATCTGCGCGTTAAAGACGATATTTTCCTTGTTGCCGCCGTCGGTGCCGCCGGTCAGCAGGCAGATATCGGGGTTGATCTGATCGATCTCCTGCAGGTCCCCTTCGGTCAGCTCGTAGGAGTAGGTCTTGATGACCTTGGCTCCCGCGCCCAGCGAAGCCTGGCGCGCAGCCTTTGCCGTCAGCTCCGGCACCAGGCCGATGGCGACCATCCGCAGCCCGCCCGCCGCGCTGGAGCAGGCGTACCGCTCGGAGAACTCGATCTCCCCAATCTGCTCTTTCAGGATTGCCAGCGCATTGTTTAAGCCGTCGTTGATATCGGTTTCAATTGTTGTAAAGCTCTGTGCGGTGCCCAGGATTTTTTCTTTCTCCACGTCCACCGCGGTGATTTTGGTATAGGTGCTGCCAAAATCGATCAGCAGAACAGCCTTCATTGCCTTCACCTTCTCTTGAAATTCATTGCTGTGTAGAAAACAATGAGAAGCTTACTCGATGCCCAAATCTTTTTTCAGGCACGCAATGGTCACCTGCGGATCGGTGCCCGGACCAAACGCCCGGTCAAAGCCCATCGCCTTGTAGCGTCTTTCAATCTCCTCGACCGGGACCTTGCCGACAACCAGGTTGCCGCCCGCATACAGCAGGATGCCCTTCAGGCCAGCCTCGTCGCATTTTTCGCGCATGCCGGTACAGTCAATCTCACCCTGGCCATACAGCGAAGAAACGCAGATCGCGTCCGCGCCGACCTCAACCGCAGCCTTGATAAACTCATCCTGCGGAACCAGTACGCCCAGGTTGGTTACGTCAAATCCCGCATCCAGAAACGCACGGTTGAGAATCGCGTTGCCCACCGCGTGAACATCTGCGCCGATAACGCCGATAACCAGTTTCTTTTTTTCCATCTTTCTTGCACCTCTTGTTGATTTTTGAAAATATTCTCTTATGATCTTACCGGATCGATTCGAGATACTCTTTTCTTCCGGTTTCATACAGGTTGTTGCCCTCGCTGTCGATGATGACAAAGGCCGGCAGATCCTCTACCTCCAGGCGGCGCAGTGCCTCGGCGCCCAGATCTTCATACGCGATGATTTCTGCCTTCTTGATGCAGCGGGAAAGCAGCGCGCCGGCGCCGCCGATGGCGCCAAAGTAAACCGCGCCGTGCTCCTTCATGGCCGCGATGACCTCAGGGCTTCTTTTGCCCTTGCCGATCATGCCGCGCTGGCCCAGCGCGATCAGGGTCGGGGAGTAAGCGTCCATGCGGTAGCTGGTGGTGGGGCCGGCCGAACCGATGACCTGGTTGCCCTTGGCCGGAGCCGGACCTACATAATAGATGACCGAATCTTTCGGGTCAAATGGCAGTTCCTTGCCCTGTGCGACCAGCTCGCACAGGCGTTTGTGCGCCGCGTCGCGGGCGGTATAGATGACGCCCGAAATCAGCACGCTGTCTCCACATTTTAAATCCTTTACCTGTTCCAGGGTGAGTGGAGTTGTTATTCTCTTTTCCATAACCTTCTCCTCCTCCTTTACAGCTCCACCGTCTTGTGACGGGTGACATGGCAGTTGATGTTGACCGCAATCGGCAGGCCGGCGATGTGGGTCGGCATCTTTTCGATGTTGACCGCCAGCGCGGTGGTCTTGCCGCCGACGCCCTGCGGGCCGATGCCCAGCGCATTGATCTTCTGGAGCATCTCCTCCTCCAGATCGGCATAGAACGGGTCGGCGTTGCGCACGTTGGTGTTGCGCATCAGCGCCTTTTTGGCTAATAATGCAGCCTTGTCAAAGGTGCCGCCGATGCCGACGCCAACTACGATTGGCGGGCAGGGGTTCGGGCCCGCGTCCTCAACAACCTTCAGGATAAAGTCCTTGACGCCCTGCAGGCCGTCGGAAGGTTTGAGCATCTTGATCTGGCTCATGTTCTCGCTGCCAAAGCCCTTTGGCGCAACGGTCAGCTTGAAGCCGTCGCCCGGAACAATGTCGTAGTAAATCATTGCCGGGGTGTTGTCGGTGGTGTTGACGCGGTCGAGCGGATCGCGGACAACCGATTTGCGCAGGCAGCCCTCGGTGTAGCCCTGGCGAACGCCCTCGTTGACCGCCTCTTCCAGGTTGCCGTTGATGTGAACATCCTGGCCGATCTCCATAAAGACGCAGGCCATGCCGGTGTCCTGGCAAACCGGAACATAGTTTTCCTCAGCGATCAGATAGTTCTCGTGGATGATACCCAGGATGTTCTTTGCCAGCGCCCAGGGCTCTTCCTGTTCGCTCTTGTTGATTCTTTCCTTGATATCTTCCGGAAGATAGGAGTTGGCTTCCATACAAAGACGCTTTACCTGCTCGGTAATGTCCTTGGCATTAATCTCTCTCATCGTGTATTCCCTCCCGATTGTTCTGTGGCCAAACCGGAGAAGCCGGCGGGGCCTTTTATTTGATAAACGCCGGGGGAAAATTCCCCTGCGCATTATATCCCGATGCCGTAGGATAATCCGTGTCTACTGTACCACCATTCATGTCATTTTGCAAGTTTTCTTTCAATTTTAAAAACCTCTTTTTTGCTCATCAAACGGCGGTTTCAACACAGAAAGATCCTTCATTCTGTTCTTTTCTCCCGAAGTCTCGGTGAATGTGCTGAAGTTTTTCCTTCATTTTTATTTCTTTTGCTAAAAGGGAGCGCAGTTTCCTTGCCAGGCCCTCTTTTTAATTCAAATATATCACAAAACCCCGCATTTTTAAAGGCTTTTTCAGCACATTTTTCCAAAAAAGAAGCACCTTTTTTCCTGCGGGTGAAAGAGAGCCTCGGCGCTTTTTGAATCTAAAACTGCAGGAAGGCGGCTAGTCGCCCATCTGCAGATAGCGGAAGCCCTCTCCGTGCACCTCGTTGGACTCCAGCACCACCATAAAGGAGGCCGGGTCCGCCGCCTTCACCGCCTGCTGCACCCCATACATCTGCTTGTCGCTGCAGGCGCACATCACCACCTGCTTGTCGTCCTGGTGCCAGCCGCCGTAGGCCTTGAGGATGGTGGAGCCGCGCTTGCAGGTATCGTCGATGACCTGGCAGATCTTCGCTCCCTGGGTGGTGACCACCAGCGCCAGCTTGCCGGCGTTGGCGCCGTACATCACCTTGTCGATCACCGCCGAGAACAGGAAGCTGACAATCATGCCGTAGATGATGCCGTCGATATCCCGGAACAGAAAACCGCCCGCCAGCACGATGGCCACATCGGTGACAAAGGCAAGCTTGCCCAAAGAAAGGTGCGGGCGCACCGCCTTCATCGCCATCACCACAAAGTCGGCGCCGCCGGTGGAGGAGTTCTGCATATAGATCAGCGCATATCCCACCCCCATCGTCACGCCGGTGCACAGCGCCGCCAGCAGCCGGTCGCCATCATAGGCCGGCAGCATCGGGCCAATGTAGTCGATAAAGATGGAAGAAATGACCATGCACCGCATCGACCGCAGAAAGAACCCCCGCCCCAGCAGCTTATAGCACAAAAAGGCCAGCGGGATATTCAGCAGCACGGTGGTCGCGCCGATGGGCAGCCCCCACAGGCGGTTGACAATCAGCGCGATGCCGGAAAATCCGGTCAGCGGAAAGGCCGCGTTGACCGCAAAGCAGTCCAGCGCCACCGCCACCAAAAAGCCGCCCAGCGTCTCCAATCCAAAGGAGATCAGCCTGCCCTTCCATTCTTCCATTGTCCTCTGTCGCATCATTTTTCCGTCCTTTCTCTATTTTGGGATTTCTGCAAAAAAGAGCATCCGCAGACCTTCGATATGATCCGCAAATGCTCTTTTCTGCTTTCAGAATAACACACAATTTTTCTGCTGTCAAATTTTATTATTTTATTCATTTTGATGAATAAACAGTGCGCTTCCGCAGCCCTTTTTGCTTGCGGCGGAAGCTAATCTCTGATACAATGAAGGCAGGAAATCGACCGCAGACCTTTAAAAAGGAGGCTCCCTTATGAAACTGCGCAAACTGTCCGCCCTGCTGCTCACCCTCTGCTGCGCCGTGATGCTCGGCTCCTGCAAGGTGACCGAGACGGCCACAACCACCACCGCTGTCCCCAGCAAAAACACCATCCAGCCCGCCGTGCTGACCCAGGAGGAGAGCAACCTGCTGGAGCTGCTGGACGTGCAGCAGCCGATGCTGTTTGACTTTTCGGTCGAGGGCGCTTCCGGCTATCGGGTGGAGATCTTCACCCTGCAGGACAGCGCCTGGCAGCCGTCAGGCGGAAGCACCAGCCCTATCGATGAGCCTGACCTCCGGGGGCGGATTGCCCTGACCTTCGGAGAAGACGGACAGTTTGCGGGCGTCGCCTTCCAGGACGAGAGCGGCGTCTCCCGCATCAGCCAGGACCCGGAAACAAGGGCCTTCCTCTCCCACGCCTCGACCTCTGCCGCAGATCCCATCGAGATTGTGCTGGATGAGCCGATTGCTCTGTGGGCCTACTACGGGGAGCAGGAAGCCGCCGCTTCCACCACCGCCTATTTCCCCGACCATGCGCTGCAAAATCCGCAGGAGATCCAGAGCGACTTTGCCCAGCTCATCACCATCACCTTCTCGGTGGGCTGAGCCCACGGCCAATTCGCGTATTGGTTGAGTGCGTGACCTACATTTCTACCTCGCGGCAGCAGGTTGAACCTGCAACCAATTCGCGTATTGGTCAGATATAAAACCGGCTTTGCACCTCGCGGTCAGGGAGTCTGCAAAAAGCAATCCTCTTGGCAGGTGCGGAGGGCGCGGCTGAACCGTTTCCGATTTTTTCTTGACGTTCGTCAGAAAAATTGATATTCTATATTTAGAAGAAATAAAACTTTTATCAAAAAAGGAGGCTTTTCCCATGTTGCAAAGATGCATCGCCGCCCTCATGCTCGCCGCCTGCTGCCTTGCCTTCTCCGGCTGTCAGGACAGCGCCGGCGCGCAGAACACCATCGCTCCCGCCCAGCTTTCCCAGCAGGAGCAGGAGATCCTGACCCTCGCCAGCGGCACCACCACCGCCGTCTACGACCTTTCCTGCGAAGGAACCACCCAGCTTTCGGTGGCCACCTACCGTCTGGAAGGGACCGAGTGGAAAAAGCAGGAGGATTCCTCCCTTTTGGGGCTCTTTGACGAGGAAAACGCCTCCTTCCGCGGACGGCTGCTGATCTCCTTCACCCAGCAGGAGCCGTTCGGCAGCTGCCGCGTCGCCTGGCAGGAGGATGGCACTGTCAGCGCCTCCGACTCCCCTGTTCTCTCCTTCGGGGAGGGCGTCTATTACGCGGCTTCCGCCTTTGCGCAGCAGGAACGGGAGATCGTGCCCGGTCAGCCGCTGCCGCTGTTGCTGCTGATCGGCAATCAGGAGGGCAGCACCACCACAGCCGCCGTCCCCTCCGACTTCTACAACAACCCGGAAGCAATCGGCGGCGACGAGGTGCAGATGATTGCCGTGACCTTTTCCGAATAAGCTGTGCCCACAATGATCCCCGACAAGGAGGGGGCCGGTTAAAACAGTTGGTTTTAACTGGCCCCTCCTTTTTCCTCCACTGGAAATCCCCAAACGAATATGGTATAATGAAAAGCAGCTTTGACCAGCAAGGGCCGAGCCACGCACGGCCACGAGCGCAAAGCCTCCCATACGACCCATCACCTATATCCGGAAGGAACACCAAGATGAAAGAAAACAAGTACAACGACCCTGTCTTTTTTGAGAAATACAGCCAGATGGCCCGCTCCCGGCAGGGGCTTTCCGCCGCCGGCGAATGGCGGACGCTGGAACCGCTGCTGCCCGACTTTGCCGGCAAGGAGGTTCTGGACCTGGGCTGCGGCTACGGCTGGCACTGCATTTACGCCGCTGAACACGGCGCCAGGCAGGTGACCGGCATCGACCTGTCGGACAAGATGCTGGCGGTGGCGCGGCAAAAGACCAGCGCCCCCAACGTGGCCTACCGCTGCTGCGCCATCGAGGACGCCGACTTTGCCGACGGCTCCTTCGACATTGTGCTCAGCTCGCTGGCGCTGCACTATGTGGAGGATTATGTTGGCGTGGTACAAAATGTCCACCGGATGCTGCGGCCGGGCGGCGTCTTTCTCTTTTCCTGCGAGCACCCGGTCTTTACCGCCGAAGGCTCCCAGGACTGGACCTACAATCCCGACGGCAGCATCGCCCACTTCCCGGTGGACAACTACTATTATGAAGGTAGGCGCACCGCCCGCTTTCTGGGTGAGGAGGTCACCAAGTACCACCGCACCCTGACCACCTACCTGATGAGCCTTTTGCAAAACGGCTTTGCCATCACCGCCGTTGCCGAGCCGATGCCCCCTCGGGAGATGTGGGACATCCCCGGCATGAAGGACGAGATGCGCCGCCCGATGATGCTGATTATCCGGGCGGTCAAACAATAAAGCAGGAGGGAACTGCCATGACAGAACGAGAAAAGATGATTCAGGGCCTGCCCTACAATGCAGGCGACCCGGAACTGATGCAGGCACGCAGGCGCTGCAAGGAGCTTTGCTTTGCCTTTAACCAGACCCCGCCCTCCCAGCGGGACAAGCAGCAGGCGCTGCTGCGCTCGCTGTTGGTACAGGCGGACGAAAAAATCCACATCGAGCCAAATCTCTGGTGCGACTACGGCTGTAACATCCGCGCGGGACGCGGACTTTACATCAACCACAACTGTGTTATCCTGGACTGCGCACCGGTCACCTTTGGGGAGGACGTGCTGATCGGACCAAACTGCGGCTTTTACACCGCCTGCCACCCCATCGACCCGGAACAGCGGCGCACCGGCACCGAGTTTGCCCGCCCCATCACCGTCGGCAGCAACGTCTGGTTCGGCGGCGGCTGCACCGTTCTGCCCGGCGTGACCATCGGGGACAACTGCGTCATCGGCGCAGGCAGCGTGGTGACCAAAGATATCCCCGCCAACTGCGTCGCCGCCGGCAACCCCTGCCGGGTGCTGCGCCCTATTTCCCCGTCGGACAAGCTGGATTTTTCCGAACACAACTAAGGAGGTTTTCCCATGACAAACAATCCACCCGCATTTTCCAACACCAAAAAGCTGGTGCTCTCCGCCTTCTTCCTTGCACTGGGCCTGGTGCTGCCCTTTTTGACCGGCCAGATCCCGGAAATCGGCAACATGATCAGCCCCATGCACTTCCCTGTCATGCTGTGCGGATTTATCTGCGGCGGGCCCTACGGCGCGCTGGTGGGCCTGATCCTGCCGCCGCTGCGCTTTCTGCTCTTCCAGATGCCGCCGCTGTTCCCCACCGGCATCGCCATGGCCTTTGAGATGGGCACCTACGGCCTGGTCTGCGGCCTGCTGTACGGCCGCTTGCAGCAAAACCTCAAGGGCATCTATCTGAGCCTGATCGCCGCGATGATCGCGGGCCGCATTGTCTGGGGCATCGCTCAGGTGATCCTGATGGGTCTGTCGGGCGGCACCTTTACCTTCCAGATTTTTATTACCCAGGCGCTTCTCAACGCCATCCCGGCCATCATCCTGCAGCTAATTATCGTCCCTGCAATTGTCGCCACCCTGCGCCGGGCCAAGCTGATCCGTTAAAAGCGCCTCTTTCCCAAAGTCCATCCCCTGCGAGATGGACTTTTTTCTGCCCATCGATGTTATGAAATGTTAAATTATTGAACAAAATGTTATCTTTGTATTCGGTTTATGAATTTTAGCACTCTCCTATTGACAGTGCTAATTTTCCGAGCTATACTGTAGTCAGAACAAAAGAAAAAGACCTCCAGGGGCGCCGGTTCCAAAGAGCCGCCAGGAGGAGGTTCCATTCGAACGATTGGAACCCGCACCCTGATGAGATCCGCTCCGTGTTCTAAGGAACATAAAATAATGGATTAAAATGGAGGAATGATTTATGTTACTGCCTAGCATCTTTAGTGAGAGTTTGTTTGATGATATGTTCGATTTTGATAAAGAAATCAACCGTATGAACCGCGCGCTGTACGGCAAGCACAGCCGGAACATGATGAAGACCGACGTCCGCGAGACCGAAAACAGCTACGAGCTGGATATCGACCTGCCGGGCTTCAAGAAGGATGAGATCACCGTCCAGCTGGACAACGGCTACCTGAACATCAGCGCCGCCAAGGGCCTTGACAAGGACGAGGAGAAGAAGGACAGCAAGTATATCCGCCGCGAGCGCTACGCCGGCAGCATGAGCCGCAGCTTCTATGTCGGCGACCAGCTGACCCAGCAGGACATTCAGGCGAAATTCGAGGACGGCATCCTGAAGATCAGCGTCCCGAAGAAGGACGTCCAGCAGATCGAGCAGAACAAGTACATCGCCATCGAATAACTGCTCGCGCATAATCTTAGCCATCACCGTATAAAATAAGCTATCAAAATCAGTTTGGAGGAATGATTTATGTTACCTAGCATCTTTAGAGACAACCTGTTCGACGATATGTTCGGCTTCGATTTTGACAGAGAATTTGACCGCATGATGAGACCGCTGTACGGCAAGCACAGCCAGAACATGATGAAGACCGACGTCCGCGAGACCGAAGACAGCTACGAGCTGGACATCGACCTGCCGGGCTTCAAGAAGGATGAAATCACCATCCAGCTGGACAACGGCTACCTGAGCATCAGCGCATCCAAGGGCCTTGACAAAAACGAGGAGAACAAGGACGGCAAATATATCCGCCGCGAGCGCTACGCCGGCAGCATGAACCGCACCTTCTATGTCGGCAGCCAGCTGACCCAGCAGGATATCCAGGCCAAATTTGAGGACGGCATCCTGAAGATCAGCGTTCCGAAGAAGGACGTCCAGCAGATCGAGCAGAATAAGTATATCGCGATTGAATAATTCTTTTTCCGACATCCCTTTCATTGATGTGTCTTGATATTTCCCACCTGAGGGGAGGGGGAGCAAACCGAAATGGTTTGCTCCCCCTCCCCTTTTCTTCTCCCCTGTAAAAGGCACTTGATTTTTCTTTGTAAAAGTGATATATTTGTCCTATCAAGAGATAAATAGATCACTTTTATGGAGGAGGATATCTTATGCGCCGTCTCACCTTTCCGCGCATTCTGATTGTGTTTTATGGCGTTGCCGTCGCCGCCACCCTGCTCATCTATTTGTTGACCGGGCGCAATCTGCCCATTCGGGAGATTATTCTGGCCCTGACCTTTCTCTTTCTGCTTCTCTACCGCATCCACTTTTTTCTGTCTCCCCAATCCGCAGCTGAACAATCCCCGGAGCAAAACACCCGCACCCGCCGCATAAACCCACGCCTTGGCTGGCTGGGGCTGCTCGGCCTGCTGGGGATTCTGGGCTTTTTTACCGGAGAAGGCTTTCTGTTTTTGTTCTTCTGGTTCTTTGGATTTTTCGGCTTTTTCTATGAGGGCAAACTTTCCAATACGCTGCGGGACGAACGTTTCATCCTCAACCAGCAGTGCGCCTGTTCCGCCGCCTGTCAGCTGGGCCTCTCCCTCATCTCGCTGTCCGCCATCTTTGCCTGCTACATCGACGACCCGCTCCTTTCCCGCTCCTTTTTGATGGCCATGCTGGGGCTGAGTCTGGCTGCCACCAGCTTTTTGCAGCCCTACCTGCTGTACCGCTACGACCAGTTGGAGGACTAGAGGATGGGGACATTTCGCTGTGAGCTTAAAAAATACCGCCAACTCAAAGGCCTCACCCAGGAGCAGCTTGGGGAGCTGGTGGGGGTAAGGCGGGAAACCATCATGCGGCTGGAAGCCGGGAAGTACAATCCCTCCCTCAAACTGGCGGTGGATATTTCCCGGGCAGTCGAGGCACCGATTGAGGAAATCTTTCTTTTTGACTGACCCGACAAAAAAAAAGGCGGTCCCCTGTGGGACCGCCTTTTTATTTTTGATTGTTATTTTGCCGCGGCAGCTGCTTCCGCCTCAACCTTTGCCTTTTTCTCCTCATAGAGCTTGGCGATCATCTCGAGCTTGTCCGGGATGGCGATCATCTGCGGGCACTTGGTGGTGCAGGCCATGCAGCGCACGCAGTGCTCGGCGCCGTTGCCGTGCTCCACAACCGCCTTGTAGTCGTCGACAAAGGATTTCTCCTTCTCGAAGATCTTGTAACGGGAGTAGATGGCGAAAATTTCCGGGATGTCGACGCCCATCGGGCAGTCCATGCAGTACCGGCAGCCGGTGCAGGGGATCTCGTTGACCTTGCGAATTTCCTCGACCACCTTGGCGACCGCCTGCAGCTCCTGCTCGTTCATCGGCTCAAAGTTGGTCATGGTGGCGACGTTGTCTTTAAGCTGCTGCTCGTCGCTCATGCCGCTGAGCACAACGGCGACCTGCGGCAGCGAAGCAACCCAGCGAACCGCCCAGCTTGCAATCGAGCGGTTTGGCTCCATCTCCAAAAACGGTTTGGCGCGCTGCTCATCGATGGTGGCAAGATAGCCGCCGCGCACCGGCTCCATGACCATTACCGGCAGGTTGCGCTTTTCCAGTTCGCGGTAGAGCTGCTCGGCGCCCTGGTTCTGCCAGTCGAGATAGTTCAGCTGGATCTGGACAAAGTCCCAGTCGTAGTCGTTGAGGATCTGGGTGAAGACCTGATAGGTGTCGTGGAAGGAGAAGCCCAGGTGCTTGATCTTGCCCTGACGCTTCATCTCCTGCAAAAATTCCACGCAGTGGAAATCCTTTACCTTTTTATAGTGGTTGCGGTTGAGGCTATGTACCAGATAGAAGTCGATATAGTCGGTTTTGAGGGTCTTCAGCTGGTTCTCAAACCGGCGCTTCATGTCCTCCTCATCCTCGCAGACCCAGATGCTCATCTTGTCGGCAATGTAGAAGGTGCTGCGGTCGTAGTTTTCAAAAGCCTTGCCAAAAATTTTCTCGGATTCGCCCTTATGATAGACCATCGCGGTATCGAAGTAGTTGATGCCCATCTCATAAGCCTTGTGCAGCAGTTCTACCGCTGCGTCAAAGTCGACGTCGTCGCCGTTTTTGGGAAAACGCATGCCCCCGTAACCCAGTCGGGAGATCTCTGCACCCAGTGTTGGAATCATCTTGCGGTCGATCATACTCATTCGCTCCTTGCTTCTTAAAAAGTGACCCCCGCCCCACTGACGGAGATCCCGCACCTTTATCCTACCACAAAATCGCCCCGCTGTAAAATGGCAGCGCCAAAAAAGAACAAAAGAATGTAAACATTCCTAAAATTTACACCCTTTGCCCCTGCTCAAGCACCCATAAAAGATTGACCTTTTTTGACAGGTGGTTTAAAATAAAATGGAATTAGTTTGCCCAGCGGGCCATTCCCTTCGGGCAAAAGCGTTTTTAGAAAGGTCGTGCCTTTTATGATAAAAATTTCCCCATCCATCCTCTCCGCCGATTTTGCCCACCTGGGACAGGAGGCGCAAAAGATGCAGCAGGCCGGCGCACCGTGGCTGCACATCGACGTCATGGACGGACACTTTGTCCCCAACATCTCGTTTGGCGCCCCGGTGATGAAGTGCATCCGCAAGGACTTTGACGGCGTCTTTGACGTCCACCTGATGATCAGCGACCCGCTGCGCTACGCCGGGGACTTTGCCAAGGCCGGCGCAGACATCATCACCTTCCACCTCGAGTCGGACAGCGACCCCGACGCCACCATCGACCGCATCCACGAGCTCGGCTGCAAGGCCGGCATCTCGGTCAAGCCCGGCACCCCCGCCGAGGCGGTCAAGCCCTTTTTAAACAAGGTGGAGATGGTGCTGGTCATGACCGTCGAACCGGGCTTTGGCGGGCAGAAATTTATGAATGATATGATGCCCAAGGTCTCGGCCATCCGCCAGTGGATCACCGAGAGCGGCCGGGAGATCGACCTGCAGGTGGACGGCGGCGTCAACGCCGAGACCGCGAAGGTCTGCCGGGAGGCTGGCGCGAACGTGCTGGTTGCCGGTTCCTATCTTTTCTCGAAAGAGGACTACGCCGCAGCGATTCAGACGCTGGTAAAATAAATCAAAAGTTTTCGCCAGCCTTTTTCAAAAGGCTGCAGGTGTCCAGCGGGCGGCGCCTGCTGGTCGAGCTCCGCAGAGCTCGAAACGCCTTATCGTTCAAGCGCCTTTTGAAGGGAAAATTGGCAAGAGAAAGTTCTCTTGCCGATTGGGGAACTTTTTGTAAGAGAAAAAGTTCCCAAGCCGCTGTCGTTTCCAGATTCCTTTTTCTCTTGCCAAAAGGGACCCGACGGAAATCCGCTTCCAAAAAGCGCCTGCACAGCAAAAGTTTTCGCCCCTCTTCTACTTTTTCAGTCAACCAGAAAGGAGCTTTTTCTTTCATGTCCTTATTTCAGTGGCTGACCACCGGCTCTTTTAACGGCATCTACCTCGAGCAGGAAAAAGAGCCCGCTCTCTCTCAGCCGTTCTTACCCTTTTTCAGCGCTGCCACCCTGCAGAGCAAGCCGATCGAGCACGGGTATGATCTCTCCCATCCGCTGAGCTGCGATCAACTGGCGGACATCGCCGGGCGCGCCGGCATCATCGACGAGCACGACGGCAAGGAGCTGGCCAGCAAGATCCGGCAGGCCTCCAAACAGAAAATTTCGGCTGTCTGCGTCGACGCCATCGACGACGAGCCGTATGTCTCCAGCCAGATTAACCCCTTGCTGCACTGCAGCAGCGAGATTGTGCGGGCCGCCAACTGGCTGGCCAGCGCATTTGACGTGGGTGAGCGCTTCATCGCCGTTTATAAAAATATGTCGGCGCTGGAAACCAAGATCCCATCCTTCATCGACGGGGCGGAGGTGCGCCGGCTGCAGGGACGCTACCCAATGGAAATCCGCGCCTTCCGCCGCTTCGACAAGGCCACCTTCATCGCCGGAGCCGCTTCGCTGCTGCACCTGTACCGCGCGGTCACCGAAGGCCGCCGCCAGACCACCTCGTTTGTCACCGTTGCCGGCAACTGTGTGAGCAGCCCGCGCAACTATGAAGTCACCATCGGCACCACCGTAGGCCAGCTGCTCGACCGCTGCGGCCTGGTTTTGCAGCCTTCGGTGCTGGTGGAGGGCAGCGCCATGCGAGGGGTGCGCATCGACGACCCTGAACACACCACCATCCGCCCGAACACCAGCTCCATCCTGGCTTTCCATATGGACCGTCAGGAACAGCTTTACAGCTGCATCGGCTGTGGGCGCTGCATTGAGGCCTGCCCAGCAGGACTCAATCCCCGCAAGCTCTACCGCTGCGTCACCACCAGCCACAAGCAGAAGGCCCTCTCCCTGGGCATCACCAGCTGCATCGGCTGCGCCAGCTGCAGCTACATCTGCCCTTCCCGTCTGGATCTGGCGCACAGCATCATCCAGGCCAAGGCGCAGCTTATCCCCGAGCAGGAATAGCCTGCCAGACAAAAGGAGGTCTTTTACCGTTGTCTCCATCACTTCACCATATGCCGTATATCCGGCACCCTGAATCCGCCCGGACCATCATGGGGGACGTCATCATCGCGCTGGCGCCGCTTTATTTCATGGCCTGTTTTTATTACGGCTACCGCATTCTGCTGGTCGGCGCGACCGCGGTGCTCAGCTGCCTGCTGGCTGACTGGCTGTGCAGCTATCTTCTGCACGGCCGGATCAATTCCCGCGACCTCAGTGCGGTGGTCACCGGCCTGATTATCCCCATGCTGATGACCCCTGCCATCGATCTTCCGATTGTGGTTGCCGCTTCGCTGTTTGCCATCCTGGTCTGCAAGGCGCCCTTTGGCGGAACCGGACACAACATCTTTAACCCGGCAGCTGCCGGCGTCGCCTTTGCCACCATCTGCTGGAGCGACCAGATCTTTTCCTATACCCAGCCGCTGACCCATCTGCCGGCCGCCATCGACAGCACCGTCACCTTCCTGCAGGGCCCGACCGCTACCCTCAAGCTGGGCGGCATCCCCCGCCTGGACCTGACCGAGCTGCTGCTGGGCAACTTCCCCGGGCCGATCGGCTCCACCTATACCCTCATCATCGCCGCCTCGCTGCTGTATCTGCTGGCGCGAAACGTGGTGAAGTGGTACTCGGTGCTGGCCTACATCCTTCCGGTAGCCGCAATCGCCGCCGTCAGCCATCCGTACGGCGTCAGCCCGGCTGAATCGATTGCGTACGAACTGTTTGCCGGTTCGCTCTTTTTTGTGGCTGTCTTTATCGTCAGCGACCCGGTCACCTCGCCCAAATACCGCCTTTCCCGCATCCTCTACGGCGTGTGCGCCGGCATTGTGACCATGCTGTTCCGCTACTTCAGCCCGCTGGAGCTCAGCGCCGTCTTTGCCGTATTGCTGATGAACGCGCTGGCGCCGGTATTTGACATCGCCTGCGAGCACTTTTTATCTCCACAGAAAGGGGGAAGCGCCTCATGAAGCTGACACACGCGCGCAAGTATGAAAAGATTCTGCGCAAAACGCGGGGCATCTTTTATAAAAACCCGCTGCTCTCGCTTGGACTGGCGCTGCCGCTGGCGGTCATCCCCTCCTACAATCTGATCGCCACCACCGCTGTCAGCCTGTCGATGCTCATCTGCTTTGTGCCCGCTATCCTGCTGGCGTCGCTGATTGGCAAGCGGATTGCTTCTCCATGGCAGGTGGTGGTCTATCCCCTCGTTTCCTGTCTGCTGCTCATTCCCACCCGCATATTGCTGGTGACCCTGTTTCCCATGATTCAGGATACGCTGGGAATTTACCTCTCGCTGGTCTGCGTCAACTCGCTGCTGATGTACGCCACCGGCAAGGCAAGTGAGCAAAAACCCGGACAGGCGCTGGGCTTTGCGCTTCGCCTGTGGCTGGGCGCGTCGCTGGTCGCCTTTGTCTGCGGGGCAATCCGCGAGCTGTGCGCTGCCGGCAGCCTGTTTGGCTTCACCATTTTATCGGATGCGCCGCGGCTTCCTGTCGCGCAGATGGCCATGGGCGGCTTTATCCTGCTTGCCTTCTTCGCCGCTTTCTGCCGCACCATCCACCGCCTCATCCTGACGCTCGCAATGAAAGCGGACACCCCCAAAGGAGGTGAGGAACAATGATGGTCTACTTTTCCGAACTGGCCACGGCCTTCATGACCGCCCTGGTGCTGGAAAACCTGCTGTTCACCCGCGCCATCGACATTCCCTCCCTGTATGAAAAGCGAACACCCGGGCAGATTATTCTTATCGGCTCTGTTCTGACCGGCATCATCGCCGTCTGCTCGATTCCATCCTATTTTCTCAACCGCTTTCTGGGAAGCCAGTCTTCCCTTTCCCGCTTTTTGACGCTGGGACTTTTGATCCTGAATATCCTGGTATTCCTGGCGGCCTATTTTCTCATCCGCCGCTTTGCTCCGGCGCTGTTTGCCCGCATCGGGGACGCGCTGCCGTTTTACGGCGTCAACTGCGTCACCCTGGGCACGCTGATGATCGCCTCCAGAATCAGCGACAGCTCCAAATTTTTCTCTTTCTTCGGCTACTGTGTGGGGGCTGGCGTCAGCTTCACCGCTGCCCTGCTGCTTCTGTGGTCGGTGCGCCAGCGCCTGGCGCTGACCCGCGTTCCTAAAGCTTTTCGCGGCCTGCCGATCACCCTTCTGTCTCTTGGCATCATTTCTCTTGCGCTGTTCGGGCTGCTGGGCAATCAGCTCCCGGCCTAAGGCGCGCTTTGTTCAGGGAGGATTTCTATGGGAAGACCTTACAAGATTAAACGTCATAAAAGGATCTACCGCCGCTCCGCGGGCAGCATTGTCCTGCGGGTGGTGGTGATTGTCGCGGCCATCGCCGTCCTGTTCGGCCTGGGATGGGCCTTATATGCGCCGGTCAGCGAATGGATTGCCCAGCGGCAAAATCCGCAGGAGGAGCAGGACCTGACCGTCGGCTCCTCCGACCCGCAGGAGCAGGATGTACAGGAAGCTCCGGTGACCGATGAACCGGAGCAGGAAGAAACCGCTGCAACGGCGCAGGGCGTCTCGATGACCGCCTACCTGCCGATCGAGACGGTGCAGGACAGCGCAAGCTTTACCGCGGCGCTGCAGGCAGCCAAGGATGCCGGCTATGACAGCATCATGTTCGACCTGAAAACCGACGACGGCACCGTGACCTATTCGATCTCCTACAATGAGGCGACCGACGCCCGCGTCACCTCCCAGACGCCGGTGGATTTAAACGCGGTGGCGCAGCAGATTCTCGACGCGGGGCTGACCCCCGTCGCCTCGATCTACACCTTCCACGACCACCTCTACCCTCTGGCCAACAACGACGCTGCTACCTGGTACGCCGGTTCCGAGTCACTGTGGGTGGACGACGACCCGAACAACGGCGGCCACGCCTGGCTCAACCCCTTCTCGGAGGCCGCGCAGAGCTACATCCAGAAAATTGTGGACGATGCCTGCGACGCCGGGTTCCAGATGATTGTGCTGCAGGATGTCCAGTTCCCGGAGGGCTACTCGCTGGATATGATCGACTACTTTGAGCACGCGGAAGACGACAAGCACGCCTTCCTGCAGCAGTTCGTGGCACAGATGACCGAGTACGCCGCGGCCAAAGGGGTGGAGCTGACCGCCCTGTTCCCGGCATCGAGCATGCTGGGCGGCGACAGTGAGATGTACTTTGGCGACGCGGCTGAGCTGTCCGGCGACACCGTCGCGGTCGACCTGCGCACCGAGGTCTTCGGCTCCGGGCTGCAGACCGACCTGGTCTCCATCCCCGACCCGGCCGCTGACCCGTACAGCACGGTGCACACCGCCAGCGCGGCGCTGCGGCAGAAGCTGCCGGACACCCAGATAATCGCGCTGCTGGACAGCGACAGTCTGGAAGCGCGCATTCAGGGAGCCGGCGAGAACGGCATCGAACAATACATTGTCGATAATCCCGCGCTCTCTTAAAATCAGCTAAAAGCGCAAAGCGGCTAAGGAAATTTTCCTTAGCCGCTTTCCTTATGCAAAAGGCCGGAAGCGGTCCGCCGCCCCTGCCTGACACTCCTATCCTATGCGGGCGCGGTGGCTTTGGCGAGGGCTGTCCCGCCTCTGCGATAGTGGAGCCTTTCACTGCCGCCGCCTTTTCTTCCTTTTCCTGCTGCGCGGGGCGGCGCTTTTGACAGGACAAAAAGGGGCAAAAAAATTTAGCAGGGTGCGCTCCCACCTCTGGGAGCGCACCCTGCTGGCTGCTCAGTTTCCTTTATGATAGCTCATTCCCATCGGATGCAAGTAAAAACCGTTTTCCATCCCGCCTACCGGACCGCCATCAGCACCCCCATAAACAGCGGGAACTGCTGCCGAGTGTCGAGGATCAGGTAGAAGAAGGGGCGGTCGAGGCGCAGATAGAGACGCTCGTTGTCTACCTCCGCTTCTGCAGCAGCGGCTCCATCCTCCACTACCGTCGCAGCGGCAGCCTTGGTGCGCTCCTCGTCCACCTCGATTCGGGTCCTGTGAATCACCTTGCTGATGTACAGGTTTCCCGCCTGCGAGCTGCCCATCCGGGAAAGGTCGGCAGTCATGGGGTCAAAGGCCTGCCCCAGCCCCATCCCCGACAGGATGTCCTGCAGCTCGGCGGAATACGCGACCGAGAACTTTGGCATCGCGGTGCCGACCGAAGTCTCCTGCCGGTTTTCCAGCAGCTCATACAGCTGCTTGCCGTCGATGCCGCGCAGCCATTCCGCCATGCTCATCCCCTCCTCGGGCAGCAGGGCGACAAAGGCGTAGTCCCCGCCCTTGTAGGATTTCATAAACCCAGTCGTGTGCTCCCCCGCAAGATAGGTCCCCTCGTCGGAAAAGAGAAACTCCACCCGCTGCTCTTCCCCCTCCTCGGTGGTGAAGGTGTCCTCGTGCACCTGCTCCGCCTCATACTTTTCCGCCCACTCCCCATCGAAGGAAAGGGCGTTGACCAGGTAGAGCATTGCGCTGTCATCGGGCGGGAAATCGAGCAGGCTTGGAATCATGCCGTCCGTCTTTTGGTTGACCCAGGCGTTGATGTCCTGCTGGGTTCCCTTATCGAAGGCAGACTGGTAAACCTGCGCGTCATAGCCGTCCTTGGCCGCGCGCAGAAAATCCTCCTCTATCTGCAACCCCTCATCGTCCCGCAGCCAGATGGCGTCGGCCAGCTTGGCCTGTCCGCCGGGCAGCTGATCGAGATAGGCTTTCATGTACTGGTTGAGAGTGTCCACGTCGGTTTGGAAAAAAGTTTCCAGTTCTGTCAGGGTCCCGCCGTCCGCGCCGTTGGCGGCCATCCCCAGCGCCGCCGTCAGCGACAGCGGGGAGAGCAGGATGTTTTCCCCGGAAAAGCTCTCCCGCAGCAGATCGAGATTCCAGCCGGCAATCTCCTGTTTTGGGTTTTGCGGCTGGTAGCTCTCGCCGGAAATATCCACCTTTTCGATCACCGTCCCGCTGACCGTGGCGGTGAGGTCGGTGCTGTGCGAAAGATTCCCCGCACAGCCGCCCAGCAGCAGCGCCGTCAAAATCAATGCAACCATTTTCTTTTTCATCCAATCTCCTCCCCTTCACCAAATTTTCATCTTAAGACAAGCATAACAGATGCCGTTGAAATGGTCAAGCCGTACGGCTTGACACAGGCGTTTCAGCTACAAAAAAGTGGAGCCGTCCATGCCGGACGGCTCCACTTTTTGCTTGATGGGAATTTTGCTCTGAAACGATTAATAGTTCTGTGCTCTGAGCTCGAAGTATGCCTTTGGATGTGCGCAAACCGGGCAGACTTCCGGAGCTTCCTCGCCGAAGTGGATGTGTCCGCAGTTGCGGCAGATCCAGGCTTTTTTGCCCTCGCGGTTAAAGACTTTGCCTTCCTCGATGTTCTTGCACAGAGCTTTGTAGCGCTCCTCATGCTCTTTCTCGATGGCAGCTACGCCCTCGAAGAGGTTGGCGATGTGGTCGAAGCCCTCTTCTCTGGCCTCTTTGGCGAAGGTGGCGTACATGTCGGTCCACTCATAGTTTTCGCCGGCAGCCGCGTCCTTGAGGTTGTCTACAGTCTTGCCGATGCCGCCGTTGAGGAGCTTGAACCACATTTTTGCGTGCTCTTTTTCGTTGTTGGCAGTCTCGGTGAAGATGGCAGCGATCTGCTCAAAGCCTTCCTTCTTTGCCTGAGAAGCGTAGTAGGTGTATTTATTTCTGGCCTGGGATTCACCAGCAAATGCAGCCTGCAGATTTTTTTCGGTCTTTGTTCCTTTGAGTTCCATGATTTCATTCCGCCTTTCTTTTTTAAATAAATTTATGAAATACCTTCTTCTTTGCAGCGGTCGCAGGTTCCCCAGGCCCGGATCTGGACCTCGTCGACCTGTGCGCCCGCACGTTCAAACGTTTGTCTAAGCAGCTCTGTCTCCCGGTCGATGTCGCACTGCAGGTCGAACACCCCGCCGCACCGCGTACAGATCAGGTGCGGATGCGCCGTGATCACCGCGTCAAAGCGGTCGCCGCCGATGCCGGTATGGATACGCCGGAGCTGCCCCATCTCCTCGAGGAGGTTGAGGTTGCGGTAGACGGTGCCGAGGCTGATGTCCGGAAGCCGCTGCTTGACCACCTGGTAGACTTCTTCTGCGTTCGGATGCTCATGAGAGGCTTTCACCGCGTCATACACGAGCATCCGCTGACGTGAATTTCTTCTGAGTGTCGCCATCTCTTTTGCTCCTTAATAGTAATAATTCCTGTTACTGACTATAGTATATCAGCTTTGCCACTCCATGTCAAGCATTTTTCTCACAAATTTATGCCTTCTTTTCTTTGCTGTTTGCACAAGGCTTTTCCCCGCATTTTTTTAATTTTTATAGGGAAGGGAAAAATGCGGCCAAAGCCGGTAACAGAGATTGACAGGCGGCCTTTTTCGCTGTACCTTAGAAAAAGCAAAAACGCGCCGGCCGGCGCATCATGGCAATCTGTGTAATGATGAAAGGAAGATTTCCTGTGGACAAACGAATGAACCTGCTCAGCCTGACCTGGCCGATCTTTATCGAAAACATGCTGTTCATGCTGCTGGGCTTTATCGACATCTTTGTGCTCAGCCGGTACAACGATGTCGCCGCCAGCGCCGTCAGCGCGGCCAACCAGGTCATCTCGATCTGCAACCTGGTGTTCAGCATCATCTCCGGCGCCACCGCCATCCTGATTTCCCAAAGCCTCGGCGCCGAAAAACGGCAAAGCGCCTCGATGATTGCGGCGCTGTCGCTGCTGTTCAGCACGCTGATCGGCCTGATTGTCTCGGCGCTCATCGCGGTGTTTCACCGCCCGCTGCTGGCGGCGCTGGGCGCGCAGGGGGACATCTTGGAATACGGCTGCGAGTATCTGCTGATTGTCGGCGGATTCATCTTCACCCAGGCCATCCTCAACTCGGTCACCGCCATCCTGCGCAGCCATGGATACACCCGCATCTCGATGTACGTCACCGCCATCATGAACGTGCTCAACGCCATCCTGGACACCGCCTTTGTGCTGGGACTGTTCGGCCTGCCATCGCTGGGCGTGCGCGGCGTCGCCATCGCCACCACCCTGGCAAGGGTAGCCGGCGTGGCCATCTTGTGCTTCATGCTCTTTTCCCAGGTGGAATCCCCCAGCATCTTTGCCCTGCTCAAGCCCTTCCCCCGCGAGGAGGGAAAGAAGATTTTGCTGGTCGGTCTGCCCTCCGCCTTTGAGAGCATCAATTACAATGTTGCCCAGCTGGTCGTCACCTCAATCATCTTCCACTTTCTCTCGGACACCGACTTTATCACCAAGACCTATTTTTCCAACATCGTCATCTTCTTTTACGTCTTTTCCAACTCGATCGCCCAGGCCGCCCAGATTCTGGTCGGCTACCACATGGGCAACGGCGATCCCGAATCGGCCGACCGGGTCTGCATGCACTCGCTGAAGGTGTCGCTGCTGATCTCGATGTCCATCAGTATCGGTGCGCTTTTTGTCCGCCAATACCTGATGATGATCTTCACCACCGACCCGGTCATCGTGCAGGCGGGGGCCTCTCTGTTCTTCATCGACCTGTTTGTGGAATTTGGGCGCACCTTCAACATCGTGGTCATCAACGGCCTGCGCGGCGCGGGCGACACGGTCTACCCCTCGGTGGTGGCGGTGTTCTCGATGTGGATTGTCTCCACGCTGGGCTGCTACCTGCTGGCCGTCCCGCTGGGGCTGGGACTCCCGGGCATCTGGATTGCCTTTGCGGCGGACGAATGCCTGCGCGGGCTGCTCATGCAGCTGCGCTGGAAGAGCGGGAAGTGGAAAAACAAGAGTCTGTACTCCCGCGCGAAAGCCTCTTAAATGAAATTTGCGTGTAAGGCGGGCGGGAGAAAAAGGGCGTTGTTATGCACTTTTCATAAAATTGCTGTTCTTTTAAAAAAAACGTCCCTCCCGCCCTTGACAGCACGTCCGGCCTTCGATATAATATAAGGGCTGTCATTCCAAAGACAGCAGGTGCAAATGCGACAAGCATTGGCTTAAAGGAAGCCTGCCGAGGAAATGATGAGAAAGCATGAATATGACTTTTCATCTGCTCTTTTTGCCTCGGGGTTTTTCCTTGAGGGAAAAAGGGCTTTTTTAAGTTTTCGGGTTTTCTGAAGGGGCCGCAGGGCTTTTTCAGAGCGGCGATTTGCATCGAATCCGCGCTGCGGCGCCCCGGGCGCTGCACACAAACATTTTTCAGGAGGTGAACTGATTTGCCTAACGAAAAGGTTTTACTCGAAAAACAGCAGTATGTTGCCGAGCTCAAAGACAAGCTGACCAACGCTGCTGCCGGTGTCCTGGTTGATTACAAGGGCATCACCGTAGCTGACGACACCAAACTTCGTAAAGAGCTGCGCGAGGCTGGCGTAGAGTACCGTGTTGTTAAAAACACCATGCTCCGTCTGGCGCTGAAGGATACTCCATATGAGGAGATCTCCAACGTGCTGGAAAACACCACCGCGATCGCCATCTCCAACGATGACCCGATCGTCGCTGCAAAGATCATCTGCAAATACATCGAGGGCGCCAAGAGCTCCTACGCTGTAAAGGCTGGTTTTGCGGATGGCAAACCGATGGATAAAGAGGGCGTTGAGACTCTGTCCAAACTGCCGAACAAGGAAGGCCTTGTCTCCATGTTGCTCAGCGTACTCACTGGCAACCTCAGAGGTCTGGCTGTTGCGATCAAAGCAATCGGCGAGAAGAAAGAGGAAGAAGCTGGCGCACCTGCAGAAGCTGCTGAAGCTCCGGCTGCTGAGGCTGAGGCTCCTGCCGCTGAATAATCCATCCTTTTTATGCTGCGGGCAATAGACCCGCCACCAAACAATTTTGAAAATTACATTATGGAGGTACTATCATGGCTTCTGAGAAAGTTTTAGCATTTGTTGAGAATGTTAAAGAACTGACCGTTCTTGAGCTTGCTGAGCTCGTTAAAGCACTGGAAGAAGAATTCGGCGTTTCCGCCGCTGCTCCGGTTGCTGTTGCTGCTGCTCCGGCTGCTGCCGCTGCTGCTGAGGAGAAAACTGAGTTTGACGTTATCCTGAAGAGCGCTGGCGCTTCCAAGATGGGCGTTATCAAACTGGTTAAAGAGATCACCGGCCTGGGCCTGAAAGAGGCTAAAGCTCTGGTTGACGAGTGCCCGAAACCGATCAAAGAGGGCGTTTCCAAGGCTGACGCTGAGGAGATCAAGACCAAGCTCGAAGAGGCTGGCGCTGAGATCGAACTCAAATAAGTTCTTTTTTCAAAAGATACTTTTTACCGGATACAGGGTTTCCTGTATCCGGTTTTTTTATTGCCCGCCTTCCAAACGCAAAAACGTTTTGCGCTCCACCCTGTTTTGTGGTATACTAGTCCTACAACCGCAACCAACCCCATTGAATCGAAAAAGGAGCATCCATGACCTCTCAGTTTCTTCCCATCACCAAAGCTGAGGCCGCCGCGCGCGGCTGGGATCAGCTGGATTTTGTCTATATCATCGGCGACGCCTATGTCGACCATCCCAGCTTTGGCGCGGCGATCATCTCCCGCGTCATCGAGTCGCTGGGATTTTCGATCGGCATCATCTCCCAGCCGGTCTCCGACCGGGACTACATGGAGTTTGGCGCACCCAGATACGCCTTTCTGGTCACCGGCGGCAACATTGACTCGATGGTCGCCCACTACACCGCTGCCAAGCGCAAGCGCAGCGACGACGCCTACACCCCCGGCGGCAAGTCGGGCCGCCGCCCCGACCGCGCCACCATCGTCTACTCCCGCAAGCTGCGGCAGCTGTACCCGGACTCCCCCATCGTCATCGGCGGGCTGGAGGCTTCGCTGCGGCGCTTCGCCCACTACGACTACTGGGACGACACGGTGCGCCCCTCCATCCTTGTCGACGCGCAGGCCGACCTGCTGCTGTACGGCATGGGCGAAAAGGTGATTGCCCAGCTCACCGAGCAACTCAAGGCAGGCAAGGACATCCATGAAATCCGCGACATCCGCGGCACCTGCTACCTGTGCACCCAGGACGAGATCCCCAAGGACAGCGTGACCTGCGCCTCCTTCCACAAGGTCTCGGAGAACAAGGAGAGCTACGCCAAGGCCCACCAGATCCAGACCGAATGGCAGGATGCGGTCTACGGCAAGACCATCGTGCAAAAGCAGACCAACACCGGCTACCTGGTGCAGAATCCGCCGATGCCCTCCCTTTCCCGGGAGGAGCTGGACCGCGTATTCGACCTGCCCTTCACCCGCACCTATCACCCCTCCTATGAGGCGCTGGGGGGGGTGGACGCCATCAAGGAGGTCGAGTTCTCGATCATCCAGAACCGCGGCTGCTTTGGCAACTGCAACTTCTGCGCCATCACCTTCCACCAGGGACGGCAGGTGGTCTCCCGCAGCGAGGAATCGATCGTCCACGAGGCCGAGGAGATGACCCACAACCCGCACTTTAAAGGATACATCCACGACGTTGGCGGCCCGACCGCCGACTTCCGCTACCCCTCCTGCAAAAAGCAGCTGAAATACGGCCTGTGCCAGAACCGCAAGTGCCTGGCGCCCAAGCCCTGCCCGCAGCTGGAGGTAGATCACATGGAGTATGTCGGCATTCTGCGCAAGCTGCGCAAACTGCCGGGGGTCAAAAAGGTGTTTGTCCGCTCGGGCATCCGCTATGACTACCTCAACGCCGACCCCAACCCCACCTTTTTGCAGGAGCTGGTGCAGCACCACATCAGCGGGCAGCTCAAGGTTGCCCCCGAGCATTGTGTCAACCACGTGCTGGACAAGATGGGCAAGCCGCACATCCAGGACTTCGACCGCTTCTGCAGGCGCTTTTATGAGGAGACCAAGCGCATCGGCAAGGAGCAGTATCTGGTGCCCTACCTGATGTCCTCCCACCCGGGCTGCACCATCGCCGACGCGGTGGAGCTGGCGCTCTACTTAAAGCGCCACCACATGCGCCCCGAGCAGGTGCAGGACTTTTACCCCACCCCCGGCACCAACTCCACCAGTATGTTCTATACCGGCCTTGATCCGCAGACGATGGAGCCGGTCTATGTGCCCAAGAGCGCGCAGGAAAAATTCTACCAGCGCACCCTGCTGCAATATTACAAGCCGGAAAACCGCCGCGCGGTCATTGAGGCGCTCATCCACGCCCACCGCGAGGATCTGATCGGCTACGGACCGGACTGTCTGGTCGCGCCGGACAGCGAATACATCCGCACCCACCCGCGCAAGCCAGCAGCGCCCAAAACGGCGGCAAAGGCAGGCGGCCAGCGGGCACACAGCGCCCGTTCCAAGACACCGGCCCACCGCTCCCGTCGGGGCAGCGTGGTCACCCGCGACGGCGTGCTGACCAACGACACCCGCTCCCCGCGCCAGAAGCGGCGGTAAGGCTGCATCATCCCATCGACGGAGGAACCATCCCTTATGGCAAAAAGAAAACGCAGAAAACAAAACAGCAACCTGCCCCAATGGGTGTTCTCGGCCTTTGCAGTGGCGGCGGTGATCCTGAGCGTCATCACCTTTGGCGGCGACATGATCGGCATCGACACCTCGTTTGCGCAGGAGTGCATGAACTTTATCGACCGCATCCTCTACGGAGGTCCCACCTCGCCCGCGCCAACCCTGCCGGCCTCCGGCGAGCTGAAGGTCTATGTCATTGACGTCGGCCAGGGCGAGAGCATCCTGATCACCACCGAGGAGAATTCGCTGCTGATCGATGCCGGCGAAAATGACAAAGGCGACGAGGTACTGGACTTTATCAAGCAGCTGGGGCTGACCGAGCTGGACTATGTGCTGGCCACCCATCCCGACTCTGACCACATTGGCGGGATGGATACCGTGCTCGAAAATATCGACGTGCCCGGCGGGGTCTTTTTCGGCGAGATGCCGGACGATCTGATCCCCACCACCAAAACCTATGAGGACGTGCTGGACGTCATCGAGGAAAAAGACATCCCACTCTTCACCGCCGCCGCAGGCGACACCATCGACCTTGGCAGCGGTGCGGTGCTGACCGTGCTGGGGCCGGTGGACCCGCAGGCCGCCGACAACAAGAACAACACCTCGCTGGTCACCCGCCTGGACTTTGGCGAAAGCTCCTTCCTCTTTAACGGCGACCAGGAGGAGGATATGGAGGAAATGCTGGTGCAGAGCGGCGCTGATCTCGACTGCGATGTGATGACGATGGGCCACCATGGCAGCTCCACCTCCTCCAGCCAGGAATATCTGGATGCGGTGACGCCGGAATACGCCTCCATCTCCTGCGGACGCGGCAACCAGTACGGCCATCCGCACGACGAGACGATTGAAAAGCTGGAAGCGATGGGGGTCGAATACTACCGCACCGACCTGGACGGCAACATCACCTTCACAAGCGACGGGGAAACCATCTCTGTCCGCACCGAAAAACCGTAATCTCAAAAAAGGAACAGGTGAAACACGATGAAAGAACTGATTATCGACCGCTTTGAGGAGGGGTATGTGGTCTGCGAGACGCCGGCCGGCGGCTTTGACGCCATCCCCCGCAAGAATCTGCCGCCCAACGCCGAGGAGGGCAGCTGCATCATCGTCTATGATGACGGGCACATCGAGGTGGACATCGAAAAGACGCTGCGCCGCCGCGCCGCCAATATGTACAAGTTAAAGAATCTGTTGTGCAAACGCAAGGAGAAATAAATCTCTTTCCCACACGTGCAAAAAAATCCCCGCCGCAGAACAATCTGTGGCGGGGATTTTTTCTATATATGTCGTTCTCGTGCTGTCTCGTGGCTGACCTCGGTGTCGCGGAAAAAGAAGGAAATTGCCCAGACACCGGCCAAGGCCACCAGGGTATAGACAATGCGGCTGAGCAAAGCCGCCTGGCCCCCAAACAGAGCTGCCACCAGGTCGAACTGAAAGATCCCGATGCTGCCCCAGTTCAGTGCGCCGATGATGACCAATGCCAAAACAAGTTTATCAAGCATCATAACATCTCCTTATCGTTTTTGAGGACAATGTTATTTTTCACCGATTGCCGCGTTCTATTCACCCGGCGGCGCACATATTTTTTGAGAGAAAGTTCTTCCCTTTTCCCCAGTTCCTTCCAACTATTTTGACACAAGCTCCTGCAGGCAGTCTCCGCAGATCCAACTGCCCTTAAACTGCTGCAGATTTTCCTGCGACGCGCAGAAGACACAGCGGTTGTCCTTTTCCGGCTCGTATTTTTTGATCACGATGGATTTATCCTGCATCTGAATCTCCACCTCGTCGCGGATCTGAAGATTCAGCGTTTTCCTCATCTCGATGGGCAGTACAACCCTTCCCAGCTCGTCTATCTTGCGGACAATTCCGGTCGTTTTCATCTTGACCAACTCCCTTTTCTTTTCCGGATTCGTCTTTTTATGATAAATATACTTTATTTTCCAGTTTCTGTCAATTGTATTCGGTGGCGGGTTATGCAAACTTTGCGTGAAAAATGTAAACTTTTCATTACCCTCTGTCGAGGGGTGTCACATCCTATCAAAACAAGGGGGCAATGCTGTGCTCGGATTTTTGATCGTGCTGATTCTTTCCTTTTCTCTGATTACCGCCATCTTGCAGGGGTCGCTGGACGCGGTGTGCTCCGCGCTGCTTGCCTCCCCGCAAAAGGCAGTGGAGCTGGCCGTCGCCACCGGCTGCGGCATCTGCCTGTGGAGCGGTGTGATGGAGGTAGCCCGGCAGGCCGGACTTTTAAAGGCCCTCTCCAACCTCTTTTCCCCCATCGTCTCGCGGCTGTTCCCCCGCATCAAGAAAGATTCTGCCGCCGCGCAGGCGGTCTGCTTAAACCTTGCCGCCAACCTGCTGGGGCTGGGCGCGGCGGCGGCTCCTGCCGGAATCCGGGCGGTGCAGGAGTTTCAGAAAAGCGCTCCCGACCAGCAGACTGCCTGCGACGAGAGCATTCTGGTCATCCTGCTCAACACCGCTTCGCTGCAGCTGATCCCGACCACCGCGGCCATGCTGCGCCTGCAGGCCGGCTCGGCTGAACCGATGGCGATTCTTCCCGCGGTCTGGGTCTCGACGGCGCTGTCGCTGACCGCCGGGATAATCGCCGCCAAGGCGATGGCTCGCCTCTCCCCGCTCTCTGCCTGGCCGCATCCCAGCACCTGTGCCCGAAGGGGGTGCCGCCGATGAGCTTTTTCTCCAACCTCATTGTGCCGCTGGTGCTGTGCGCGGTCTTTTTGGGGGCGCTTGTCCAGCGGGTGGATCTCCTCTCCGCCTTTGCCAAGGGTGTGCGGGAGGGGCTGCAGGTGGTGCTGGATATGTTCCCCTCCCTGATGCTGCTGACGCTGGCGGTCAGCGTCTTTCAGTCCTCCGGCGCGCTAGAGCTGCTGTCCCGGGCATTGAGCGCTCCGGCCAGCCTGCTGGGGCTGCCGGAGCCGATTATCCCCCTGACCCTGCTGCGGCCGCTGTCCGGCAGCGGGGCGCTGGTGGTGTTCCAGAATATTCTTTCCCAGTTTGGCCCGGACAGCCAGGCCGGACAGATTGCCAGCGTGCTGATGGGCTCGACCGAGACCACCTTCTACACCATCGCCCTGTACTGCTCGGCAGCGGGCATCAAAAAAAGCCGCTACGCCGCGCCCGCCTCGCTGTGCGCCGACCTGATGGGCTTTGTCGCCAGCGCGGCGGCGGTGCGGTGGCTGATGGGGTGAACAAAAGCGGAGGCCTTGTATGGTCTCCGCTTCAAGACGTTTTGGATAGAAACTCGCTCTAATCCAATTTTTTTGACAGCAATACCGGCAGCGCCAAAATCGCGGCGATGGAAAGAAACGAGAAAAAGAAGAAAAGTAAAAGAGCAAGCCTTCCTTCAATTTTCACGACCAGTAAAACGATAGCAAGGATGAGAGCCACAGCCGCAAACAGAGCACATAAATTCCCCGTTATGCGGTTTGCGTACTCCCATTTTTGTGCGCTCTCCATCAGTTCCCGGTGGTGGTAGCCCACTCGGAAGTCGGGAAATGGCGTGTGTTTCTTTTTTAAGACAAACGCTAAAATTCCTAAAATCAGCGCCAATACTAGATAAAGCAAATTCACTAAAATCATTTTTATACGAACCTTCCTTCTTTTACTTGTCCTAAACCCCAAAATCTATTTTGTTCGTCTTCTTCTCAGAGATACCCTCTTCTTGCCAATCCGATAACATTCCGCTATAATAACGGCAGGTCATGTATGGCCTACAACAAAGCTTAGGGGGAACAATCGTGCGAAAAACAGGCGATGAACCAATTCTATGGAAGGGCAAAGAGACCGGATTTTGCCTCCGCGACTTTTGGAGCTGGAGCTATTCTGACCTGCTCGACAACACCCTACGAGGGTGCTACTCTGAGTTCATTGTGGCGGCAGCGCTGGGAATCGACCTCTCTGAACCAAGAGCGAATTGGGAGCCGTGGGATCTAACTTTGTATGAAGAAGCAAATGCCATTCATATTGAGGTCAAGAGTGGCTCTTACCTGCAAGCCTGGAAACAAAATCATCCCTCCACCATTCGGTTTGGCATCCAGCCGACTATATGCTGGTCGCCCACTAACGGCTATACTGGTGAGCCGCACAGGCAGTCCGATGTGTATGTGTTCTGCGTATTTGCGGAACAGGACGCGGCAAAAGCCGATCCCATGAAGCTGGACAGCTGGGAGTTTTACGTCCTCCCCACAAAAGAACTGGACAAACACTGCGGGGTACAAAGAACCATCAGTCTGAATGCGCTGCTTCGACTTAGCCCCCAAAAGGTAGATTTCGCAGATTTAAAATCTGCCGTCCTGCAAAGTGTGTGACAGAAACTCTCTGTCTCTATTCGGTTCATTTTCGTTCTACCCCTTCACCACCGGCTCGCTGTAGTCCAGACCGCAGGGGAAAATCTGCTCGGTGAACAGGCCGTACTGGTCGGCGCAAGCGGCCTCCAGGGCGGCAAGCGCCGCCGCTTCAGGTGAGCTCTCTGCCAGACGCGAAAGGCTCACCGACACCGGCAGCGAGGCGGTCCGCTTCATGCGGGAGAGGATCTCCCGGCCCCGCTCGTTCATCCCCAGCACCCGCAGATAGGGCGGCGGGGTTTGATGCGCCTGCGCCGGTATCTGCAAAAAGGCCGCCAGCACCAGCCGCCGCACCCGCGAGAGCGGGTAACGCTTGGTTTTGATCTGCTCGTAAAGTTCCTCCAGCGAACAAGCCTTCTGCACCGCTGCGTACAGCCGGTTCTCGATCCCCTCGGAAAGGTCGGGCAGGGCCGCCAGCTCCTCCCGCCTCATCCGCCGCAGAGCGGAAAGCACCGCGCGCTCCCCGTTTTCCATCCGGGCGAGCTTGCCTTCCTTCGCCACCTGCCGGTAGAGATGGAGGGCAAAATCGGGCAGGTACTCCGCCGCCCTCTCCCATTCCCCTGCCAGCAGCAATCCCCGCAGGTAGCTGGCCGAGGCAAAGCCCTGCACCGGCGCGCCGTCGTGGGCGTTGCCGACCCGCTCCAACGGTACCGCCCGCGGACGCCGCTCGGGGGACAGCCCCCGCAGCTGCGCCAGATACTCCACCGCAAGGATGTTGTTCGGCTGCTGCAGAATCTGCGACACCCGCTCTCCAAACACCCTCCCCACCGCGCGCTCCCGCGCCTTGGCGAAGGTGATGCCCGCCGCCAGTTCCTCCTTGAGGGCAAGCTGTACCTGCGGGTGCTCCAGGGCGTTGGCGGCCTGCTCGAGCAGGGCCAGGCCGGCATCCTCCGCGCCAAAGCCGAGCCAGTCCACACAGCCCATCGCCCCGATCAGCTGCACCGCCCCAAACGCAAAGCCCTGCGCCCCCGCACAGGCGTAACAGACCGGCAGCTCGAGGACAAGGTCTGCCCCTCCCTGCAGGGCCGCTGCCGCGCGCACCCGTTTGGGCAGGATGGCCGGCGTGCCGCGCTGGGTAAAGTCTGGGCTCATCACCACCGCGATGTGGCTGGCGCCCCGCTGCCGCAGCTGGGAAAGCTGCCAGGCATGGCCCTTGTGAAAGGGATTATATTCCGCAATGACGGCTGCCGTCTTCATATCAAATGCCTCCTGTCCGGGTGAGCCGCAACCTCTTTTGGCGAGCTGGAAGCCGTTTTTCGCCCGATTTTCGGGAAAATGGGCGAAAATTCCCGTCTTTGCCAAAAATATTGCCGTCTTTCTCTTGAAAAGTTTCTCTAAATATAATAATATAGTAAGTGTATAGGAGTGTCAATCCGCCTCTGGCCCGCTTCTCGCGCAGGAGGCTTTAAAAAATGATGGAGGAATTTGAAATGAAAATTCTTGTTTTGAACTGCGGAAGCTCCTCTCTGAAATATCAGCTGATTGATATGGAGAACGAGCAGGTCCTGACCAAGGGTCTCTGCGAGAGAATCGGCATCGACGGTTCTGTCCTGACCCACAAAGTACCGGGCAAAGACAACTATGTTGTTGAGACCCCAATGCCGGACCACTCCGTAGCTGTACAGCTGGTTCTGGACGCTTTGACCAGCGCAGAACACGGCGTCATCAAATCGGTCGATGAGATCAATGCAATCGGCCACCGCGTGCTCCACGGCGGCACCAAGTTTACCAAATCTATCGTTGTCAACGAGGATGTCAAGGCTGCTATCCGCGAGTGCTTCGACCTGGGCCCTCTGCACAACCCTGCCAACCTGATGGGTATCGAGGCCTGTGAAAAAGTTTGCCCGGGCAAACCGAACGTAGCTGTATTCGACACCACCTTCGGCATGGGCATGGACGAGAAGTCCTACCTGTACGCCATCCCGCACGAGTACTATGAGAAGTACGGCATCCGCCGCTACGGCTTCCACGGCACCAGCCACAGCTTTGTCTCCAAAGAGGCGATCAAATTCGGCGGCCTGGATCCGGAGAACGCGAAAGTCATCGTCTGCCACATTGGCAACGGCGCTTCCGTTTCCGCTTCGATCGGCGGCAAATGCGTCGACACCTCGATGGGCCTGACCCCTCTGGAGGGCCTGATCATGGGTACCCGCTCCGGCGACATCGACCCGGCGGTTGTACAGTACATCTGCAACAAAGAGAACAAGTCTGTCGATGAGGTTCTGAACATCCTCAACAAGAAGTCCGGCCTGCTGGGCATGAGCGGCGGCCTGTCCTCTGACTGCCGCGACATCACTGCCGCTGCTGAGGAAGGTCACCACCTGGCTAAAGTTACTCTGGACGCCTACACCTACCGCATCGCCAAATACGTTGGCTCCTACGCTGCTGCTATGAACGGCGTTGATGCAATCGCCTTCACCGCTGGTGTCGGCGAGAACGACATCGAGATCCGCGAAGAGCTGTGCGAGAAATACTGGGGCTACCTGGGCGTCAAGATCGACAAGGAAGCCAACCACACCAGAGGCGAGAACAAGGTTATCTCCGCTGCCGATTCCAAGGTCAAGGTTATGGTTATCCCAACCAACGAAGAGCTTGCCATCGCAAGAGACACCCTGGCTCTCATCTAAGTTTCCGAAAACTGTAAGGCCGCTGCCCGTTTGGGCAGCGGCCTTTTTTGTGCGCTTTCAGCATCCATCGAAAAAGCAGGACAAATTTTCTGTTTTCCCTCTTGCATTCCTGACAATCTGTTGTACAATAGAAACAGCGGCTTATATTCTACCGCTTTATTTTTGGAAAGGAAGATTCCTCATGCTCACACAGGAACATCTGCAGGACGCGCTCGACTATGGGCGCTGCTTTATCAAATTCGGCAAGCCGGCCTCCTACATTCCGGAGCTGGCCCGGGTGAACAAGTATCATCTGGGCGTCTGTGTCGTGGGGCTGGACGGCAGCATCATGGAGTGCGGCGACTCGCGCGTGCCGTTCACCATCCAGAGCATCTCCAAGCTGGCCTCGCTGATTCTGGCCATCAGCGACAAGGGCGCGGACTACCTCTTCCACGACAAGGTGGGGGTGGAGCCGACCGGCGACCCGTTCAACTCGATCATCAAGCTGGAGACCAAAACGAAACCCTTCAACCCCTTCATCAACGCGGGGGCGATCACGGTGGCCGACTGCATCGACGGGGCAAACGCCGACGAGAAGTTCGAGCGCTTTCTTACCTTCATCCGCAAGCTGTGCGGCAACGAGGCAATCGCTTTAAACGAGGCGGTCTACCTCTCGGAGAAGGCGACCGGCGACCGCAACCGGGCGCTGGCATATTACCTGAAGGCCAGCGGCATTCTGGAGGGCAACGTGGAGGAGTGTCTGGACTTTTATTTCCGGATGTGCTCGGTGAATGTGACGGCGGTGGACATCGCGCAGATGAGCGCGGTGCTGGCAAACCACGGCGCCTGCCCGGGCTCGGGCGAGCAGCTGATCCCGCCGGAGAGCGCCAAGGCCATCCGCGCGCTGATGCTGACCTGTGGGATGTATGACGGCTCGGGCGAGTTTGCCATGACGGTGGGCTTCCCGGCCAAGAGCGGCGTGGGCGGCGGCATTGCGGCGGCGCTGGTGGACCGGATGGGCATCGGCGTGTTCGGCCCGTCGCTGGACGAGAAGGGCAACAGTGTGGGCGGCATCAAGGTGCTGGAGCACATCTCGAAGAATTTGGATTTTAATTTGTTCTAACAGGGACAGAAGAAAAAACAGGAAGGCCATCCCCGGGCGGGGATGGCCTTCTTTTGTGGGTGAACTTTGTTAAAAGAATTATTCAGCTTCAAATGCCTGCCACTTTTCACAGCTCTGGCAGTACCGGAACAGCTTTTCGTTGCCGTCCTCGTCGGTGACGTCAAAGTACATCCAGTCGTGGCGGTGATCTTTGTCGGTTTTCTGAATCACCTGATGCCGCAGCTTCGCCGACAGCTCGTCCACGGTGAGGCCGGTGAGTTTGCAGTTAAACTGCACCAGGCTGTACTGGCTGTTCTCAAAATCAATGGCCAGCTTTTCCTTCTCGGCAAACTGGGAGAGGGCGTTCTTTTCCCAAAGCTGGTCGATGCGGCGATTGTTTTCCTCGACGGCAGCTTCATAGATTTCCTGCGCGCCCTCTTTGGAGCTGTCCAGAATGGTGTAGGTTTTTTCGCCCTTGTCGTCCACGCTGACCTGATACTCAACGCCGGCAAAGGTCATCAAATCTTCTTTGGCAGCGACCGGCGCGTCCAGTTTTTGGGCAAAGGCCTGTGTGGCGCCCAAGGCCATCGCGGAGAGCAGAATACAGCTAAGAAGTTTTGTTTTCATGGTTGTACCTCCGTTTTTATTTTTTGCTCACAATTGCCAAGGAAATGAAGGAGGCGGCACAGATGATGGCAAATGGAAATGTGTATGCAAAAAAATATTCTGCAATATAGTTTTGCATGCAGCATCCAATAATCCAAAAGAAGGAAACAATTGACATCCCAAGAAAAAACGCCAATAGAACAATCTTCCATTTCCCATTCTCCATAAATTACCCCTCCTTCTAAAGTTCATGGCAAACTGTGTGTCCTACGGGAGCTCCTTACTCTTATCATACAGGACTAAAAGACAAAAGTCAATGAGCAAATCGCGCAACAAAACAGTTGCACGATTTGCCCATTGACAAGGCAAAAACAGGTATTTTTAAATAAATAATCGGTTTCTATTTTAGTGGTTTTCCCTATTTTAGAAGGTGTCAAATACCCAACCTCATTATTTGTGTAGCAGATTGGCGGTCAATCTACAAGTTCCAATCCGAACGTTTCCTTCGCGTACTTTTTGACATTCTCCGCTTCCGGGAATCTCTGCATCAAACGATAGGCGTGGTAGGAATCTTTGACCTTCACGATGCTCTCCTCGTCCTGCCCCAGCTCGTGCAGGGCGCAGGCCATATTGATGAGCAGGCCACCCAACATCCGCGCCTTGTTATATTTGATGCAGACCTCATACCCCATCTGCGCATACTCCAGACATTCCTCATAGCGCCTTTCCCTTCCCAGCAAAGTGGAGTAATTGTAAGCCAGCATGGTCACCACCGAGACCTCCGCCTCGGTGTTGTAAAAGCGGCTGCGCGGGTACTCAAACAGCTGGCGGTAGATGTGGATGGCGTACCGCCGGTCACCCGCATCTGAGTAGGTGATGGCAATCTGGTTGATGGTCTTAATCTCGTCGATTCCCAGCAGGCACTTCCCGATGTTGTCCAGGCTGAAATGGGGGTGGGTCAGCTCGATTGCCCGGAGCAGCATTTCCCGCTTTGTCAGATTGTCATAGTCCACCCGCTGCCCGCCCTGCAAGTAGCCTGCCAGGGCTTTCGAGCGCAGCAAAAACTGCTGCATCACCCGGTCTTTCGGGTCGGTCAGCTGCTCCATCTGCCCGATTTTTTGCAGCGCCTCGTCGTACTTTTTCTGGGCGTTGAGCGCCTCGATCTCCTTGTGCAGGTTGGAGATTTCCATCTCAGCCGTCCCCAGCAGAAAAGAAAGGGAATCTTCGTTCACCCCCAGCCGCTGCAGCAGCAAGGCAACTGTTCCCATCGATGGCACATGGCAGCCCCGCTCGATGCGGGACAGGGTGGACTTGCTGCAAAGGCCGCGGCACAAATCTTCCTGATTGACGTTTTGTTCTTCCCTCAGCTGACGGATGCAATCCCCGATGTTGTAAGCCTTCATCTTTCCGCCCTCCCCTTTTATTTGCTTCTTCCTCGATTATATCATACTTGTCGTTTTTTGACTACCCTTTTCTTCTGGTCAAACACAAACGGAAGGCCAGCCCTTAACAGGGCTGGCCTTCCGTTTGTTACAGATTTTCTCTCCGGTGACCATTCTTGTCGTAGTAGTACCGCAGGTCCTTCTCGATCGGGATGTAGGGGATGATCAGCATGATAACGTCCATCGCCAAAATCGCCCGCTCCACAATGTTGGCCGGCAGCACAAACACAAACACCACCGTCAGCACCAGCGACACCAGCCCCAGACCCACCATCCACCGGCCGTAGCGCACGTGCGAATACAGCCAGGTGTCCGGGCTTTTCAGCGCCCACTGGGTGCGGTAGCCGATGAAGAAATTGCCCAGATTATCGGGATTTTTCGGGTATTTCGGGGGCTTGTAGATCCACCAGAATCCCCAGATAATCATCAATACAGGAATCAAAAGCAACAGCATTTTTTTGACAATCCTTTCTGCTTCAAAACAAATTTGCAAGTGTGGTTAGCTTTTTACAGTATAGCACATTTGGTGCGTTTTGTAAAAAGGTTTCCTCCCTTCGACACAAAAAATTTTATCATTTTTCCTCCTCCCCCTTGACAACCGCATTCCATCCGTGTATACTGGAGCCATAGTTAATTACTCAACTAACTAACCAATAAACAAGCGAAGGGAGGCATCCGATTGAAGATTGATTTTGCATCCCAGACCCCCATCTTTGTCCAGGTGCAGCAGGGGCTGGAGGATGAGATCCTTTCCGGGGTCTACCGCGAGGGGGAGCAGATCCCCTCCATCACCGAGCTGGCCGCCAGCTACAAGATCAACCCGGCCACCGCCCTCAAGGGCATTAACCTGCTGGTGGATGCCGGCATCGTTTACAAAAGGAGAGGAATCGGCATGTTTGTCTGTGACGGAGCCTTACAAAAACTCAAGGAGAAGCGGCAGGAGGAATTTTTCACCCAGTATGTGCTGCCGCTCATACAGGAGGCCAAGCGCCTCTCGATCAGCCCTCAGCAGCTGCAGGAATGGATAGAAAGGGGATTTTCCAGATGAAACTGAACTGCCAATCGGTCACCAAGACCTTCCAAAATCAAACCGCTGTCGACAAGGTCAGCTTCACCCTGTCCGAGCCGATGATCTGCGGCCTGCTGGGACGCAACGGCGCGGGCAAGACCACCCTGCTGCGGATGATCGCCAACCGCTTCCAGCCCACCACCGGCCAGATTCTGCTGGACGGCCAAAGCGTCTGGGAAAACGAGCAGGCGCAGCGGCAGATCTTCTTTGCCACCGAGGGCGCAAATTTTGCCGAGATGAAGGTGCGGGACGTCATCCGCTGGATGGCCGCCGCCTACCCCAACTTTGACAAGGAGCAGTGCCTAAACTACGCCAAGCAGTTCGAGCTGGACCTGAAAAAGAACAACCTCAAGCTCTCCACCGGCTACAAATCGGTGCTGCGGGTGGTACTGGCGCTGTCGGTCCACACCCCGCTTCTGCTACTCGACGAGCCGACGCTGGGGATGGACGCCTTCCACCGGGAGCTGTTCTACAAGCTGCTGATCCAGAGCTACAGCGAGTCGCCCTCCTGCATCCTGCTCTCGACCCACCTGATCGGCGAGGTGGAGGGGCTGCTGGAACATGTCCTCATCATCGACCACGGCAAGCTGCTGGTCGATGACAGCGCCGAGCATCTGCTGAACCAGGGCTACTGCGTCTCCGGCCGCATCGGTGAGGTGGATGACTATTGCGCGGGCCGCCATGTCATCGGTGCGGATGTGATCGGCGGGCTCAAGACCGCCGCCATCCTGGGCGAGCGCGGCGACCTGCCCAGCACGCTGGAGGTCACCGGCTTGAGCCTGCAGCAGCTGTTTGTCCAGCTGGTCGGAACGGAACATCCGTCCGGCCCATCCCATCGATAAAAAGGAGGAGCCTTTTATGAACACCGCGACATCCTTTCGCTATCAACTTTCCGATTACCGCTACGCCTTCCCCATCTTCTACGGCATCATGATCGTCCTCTACGTCGCCGCCGGCCTCACCTCGCAGACTTTAGCACAGGGGGAGAGCTTCACTTCCGGGCTGGAAACCTCCAGCCAGTGGTTTTTGTTCGTCGCAGCGATGTGCACCTTCCGCCAAAACTTTCTGGTGCACCTGCAGCTCGGCGCCACCCGCAAGACGCTGGTCAAGGGCTGGATCTGTGCCGCCCTTGTGGTCGACGCACTTCTTGTCCTGATCAATCTTATAATTTTGAGTATCTTTCTACTAATCGGCCTCCCTGTCGCTTCCACATTATTTAATTGGGGACTTGATCCGATCCCGCTGCGCTTGTTCTCCAATAGTCTCCAAATGTATTGCGCCAACCTGCTATTGATGAGCATTGGCTACCTGCTCACCTGTGGATTTTATCGCCTGAACAAAATCGGCAAATGTGTTGTCTCGATCCTGATAGGCGGCGCACTTTTCCTCTTTGGCAATTTTGCTATCCGGTACGAAAGCCTGTTTGATGCGGCGCTGGATGCATTCTTCACCTTCCCTTACACCCACCCCTTCCTCGCCGGTGGATTCTATCTGCTGGCAGCCGCCATCATCATGGCGCTGTGCTGGCTGATTATTCGGGACATTCCAGAAAGAAACAGCTCCGCTTCCTAAATAAAAATAAGCTGTAAACTTTCGCTTTCCCCCTTGCAAATTGCAGGGCGATGGTGTATACTAGAGTCAGGGTTAAACTAAACAAATTTGGTATACATTAAATCAACTTGTAAGAAAGAAGGAAGTTTTTATGAAATTCTATATCTGCAAACACTGTGGCAACATCATCACCTTCATGGAAAACAAAGGCGTTCCGGTTATGTGCTGCGGAGAGAAGATGAGCGAGCTCATCCCGGGCAGCACCGATGCGGCCACCGAAAAACACGTTCCGGTCATCTCGGTCAACGGCAGCAACGTCACTGTCACCGTCGGCTCGGTTGCACATCCGATGCTCGAGGAGCACTCGATCAAATGGATCGTTCTGGAGACTGCCGAAGGCTTCCAGCGCAAGACCCTGAAACCGGGCGACAAACCGGAGGCTGTCTTCGCGCTGACCGAGGGCGACAAGGCAGTTGCCGCTTACGCTTACTGCGACCTGCACGGTCTGTGGAGCGCAAACGTATAAACAACACCATCTTTCAAAAGAACACCTCAAAACAAAAGCGGGCGTCTGAGATCGGACGCCCGCTTTTCTCTTGACGGAAATGCCGTTTTTTTGTATAATGGTTGCAGCATTTTACAGATTGGAGAATTTTTGCGATGGGAAAACGGGACAAACAGATTCTAGTCGGCCTTTTGGCGGCGGCGTTCATCCTGATGGCCATCTTTTTTGTGATGCGCCAGCTCAGCGGTCCCGAGGCCTGGGCGCTCATCTCGATTGACGGTGAAGCAGTTCAGGAAATCAACCTCAACACCGCCCCCGACCAGCAGATTGACCTTTCGGAATACGGCGTCAACGTGGTGCTGGAGATTCAGGATCACCGCATCCATTTTCTATCCTCCGACTGCCCTGACCACCTCTGCATTGGATTTGGCTGGCTGGACAGCGAACTGCAGAGCGCCGTCTGCATGCCCAACCGAGTGGCAGTCACCATCAACACCCAGCCCACTGCGGCGGCGGCATGATGCCGCACCCCAGGCTGAGCCTGGACCCAATTCACGGCGGCATGATGCCGCGCCCAATTCGCGTATCGGCTTGACGGTGACCCCACCTTCTACCTCGCGGCACCCAGTTTCTGCTAATAAAGTTTCGCTTCCTTTTCAAAAGGAAGCGGGTGTCCAGCGGGCAGCGCCTGCTGGTCGAGCTCCGCAGAGCTCGAAACACCTTTATCGTCAGGCGCCTTTTGAAGGGAAAATCTGCAAGAGAAATGTCTCTTGCAGATTGGGGAACTTTTTGTAAGAGAAAAAGTTCCCAGCCAACTACCGATTTGATGAAACCATCCCAACCTTCCGGTGGACGGTTGGGATGCTATAGAATCACACCGCTCCATTTCTGTAAAGAAAATTTTTACTTATCCTTTTTAAGTTTGCAGTCCCCCGGCAAACTATTTCCTCCACAGACACAAAATTTACAGCCACCCTCTATCTCCTGCCGCCCGCAACAAAAAATGGCTCCCTCACTGGGAGCCATTTTTTTGCGCGTATTTGTTCCTCGTCAAACTCCTATATTAATAAGGAAGAGAACTCGCTTTTATTCCTCGTCCACTCTCTTCTTGCGCAGGTACTTGTCGACCGCCTCGACCATGTTCTGCGGGATCTTGCGCGGTACCGGGAAGACCACCGCGTTGACCATGTGGTCCGCAAACTCCTGGACAAAGGCTGCGGTCTTGCCGAAGTTTTTGTAATCGAGGTAGTCAATCACGTCGTGGCGGCAGTGGATCATCGCGCCGCCGTTTCTGCCAAAGCGGCAGAAGTTGATGGCCGGAACGCCCTCGTTGACAAACGGTACCGAATCGCTGGAGTAGACGTCCTGGGTGACGTCGGTGGAGAAGCCGAGCTCCTTGGACAGGTACTCAACAAAGCGGCAGAGCGACTCATCCGCGGTGATGGCCGCCCAGTCAGCGCCCAGAACCGGACCGGCAACGTCGACGTTGATCATCAGCTGAACGTCCTTGAGCTCGTCCTTGTGGGCGGCGACATACGCCTTGGAGCCCAGCAGGCCGCACTCCTCGGAGCCGTACCAGCAGAAGGTCAGGTTGCGCTTCGGCGGGTTCTGTTTGTAGTGGCGGGCCAGCTCCATCAGGATAACCGAGCCTGCGCCGTTGTCATAGACGCCGTGGCTGAACTGCACGCTGTCAAAGTGCGCGCCAAAGGTGATGTTCTCGCTGCCGCCGTCGGTGCCCGGGATGTGCAGGATGACGTTTCTGGACGGACGGGTAACATCGTCCTGAATCAGGGTGAAGGTGACCTCCTCCGGCTCGCCCTTGACCAGCTCCATCGCGTCGATGGCGCGCAGCACACCGCCCGGGATCTTGCCATAGCGCAGCGCCCAGTAGCGCAGCTCGCGCTCCGGCAGGTCGGTCTCTTCACGGACGTCCGAAACATTGCCGTTCCAGGTCAGGAAGGCGGCGACGCCGTAGCGAACCATCCGCTCATACACTTCCTCGTTCATCTTGCCGTTGTTGACCAGCACGATCTTGCCCTTTTTGTCGTACAGGTCGACGTCACTGCCCTGCTGCACATAGGCAAACGGGGCGGTCAGGCCCTCCTCCGGGGTGGAGCCGGAGCGGCGGTAGCCCTGAATCTCCCATTCCTTGCCCGGCGCCTTGAGCGACACCTTGTGGATGTCGGCGGTTTCGACGTCAAACTCCTCGATGGTCGCCTCCATCCCCTCCTTGGCCAGCTCATCCTTGATGATGTTGGCGGCCTTGGTCTCCTCGGCGGAGGTGCTGGTGCGGATGAAATTGATCTTCTCCAGATCCGCAAAGATGCGTTTGCCCATCGCTTCGGTGTTCTTTAAAATGTCCATGTAGCCACACTCCTCTTTCTTTTTTTATTGTGTAAAAGGTTATGCAAAATCGATGGAAAAATAGCTCCGCCTTTTTTATCGGGAGCTTGCACAAAAATAGCAGCTCTGTTTTTCTGTTTCTGTGCGATTTTTTCCTGCATCCCCAGTATAGCACAAATTAACGCGGCTTACAATCCCGATACGGTCAAACCTTTGAGCAAAATCGAAGGGGTCTGCACAAACTGGCTGCCCGCTGCGGTCGGGGCCGGGTCGTCGCCGAGGGCCTCGATTTCCTCGAGCATCGTGTAGATGTTGCCCGCGATGGTCACCTCGCAGAACGGCTTGACCGGCTTGCCGTTCTCGACCAGCATGCCCTTACTCAGCAAAGAGAAGCTGCCGTTGATGGTGTTGACACCGGCGAACACGCCCTCCAAGTCGGTAACGATGATGCCGCTGCCCATCTTTTCGCAGAGCTGCTCCATGCTCAGATAGCTGCCGGACGCACTCTGCAGGGCGACGTTGGTGACGCCGGTGCCGACCGACGACTGGATGTTCGCCTTGAAACCGTTGCCGCTGCCGGGCTTTTCTTCCTTCGCGGCGCTCCTGCGGTTATAGAGCACCGATTCGAGCTTGCCGCCATGAATCAGGTACTTCTTGCTGACCGGGCAGCCCTCGTCGTCGAAGTGGCGATGGACGCGGCCGGTCGGCAGTTCCGGGTCCTCGATCAGCTCAAGGTCGGCGCAGGCAATCTGTTCGCCCTGTTTGCCCGCCAGCTTGCTCATCTTGTTCTGCATCTCGGAGGCGTAGAAGATGGGCAGATAGGCTTCCAGCAGCTCCGCCGCGGCGCTGTTCTGCAGAATGACGGCATATCGTCCCGACTCCAGCGGCTTTGCGTGCAGGCGCTGCGCGCCCATCTGGGCCACCTCTTTGGCCAGGGCGTTGACGTCGATCTGCGCAAGACTTGCCGCGCTGCGTCCGCCGTGGGCAATCTCGGTGTCGCTGTCCTCGCGGGAGACAACGCCGATCGAGACCGAAGCCACCTGGGTGCTGTCGGTCATGCAGGTGCCGTTCTCGTCCATCAGCACGACCTCTTTCCAGGAGTGGTTATAGCGGCAGTTGCTGATGGCAGCAATGCGCTTTTCCTCCCTGGCCTTGCTCTCCGCCTCGGCCAGTACCTTAATCGCTTCCAGCTCATCGGCAGGGGCAAAGTCGGTGTGGTAGCTTACCTCCTGCTCAAAGGCCGGCAGCGGCTGGTAGTCCTCCTGAGAGGCAGAGGCGGAAATCTGCATCTGCTCGACCACATCGTCCATCCCGTCCAGGGTATTGAAGAAGGTGCAGCAGCGCTTGCCGTCCTTGCCCGCCTCGACAAAGTAGGCGCTCTCCTTGGCGCGGGTCGCGCTGTCGCGCTTGCCGTCCAGCACACCAACACCGACGTACTCGGTCCGCTCGATGTAAAAACGGACGTCTGCAAAGCCTTCCTGTTTTAATCTCTGCGCCAGTTCGCAGAGGACTGTTTTTTCCGAAGTCATCATTCCTGATCCCCTCCTACCGTCATTTCGGTGACTCTCACTGTCGGCTGGCCCGCCCCGATATAGAGCGCGCCGCTGGCTGCAAAGCAGAAGCCCTGGCCCAGCGCGTAGTCGTTGCCGACCATGTCGACCTTCTGCAGAATATCCCCACCGGTACCGATGAGGGTCGCGCTTCTGACCGGGGTGGTGATCTTGCCGTTCTCGATCAGGAAGGTTTCGCCGGTATTGAAGTTGAACTCGCCGGTTGCCGGATTGACCGAGCCCGCATTGATGGCCTTGACAAAGATGCCGCGCTCGGTGGAGGCGATCATCTGCTCCGGGCTGTCGGTGCCGGGAGCGATGTAGGTGTTGGTCATGCGGGAGGTTGGCTCAAAGCGGAAGCTCTGGCGGCGGGAGGAACCGGTCGGCTCACAGCCCAACATTCTGGCGTGCAGCTTGTCCACCATGTAGCTCTTGAGCACGCCGTTTTCGATGAGCACATTCTTGCGGGTCGGCACGCCCTCGTCGTCCACCTTCAGCGAGCCCCACTGACCCGGCATGCTGCCGTCGTCGATCAGGGTCACCTTTTCGGAGGCGACCTTCTGGCCGATTTTGCCGGAAAATTCCGAGTTGCCGCGCGCGGTGCTGGAAGCCTCCAGCGAATGGCCGCAGGCTTCATGGAAGAACAGGCCGCCGAAGCCGTTGGTGATGATGACCGGCATTCTTCCTGTCGGGCAGGCCTTGGCGTGCAGCATCGCCTTGGCGTTCTGGGCTGCCTGGCGGACTGCCGCGTCAACGTCGATCTCATCGTAGAACTCAAAGCCCTTCATCGCGCCGGGACCGGTGTAGCTGGACTGACGGTCCCCGCCCTCCTCGCAGAAAACGGTGATATGCAGTCTGGTCTTGACGCGGCGGTCATCTACAAAGCGTCCCTCCGAGTTTGCGATGCGCACCTTCTGGTCCATGTCGAGATACTTGGCCCGCACCTGGCTGACCAGCTCGTCCGCCTCGTGGCCGGTTTTGACCACGCGGGAGAGCAGCGCCATCTTGTCCTTCAGTCCCACCTGCTGCGGATAACGCGCAATGGGGTTGAGCGCGACCTGCCGCAGTTCTTCCAATGCCCTGCGGTCAAAGCTGCCATCCCGATACTGGCAGGCAGCCCGCAGCATGGTGAGCAGATTTTCCTCGCTCAGGTCCGCGGTGTAGAGGTATGCGCTTTCCGTCCCGCGGAACAGGCGGATGCCCACGCCCCTCTCGGCGCCCGCCGAGGAATCCAGCACCTTCTGGTCCAGCACAGTCAGGTTGCTTCTGCGCACGTCCTCATAAAAGACCTCCGCAAAATCCGCGCCGTGGCAGACGGCATAATCCAGAATCTTCTCGATCAATTGCTGATTCAAAACAAAATCCCTCCATCTCTTTCTATTGGAAAAAGCGGCTGCGGGGAAATCCCCGCAGCCGCCCCGAAAGCATGAAATTATCAATGAAAATACGGTTTCTATTTACTGTTTTTTGCCGTGGCAGAGGTGGCAGGCGACAAAGTGATTTGGCTCGATCTCCAAAAGCTGCGGCGCCTCCTTGGCACAGATGTCCATTGCATAACGGCATCTTCCACGGAATTTGCAGCCCGGAGGTGGATTGATCGGGCTGGGCACTTCGCCTTCCAGTTTGATGCGCTCGCGGGCCTTTTCAGCATCCGGGTCCGCCATTGGGATCGCGGAGATCAAAGCCTGGGTGTACGGGTGCATCGGTTTGTCGTACAGGTCATAGTTGCTGGCCAGCTCCACCATCGAGCCCAGGTACATAACGCCGACGCGGTCAGAGATATGTTTTACCATCGAAAGGTCGTGGGAGATAAAGAGGTAGGTCAGGCCAAATTCCTTCTGGAGTTTGATCAGAAGGTTGACAACCTGCGCCTGAATGGAAACATCCAGCGCGGAGATCGGCTCGTCGCAGACGATGAACTTCGGCTCTACCGCCAGTGCGCGGGCGATGCCGACACGCTGACGCTGACCGCCGGACAGCTCATGCGCGAAACGGTTGGCAAATTCCTGATTCAGACCGACCTTGCCCAGCAGGTCGGCGACGCGGTCGCTCTTTTCCTTTTCGGTCAGATGGAAATGAACGTCCATTCCCTCGGAAATGATTTCGCCGATGGTCATGCGGGGGTCCAGGGAAGCGTATGGGTCCTGGAAGATGATCTGGACGTTCTTGCGGAACTCCAGCAGATCCTTGCCCTTGAGGGTGGAGATGTCCTTGCCGTCGAATACGACCTTGCCGGAGGTTGGCTCATACAGCTTCATCATGGTTCGGCCGCAGGTGGTCTTGCCGCAGCCGGACTCGCCTACCAGTCCCAGGGTCTCGCCGCGTTTGATCGATACGGTGACGTGATCGACCGCTTTGAGCACCTGCTTTTTGCCTGCCTTAAAGAATTTGCACAGGTCGGTGACCTCCATGATGGTGTCAGCGTTTTGCAGTTTTTCAATTACCTGATCCATTACTTCGCCTCCCTGTCATAGAAGGATTTTACCTTTGGCGCTTTTGGATGCTGCAGCCAGCAGGAAACCTTGTGGGTATCGGTGATGGTGGTCTCGAACGGATTGCGCTCCTTGCAGATTGGCATGCAGTATTCGCATCTGGACGAGAATGGGCAGCAGTTGAGCGGCAGAATCAGATCCGGTGGGGTGCCTTTAAGCGCATACAGTTCCTGCTTGGCTTCCTTGGCCAGCTTTGGAACCGAGCTCAGCAGCGCCCAGGTGTACGGATGCTTGGAGTCATAGAAAATTTCTCTCGCGGTTCCGCGCTCAACAATCTGACCGGCGTACATAACCTGAATTTTGTCGGCAAAGTTTGCGACGACGCCCAGGTCATGGGTAACCAGAATGATTGCGGTGTTCATCTTTTCTTTCAGCTCGCGCATCAGGTCCATGATCTGCGCCTGAATGGTAACGTCCAGCGCAGTGGTCGGCTCGTCGGCAATCAGAACCTTCGGGTTGCAGGCCAGCGCCATCGCGATCATAACACGCTGACGCATACCGCCGGACATCTCATGCGGGTAGCTGTCGATTCTCTTTTCAGGGCTTGGAATATTTACCATCTTGAGCATCTTGATGGCTTCCTCGCGCGCTTCCTTCTTATTCATGTGGCGATGGATGCGCAGGCTCTCCATGATCTGCTTGCCGACGGTCATGGTCGGGTTCAGCGAGGTCATTGGATCCTGGAAGATCATGCTGATCTCGTCGCCGCGGAATGCGCACAGCTCTTTTTTGTTCAGCGCCAGCACGTCCTTGCCGTCGCAGGTGATTTTGGAGCCTTCCTTAATTACCGCGAACGGAGGTTTCAGCAGACGCAGCAGCGATTTTGCGGTAACGCTTTTGCCGCAGCCGGATTCACCTACAAATGCCAGAGTCTCACCGGGAGCCAGGTTAAAGCTGACACCGCGCACCGCCTTGACCTCGCCGGCATAGGTATTAAAGGATACGCTTAGGTTTTCTACTTCCAAAATTTTATCATTTGCCATTGATGTATCCCTCCTACTTTCTCAGTTTCGGGTCAAGCGCGTCACGCAGGCCGTCGCCCAGCAGGGTGAAGCCCAGCATGGTCAGTGCGATCATCAGCGATGGGAAGAACAGCTGATATGGATAGAACATAAAGTTCTGCTGCGCGGCGGAAGCCAGAGCGCCCCAGCTGGTATCCGGCGGCTGAACACCCAGACCGACGTAGCTCAGGAACGCCTCGGAGAAGATGTAGCCCGGGATATCGAAGGTGATGGCAACGATGATCATGCCCAGAGTGTTCGGGATCATGTGACGCATGATGGTCTTAATTGGGGAAACGCCCAGCGCGTTTGCCGCCAGGATGTACTCCTGGGATTTTAACTGCAGCATCTGGCCGCGGACCAGACGCGCGATGCCGCACCATCCGGTCAGGACCAGCGCCAGCATCATAGTGCCGATGCTCTTGGAATCGGTGACAACCGAGATCAGGATAACGGTGAGCAGGTAAGGGATGCTCAGCAGGACCTCAACGATACGCATCATGATATCGTCCACGATGCCGCCAAAATAGGAGGCAATACCGCCATAGATACTGCCCACAACGCTGGCAACAACCGCGCCGACAATACCGATGGTCAGCGATACGCGGCCACCCTGGAAAACACGGGCAAACAGGTCGCGGCCCAGGTCGTCGGTGCCGAACCAGTGCTCAGCACTTGGCAGCTGATTGATTTCGTCGGTGTTCATCTGCTCAAAGTTGTAGCCGGAGATGCCAGGGCCGATGATGACCATGATGACCATGATGACCAAAATGATCAATGCAACCAGCGCAATCTTATTTTCCCTAAATCTTCTCCACGCGTCCGCCCAGTAGCTTACCTTGGGGCGGGCGATGATGTCGCCGGAGAAGTCATCTGTGCCGATAATTTCAAATTTTTCTGCCGGAATGTCTTCCCATTCCACCGCAGATACATTCTTATTCTGTTCTGACATGTGGTCTCCTCCTTACTTACCGCCTTTTGCCACGCGAATTCTTGGGTCAAGAAGGGTGTAGGCGATATCAATGAGCAGCTGCGCCACAACAAACAAGGCAGCAGCGAAGATGGTGGTGCCGATAATCATGGTATAGTCACGGTCGTTGATGGAGGATACAAAGTAGAAACCGAGGCCCGGGATGCCGAACATCTTCTCTACTACGAACGAACCAGTGAAGATGCCGGAGATCTGGCCGCCCAGCATGGTGATGCACGGCAGAATCGCATTCTTCAAAACGTGATTTTTGATGACATTAAAGCCGCTGACGCCCTTCGCCTCTGCAGTCAGGATGTAGTCCTGTCCCATAACCTCCAGCATATTGGACTTGAGGTAACGGGCATAGGTCGCGATTGGTCCAAAGGCCATTGCGATAACCGGCAGAATGATGTGCTCCGGTTTACCCCATCCGGTGGTCGGCAGAATCATCCACTTTACAGTGAAGAAGTACTGCAGCAGCGCCGCCAAAACAAAGACCGGAACAGTGATACCCAGAATCGCGATAAACATAACCAGGTAATCCGGCCACTTATTCTTGTTCAGCGCCGCCACAATTCCCAGCACAATACCGATTGTGACACCAAACAGCAGCGCCAGGCCGCCGGTGGTGGCAGAAACTTTGGAGTTTGTGAGCAGAGTGTGGGTGATGCTTTGGCCAGGATATTTCAGAGACTCACCCAGATCACCCTGGGTAACCAGGTTCTTCAAGAAGATTGCATACTGCTCGGTGACCGGCTTGTCCAAACCGTACTTCGCGTAGTAGTTCGCCCTGGCCTGCTCCGGCAGCTTGTTGACCGTAGCACCCAGCGGGTCGCCAGGAATGGAATGCATCATGAAAAAGGTCACTGCGGAGATGATCAGCAGCGTAACCAGCATGTAGCCAATACGCTTCAGGATATACTTAAACATGCTTTTCCCCCTTTTTTCCCTTCGTTCTCAATATCGAAAGGAAACAGGCAGCCAAAGGCTGCCTGTTTCCGCCTTCTACATAAAAGTGAGAAGATTGATTTGTGCTCTTTTTGGTTTACCGGCCGCTTACATAAGCGTATTTCAGACCGGTGGAAGTGAACGGCATGGTGTTTGCGTTCTTGATATAGGTGTAACGGAAGGTGTTGGCAGCTTCGTTAACAACCGGGCAGAGAGGGCCTTCCTCAAACAGGAGGGTCTCAGCCTGCTTGTACAGCTCAACACGTTTTGCCTCGTCCATCTCTACAGCAGCCTGGTCGAGCAGGGAGTCATATTCCTCGCTTACCCAGCCGGTGTTGATGTTGCCGGAGTCGGAACGCATAACGTTCAGCATTGCGTATGGGTCATTATAGTCGATGGACCAAGCCATGTAGCCCATCTGGTAGTCGCCGTCCATAACCTTCTGGTTGAAGGTGCCCCACTCGTTGAAGTCGAGGACAACGTTGACGCCCAGAACATCCTTAAAGGTCTGCTGATAGTACTCGCCGTAGTTTCTCATCCACTGATCGGTGCCGCCGAAGCTCAGGGTTACTTCCAGGGTGGAAGGATCGCTGCCAAGGCCAAGCTCTTCCATACCGGTGAGCAGCAGTTCTTTTGGATCCAGACCTTCTGCATACATGGTCTCCAGAGGAGCTTCCATCTGGTCTCTGAAGTTGCCCAGTTCGCCGGTGGAAACGCCGTCCGGTACCCAGGAGTAAGCCGGGCTCATGGTGCCGTCATAGATAACCTCTACAACGTCCTCACGGTCAAGCGCCAGGGTGAAGGCGTTGCGGATATTCTTGTTCTGGAACAGTTCGTCCTTGGTGTTGTAGAAATTGAAGCGAACCGATGGAGAGGTGTAATGCAGATACTCAACATTCTCCATCTGGTTGAATCTGTCCATCCACTCCTTAGTACCGCAGCCGCAAGAGTCAATGGAGGCGTTGCTGAAGGAGTTGAAGATCGCATTCTCATCATTCATGATGTTGTAGGTGATGGTGTCGAGGTTTACATTTTCCGCATCCCAGTAGCTTTCGTTCTTGGTCATAACCAGCTGGGAGTTGTGGGTCCAGGTATCGAGTTTGAATGGACCGTTGTAAACCAGGTTTGCAGCGTCGGCGCCGAAGGTGTCGCCGTACTGCTCAACGATGTCCTGACGCTGTGGCATCATGACGCGGGTGTCGGTCAGGGACAGGAAGTATGGGGTCGGCTGCTCCAGGGTAAAGACCAGGGTCTTCTCGTCGGTAGCCTCAACGCCCAGTTCGGAAGGATCCATCTCGCCGGCCAGAACTGCCTCGCCGTTCTTCAGGCAGGTCAGCAGGTAGGAGTTTGGAGAACCAACTTCTGGGGTCATAATTCTTCTGACAGCGTAAGCGTAATCCTCAGCGGTTACAGGCTGGCCGTCGCTCCAGGTGTTGTCACGCAGATGGAAGGTCCAGACATCGCCGGCCTCGTTGGATTCCCAGGACTCAGCGCCGGCGCCTTCACGGACGTTCTGGCCATCTTTCTCTGCCAGTCTGGTCAGAGGCTCCATAACGTTGGTCAGGATGGAGGAGCTGTAGGTGTCGTTGCCGACTACGCTGTCCAGAGTGGTTGGCTCAGCAGACAGGTAACCGTTAAAGTACTGTTCCTCGTCCAGCACGTTGCCGTCGATGGTCTTCTGCTCTGCTGTGGCATCCTCGCCGCTGCTGGAGGAAGTTTCCTCGCCGCCGCAAGCTGCCAGAGAAAGCATCATCGCGCCTGCCAGCAGAACCGACAGGATTCTTTTGATTTTCATGATAATTTCTCCTTTCGGGCTTATCAAACTCTCTTATTTTACACAGCCTCATCTCTGAAGCCATGCAATTAACTTTCTTTGCTGCCATTTTTATTCATCATCATAAAAATGGCAATCAGGGCATGCCCTGATTGTTTTATGCTGGGGTCCCTTCAAAAAAACGAAGGATCTCGTTAAAGGGCCGCTCGTCCTGCTTTCGGTCATCCTCATTTGCGCCCACATCATAGTGTTTCTGCAGTGCCCGGATGATTTTTTCCTCGTCCTGCGTCTCATAGGCCGCAAGCAGTTCCCGGTGACGCTGCGCGCATCGCAGGATGTCCTGTTTTTCCACCGCGGCAAAGACTGCCACGTTGCTGGTGTCCATGCTTTTCCAGATCCGCTCCAGTTTATGAAATCCCGCCTGCTCAACGATGCAGGAGTGAAAGCTGTTGTCCAGCTGCGCCTGATGATAAAGATCGCTTCCCGCCTGACGCATCTGCTCGACGCTGTCCCGCATCCTCTGCAGGGCCTGCGGTTCCATTTTCCCCTTGCACAGCTTGACTGCCAGAATCTCCAGCGCCGCACGCAAAAGGCCGATCTCATAGATGTCCTTTTCGTTTATCGGCGCCACCGAGCATCCAACGTTTCGCTCGTACCGGACCAGACCTTCCTGTTCCAGCTGGCGCAGCGCCTCCCGAACCGGACCGCGGCTGACACCCAGCATCTGTGCCATCTCGTGTTCCTTAATTCGTTCACCGGCTTTGAATTCTCCCTTGAGAATCTTCCGCCTGATCTCGTCCGCCACTTCCTGCCTCAGGGTTTTATAGTTTAATTGTGCCATCTGTTCCCCCCGTGCTGCAGCAGATTATAAAATTGACAGTATGCTGAAGATTGTCTACAATCTTCACGCTTTGTATTGTATCACAGTTCTTTATCAATTGCAACAAAGGGCGAAACACTTTGTTCATTTCATTCATTTTTCCCTCTTAATCTATATACAAAATGTCCATAAAAGTTCGGGAAATCTTCGAAAAGCAACAAATCTTATTGTCAAAAAGGACAAATTCCCCGCCTTTGTTATCTCTCTGAGAACAACATCAAAGAAGGACGATCCTTCGACCGTCCTTCTTTTACACTATAATGTGAAGTTGATTTTATAGGGAAATTCTTCCGCCGAGATCCCATGTTCCCACAAGTAGCTGACCGTAGTTTCCATATAGTGGTCCAGCAGCGTCTGGCAGATCAGCTTGACATCCCCTGTGCGGACCGCGTCCAGCACCTTGCGGTGGATGTTGGCCTGATTGCGCACGACATATTCGCTCTTGCCCGCGCCGCGGTAGAAAACGATCGTATTTCCCCCATCCATGCTGTTTCACAACAGATACAAGCGGTTGAGCCCGCACTCCCGAATGATGCACTCGTGAAATTCGTTGTCGTTGTCGATGATTTCATCGAACTGTTCGACCTGCTCGATGCTCGCCATCCGCTGCACAATCTGCTCCATGTGCTCGATGGTCTGCGAGGAAAATTTTCCGTCGCACATCTTGACCGACAAAATTTCCAGGTTTGCACGCAGCAGATAAACTTCATATACATCCTGCGCGTTAAAATCCTTGACAAAGCAGCCCACATGGGAGGCGTATTCCACCAGCCCTTCCTGCTCAATCTGCCGCAGCGCTTCCCGAACCGGGCCGCGGCTGACGCCAAGTTCCTCTGCCATCTCCTGTTCCACAATTCTGGTGCCGGGCTTCAGCTGCCCGGTCAGCAGCTTCATCCGGATCGCCTGTGTTACCTGCTCCCGCAAGGTTTGGCGCATAATTTTCGCCATCCTGCCTTCCTCCTGTTCTGCAATGCCATATCCATCAGCCCTCTCATACCTGATAGCTGTAAATATAAAGTTCACTATTTTACCATAACATAACATCTTTTCAATTGCAATTCAAAATTGTGAAAAAGATATCCTTTCTCCCAATTTTTTTACATTTTGCCCTTGACAAACTGGCACAGAGCTGGTATTATTGTATTAAGCACTTAATACAATAATGAAAGGAGGCGGAAGGATGACCTGGAGCTTTGACGACAAACTGCCGATCTACCTGCAAATCATCCGCATCTTAAAATCCGACCTGGCCCGCGGCAAATATCAGCCTGGCGAAAAGCTGCCCGCTGTGCGGGAGCTGGCCCTGAGCGCAGGGGTCAACCCCAACACCATGCAGAAAGCGCTTGCGGAGCTGGAGCGCGATGGCCTGTTGAAAAGCCAGCGCACCTCGGGCCGCTTTGTCACCGACGATAAGGAGAAAATTATGGAAGTCAGAACAACCTTAGCTTACGACGAAATTGCGCGGATGGTGGACACCATCTCCTCGCTCGGCTATCATCGGGAGGACATCCCCCAGCTGCTGGAACGGTTTCTTTCCTCCCAACAGAGTGCCCCGCTGTCCGAACAAAAAGCGGGAGAATTTCCCGGGAAATTCTAAATTGTCATCGGATGCGTTTTGGGAACACGGCCCAGAACCATCATCCAATTCAATCGTCTTTTGAGAAAGGAAAGCAATATGAGCAATACAGTAAATCAAGCGATCCAGGGCGGCTCGATTTCGGAGCTTCCGGTCCTGCAGATCACCAACCTTCACAAGAGCTACGGCTCTCATTCCGTACTGGAGGGTGTCAGCTTTTGCATTCCACGCGGCAAAATTGTCGGCTTGCTGGGACCTAACGGCTGCGGAAAATCCACCATCATGAAGCTGATTGCCGGGTTGATTCCGCTCAGCAAAGGGGAAATCCTAATCGATGGCATGGCGCCTGGCCAGAAAACCAAGTCGCTGATCTCCTATCTGCCCGAGCGTAGCTACCTCAACGACTGGATGCGCATCAGCGACCTGCTCAGCTTCTTCCACGACTTTTATCAGGACTTCGACCTTGAGCGCGCCAAGCAGATGCTGGCAGACCTGCACATCGCCCTCAGCGACCGTATGAAGACGATGAGCAAGGGTACAAAAGAAAAGGTGCAGCTGGTGCTGGTGATGTCCCGCCGCGCCCACCTCTACCTGCTAGACGAACCGATCGGCGGCGTGGATCCGGCAGCCAGAGACTATATTCTAGACACCATCCTCAAAAATTTCGAGGAAAATTCCTCGATTCTCATCTCCACCCACCTGATTCAGGATGTCGAGACGGTGTTCGACCGCGCCCTCTTCCTCAACCAGGGCAAGATCGTCATCGACGGAGAGGTCGATGAGATTCGGGAAAAATACGGCAAGTCGATCGACGGACTGTTCCGGGAGGTATTCAAATGCTAAGAAAGATGCTTAAATATGACCTGAAGGCGATGGCCAAAACCTTCATCCCCTTCTACGCTGTCATCCTGCTGATGTCGGTGCTCAACATCATCTTTATCCGCGCCGAATGGACACCCGGCATGGTGAGCGGCACGCTCATCTACGTCTGCCTGTTCATGGCGCTGGCGGTGGTGGCAGTGGTGCTGACCATCACCCAGTTTTACAACACCATCCTCGGCCCCGAAGGGTACTTAACCAACACCCTGCCGGTCAGCGTGGACACCATCATTCTTTCCAAGCTGTTCTCGGCCAGCATCTGGCTCATTTTGAGCTGCATCGTCGGCGTGCTGTCCATCCTGATTCTCGGCTTTGGCGGCTTTGCCTCCATCGGCGAATTCTTCTCCGCCTTTGGCGAGCTGTTCGGCGCCATTGGCCAGCTGCTCATCACCCCTTCCTATTATGGGGACCTGGCACAGATGGCCGCCGCGCTGGTTCTGATGTTTGTCATGCTGCTGTTCGCCCTCTTCAATGAACTGCTGCATATGTACCTGGCGATGGCCTGCTCGCAGCTCTACCCATTCAGCAAAAACCGCATCGCCGGCTCGTTCATCGCCTATCTGCTGATCAGCATCCCGCTGAACATCCTGACCGCTGCGCTGTTTTCAGCGGTAGGGTTTGTCGGTGAAAGGCTGGAAATCATCCAAAGCCTGATGACCGGGCCGCACACCTTTGCCGCCATGATGCTGGCCTTCGCTGCCGTCATTGTGGTGCTGGCGCTGCTCAACGCCGCGCTCTACTTCCCCACCCGATACATTCTCAAAAACAAGTTAAACCTCGAATAGATTCATCCATAAGGAAAGCGCCCGACCGCCGTTTGGTGGTCGGGCGTTTTTCGCCGTTCTGATAAACCCTTCATAATAAATAATCCTTTTCTTTCAGCAAGCCTCCTGTTCTTTGTACAATCCGTTTGTTTTTTTATTGATATTTTATTATCATGCACAACAATTGATCTGTGATTCTTCCAAAAGAACCAAGATCGAGGGGGTACAGACGTTATTTTTTTATCAAAACAGACAATCAAAATTGCCATGAATTTTGCGGTCGATAATTTTCTTTTTATGGGATTTCACGTTTTTTCAAAGCTGCTTTGCTTTTTGTTCATTTTTGGCTTGCATGTTTTTTCGCCTGCGGTATAATGGGGAAACGATAAACGAAAGAATAGAGGAGGAGATTTTTCATGTCCTATCATTATCTTGTGGACATCGCGCTGATCCTGATTTCGACCAAGCTTCTGGGCATGGTCACCAAGCGCTTTCAGATGCCGCAGGTAGTCGGTGCGCTGCTTGCCGGCCTGATTATGGGCCCCGCCTTTTTAAACATCATCCACAGCACCGAATTTTTGACCCAGGTTTCCGAGCTTGGCGTCATCGTCATGATGTTCACCGCCGGCCTTGGCACCAGCCTGGAGGATTTAAAGCAGACCGGCAAGGCCGGCTTCTGTGTGGCGCTGTGCGGCGTCATCGTGCCGTGGATCGGCGGCTCGGTCCTGGCCTTTTTCTTTAACGATTCCGGTGCGCAGAACGTGCTGATGCAGAACGTCTTCATCGGCGTCATCCTGACCGCCACCTCGGTTTCCATCACCGTCGAAGCCCTCAAGGAGATGGGCAAGCTGAGCACAGTGGTGGGCAACACCATCCTGGCCGCCGCCCTGATCGACGACATCCTGGGTCTGATCGCCCTGACCATCGTCACCAGCCTGGGCGGCTCCTCCGACACCAGCCTGCCGGTTGTGCTGCTCAAGATCGTCGGCTTCTTTATCTTTGTTATCGTGGTCGGCGTGCTGGTCAAAAAGGGAATGGACTGGTATGTCAAGAACGTCCACTCCACCGACCTGCAGCGCTACCCCATCTTCGCCTTTGTGCTCTGCCTGTTCATGGCCTACTGCGCGGAGGAATTTTTCGGCGTAGCGGACATCACCGGCTCATTTGCCGCCGGCCTGATCATCTCCACCACCGCCAAATCCAAATACATCGAAGTTAAATTCGCCCCACTCTCCTACCTGCTGCTGACCCCCATCTTCTTTGCCAGCATCGGCTTAAAGGTCGAGCTGCCGGAGATGAACAGCCGGATCATCGTCTTTTCGATCCTGCTGGCACTGATCGCGGTGCTGACCAAGATTATCGGCTGCGGACTGGGCGCCAAGCTGTGCGGACTCAAGGGCCGGCAGTGTCAGCAGGTGGGCATCGGCATGGTCTGCCGCGGCGAGGTCGCGCTGATCGTCGCCGACAAGGGCGCCGCCCTCGGCCTGATGCCGGACATCTTTTTTGCCCCGGTCATCATCATGGTGGTGGTCACCACCATCGTCACCCCAATCCTGCTCAAGTTTGCCTACCGCGAAAGCGGCGCTTACGAGGAGCTGCAGGAGAGCTCACTGGTCGACCGCTACGAGGAGGCAGAACAGCTCGACTACATTGCTGAAAGCCTGATCTCCGCCAACGACCGCATGATGAAGAAAAACAAGGTAAAATAACACGCTGCCCCTCTGAGGAAAATCCGCTCGGAGGGGCAGTTTTTGTTGGCTCATTTGGTCAATCCTAGACCACCTGGAACAGATAAAATTTCAGGTAGTTTGTCTCCTCGACGTTCCAGAGAATCGGGTGGTCGGGCGACTGCTGGCGCGCCTCAATCTGCCGCAGCGAAACCCCGGCGTCGGCCGCCGCCTGGTGCAGCATCTTGATGAACAAGCTCTCGGTCATAAAGTGGGAGCAGGAGCAGGTGGCAAGGTAACCACCGCGCGGCAGCAGCCGCATCGCCCGCAGGTTTATCTCCTTGTAGCCGCGCGCCGCGCTCTCCACCGTCTGGCGGGACTTGGTGAAGGCCGGCGGGTCGAGGATGATGAAGTCAAACTGCCCGTACCGCCGCACCATCTCCGGCTCGGAGAGCTTGGGCAGCAGGTCGAACACGTTTTCTGCAAGGTACTCCACCCTGTCCTCCAGCCCGTTGCGGCGGGCATTCTCCCGCGCCATCTCGATGGCGCTCTCGGAAATATCCACGCTCAGCACATACGCCGCGCCGCCCTTGGCTGCATTTAAACCGAAAGAGCCGGTGTGGGTAAAGCAGTCCAGCACCCGCTTGCCGCGGCTCAGCTTCGCCACCGCCTGGCGGTTGTATTTCTGGTCGAGGAAGAAGCCGGTCTTCTGCCCGTTTTCAAAATCTACCGCATAGGTGATGCCGTTCTCGGTGATAGTGGTCGTGGTGGAATCGGGGAGCGGCCGGTCGGGCAGCGGGTAGAAGCCCTTATACTGCTCCATCCCCTCCAGCTCGCGGATAGCCACGTCGTTGCGCTCATAGATGCCGCGGAGAGGCTCTCCCAGCTCGTCAAAGATTTTTGCCAAAGCGGCAAACAGCATCCCCTTGCGCTGCTCGATGCCCAACGAAAGTACCTGCGCCACCAGAATGTCGCCGAAGCGGTCGACCGTCAGTCCCGGGAACTGGTCGGCCTCGCCGAAGATGAGGCGGCAGTTGGAGAAGTCCTCCCCCATCACGGTGCGGCGGTAGTCGATGGCGTAGCGCAGCCGCCGCTCAAAGAAGGCCTCGTCAAAGCGGTCGTTGGCGTTGCGGGAGATTAAGCGCACCCGAATCTTGCTGCTGCTGTTGGCAAAGCCGGTGCCCAGGTAGCTGCCCTTTTGGCTCACAACATCCACCAGCTCCCCGTCGGCAAAGGGCTGCTCGGCGGTGATTTCATTATAATAGACCCACGGGTGGCCCTTGATGATCGAATGCTCCGCCCGCTTGGTGACGGTCAGCTGCGGATATCCTCTATTCTGCTTCATGGTGTCAAACCTCTCCTTTTTCTGTCTTGTTCTTTCCTTTTATTGTATCAAATCCTGCCTGGTTTTAAAAGAGCCGCCAACTATTTTCCCAAAGTTCCCCGCCAGAAAGGCCCTCAGTCGAACCGCTTCTTTTACAAATTACCCAGGAAATAATGGTTCGTCCATTGTTTCTTCACAAAACGTCTATAATTTGGCCCTGTTCTTATTTAAAAAATTCCGTTAAACTTATAAACGTCCTCCGTGATGCGCCGGTTGTGCACCTTACACAGTCACAGGCATTCAAAACTGCCAATTGTGGGGGCGGTTTTGCCTGTCTCGACCGCTTTTTCGGTATCAATCCTGTTACAAATCTTGAATCCGGGACAAAAAACGCTTATAATAAAAAAAGCTGTCACAATTTGAAGTTGTCACTTTTTTGATCTACAGGGAAAGGAGCGAGTTACGGGTGTCAAACCCAGAAAACAGTAAATCAACCAAACCGGCCGCTTCTGGTCCTGCTGAACACGTTTCTTTGGCATACCTGATCTACGCCGTCTGCTATCTGCTCGGCGCAAGGATTATTCGTTACTGCCGCCGCTCCCGCCGGGTCCTTCGCAAAACCTGCCTGCACCTGAAGTGGAAGATTCGCAGCGCCTATCTTGATATCCGGGAGCAGCGCGCAGCCGCCTCCATCACCCAGAAATCCTGGAAATATGAATGGAAGGTGGCGTTTGACCGCACCTTCCAGGCTTTACAGGAGTGGAAGCGCCGCCGTCAACAGAGCGGCAAGCTGCATCCGCTGGCATTTTTAAAGGCCATTGCTCCCGCCGCAAAGATGATGACCCGCGCGGTCAACTACCTGCTGCCCATCGCGGCCATGGTGGTGCTGACCCTCACCGTCCAGCATTTTGGCACGCTGCGCTACGGCCTGCGGGTCGAATATAACGGCGAGCACATCGGCTATATCCTTTCAGAATCGGCCTTCACCGAGGCGGAAGCCAAGGTGCGTGAGCGCATTGTCAACGAGGCTTATCTGCCTCCGGAAGACAGCGTGCCGATCTATTCTTTGGAAGTTGTTCAGGACGACCAGATCTCCGGCGAGGACATCCTCATCAACAACATCATCCGCGCTTCCGGCAACGAGATTGCCGAGGGCGCCGGCCTGTATGTCGATGACGAATTTATCGGCGCGGTCTCTGATGGGGACGAGCTGCTGCTCAGCTTAAAATCCCGCCGCGACGGCACCTACCAGCCCGGCGTTCCGGTCAGCGAGCTGCAGCCCGCCGAGGAAGAAACCACCGAACCCGAAGAAGCTACCGAACCAGCGGAGACAACCCCACCGGAGGAAACCACCGAACCTGAAGAATCCACCGAGCAGCCGCAAAGCTCCCCCGCCCAGACACATGTGATCCAGGAGGGCGACTCGCTGTGGGACATTGCGATGGAATACGGCGTTTCGGTCGAAACCCTCACCGAGCTTAACCCCGACGTCAGCCAGACCATGCTGGTGGGCGAAGAATTGATTATCTCCGAAGGTTCTTCCGACTCCTCCTCCACACAGCAGACGGAGGAAGAGACAACCATCGAGGAACCTGCCGCAGAGACGACCTCCCAGGAGGATCAGCCCGCCGCCGAGGATACCGAGGAATCATCCTCCACTTCTTCCGGCCAGCGGCAGACCTACACCATCCAGGAGGGCGACTCGCTGTGGGACATCGCCATCGAATTTGACGTCTCGGTGGAAACCCTCACCGACCTCAACCCTGAGGTCAGCCGCACCATGCTGGTGGGCGAGGAACTGATCATCTCCGACGGCTCCGCCCCTGCGGAAGAATCGTCCGACGACACCGCCGGCGAGCAGAGCAGCGAGGAGGAACAGCCCACCGAAGAACAATCCTCCGGCGAGGACACCACCCAAACAGAAGAAGATACAACCCAGACCGAAGAAACGGCCACCACCATTCCGGAGGACGCCGTGGTCACCTTTGTACAGTCCATCCGCGTGGAGGAAGGCCTCTATCCAGTCTCCTCCATCGAGAGCCTGGACGCCATCAACGCCAAACTCGACACCGTCGTGGAGGGCGAACAGACCTACACCATCCAGGAGGGCGACTCGCCTTCGCTGGTTGCGGACAAGGTCGGCATCCCCACCCAGACGCTGATCGACTTAAACCCCGAGGTCACCCAGACCATGCTGGTGGGCGACACGCTGATTATCTCCCACGAGCAGCCATTTTTGCAGACACAGATGGTCCGCACCGTCACCGAGGAGCGGGAAATCCCCTACACCACCGAGACCGAGGTCGACCACAACAAGGAATCGACCTATGAGGAGGTTGTGCAGGAGGGACAGAACGGCCTGGAGGAGGTCGTCAGCCAGATCACCTACATCAACGGCTATGAGACCGAGCGCACCGTCCTCTCCGAGACGGTCATCGTCGAGCCGGTCAACGCCCAAATCGTGGTCGGATCGCTGACCAGCACCCAGTACAACTTCAGCGGTTCCGGCACCCCGTCCACCGAATCCAATGTCGGCGGCTACATCTGGCCGGTCAACGGCGGCTACATCTCCTGCCCGATCTGGGGCTATTACAACCATACCGGCACCGACATTGCCGCACCGGCAGGCACCACCATCTGGGCCTCCAAGGCCGGCACCGTCATCTACGCCGGCTGGTCCAACGGCTATGGTTATAACGTCCTGATCAGCCACCCGGATGGCACTAAGACACGTTATGCCCATTGCAGCGAGCTTGCAACCTACGTCGGCCAGCAGGTCAGCCAGGGTCAGGTAATCGCATATGTCGGCCGCACCGGCAATGCGTCCGGAAACCACTGCCACTTCGAGATTATCAGCAGCAGCGGCGCTTTCCTGGACGCGCGCGACTACATCGGCTATAGCTATTAGCCTGCCAGACAAAACCCACAACCATCTTTTCAGAGCCTTCCGGCCCCGGCCGGAAGGCTCTTTTTTTGCGCTGCCCCGGAGGTATCCATAAGTTTTGGCTATCCTTTTACATTCAAAATAAGTATTTGCTATTCTGCACAGGATGACCTACAATATACTTGTATATTTATTCGATATTCGACAAATCCCTCCACGGGGCGAAAATTTTACACTCGCCCAAAAATCAGAACAACCTTTCCTACAAAATGTCATCCTCATCATCTGCGAATTTACAGACTAGAAACCAATTGCTTCTTCCTCTCTCATGCAAAATGTGGTATGATAAAGGGGTAAAGGTGTGTCATTTTGACGAAATCTGTCGTTTCATGATTCTTTTTTAGATTTTCTCCCTTTCATTTACAGTCTTTTGTCGTGTATTAGACAAATTGGAAATCAAAAACGAAGCCGCATCCTTCCCCCCTCTTTTCTGCTTGCTGTTATGCGAAGATCGTACAAAAATAGAAAAAATGTTCCATCTTGTTTTTCTTTTCTCATCGAACGGATGCGGCAGCATGAATGAATAACGAACAGGAGTGAATTTTTATGAAATCTTGGAAGGGCATCCTGCTTGCGCTGCTGATCCTGGCCTCCTTTGCCGGGTGCAGCCGGTCGGCAACCTCCACCCCGGAAGATTCCGCTGCCGAGTCGCAGAGCGCGCAGGCTGAAACCTCCACCGAGGCGGAATCCACCGAAGCTGAACAGCCCGAACCCGAGCCGCTGCCGACCTTCACCTTCGGCGGCGTGGAGTTTTACCCCATCCTGCTCTCGGAGGATACGCTCACCTCGCTGGATACCACTGAAGGCACCCTGCCGGGCGAACGCTCCGAAACCGTCTCGGAGATCAAAGCCGCGCTCTTTGCCACCTACGGCGACAGCGAGCTGCAGTTTGTCTCCCACACCCAGGCGCATCCGGAGGTGCTGGATTACTACGACACCCACCTGCAGACGTTGGTGGAGACGTTGTACACCTTCTGCCAGCTGGAACCCCAGACCAGCATGAGCGAGCAGACGGTCTATCTGCTGGACCTCCTGCCCACCCTGCCCGAGGAGATGCAGCAGGACATCTACACTGTCTACAAGGCCCAGATGATTGAGGCGGACATCGACGGCAGCCTGCTGCGTGACGGCTCCGACCTGGGGCTTTACTATGTGGCGCAGACCGACCCGGACTGGCGGGACTATCCCTTCCCGAACGCCGCCAGCCCCAACGAGGTGGACGACACCGCCTATGACCGCGCCTGCGGCGTCATGTCGATGACGATGGTCGGCTCCACCTACCTGCACCGCGAGCTGGACCCCACCGACCTGATCGACTATGTGTAGGAAAACGGCTACCGCATCACCGCCTCCGGTGTCGACGACACCTTTATGACGGTGGCGGCCGACCTGTTCGGCATTGTGGAGCCGGAAATCTACTACACCGACCCGACTGAAGGGCAGCAGGAGGTGGACTGGGATTACATCCTGGACGCCATCCAGAACGACAACGCCATGGCGATTGTCCATGAAACTGCCGGCACGGCAAACTTCACCCCCGCCCAGCACTACATGGTCATCAACGGCTATGTCGAGCAGAACGGCACTGGCTATTATCTGGTGTCCGACCCCTACCAGTCCCGCCGCTATGCCGAGTGGGGCACCGCCTCGATGGGCGACCCGGGCCTTAACGAAGAGGGCGTCATCCTGGCCACCCCGGAACTGATGGCGCGGGACGCCTCCGCTGTCATCCTCTTTCCTGCGGATCAGGATGCCTGGGAGGTTGTCTGCCACTCCGCTGAACCGGTGACCATCGAAGACTCCGGCGCAGAGTAAACATACTTGAACGGAGGATACCAAATGGCAAAGGCTGTCGCGAATCCCATGCAGATAGAATACACCAAAGCAAAAGCAGAAAAAATCACCTTCACCTCCAACCCGCTCAAGCTCATCGCCATCGCGTCGATGGTGTTTGACCACTGCATGGTTGTGTTTATCCCGCACGATCTGGCCATCTATGAGGTGCTGCGGATGCCCGGGAGGCCGACCGCACCCATCATGTGCTTTTTGATTGCGGAAGGTTACTACCACACCTCCAATCTGTGGCGGTACATGAAGCGGCTCTTTGTCATGGCGGTCATCTCCCACGTCCCCTTTGCCCTCTGCTTTGGCTACAACGTCTGGGCCTTCTGTCAGGCCACCGACGTGCTGTGGGCGCTGCTGCTGGGGCTGATTGCCCTGACCATCTACCACCGCAAGGACTGGGGCATGGTGCGCAAGCTCATCGGACTCGGGGTCTGCTGCCTGCTCGCCTACCCGGCGGACTGGAACTACATCACGGTGCTGATGGTGCTGCTGTTCGGCATCTTCCACGGGGAAAAGAACCCGCAGACCGCCTCCCACATCGCCGTCACCACCCTGTACGAGCTGCAGGCCCTGGCCTACGACACCTCGGTTTTGGCAAAGCTCGGCATCCTCTTTTCCATCCCTCTGCTGCGCCGCTACAACGGCCAGCGCGGACCCAAGAGCAAGCTGATCCAGTGGGGCTTCTACTGGTTTTACCCCATCCATCTGCTTGTCCTCTTTCTGCTCAGCCAATTGGTTTAACTCCCTTTTTGATATTGGTCCAGCCATCGGGCAAGGTTCCCGGCGGCTGGATTTTTTCTTCTTTTTGCAAAGGACGTATAGTTTCCCCTTTTCTGCGCATCCTGTCCATCAGAAGAAGGAATAAGGAGGAGTTGTCATGCGCCTTTTGTCCTCGCACATCCGCCTGCCGTCCAGGCGGCAGGTGCGCCTGTTCTGGCAAAGTTTTTTGATTACCGCCCTGTTCATCGGCTTTCTGTCCGGCTTTTTTTACGTCGCCTACCACGGCGACAGCGTACAGGAACCGGCGCTCTCGGTGGTGCTGCCCAGCTCCAGCCGCCTTGCCGAAGACGGGAAAAGGCACCTGTCCGGGGGGACAGATGCCTTTTCATTGAGTTTCCTTGGATGGAAGATGGAGATTTCTTCTGGTGAGCTGCGCCAGATACAGCAGACTGCCAGCCGGCTCTACCGGCAGTACGGTGTGCTGTTCCCCGCCGGTTGGCGCGCCGCCGGGGAAAGCGTCTGGCTGCTGCGGCAGGTTTTGGTCGGCGGCTAATACTGCTTGCGGCTGACAATCCGGATCGAGATGCGGATGGAAAGCAACACCCCGAGCAGGAAGAGAACCAGCAGTGCGCCGAAAATCAAAAACGCGATCTGGTTGACCGCCTGCGCACCGCCGCCCTCAAACGCGATGCCCAATCCCCCTAAAAAGATGCCGAGGGGGACGAACATCAGCAGCATGTAGAAGATTCTGCCCTTCTGCACGCCGAACTTGTAGGCAAAGGGGATGATGATCGCCGCCGTATAGGTCTGCATGCAAAGTGAAGCGATGACCACCATGACAAACTCGTCGAGCGGCACCCGCATCACCAGCATATACACCGCGGCGACGGCGGTGGCTACCAGCGAGGTGAGGGCGAAGCTTGCATATCTTGCCAGCACCAGCTGCCTGCTGCTGACCGGCAGGATGGCGGCGTACTGGTCCCAGTGGTAAAATTCGTCGTAGGAGAACAGGTTGAGCATATAGCTGACGCTCAGTACTCCGATCATCAGAGCGCCCGAGGCCGGCTGGCCCATCGCGCCCCAGAGCACCATGAAAAAGACAAAGACCATCGCGACCGAGCGCAGCAGCTTGCGCAGCGAGAACAGATCGTTCATAATAAGACCTTTCATAAAGACCCTTCTTTCCTTCAAAAACAATCATCAAAACAATTTTCCTACAGCTTCTGGCCGCGGCAGAGCAGCACAATCATCTCGTCGAAGTCGACCGGGTCGAGCACAATGTCGGGGTACTCCCTCTCAAAGCGTTCCCGGTCGGTGATGAGCGCCTCACTGCCGTAGGGGGTGTCCTGGATGGCGGCCACCAGCGTGCGGTCCACCCGGCGCAGCTGCTCACGGCCGGCCTTTGCGATGCCGTACCCGTAGAGGATCTCGTCCTTATTTTCGCTGAGCAGCACCTTGCCCTGATGGATGAAGGTGATGTAGTCGGCGATGCGCTCCAGATCGCTGGTGATGTGGGAGGAGACCAGGATCGACCGCTCCCCGTCCGAAATAAATTCCAGGAAGATGTCCAAAATCTCCGAGCGCACCACCGGGTCCAGGCCGCTGGTCGGCTCGTCGAGGATCAACAGCTTTGCGTCGTGGCTGAGCGCCACCGCCAGCGAGAGCTTCATCTTCATGCCGCGGGAAAATTCCTTGAGCTCCTTTTTGTCCGGCAGAGCAAACCGCTTGAGGTATTGCTGATAGAGTTCCATGTCCCAGTTCTGGTAGATACCCGCCATCACCTTGCCCAGGTGGGAAGTAAAGATTGTCTGGTTAAAGGGCAGCTCGTCAAAGACTACGCCGATCTGTTCGCGGTCGGCGGCGGTCACACCCTCGTGTCCAAAGACCGAGACGCTGCCGCTATCCGGCTTGCAGAGCCCCAGAATCAGGCGCATGGTGGTCGATTTGCCCGCACCGTTCTCGCCAATCAGCCCCATGATGCTGCCCTTTGGCAGCGAGAAGCTGACATTTTGTAATGCAAACTGCGAATAATTTTTGCAAAGATTGTTCACCTGTAAGATCATCGTGTTTTCCATAGAATTCCCTGTCCTTTCGTGCAGGCAGTCTACTCTTCGTACAGCAGGGTGAGCATTTCGACCAGCTCCGGCAGGTCGATCGACGCTGCCTTTGCCTGTTCGATCGCCTTTGTCAGCGCCTCCTCCACCTTTTTGCGGTGCTCCTCCCGCATCAGTTCCAAATTGCGGGGCGCCACAAAGCACCCCTTTCCAGCCACTGTCACGACAAATCCGTCCCGCTCCAGATCTTCATAAGCCCGCTTGGTGGTGATGACGCTGATGCGCAGATCCCGCGCCAGCGCACGCATCGAGGGAAGCGCCTGTCCCTCCTGCAATTCTCCGCTGAGGATGCTTGTTTTGATCTGGTCGGTGATCTGCTCGTAGATCGGTTTCCCGCTGGAGTTGCTGATAATCAGATTCAAAAGATCACCAATCCTTATGTCCGTATATACTGTATATATCGTATATATACAGTATCACAGTTATTCCCTGTTGTCAAGGGGGTTTTTCTGTTTTTTGTAGAAAAATTCATAGTTGCATGCTATACTGGAAAAAAGCGGCTCCCTTCCCTGCCGCACAAGCGACCGACAGGAGGTTTTCCCGATGAAAAAACTGCTTCACGACCGAGCGTATCTGATTTTGCAGGCTTTGAGCGTGCTGATGCTGGTCGTCTATTTGCTGTATACCAACGGCTTTCAGAGCACGCCGGTCTTTATCAGCTGGATTTTGTCGCTCATCCTGCTGCTGGCCACCGTCGTCTATTCGGCCGTCAAGCGCCGGTGGGTGGTCACCGCCATCAACCTGGCGGTAGGGATTCTTTGTTTTATCAGTCTGATGATTTTGCCCTACAGCGTATAGAAGGGGGCTTCCCCCCTGGGGAGTTTCTGCGGAGCTGGTAGCTACTGCGACCCACCATTTGGGCGCTCCGCCCCAAACCCCGGGTGACTTTCTTACGAAAAGAAAGTCACCAAAGATTCGCCAGGAACCTCCTGGTTCCTGGACCTCCAGCACAAGGGGGCGGACCCCCTTGGATTCCCCCAGCCCTGTGCCCTAGCGGTATTGGTTGATGTAAATAAAACCTTCAAGCATCCTCGGAGGTAAAGAATCTGCCGTGCCACGGATTGAAAAAACAGAGTCTTCCCTCGATGAAACCAGAGGAAAAACAAGACCGATTTGCCCACCAACTCAAAGTGGCAAATCGGTCTTGTTTTATGGTTGAAGGTAGCCCGGCGCGAGACGGAGCGCAGCGCAGCGAGCGCGAAAAGGGCGGCGACCACGCACCGGGGGATTCCAAAGCAGCTTGCTGTAAAGCTTCTTCGCCTGCGGATTCTTTGGGCAAACCTCCAGGCGGAACCGCCTGGCCTGCGGGTAGGCCGCAAACAGCCACTCAAAAAAGCGGTGGCCGCAGCCCTTGCCGCGGGTCTCGGGGGTAAAGTACAGCTCCTCGGCCTGCACCACAAAGCCGCCCGCTTCGCAGCTCCAGTAGAAGGCCAGCAGCGCGTAGCCGATGTACTGTTCCCCTTCGGTGATGATGAGGCCGCGCATCAGGTCGGAACCTTTGACGCCGATGTTGAAGGTGTCCTCGAATTTTTTCATGTCCACGTCAAACAGCGAGGCGTTTCCCGAATAAAAATCCACCGCCATGTCGAGGTAGGCCTGCCGGTCCCGCGGCTGAAAGTCACGAATTTCCATCGATGTTTCCTCCTTTGGAAGATTTGTTTTCCTACTATTATACCGGTTTCTCCTCCCTTTGGCAAGCCCCCTTCGTGCAGCTTTGTTCGCCTTTTTCAGCTGCTCTCCCTTTACATCCGGGGACTTTTTCACTATAATGTAATAAATCGTTTTTGAGATTTGTGTAATAAAAGCCGGAAAGGATCATGAGCCCATGAAATTGCAGACATTGTTCGACCAAAAGAAGGTCGTCTTTTCGCTGGAGATTTTCCCGCCCAAAAAGACCGCCTCGATTCAGACCATCTATGACACGCTGGATGCTCTGTCCGACATCTCCCCGGACTTTATCAGCGTCACCTACGGCGCGGGCGGCAACCCCGCCGACCGCTCAACGGTGCAGATCGCCTCGACCATCAAGCACCAGTACCACATCGAGCCGCTGGCCCATCTGACCTGCGTCAACTCTACCCGGGAGCACATCGGACTGGTGCTGGACGACCTGCGCGAGAACGAGGTGGAAAACATTCTGGCCCTGCGGGGGGACCTCAACCCCAACGTCCCGCCGCAGACCGACTACCGCTACGCCTGCGACCTGATCCGGGAGATCGAGCGGTACGGCGGCTTCGACATCGCCGCCGCCTGCTACCCCGAGGTGCACCCGGAGGCCAGGGACCTGGAGGAGGACATCCAGCACCTGAAGGAAAAGGTGGACGCTGGCGCCACCCACCTGATCTCCCAGCTTTTCTTTGACAACAACGACTTTTACAGCTTCCTCTACCGGGTGCGCCAGGCGGGCATCACCGTACCGGTGGAGGCGGGCATCATGCCGGTGACCAACCGCAAGCAGATCGAGCGGATGGTCTCGCTGTGCGGCGCCAGCCTGCCCAAAAAGTTTGTGCGTATCATGCACCGCTACGGCGACGACCCTGCCGCCATGCAGGACGCCGGCATCGCCTACGCCGTCGAGCAGATTGTCGACCTGATCTCCAACGGCGTACAGGGCATCCACCTGTACACCATGAACAATCCGACCGTCGCCCACCGCATCAACCAGGCGGTCGCCAGCCTGATCCGCTGCGCCAACCGGTAAGGGGACTGCCATGCAACTGATGCTGCAATCGATCCCCCTGACCGAGACGCTGCGCTACGCGCTGGGAGCAAAGGCTCCCGACCCGCTGCCGGACGCGCTTGCCGCTTCGGCCAAGGAGGCCTGTCAGGCGCTTCTGCCGGTCTGCCAACCCCGCTATACCTACCTTGTCCGCCCCACCCAGCCGCTGCTGGAGGGGCTGCTGAGCGGTGATGACATCCGCCGGCACCTGCAAGGCTGCGAGCAGTGCGTGCTGTTTGGCGCGACGCTGGGGCCGCAGGCCGACGCCCTCATCCGCCGGGCACAGGTGGATGATATGGCCAAGGCCCTCTGGCTGGATGCCGCCGCCTCTGCCGCCATCGAGGAGGTCTGCGACGAGGCGCAGCGGCAGATTGCCCTCGAGCTTGAATGCGCGCTGACCGCCCGCTTCAGCTGCGGCTACGGCGACCTGCCGCTCACCATCCAGCCGCAGTTTCTGTCGCTGCTGGACGCCGGGCGCAAAATCGGCCTTTCGGCCAGTACCTCCGGCATGCTCACCCCGATCAAGTCGGTCACCGCCGTCATCGGCATCCTGCCGCCGGGAGCAGATGCGCCCAAGGCCCGCCCGGCCTGCGCGATCTGCCCGCTCACCAAAACCTGTCCTTTAAAAAGAAAGGGTGTTTTTTGTGGAATCCATTCTGACTAACTCTCTGCGCCGCGCCGACCGCTTCTGGCTGCTGGACGGCGCGATGGGCACCCAGCTGCAGAACAAGCTCCGCCAGCGGGGTCAGGACCCCTTCGGCCTGCAGCCGGAACTGTTAAACCTCACCCATCCCGAAATCGTCACCGAAGTGCATCGGGAATATCTGCTGGCCGGAGCCAACATCCTGTACACCAACACCTTCGGCGCCAGCCGCAAGAAGCTGCAAACCAGCGGACATACCCCCGCCGAGCTTATCTCCGCCGCCGTCCAGAACGCAAGGCAAGCCATTGATTCGGTCTGTGCAGCGCAAGCGGACCGCCCCCTGATCGCGTTGGACATCGGGCCGCTGGGCGAGCTGATGGAGCCGTCCGGCACCCTCTCCTTTGCAGAGGCCTATGAGCTGTTCTGCGAGCAGGTGCGGGCGGGCATTACTGCCGGGGTGGACCTGGTGGTGCTGGAGACGATGACTGACCTGTACGAGGTCAAGGCCGGCATCCTCGCGGTCAGGGAAAGCTGTGAAGCTCTGGGTAAACCGCTGCCGCTGATGGTCAGCATGACCTTTGAGGCAACCGGCCGCACCTTCACCGGCTGCTGTGTGCCTTCGATGGCGGCGGTAATCGAGGGGCTGGGGGCCGATCTCATCGGCTTTAACTGCTCGCTGGGGCCGCAGGAGATCCTGCCGCTGGCCAAGGAGCTGCGGCAGTACACCTCGCTGCCTATCTTTATAAAACCCAACGCCGGCCTACCCGACCCGCTGACCGGGGAATACGCGGTCACGCCGGAACAATTTGCCGCGCAGATGGCCGACTATCTGCCGCTGGGCATCCGGGTCTTTGGCGGCTGCTGCGGCACCGACCCGCAGTTCATCGCGGCGATGAAGGCGATGCTGCAAAACCATTTGCCCGGGGAATATCCGCAAACCACCCCACAGCGCATCGCCGCAGTCTGCACGCCGACCCGCTTTGTGCCCATCGACCGGGTGCGGGTGATCGGTGAGCGCATCAACCCCACCGGCAAAAAGCGTTTAAAACAGGCCATTCTCGAACGGGACTTCGACTACATTCTTTCGCAGGGGCTCTCCCAGGTGGAGGCCGGGGCAGACATCCTCGACGTCAACATGGGGATGCCGGATATCGACGAAGCCGCTCTGCTGCCCGAGGTGGTACAGCGGCTGCAGAGCGTGCTGGACACCCCGCTGCAGATCGATTCCTCCAACCCCAAAGCGGTGGAGAACGCCCTGCGCCTCTACAACGGCAAGGCGATTGTCAACTCGGTCAATGGCGAGGAGAGGTCGATGCAGACCATCCTGCCGCTGGTCAAAAAGTACGGCGCGGCGGTGGTCGCCCTGACGATGGACGAGAAGGGCATCCCGCTGACCGCGCAGGAGCGATTTGCCGTAGCAGAGCGGATTGTCAGCCGCGCTGACGCTTACGGCATCCCGCGGGAGGACATCTTTGTCGACTGCCTGACGCTGACCGCTTCGGTGCAGCAGAAGGAGGTGGTCGAGACGCTCAAGGCGATGCGCATGGTCAAGGAGAAGCTGGGCTGCCGCACCGTGCTGGGCGTCTCCAACATCTCGTTCGGGCTGCCCAATCGGGAGCTGCTAAACCACAGCTTCCTGCTGATGGCGCTGGAGGCGGGGCTGGACCTGCCGATCATCAACCCCAACGTCCCCTCGATGCTGGACGCCATCCGTGCCTATGAAGTGCTCTACGCCAAGGACGAGCACGCTGCGCGCTACATCGAAAACTTCAGCCGCCCGGAGGAGATCGCGCGCATCTCCGCCAAGCCTACCGCTGCGCTTTCTCCCGAAGTGCGTGCAGCGGTTTCCGCTGATGCCGCCGAGAGCTCGGACGAGATTGCCACAGCCATCCACAAGGGTATTGGCGAACCGGTGCGGCAGGCGGTGAAGGCGCTGCTGCAAACGCAGGAACCGGAGCAGATCATCAACGAGCGGCTGATTCCGGCGCTGGACGCGGTGGGGGACGACTTTGAAAAGGGCAAGCTGTTTTTGCCGCAGATGATTCAGTCGGCCCAGGCGGCGCAGGCGGGCTTTGAGGAGATCAAAAACTTCCTTGCCGCCCATCCCAAGGCGCAGGGAGAGTCCTTTACCCTCGAGCAGCGGGGCATCGTGCTGGCCACCGTCCACGGCGATGTGCACGACATCGGCAAAAACATCGTCAAGGTGATTCTGGAAAATTACGGCTTCCCGGTCCTGGACCTCGGCCGCGACGTGCCCGCCGAAAAGGTGGTGGAGGCGGTCAAGGCGCACCACATCCGCCTGGTGGGCTTGAGCGCCCTGATGACCACCACCCTAAAGAGCATGGAGGAGACCATCGCCGCGCTGCGAAGAGAGAATCTCCCCTGCAAGGTGATGGTGGGCGGCGCGGTGCTGACCGAGGAGTACGCCAAAAAGATCGGGGCAGATTTTTACGCCAGGGACGCCAAAGCCTCGGCGGATATCGCCAAGGCGGTTTTGATCGGGGGCTAGGTCTTTTGCAGGGACGAAGGTCCCTGCGTGCCCTTTTGCAGGCACTCCGCCCTGCACCCGGAAATTACATGAAGCCGCTGGCTCCTGCTCCCACCTTTTGGGCGCTCCGCCCCAAGCCCCGGGTGACTTTCCCGTCGCGGGGAAAGTCACCAAAGGCGCGCCAAGGGCTACCGCCCCTGGACCCTGCCAGTACAGGAAATCCGCCCTCATTGGTGCTGCGTTGACGCTTGCACCCGGGCTGCTTTCTGCCACAGAAAAAGACCGATTTGCCACTTTGAGCTTGTGAGCAAATCGGCCTTTTGTTTCTTCTTTGGTTCCATCGAGGAAACACTTTCTACTTTCAATCCGTGGCGCGGCAGGGTTGCCACCGAGGATGCTTGAGGGTTTAATTGACCACAACCAATACCGCTAGGGTAGAGGGCGGGGGAATCCAAGGGGGTCCACCCCCTTGTGCCGGAGGTCCAGGAACCAGGAGGTCCCTGGCGTATCTTTGCCTACTTTCTCTACGCGAGAAAGTAGGCCGGGGTGCGGGGCGGAGCGCCCGCTCTCTGAGGGTAAAAGCCAGGTCTGACGACTTGCTCCCAGGGGGCACCGCCCCCTCTCATCGTCAAGCAGGGGTGCAGGGTGGAGCGCCTACATATCATGGGGCTCAGGGGCCACCGCCCCTGCAAAAAGCCCTGGGGGACGCCAGTCCCCCATAATCCAGATTGTGAAAAAATGCACAAATTCACCCCGGCGGGAAGCCCCCCGCAGGACAAAAAGGAAAAGCTTTGTAAATTCGCGGTAAATCTCCGCTCTCTGCCCTTGCAAAAATGATGCGGATAGATTACAATAGACTTGAATTGTAGAGTTTGTTTCTGCAATTTTGATCGCAAAAAATTGCAGCCGCCACCGCGGCAGGCAAGTCCAATAAAGGAAAGGCAGGTTTTGTGTGATGAATTCTCTGAATAAAAAAACCATCGAAGATATCGACGTCTCCGGCAAACGGGTGCTGGTCCGCTGCGACTTTAACGTCCCGCTCAAGGATGGCGTCATCACCAACGACAAGCGCATCGTCGCTGCGCTGCCGACCATCCAGTACCTGATCGACCATCAGGCCAAGGTCATCCTCTGCTCCCACCTGGGACGCCCGAAGGGTGAGTATAAGGAGGAGTTCTCGCTGGCTCCGGTAGCCGCCCGTCTCTCCGAGCTGCTGCACAAAGAGGTCAAGCTGGCAGCGGACAAGGAAGTTGTCGGCGAAAACGCCAAGGCGATGGCAGCCGCCATGCAGCCGGGCGACGTCATCCTGCTGGAAAACGTCCGCTTCAGAAAAGAGGAGACCAAAAACGAGGAAAACTTCTCCAAGGAGCTGGCTTCGCTGGCTGAGATCTACGTCAACGACGCCTTCGGCACCGCGCACCGCGCCCACTGCTCCACCACCGGCGTCGCTTCCTTCCTGCCGGCCGTCTGCGGCTATCTGATTCAGAAGGAAATCTCGGTCATGGGTCAGGCGCTCAACGATCCAAAACGTCCGCTGGTTGCCATCCTGGGCGGCGCGAAGGTCTCGGATAAGATCGGCGTCATCAACAACCTGCTGGAAAAGGTCGACACCCTCATCGTCGGTGGCGGCATGGCCTACACCTTCTTTAAGGCACAGGGCTACAACGTCGGCGCTTCGCTGTGCGAAGATGACAAGGTCGAGCTGGCCAAAGAGATGCTGCAGAAAGCCAAGGACAAGGGCGTGCGCTTCCTGCTGCCGGTCGACAACAAACTCGGCGACAAATTTGCTGAGGACTGCAACACCCAGTTTGCCGATTCCGACAAGATTCCGGACGGCTGGATGGGCATGGACATCGGTCCAAAGACCATTGAGCTGTTCTGCGACGCGGTCAAGGATGCGGGAACCGTCATCTGGAACGGCCCGATGGGCGTCTTTGAATTCCCGGCCTTTGCCGAGGGCACCCTGGAGGTCGCCAAAGCGATTGCCGCTTCGGGCGCCATCTCGATCATCGGCGGCGGCGACAGTGTCGCTGCGGTCACCAAGCTCGGCTTTGCCGACAAGATGACCCACATCTCCACCGGCGGCGGCGCTTCGCTGGAGTTCTTGGAAGGACTGGAACTGCCGGGCATCGCTGCGCTCAACAACAAATAACGCACAAAACAGGGCAGGTGCAGGAACCCTTTCCTGCATCTGCCTTTTTGGGTATTTCATTTGCTTTTGGAGGGAAACTGGTTGTCGATGTATTACTCTGATTTTTCCTATCTCTTTGACCTGCTCGGCTGGTCGGTTGCGCTGGGCGGCCTGCTGCAGCTGGCGCTGTACGTCGCCGAGTCGCTTGGCCTGTACGCCATGGCGCGCAATACCGGCGTGCATAACCCCTGGTTTGCCTGGCTGCCCATCGCGCGGGACTATCTGATCGGTGAGCTGTCCGACCGCTATAATCTCTCCAGCCGTCAGAAAAAAGGCTGGATGCGCGTCCTGCTCACAACCTTGAGCGCCGTGCAGCTGCCGCTGGGACTGGTCGGCGTGCTGCTGCTCTTCATCGTGATCAGCCTGTTTGTCTATTCGATGCCGGTGCTGCTGATGGTTGTGGTGATGCTCAGCACCCTGCTGGCGCTGGTCGGCGTCGCCTATAAGGTCTGCTACCTGGTTTCGTTCTATTATGTGATGATGGACTACGAGCCGTCCCGCGCGGTGCTGTATACCATCCTCGCCTTCCTCGAGCTGCAGGCCATCCCCCTGCTGCTCTGCAGAAACAACGTCCCGGTCGGCATCGCCGGACGCCGCGAGCCTACCCAGCCAAAATATGACGTCCACAATCCGTCCCAGATGGGATAAAAAAGATTCACTTTAGAAAGGAAGTTTTTTACCATGAATAAATCGCTGCGTAAAGCAATCGTTGCCGGAAACTGGAAGATGAATAACGACCGCAAGGCCGCCAAGGCGCTCATCACCGAGCTTGCCCCGATGGTCAAGGATGCCGGCTGCGAGGTCGTGCTCTGCGTTCCGTTCACCAACCTCGAAACCGCCCTTTCGCTGTGCGAGGGCACCAACCTCCATGTCGGCGCGCAGAACTGCCACTGGGCAGCCTCCGGCGCCTTCACCGGCGAAATCTCCGCCCAGATGCTCGCCGAGATGGGCGTCGAGTATGTCATTATCGGCCATTCCGAGCGCAGACAGTACTTCGGTGAGACCGACCAGACCGTCAACGCCCGCACCCGCGCCGCGCTGGACGCCGGACTCAAGGTCATCCTCTGCGTCGGTGAGGTGCTCGAACAGAGAGAACAGGGCGTCACCGAAGAGGTCGTCAGCATGCAGACCAAGATCGCGCTGGGCGGCGTCAGCGAGCAGGAGCTCCAGAACATCGTCATCGCCTATGAGCCGGTCTGGGCCATCGGCACCGGCAAAACCGCAACCGCCGACCAGGCCGAGGAGGTCTGCGCCATCATCCGCGGCGTGGTCGAAAAGCTGTATCATAAAGCCGCTGCCGACGCGATGACCATCCAGTACGGCGGCTCGATGAAGCCGGGCAACGCGAAGGAGCTGCTGGAGAAGGAAGACGTCGACGGCGGTCTGATCGGCGGCGCGGCGCTGAAGGCACAGGATTTTGCCGCAATCGTAGAGGCTGCAAAATAAGTGCTTCCACCCCTTTGCAGCCGCAGCCCCCAATCGGGGCCGGCAGGCAGTTAGCTTCTGCTATCTAATTGAAGGCAAGTGTTCTTACTATCTCCTGCAAAATAGGATATAATTATGGACGAGAGTGAACGTTATGGAGATTCGCTTCGCTCTCTCTCCTGGAGACTTGTGCGGGGGAGAGATTTGCTTCGCGCTCTCTCCTCGAAGAAAAAAACGCTTCGCGTTTTATACAAACTTGGGAAATTGGACTTTGTCCAACTTCGGGTCGCGTAGCACAAATTTCCGCCTCACCGAAAGCATAAGCGCGACTTAGCATCCAAAGGCTCTGCCTTTGGAATCCTCAAACTTTTTTTCTTTTTCCAGAAAGAGGTGCATCGTCATGAAACATCCACTGATCTTAATGATCCTCGACGGTTTCGGCATCAACCACTCCGACTACGGCAACGCCATCCATGCCGCCAAAAAGCCGAACCTCGACAAATATTTTTCCCAGTACCCCCACACCCAGATCGGCGCTTCCGGCCTTGATGTCGGCCTTCCGGACGGGCAGATGGGCAACTCGGAAGTAGGCCACACCAACATTGGCGCGGGCCGCATCGTCTACCAGGAGCTGACCCGCATCACCAAGTCGATTCAGGACGGGGACTTTTTTGAAAACCCTGCCCTGCTGGGCGCGGTGGAGAACTGCAAAAAGAACGGTTCCGCCCTGCACCTGATGGGCCTGCTGTCGGACGGCGGCGTTCACAGCCACATCGAGCACCTGTTCGGTCTGCTGGAGCTGGCCAAGAAAAACGGGCTGAGCAAAGTTTATGTTCACTGCTTCATGGACGGCAGGGACGTGCCGCCGACCAGCGGCAAGGACTTTGTCGTGCAGCTGCAGGCCAAGCTCGACGAGCTGGGCGTCGGCAAGATCGCGTCGGTGATGGGCCGCTACTACGCGATGGACCGCGACAACCGCTGGGAGCGCGTACAGAAAGCCTACGACGCTCTGGTTTTAGGCAAGGGCGAGCAGTGTGCTGATGCTGCAAAGGCGGTCGAGAACTCCTACGCAGCCGAAGTCACCGACGAATTCATCGTGCCGGTTGTCATCGGCGACCCGGCGGAGGGACGGATTGCCGCGAACGATTCGGTTGTCTTCTACAACTTCCGTCCAGACCGCGCCCGCGAGATCACCCGCACGCTGGTTGACCCGGACTTTTCCGGTTTCGAGCGCACCTTCTTCCCGCTGTGCTACGTCTGCATGACCCAGTACGACGCGACCATGCCGAACGTGGAGGTTGCCTTCAAGCCGGAGAGCCTCAACGACACCTTTGGCGAATACATCTCCAAGCATGGGCTGAACCAACTGCGCATCGCCGAAACCGAAAAGTACGCGCACGTCACCTTCTTCTTCAACGGCGGCGTGGAGACGGTATCCCCGGGCGAGGACCGCGCGCTGATCAACTCCCCGAAGGTTGCGACCTACGACCTGCAGCCGGAGATGAGCGCCTATCTGGTCACCGACGAGCTGCTCTCCCGGTTGGACAGCGGCAAATATGACGTGGTCATCCTCAACTTTGCCAACTGCGACATGGTCGGCCACACCGGCGTATTCGACGCGGCGGTCAAAGCGGTGGAAGCGGTGGACGAGTGTGCGGGCAAGGTCATCGAGAAGGCGCTCTCGATGGGCGGCACGGTGCTGCTGACCGCCGACCACGGCAACGCCGACAAGATGTACGAGGCGGACGGTTCCCCCTTCACCGCGCACACCACCAATCCGGTTCCGTTCCTGGTCATCAGCGCGGACGAGCGTCTGGCGCCCGGAAAGATTCAGCTGCGCGAGGGCGGTAGACTCGCGGACATCGCCCCGACCATGCTGCAGATCCTGAACCTCCCCCAGCCCGCCGCCATGACCGGCCAATCCTTACTTTCTTTTTAACAAAAAAAGAAAGTAAGCAAAGAAAAAGTTGTTCCGCTTCGCGGGGCGGCTGGCGGCAGATTTTGCTTAAAACGAAAAGAAAGCATGCGAAGAAGAACTGGTTCCGCTTCGCGGGCACTAAACGCTTTGCTCCCACGAGCCGACTGCTCGAATTGGGTGCAGGCTCAGCCTGCCACGGGGCGCTGGCGGGCAACGAAAGAAGTAAAGAAAAGGCAAAGGCCGTCCCGTATTGGGACGGCCTTTTTTGATGGTATATTGACAGACTGCCTTCGCCTATTTTCCCCTAACGCCTCGGACAAAGGCGGCGCCAAATTCAAACAGAAGATCAACTGCCAGGAAAATCAAAAAGGTAATCGCAAACTCCCGCATGTCGCCCCAAAAATAGGTCAGGGTGTAGGGGATCCTGATATGGCAAAAGAACAAAACAACGGACAGGACAACCGACGCCTTCAGCGAATTCCACAAGCACTTTTTGAAAATTTCCATTTTTGCCCTCCCTTTCCCAAACACCCTTTGTTTAAGCCGAATCCAATCGATTGATTTTAGTATAGCAGTTGGTTATAATTGTGTCAACTTAATTTTACAAAATATTGTAAAAAAATCCCGGCCACTTATTTGTGGCCGGGATTTTTGCGCCTATTTTAAATCTCTACCCGAAAAGTAATGTGCATTTTACCGTTTTCCAAGTGCCAGTCACGGATTGTAACTAATGCCTTATCATACCGTTCCTGTTTCTGTGAGTCCTGCCAGTAATAAGTAACCCACTGTTTTTCAAACGGTTCGCCAAAATACCAGGTCTTGCCATCCTGATTGGTGGGCAGCAGCATCTGCTGCGGCGGCAGAACAAAGCGGACATTTTTGACCGGATCTCCGTTCTGGTCGACAACGCGGAACTCCACTTTCTCCTGTTTTTTTGTCACACTTTCTTCTGGCGTTTCCTTTGTCCATACTAATCGAGTTTCATAGTTGCTGTGAAGCCGACACTTATAAGTTGCCTTCTCTTTAGAAATCGGATTTGTCACAGTGACGGAAACAGGTTTAGAAAAATCCACTGCATCAGAGTCAGTCGCAACCGCAATATCAATATCTGTCAACCCATCAGCATTTGAATAGAGATAGGTATAAGCACCTTCCACTGATAGTCCCAGAACCGGATTACCTTTCTCGTCTAGGCCTTTACAATACAAGTGCAACAGAAAAAATAAAAAGAGTGACTCAGAAGGAGTTCCCTGCTAAAATGGTAGTTGC
>PPYE01046207.1_pt1 | contig 105879 bp, 105 predicted proteins | sample 1559881 | NCBI WGS metagenome assembly PPYE01 (sample SAMN08240022, study PRJNA423297) | Human gut metagenome, whole genome shotgun sequencing project.
TGACACATCTGTAGAAACCCCAAATCAGCACGAAATAATCTGCCGGATGGGACATCATTTAATTTGCCGGACAACACCCAGACCACAAAAGATATCCTGAATGGTTATTGTATGTCCGCATTTGGGGTAAATGTCGATGAACAATACTTCATCAAGACGGGGACATACTCTTCAAAGTATGACTTCCGTAACGCTGTTGTTAAAGGGGCAGAGGAAGTCAGGGAGCTTGGGGAATATTTGCTGTATATCCATTTTCAAGCATTGCAAATGGCATCTCCCTTATGTCAGCCTGTTATTTATGGAGTATCCACGACCAATGAATGGGTAGTGCGAGAATATATTCCTGATGTGGAAAACAACCCTTCCATTTATAAAGGGATGCCTCTCCACACAGAATATCGTATCTTTGTGGATTTCGATGACAATAGAATTCTGGGAATCGCCCCCTATTGGGAACCGAAGACGATGAAAGACCGATTTTTAAATCGATCTGATTCAAATGAAACCCATCAGATACATGATTATATTATTTTCCAGATGCATGAAAATAGATTGATGAAACGGTTTGACAAGAACAAAAACATGGTAGCTTCTCAATTAGAAAAAATACTTCCGGATATCCGATTACATGGGCAGTATTCGGTCGATATCATGCAGAACGGAAAGGATTTTTATCTGATTGACATGGCGCTTGCCCAAAATTCTGCGTTAAATGAATATATTCCAATTAAGCTGAGAAGACCAATGGAAGAAAATTGGCTTCCAGAAATCAATTAAGTAAAGTGCACTGATGACATCGTAATATTGAAAATGGAGGAATGATAATGAATCTGCCAAAAGAAGAGTATATTCATGTTGAGAAAAATGAATGTATGATAACCTATTGCACACTACGTCAAAAAGTATTGCACACGATTGGGCTCAATTCCGGACACGTTGGGAGACGCTTATATACCAGATATGGAAAAAAATATTATAAACCGTTTCGCAACTACTTCTGTGGTAATGATGCAGATTTGGATGGTTTGGTTGATGCAGGATATATGGAATGTCATGAAGAAATATCGCACGGTGAAAAGGTCAAAACATACTGGTTTAACCGTAGAGGTCTGGATTGGATTGGGGAACAAATTGATGTGCATATCTATGATAAAGAGAATTGAGGGGGTGGTGAAATGAGAATGTTTCAAGACTTCGTGGAAATCATGGTTTTACCAGATGGAGCAAAATGTCTTGCGGATGAAGAATGCAGAGATCCGTTAGATATAGAAGAATGTCCCTTAGGATACGAAGTTTGTTCTGGTAACTGTTCATATTATAACGAGGAATACTGAATGAAGAAACACTGATATCCCCCGGCGCGCTGCGCCGGGGTTTTTTGCAAAATATGCAAGCAAATATCTATACACCGCTTCAACAAATCATAAAAAATGACATAATTTCTCTATGTTTATCTCAAATCTTACATATTTGGAATGTAATGCTGATAGCTGCATCATCAAGTGTTTCAAGAATGATGCCTTGGAAAGGAGAAAAAATGGAGAAGAAAAAAAGAGACCTTTTAATTGGGTACAAAAAGCGTAAGATCAAATTGTTAAATGATTTCTGTATTTTTGATGCGAATGTTGAAACTTTTGCCGCCTGCAATACGGAAAAAGATATCGACAAGTTAGCATATGAACTGATAACAAAAAGACTGTGTAGTCGGGAGGGGTAATCACAAAAATTATGGATAATTATCAAAAAGATGTAGCCATACATAAATCAAATCTTGATCCAGCCGCGCCTCGTTTTTGTAGGATTTGTGGAAAAGAAATACACATCAATGAGAAGTTTGAATATATCCGTACAAAACGGAAAAGTGATTTTTTTGTCCACAAAGCCTGTATATTTGGAAACAGGAACGATTAATGCGATAAGTAATAGCCTTACGAATATTGAGAAAGAGGAAAAGTATGACCAAGTTTGAATTAACAATTTCAACAAATTATGTCCCTGATTGGACTTACGTGGAAGCAATGAGAGAATTGTTTCAAAATGCACTGGATCAGCAAACAGAAAATCCTGCAAATAAAATGTTATTTGAGTATGATGAAAGGCAGCATCTTGTCAGAATTGCAAATAAAACCAGTATATTGCCTGTTGACACATTATTGCTGGGGCAAACCTCAAAAGTGAATTCGGAAGATCAGATTGGTCAACATGGAGAAGGTTATAAGATTGCTTTTATGGTTTTACTTCGGGAAGGAAAGAAGATTTATGTCCATAACTATGGAATGAAACAGGAATGGGAAGCACGTTTAGTAAAAAGTAGAAGATATGGAAACAAACTTGTTCCAACTATTTTTGTAGAAAGAGTACCTGTCTGGAACCGTATTCCGGATCATGACCTTACCATTGATGTGCAAGGAATAACCCCTGAAGAATGGGAAGCAATTCGGGATAAAAATCTTCATCTGAAACGAAGAACAGAAGATTTGAACGAATATGCTGCTGGAGATGTTGGAAGAATTTTATTGGATGAAAACGAATCTGGTCGAATCTATGTAAAAGGTTTATATGTTTTCACAGATAAAAACCTTCGTTATGGGTATGATTTTGAACCCGCAGTTGTGAAACTTGACAGGGATCGGAAGATGCTCAATACATCTGATATTGTCTGGAAGACATCTGATGCATGGCTTCATATGTTCCAGTATGGAAATGGTTTTATGCATCAGGAAATTATACATATGGTAGAGGATGCGGTGCTAGATACCTCAAGGATGCCTTTCAAAAGTTTCAATGACAGTATCTCAGATGAATTTGCTGAAAGATTTCTGGAAAATAATGAAGACTGTTATCCTGTGTGTTGGAATACGCCAGACGAAATTTTGCGCAAAATCAATTCATTAGGGTTGAAGCAAAAATCTGTTACTTATGAAGAATATTACATGGTAACCCGTTCTGAAAAAATAACGGATTTGTTAAAAAATGCAAAATTTGATTCACTACAGGATAAATTTAGAGTCCTACTAAATGAAATTCGCGAAAGACTTACGGCAGAAGAAATTAGACATTTTGAAGATTTGATCGAACAAATCATAAACTAAAATAGTAAAGGATAGGTATAACGATGTTTGAGAGAGAACGACACAAGGCAAAGAAAAATGCGGCTATTCAATATATTAAGCTTTTGGGTTTAAAGAATCCAGAAAATATACAAGAAGAAGCAGATGGCACTTTTTCCCATGTCAACGCTAGAGGGAAGAAGAGAATTTTAGTGCCGTGCAGTACATTTGCCGAATACACGAAAACAGCTCAAGGTAATGAGCCTATGCAGCATTGTATTGGATTTTATGTTTTTGAAAAATGAACATGTGATATCTCCCCGGCGCAGCGTGCCGGGGATTTTCTCTTTTTTTCTTTCCTGTCAGTCAAAAAATACATATTTACATTGCAGAACTGATAGCCGGAATTTTTAAGGATGCCGGGAACGAAAGGAGGAAAACATATGGTCAACAAAATGTGCTGCCAGAGGGAATGCTGTGGGCATTTCTCCTTGCGGCGAAAGTATGGAGGCATTATAATGGATACAGGGACAGAGACTGTATCTGAAAAGAAGGGCGGTGTGTCCTGATGGGAAACAAAGACACCGTCACAAAAAAATACCTGTCAGACCCAGCCAGATTTGCTGATATCGTCAATAATTTCGTTTATGGCGGAAGACAGGTTGTGAAGCCGGAAAATCTGGAAGAAAAGGATCCGACAGAACTAACGCTCTTCAATCTGCCGAAAAGGGTGGCATCCAGACAGCGGATGCGCGACATCCTCAAAATGTGTTCTGTGAAACGGCACAGGAAGAGCGGACAAGATGCATATTTTGTGATGTTTGGGATTGAGAACCAGACAGACATCCACTACGCAATGCCGGTCAAGAATGCCCTCTATGATTTCTTAAACTACGGGGATCAGGTAAACGAGGCAAGGAAACGGCATGGGGAAGCCGGCAGCATAAAAGGTGCCGAGCTGCTGTCCGGTTTTCTGAAGGAAGACCGGCTGATCCCGGTGGTAACTCTGGTTGTATACTTTGGGGTAAAACCGTGGGATGGACCGCGCAGCCTGCATGAGATGTTCCCAGAGGATACGGACCGGCGTATTTTACGGATGGTCCCGGATTACCGGATCAACCTGATCACGCCGGAAGATATCGGGGATCTTTCAAAGTTCCAGACAGAGTTTGGACCCGTGATGGAAGCCATCCGGTGTTCCGATAATCGGAGCAATCTCCGTGCCCTGATGCAGTCAACACCAGCATTTTCAGAAATGAGTATGGAGAGTGTTGAGGTTTTGAATGTAATCATTGGGCTTAAAGTCCCAACAAAGAGGAATGGAGGGCCAGTAGATATGTGTAAAGCATGGGAAGAATATGCAGAGGAAAAGGCAGCTGAAGCCAGAGAAGAAACAAAGGCTGAAATGTGTAAAGCATGGGAAGAATATGCAAAGGAAAGGGCGGCTGAAGCCAGAGAAGAAACAAAGGCTGAAATGTGTAAAGCATGGGAAGAATATGCAGAGGAAAGGGCGGCTGAAGAAGCGGCAAAAGCAGCGGCAGAAGCAGAAGTAAAAGCAAAAGCAGCAACTGCGAAAAGCATATTGAACATGTTGCGGGAAGGAGCTTCTGTTGACTTCCTCGCAAAAACAATGGAGGGAGTTTCTCGCAAAGAGATTGAGGATCTTGCTGCGGAAGTCCTTAAAAAATGATGTTTTGAGATAGCCCCGGCGCACCGCGCCGGGGTTTTTCACGCTTTTATTTACTTTACATGTCAATTTACTCTACACAGTATGTTATTAAGGCACTTTATCTAAACTTCCATAAAAAAACATATCTCAAATTTTTTCCACTTTTTGTTTGTTTCGATACCAATCTTACATATTTGAAATGTAAATATGATAGCCAGCTACTTAGAGCTGAGAGAAAGGACACAAAAATGGGGAAAAAGAGTATTACGAAAATGATCACATTAGGTACAGGGGAATTATCTTACGAATCCTACCTTAACATCATGAATCCTTTTAATGACAATTTTCCATCTTATGAGTGCGAACATGGGGGATTTGTTTTTATAGGCGATTGCAGCCTTGAGGTCTTCCGTAAGCAACCAGAGGATATTCAAAGATGTGTTTTTGAAGCCATCCGAAATCAATGTGAATGGATTCAATTTGATTCTGATCGGGAGGTATATCTTTCAGATTCTGTTGGGAAAGGATGGGAATAAAAAATGGCTGTAAAAAATATGGAAAAATGGTTAGGATTCCAGTTTTCATCAGGTTCATATGTTGGAGATGATTATAAGATTTCAACGGGATGCAAAGACCTGCCTAAAAAAGATGTGCACTGAAAATGGATTATTATTGCACAGTTTTTCTGGAAATCATTACGAATTTTCAGCTGTACTGCAGAACGAGTTGACACATAAATATGTGTATCTCAGTATTTCAGATGTGCGTTATTGGCAGGATGAATGGTATCTTAAAGTATTAATCCGCACCATGGCTCACGATAAAGACTGGAAAGGAGGCGGCAATCATTTCTGTACATGGGATGAAATTCCCAAAACAGCAAAATGGTTGAGCCGCTAAAAAGGAGATTAAAATGAACGAAATTAAAGATTTGGTATTGAGAAGTACAGTTACCCCCGCTGTAATGGGATTTAATTATGACCAGCTTAATGACCAGCTGGATATTTTGCTGGATGATTACCGCAACCTTATTGTTACGGATGATACCCTGCAGGGATGTAAAAACGCGAAGAAAGAACTGGTATCTCTCCGGACGAGATTAGAAGAGTTCAGGAAAGAAAAAAAATCGGAAGCCGAAAAACCTGTAAAATTGTTTGATTCTCAGTGTAAGGAACTTTCAAAGAAAATCATCCTGGTGGAAGATACATTAGGAAAATCTCTTGATGTATATGCTGAAGCTGATCGGGAGAAAAAACGCAAATATGCTTTAGATTGCATTGAGAATGCGGCTGCTCATAATGAACTTCGACCAGAATATAAAAAACGATTTACTGTAAAACAGGCGTTTATGAATGTAACTACGACACTGAAATCTATTCGGGAAGATATTGACCAGCAGGCAGTGTCCCTAAAAAAAGATCAGGATGAGTATGACAAAAATATTTCTCTTATTAAGGAGACAGTTTCCTCTGAAAATGAACGTATTAAGATCAAACTTTGTGAGGACGATTTTATTTCTGAATTCAATGATGGTAAAGATATTCTGGAAGTGCTCCGTAAGATCAAGCGGCAGGCTGAAAATATCCTTTTGCAGGAACAGGAAATGGAACGGAGACGGATTGAGGAAGAGAAAAGGCGGAAAGAAGAGGAGTGTTTGAAGCATTTGGCTGCTGCAGAAACTGCGGAACTGGATGGAGAAAAAATCGATATCCCTGAAAAAACTTTTCCCGAAAGTTCATATAGTATTCCGCATGATGATACTTCTTATCCATATGCGGGCTATGGGAAAGAGCTGCAGGAACGACCGGCTTCTCAGTTTGAAGTTGTGTTGAAGGTAACAGCGACATGCCATGAATTTAAAAGATTGAAGGAATTTCTGAATCAAAATTTCTTCTACGAGGTAGTTTCTCAGAAAAAAGTCTGATTGTTTTTATCCCGGCGCATCGCGCCGGGGTATTTCTTGATTTTTTCTGGAGATATTTTGTTGGACTCTCTGAAACAATTTGAGTAAATGGAGGAATTTGAAAATGGAGTGTGAATACCTTTTTATGCAAAAAGCAAAATGTAGGCAAACAAATATTGGCCTTTTTTTTGAAGTTTTACAGAAATATACCTGTGACAGTGATACTTTCTATCATATATCAAGGATGCCGTATATCACATCAAAAAATTTAAAAGTTTTAACGGAGTCATTTGGTTATTCTTTTACAGCGGATGAAGTAAAAGCCATTTCTATGATTTCATTGCTTCATGATATCGGAAAGTGCAAAATACCTCAGGATATCCTTCAGGCAAAAAGGAAATTAACACAGGAAGAATATAAATACATCTGCAAACACTCAGAAAAAGGAGAGGAAATCATCAAATCACTTCCTGATTACGCCAGGAATCCTGCTCTTCACATTGCATCCATGGTCTGTAGATGGCATCATGAGAGGTGGGATGGGAGGGGATACCCAGACGGTTTGAAGGGAGATGAGATTCCTTTCTGTGTACAGGTGATTTCCATCGCGGATGCCTTTGAGTCACTGACATCGAACAGGTGCTATCGAAAAGCAATTTCTGCAGATCAGGCATTAGAGATGATTAGAGATGGGAAATGTGGAATTTTTAATCCGGTACTGATAGATGCATTGTCAAAAGCAACCTTTAAATAAACTGTACATAAATTCGCCATGACACCCTTGCTCTAGCCCGGGGAATATGGCACAACATTTTTCAATGATTAGCCGAAAACATCTTGTAGATTTTAAAAACTGTAAAAAACTATCTAACTGAATACCGAAAAATCAATCCATGTACTTAAAATACATGGATTTTTTCTTTTGATTCTATTTTTTCTTAAAATAGCTTTTCATTACCAATTTTTCATACATATTTTGATTAGAAAGGAGGTATCCATTAATGGAGGCAAAAGTATATAGTATTTCGGAAATTCAGAAACTTCTGGGCATAAGCAGAACTAAAGCATATGACTATATCAAAGAAGTATATGAAAACGGCACACCTTTCCGAGTAATAAAGGTGGGCTCCAATTACCGAATACCGAAATCAAGTTTTGATAAATGGCTGGACGGTTTATAATGCAATGTTCTTTATTTGAATGAATTGACATTAAAAATAGCATATTGTACAATTTATACGGATTATCAATTTCTCCTCAAGGTCTATTGGAGGTAGAAATGGAAAGAGATGTACAGTTTATAAATAATGCTTGGAGATATGTAAAGCAATCTGTAAATTTCAATAACTTTACGATCTCTTATACATTAGAAGGGGGGTTTGCCAATAAGAACGAGGCAGAAGCAGATAAATTAGAAAGTGATACACGATTTGAACAAGATTTAAAAAGAATAAAAAAAATTGCCAATATGCAATACACATTCAAAGAATATATTGAATATTGGCTCAAAAATATTTTTATTCCAAATACCACTACCAGTACCAAAACAGTAGGTATATGGGCAATCCGTAATTTGATTCTTCCCAAAATCACGCAAGACATATTATTAAATTTTGTGACTGCAGACTATGTAAATGACATCATTAAAAGATGTATCCCAATTTGTGAATCTGCAGGGATAGCAACTCATAAATATATGAGTAGAATATTAAAGGATGCCTATACATATGGCTTAATATCGAAAGATATCCGTCCGGAATTAGTAAATGTACCAAAAAAAGTTCCCAAAATGACCTTATTAAGTAAAAACGAACTCAAAAAGTTAATCCAAGAAGCTTCTAAACATCAAGGAATATACTTTGAAATACTTCTTGCTCTTTTTGTTGGACTTCGTTCTGGTGAGGTAAGAGGACTCCGTTTTGATGATTTTGATGAAGAAAAACATACTGTTAAGATTATGCGGCAATATACTGCAAACTATCATCTGGCAGAAATCAATTCCGAATATATTTATAGCAGCTTCATGGAAGAGAAAGAACCAAAAGCAGATAGTTTCAGGGTTTTGCGTATACCTGATTTTATGTTTGATGAGCTAAAAAAGAAGCGTGATTTTAACAAAACCATTATTCAAAATCGGCAAAAATTAGGGCAAACTGATATCGATGAATCATATGTATCACTTTCTCCATATGGACATAGGAAGCAAAAAAATTCCCTTCGTGCAGCTCTACAACGGATTTGTGCGGCTGCGGGCGTAACAATAATAACTTTTCATTCATTACGTCATCACTTTGCCACCATGTTATTAGAAAAAGGTGTCCCTTTGGAGGATATCAGTAAATTGCTGGGGCATAAATCTACTCTTACTACCTTTAATATTTATTGTGGAGTAATAGATGCCACTGATGATGCAAAAAAAATTATTGAAACCATGCTTCCGTATTCAATGGAGGTATAATTATGGCAATTCAAAAACCTATAATTACACCTACATTTTTATATGGTCCTATAACATCCTATAAATTCGAAGGGGATATTTCAAAAGATAAGGGAAAATACCGGATTCGTTTTACCTTATTTTTTAAATCAGGCGACTCATATTCTACACAACAAAGTGGGTATAAAACGGAAATTGAAGCTAGAAAAGCAAAAGAAGTATTGATATCTCAATTGGTGACAAATGAATATATTCCTTTTCACTATACTGTAAAAGAAGTATTTGACTATTGGTTATACTATTATTTAATTGATGAAAAAAAAATTAGTTATAATACATTTACAAGTTACTATAATGTATTGTATAAACATGTATTGCCACAAATAAAAGAAAAAACCAAATTGAACCAGCTTGAAATAAGTAACATTATAAAGATTGTTAAAAATATCGAATATCCTTCAGTCCAAGAGCAATGTGTCAAAATTTTAAACCAATTATTCAAATTTGCACTTGCCAAACACTATATCGCCTTTAACCCCTGTATAGCAGCCACCGAGAATCTAAAAAAAGTTTTGCATTCAGGCTCCCCAAAAAGGATGGTTATTCCATACACAACAGGCGAAATTAAAAAACTTCTTTATATGTGCAAAGTGAATTTTCCTGATATGTATGTTCCATTGCTCATCTCACTGGTTGCCGGTACCCGGATTTCTGAGACAATAGGAATTATGTATTCAGATATAGATTTTACTTTTGGTACAATCTATGTAGGGAGACAACTTGGGAAGGATATGGATATTGATACATCTGAAAATGTCCTCTCACAAAAGATAAGGCCTAAAACTCACAATGCATTACGAGGAATTCCTGTACCACAATGGGTCCTTGACGAATTATTGGTAAAAAAGGCATGGTATGAAAGGCAAAAACAACTTGTTCCTGATTTTACAGATTTGGGATATATTTGTTGTCATTGTGATGGAAAGCCGTTTCACCGGAAAAGTTTCCATGACGATTTTCATACCCTGACTGCTATGTGCGGCCTTCCAAAAGTTAGATGGCATGATTTGAGACATATGTATGCAACTGTGTTGAAAAATAATGCTGTTAATATGAAAGCAGTCTCTGAGTTTCTTGGTCATGCATCTCCGGATTTTACTGAGGATGTATATGTATATCAGAAAGAAACAGTTCATGATTGTTCTATACTTACTGAAGTATGGGAAAATATCCGACCAGAGGCTGCCGAGGCTAAAAATGAAGTATTGACTATCCCGTTTAGTCGAAACGAATATATATAGTATTTTTTGTAAAATTATGCAAAAAAATCCCACTTGAGTCACTTTGTTTCAATCTGTATCAAAAAACAGATTTTTTGAGTATCTGTCGCCGAAACAAAAAAAATCATTAAACAGTGTAGTAAATCGCTTACTTGCTGTGTCACTTTAATTGTTAAAACGATAATAAAAACACTATATTTGGAGAGTTATAATTTGTATGAATTGCACAATTAAAGAATGCTTAAAGCCATGTAATTTAGCGTTAAGTGATGAAATTTTGATGAAAATCGAGAAGCCTGCCCGCTATATCGGCGGTGAGGTCAACGCGGTCATCAAGGACAGGGAAAAGGTGGAGGTACCGTTATGACGACGTATGGTGCGAACGCGTATATTCCCCGTGGGTAGATCTGGACCGGATCATGCGGGAAAAGAAAATCCCTCTGTTTGCACTGGAATCTCAGGATCCGGTAAAGGACTTTGATTTTCTGGGGATTACCCTGCAGTATGAGATGTGCTACACAAACGTCCTGCAGGTGCTGGATCTGTCCGGCATCCCGCTTCTGGCAAAAGACCGGACGGAGGAAGATCCCATTGTAATCGGCGGCGGTCCGTGCAGCTATAATCCGGAACCGATTGCGGACTTTTTCGATCTGTTTTATATCGGAGAGGGCGAGACGCAGTACCGCCGTCTTCTGGATGTTTATAAGGAGACGAAGGCTGCGGGCAAAGGCCGCGCCGAATTCCTTCTGCGCGCCGCAAGGGAAATTCCGGGAATGTATGTGCCTTCGCTGTATGAGGTCAGTTACAAAGAGGACGGCACGATCGAAGCCTTTCGTCCCGTAAAGGAGGGCGTTCCGGAGCGCATTACCAAAGAGATCGTGATGGATCTGGACAATGCGCCTTATCCGACAAAACCCGTCGTGCCCTACATCAAGGCGACGCAGGACAGGGTCGTTTTGGAGATCCAGCGTGGCTGTATCCGGGGCTGCCGCTTCTGTCAGGCAGGACAGCTTTACCGTCCCGTTAGGGAAAAGAGCCTTGAAACGCTGAAAAATTATGCTCGGCAGATGCTGGAAAGCACCGGTCAGGAAGAGATTTCCCTAAGCTCGTTAAGCTCCAGCGACTATTCCCATCTGGAAGAGCTGGTAGATTTTTTGATGGACACCTGCGAGCAGAAAAAGGTAAATATTTCCCTCCCGTCTTTGCGGATCGACGCCTTTTCGCTGGATGTAATGGGAAAAGTACAGGACGTAAAAAAGAGCAGCCTGACCTTTGCGCCGGAGGCGGGAAGCCAGCGGCTGCGCGACATTATCAATAAGGGACTGACGGAAGAGGATATTTTAAAAGGCGCAGGACTTGCTTTTGAGGGCGGCTGGAGCCGGGTAAAGCTGTATTTCATGCTGGGACTTCCTTTTGAGACAGAGGACGACGTGCGGGGAATCGCGGAGCTTTCCAATAAGATCGCGGCGCTGTATTATGATCTGATCCCGAAGGAGAAGCGCAGCGGCCCGGTTCAGATCGTGGCGAGCACCTCATTTTTTATCCCGAAGCCGTTTACCCCGTTCCAGTGGGCGCCCATGTGCACAAAGGAGCAGTTTCTGGATAAGGCAGCGCTGACAAAGCGCTCCGTGCGCGAGCAGCTCAACCAGAAGCGGATCAAGTACAACTGGCATGAGGCGGATGTGAGCGTTTTGGAGGGCGTATTTGCCCGCGGCGACAGAAAGGTTGCGGACGTTATTTTAAAAGCCTATGAAAAGGGCTGTATTTATGACGCGTGGGGCGAATACTTCCGGTATGAGACGTGGCTAGACTGCTTTGAAGAATGTAACGTAAGCATTGATTTTTATACAACGAGACAGCGAAGCGAGGACGAGATCTTCCCGTGGGATTTCCTGGACTGCGGCGTAAACAAAGCCTTCCTTTTGCGGGAATGGGAACGCGCAAAGGCGGGCGTCGTAACGCCGAACTGCCGGATGCAGTGTCAGGGCTGCGGCGCGGCGCGCTTTGGCGGCGGCGTCTGCTTTGAAGAGAAGGGAGGGGCAAACCAGTGAAAATCAGAGTGAAATTTTCCAAATACGGCCCGCTGCGCTTCATCGGGCATCTGGATGTGATGCGCTTTTTCCAGAAAGCGATCCGCCGGGCAGGGATCGACGTGGTCTATACAAACGGCTTCAGTCCTCATCAGGTCATGAGCTTTGCCGCCCCTTTAGGCGTCGGGCTGTGCAGCCTCGGGGAATATATGGACGTGGAGATCGCGTCCCATCAGGGGATGGAGGATTTAAAAAACCGCCTGCAAAAAGAGTGCCCCTATGGAATTGATATTTTAAACGTGTGCCTGCTTCCGGAAAAAGCCGGGAACGCGATGGCAAGCGTCGCCGCCGCGACCTATGCGGTTGCCTTTAAGGATCCCGAAAAGAGCTTTTCCCCTTACGAGGCGTATGTGCAAAAGCTTCTTTCACAGGATGAAATCCTTGTGACAAAGGAAACGAAACGGAGCACGGCGCAGGTCAATATCCGTCCCGGCATTTATGAATGCAGCATTCAGGACGGGGCGCTCGTCTTTTTGGTGGACGCCAGCAGCGCGGGCAATATCCGTCCGGAATTTGTGACCGACGCCTTTTTGGCGCTGGCAGGGATCAGCGTTGAAAAGATCGAACTGCAGACGGTGCGGATGGAAACATGGATGAACGCAGGGACGGAAACAGAGCGCAGGCTCGTTCCGCTGGATGCGATAGGAGAATAATCTTGGAAAAAATATGTGTGATCACAAAAGCCCCCCTTGCCAAAGACGGGGGGCGGATGCTGACGACATTTTTGCTGGAAGACGGGCGTCTGAGTGAGGTGCATCCTCACGGGACGTCCGGTTCTCTTCTCGGCAATATTTATGTGGGAAAAATTAAAAACGTGGTAAAAAACATCGAGGCGGCCTTTGTGGAGATCGCGGGCGGCCAGACCTGTTTTCTGCCTTTTTCGGAAGCGGTATGCCCGATCCTCACAAACCGCCCCTACGACGGGCGGCTTTTATGCGGGGATGAGATTCTTGTGCAGGTGATCCGCGACCGCGTCAAGACAAAGGATCCGGCGCTGACGGCAAAGATCACGCTGGAGGGGCGCTGGTGCGCGGCGGTTATCGACGGCGGGCACGGCGTGCGCTGTTCCAGACAGCTTTCGGAGGAAACAGCGTGCATCCTTTCCGATTGTTTAAAAGACACCGAAGTGCCAAAGCCGATAACGCTCATCCTCCGGACAAAGGCGGGAGAGCTTGTAAACGGCGGTGCAGACGGATTTGTGCCGCTGACCGCCGAGGCGAAAAAGCTATTGGAGCGGGCGCAGACGCTTTTAAAAATCGGAAGAACCCGGACGGTATTTTCTCTGATTTCGGAGGAAAAGCCGGAATGGCTTGCGGTTTTGCAGGAGCAAAAGACTTCCTTTGACAAGGTGGTAACGGATGAGCCTGCAGTCCATAGCGCGCTTTCCGGGCAGGATTTTTCAGGGACGGAGGTTTCCTTTTATACAGACGAAAAGGTGAGCCTGTTCCAGCTCTACGGGCTTTCTGCAAAGCTAGACGAAGCGCTTTCAAAGCGCGTATGGCTAAAATCCGGCGGCTATCTGGTCATTGAGCCGACGGAGGCTTTGACGGTGATCGACGTCAACACGGGAAAATTCGATGGAAAGAAAAAGACGGAGGAGACCTTTGCCCTGATCAACCGGGAGGCGGCGGCAGAAACTGCGCGGCAGCTCAGGCTGCGCAACCTTTCCGGCATCATCCTCGTGGACTTTATCAATCAGGACAGGGCGGGGGCAAAGGAACTTTTGGAATTTTTGCGCGAATGCTGCAAAACAGATCCGGTTCCGGTACGTGTCGTCGATATGACGCCTCTGGGGCTGGTGGAAATTACCCGGAAAAAAGTCCGCCGCCCGCTGGCAGAGCTGATCCGGGAAGCGAAAACAGCCCAAAATTAAAACAGCCGCACAGGCAGAAGGGAAAAGGATGAAATTTTTAGGCATGGAAAAGGTGCGGGACGGTAAATATCTGAAAAATTATGAGCTGTCCTATGAAAATAAAGCCGGAAAGCTAAAGAAATTCGAGATTGTAAGCCGGAAGGAGCTGGCAGGCCCAGAGGAGCTTGGGAAACGCGTCAGCGGCGTTTCCATCGTGGCGTTTTGCGATGGGAAAATGCTTTTGCTGGAAGAGTTTCGTTTAAGCATCAACAAGCGTATTTTTAATCTGTGCGCGGGGATGACGGAGGCAGGGGAATCTGTAGAAGAGTGCATTAAAAGGGAGCTGTACGAGGAAACGGGGCTTTCCGTGAAACGGATCATCCGCATACTGCCTCCGTCCTATTCCGCAGTGGGATTTTCCGATACCAAAACCTACATCGCCTTTGTGGAAGCGGAAGGGGAGTTTTGCGACCATACCTCGGACAACGAAGAGATTACCGCACGCTTTTACAGCAGGGAAGAAGTGAGGAAACTTTTGGAAACGGCAGAATTTTCCTCCAGATCACAGATGGCGGCATTTTATTTTTGCGGGGGGATGGAAGAACTACCGGGCTCCTGACCGTTTCGCGCCCGCCGCAGGCAGTATGCCGATCATTACAGTACTTATCCGAAACGCCGAAAAAAGTGTTGAAAAGTTCTTTTATATTGTATATAATAACAATATAAAAGAAATGTTTGGATATTTTTCATTGGAATATCCATGACAGATACAGAAAAGAGGGTGATGTAATGAAGACAGTAATTACAATCGGACGGCAGTTTGGTTCCGGCGGCCATGAGATCGGGGAGAAGGTTGCGGAGCATTTCGGCATCAAATGTTATGACAAGGAGCTTTTATCCAGGGCGGCAAAAGACAGCGGTTTTTGTGAAGAGATGATCAAAACCCACGATGAGCGTCCGACCAATTCTTTCCTCTACAATCTGGTCATGGACACTTATTCCTTCGGCTACAACACATCGGCATTTATGGATATGCCGATCAGCCATAAGGTATTTCTGGCACAGTTTGACGCAATCAAGAGCATTGCAAAAGAAGGGCCGTGCGTGCTGGTCGGGCGGTGCGCCGATTATGCGCTCCACGATAAGAAAAACTGCCTGAATTTCTTCATCTATGCGGATGAAGAATCTAAGATCAAAAGGCTGGTCAGCAAATATCCGGATCTGAATGAAGCCCGTGCGCGGGAAATGATGATTAAAAAGGATAAACAGCGTCAGAGCTATTACAATTATTATTCTTCCAAAAAATGGGGCAGGGCAGACAGCTATGACTTTTGCTTAAACAGCTCTGTTCTCGGCATCGAGGGAACCGTAAAGCTGATCGCACAGATCGTAGAGGATTTTGAGGACGCATCCAAATAGGAAGCGAAAATAAGTGCAGCAGTTCCAGACGTTTGGGATTGCTGCATATTTTATATCGGAGGAAAAGGGATGAAACATAAAACGGCATGGCTGCGTCTCTTGGGCAGCGCACTGGTTTTGGCAGCGTTTCCGCTGCTGGCAGGCTGCACGGGGCAGGAGAGGGCAGATGGATCCGCATATGACTTGGAATGGGGCAGTCAGGAGAGCTTTGCCGATATTGGGGCAAAATTAAAAACGCTGGGGATCAGTGGGATCACGGACGAGTTTATGGAGGATATGGAAAAAAGCTACTCGGATATGGATCCGCAGGCGCTGATGAATAAAACCGCGGTGCTCCTTACCGTTTTAGGGGACGGGATCTACAATGATGACCTGACGGAATGGGTTCCCGATAACGACAGCGTATATGCCTTCGATATGGAAGTATTCCGGTTTGAGAAGATGTATACAGATTTTTTAAACGGGGTCAGGGCGATTGGAAACGGGGCGCTGGACTTTCAAAATATATCCGAAAATCTGGATGATGCAGACTTAGAAAACGGGACCGGGACACGGCAGGTTACGTTTGATTGGAACGGCAAAACCTATACGCTGAAGGCAGAGGTTCAGGGCGACTGGTTTGATACAAAAGTTCTGGATCAGCTCAACGGGCTGATTGCCGAAACAGGGGAAACGCGCAGGCTGTACGCAATGACAGACGGCTATCAGGAATGTATCGTCTTTTTCTGCGACCAGAGCTGGGCGGATTCCTTTTTTGAAAAAACGGGGCTGTTGTTGTCAATATAAGCAATATAAGACATAAGAAGGAGAATCGGCATATCATGGCGCAGACGAAAAAAGGCTTTTATATTTTACCGCTGTTATTTTTGCTTATGGTTTATCTGGACGGAATCTTTGTCCTGTATTTGAATGAAAACTGGCGTCTGATTTTATTGATGATCGCCTTAAGCGCCCTGGTCGGCATAATCAACTGTATTTTTGCATTCACATGCTGCCGGACAGGGAAAGAGCGGTTTCTGGAAAACTGCATGGTCTTTTTGAAATATGGGATGATCCCGTTTTATGTGGCGGTATTTGTCCTTGCAAGCGGGCTGACTTTTATGACAATGCTTTTTATCGGGCCTTTGTCTGCGGTCATTGCCGGGATCTTTGCCGTTTTGGATTATGCGATCCTGATCGTCGGAAGCTGCTATGTTATTTCCTATGTGATCTTAAAACTCAGAACGCGGGAAATGAAAGCGGGAGAGTGCGTGCTGCATATTATTTTGCAGTTATTTTTTGTGACCGATGTGCTGGACAGCATGTACCTGATTGCGGGGAAAGCGAAGCGCTACAAGGTTCTGACAGCCTGCCTGTGCATATTGCTGGCGGCAGGATTGATCTGCGTTGGCGTTTATATCAATTATGGCGTATGAGAAGAAAGACACATACAGCATGCAGATACGCTTGACGGAAACGTCCGGAAAGTTGTGTTTTATCTGGAACATTCGATTTACCGGAATGATGTGTATGATATGGGAGCCGGATACCTGATAACGGCGTATATTGCAGATGCACAAAAAGATTCTGAAGATTTCTCTGAAGCTGAAAATAAATCTGTTATCGTTGAAATAGCTGCAGACGACGTATCCTTTGAACTGATCCGGCAGAAAGTGTACGAAGAGTACAGATAAGTATAAATAAAATGATAAACAGATACCAGCAGTAAATGCAGTAAATTAGGTTATGGACAAAAAATGCCTTCCGAATCCCTGAGAGAAGCGACATCCAACTATGCGCGAAAGTCAAGTTTAACGAATAGTTATGAGAAAAAACGCATATTTTCCATACTTAAGGGATTTTTAATCTTCTTGCCCCATTCATTCAGCTGCCGCCTTTATGGCACACTTCTTTTCCGTTCAGTCAGATCAGAATAAAGAAAAACAAACGCGCAGGCGCAAAGATTGATCCGGTTATCTTTCTTTTGCCTGCGCGCTGATTTGTTATCTTTCAAATATCTGCCTTAAATCCCCAGCTCCTTTGAATCCAGTACAACCGTAAACGGCCCGTCATTCTGCAGTGCCACTTTCATATCTGCCCCGAAGCTGCCTGTTTTTACGACAGGCACTTCTTTTTGGCAGGCTTTAATCACATATTCATAAAGCGCTTCCGCATGCGCCGGCGCCCCTGCCTTTACAAAAGAGGGACGGTTGCCCTTGCGGCAGTCGGCATACAGGGTAAACTGGGAAACCAAAAGCAGGCTTCCGTCCACGTCCTTTAACGCCAGATTGGTTTTGCCGTCAGCGTCTTCAAAAATACGCAGCCCGATCATTTTTTTCACCATTTTGTCAGCGACCGCCTCCGTATCTTCATCGGAAACGCCGATGAGCACCAGAAAGCCCCGGTTGATTTCGGAATAAAGCTGTCCGTCTATCGTAACGCTTGCCTGCGAAACGCGCTGTATCACAAATTTCATGTCTGGGAATCTCCTTTTTTGTCTTTTTTAGCTTTTGCGGCTGATTTTTCCTGAGGTGCAGGCACTGCCTTTTCGCAGAAATTGCCGTTTTCCTCATCAATATGATCCAGCTTCCGGTATTGCTCTGTATCGGTAGAAAAGCCCTTTTGACGGAGGCTGTGATTGGTGCGGCGCTTTAACAGGGCGTACAATACGGCAAACGTAGGAACGCCGAGCACCATGCCGGGAACGCCCATAATGCCGCTGAAAAGGGTAATTGAAAATAAAACCCAGAAGCCGGGAAGCCCCGTAGATTCCCCAAGGATCTTTGGTCCAAGGAAGTTTCCGTCAAATTGCTGGAGCGCGATAATAAAAATAATAAAGTAAATGCACTGAACCGGATTTACCATCAGGATAAGCAGGCCGCTGGGAATCGCTCCGATAAACGGCCCGAAAAACGGGATGATGTTTGTCACTCCCACAATAACGCTGATCAGCATGGGATAAGGGAATTTCAGCAGGCTTGTTCCCACAAAGCAGATAATTCCGATGATAAAAGAATCCAGTATTTTGCCGCTGATAAAGCCGCCGAAGGTGGAATTGATCAGTCTGGCATTTTCGATCATATCATTTGCGTATCTGGTATCCAGAAAAGCATAAACCAGCTTTTTTGCCTGCCCCAGAAACTTTTCCTTGCTGGCAAGCAGGTAAATGGAAATGATCAGTCCAAGGATCAGGTTCCAGAGCGCTTTCACGAGGCTCAGCATACTCAGCGATACGGTTTTTAAAAGGTTGTTGATCTGCGGCAGGATCCCTTTGTTGAGCCATTCCTGCAAATCGGCGGAATACGTATCGATCAGCCGGATGACCGTATGCTCAATGTCCGGATTGTCTGCCAGAAGTTTCTGAACCCAGATGCTGATGTTGGAAATATATTCCGGAAACTGACCAATGATGCTCTGGATGCTGGAAATTACCTGCGGAATGACCACCCGGAAAAATCCGAAAAGCAGGAAGCCCACAAAGATCAGCGTCAAAATAATGGAAATCCCGCGGCAAATGCCGTTTAATGCCTTTCCCCTCTCCCGGATTGCCCGATGCTTTGCGCCAATCCGATCCAAAAGCGGATGCAGCAGCTTTCGTTCCAGCATATTTACCACCGGACACAAAAGCCACGCGAGGATAAAGCCGTTTATGATCGGCATGCAGATATGCAGCAGCGTGCTCAGATGCTTGCGCAGGATGCCGCCGTGGAACATCAGATAATAAGCGGTCAGACCGCCGATAATGACAAGGAGCGCGGTAACGCCCCAGTAGAGATATTTTTTCTCCCAGCGAAATTTCATGCAAGATTCCTCCAAATTTCTCAGTTCTGCCGCTCTTGTTCGAGCTGTTCAAATTTTGCCTTCATGGTAGGGTTATTCCGGGTAAGGCGCTTAATCGTCAGATCCTCCGCCTTGTTATTTGCAAGCCGCAGATTATTTTCCGAAGAAAGCAGCGCCTCCTTCGTCTTTTGAAGATGGTCGATGGTTTTGTCGATTTCGTCGATCGCTTTCTGAAACCGTTCACTGGCAATGCGGAAATTGCGGGAGAACTTTTCCTTAAAGTCGTTCATATCGTCTTCAAACCGCGAAATATCAATATTCTGGCTGCGGATCACCGCAAGCTCCTGCCGGTACTGCAGGGCGTTCTGGGCGGCGTTTCTCAAAATCGTGATCATCGGGATAAAAAACTGCGGGCGGATCACATACATTTTCGGATAGCGGTGGGACATATCCACGATGCCGGAATTATACAGCTCGCTGTCGGGCTCCAGAAGGGAAACCAAAACGGCGTATTCACAGTTTTTTTCACGCCGGTCTTTGTCCAGCTCTTTTAAAAAGTCTTCGTTCTTTTTCTTTGTGGCAGTTTCGTCCATCTCGTTTTTCATCTCAAACATGATGGAAATAAATTCGATCTGCTGGGAATCAAATTCCCGATAAATATAATCGCCCTTGCTTCCGCTTCTGGCGTCGTTATCCTTTTCAAAATAAGCGTTCTGAAAGCCTGTGGCACGCAGCCGGTTAAATTCGATCTCACAGTGCTGCTCCAGGCTCTCTCCCACCATCTTCGTGGACTGGCGGGCTTTAAAATCCCGGTAGTACGCAATCTGCTCATCCTTTAACCGCAGCCGTTCCTCATAGCCGTCCTTCATGCCCTGCTCGCGCAGGAGGGATTCCTGCTTAACGGCTTCGATCTTTCCGGATAAAAGACCGATCTCCCGCTCTTTTTGCGCGATCTCCTTTTCTTTTTGGGAAATCAGCTTTTCCGTTTCAAGCTTCTGGGCGTTTTCCTTTGCGGCAAGCTGGGCGCTTAAGCGGGACTCCTCCGCTTCCGCCTGTGCCTTTAACTTTGACTGGCTGGCGGCAAGCTGCTGCTTCAGGGAAGAAATCTCTTCTGACATCTGCTGCATGGTCTGCACCTGCATCAGCTTTACGGCAGCCTGTTTTTCTGCGTCAAACTGGGCTTTCCGGTCGGACAGCTCCTTTTCAAACTCTTTATCCCGGACCTGCTTTACAATCGCCGCATATCCGGATTCGTCAACCTGAAAGACTTCTCCGCATTTCGGACATTTGATCTCTTTCATATAAAAGAAAGTCTCCATTTCATAAAATTGGCGGCGCGGCGGATTTTTTTACCATCGGCGCGCCTATTAGTAGTTTACAGGAAAGAAAGCCGTTTTTCAACCCTGTTCAAATACCGTAAAAAATAGTATACTGATACGGGATCAGATCCCGTCACTAAAATGCCGTTTCGGCGGCGGAAAGAGGAAAGATGAATTTACAGCAGGTTTTAAGTCAGGTACGCCGCGCTGCGGACGATTATCATATGATACAGCCCGGGGATAAGATCGCGCTTGGCATTTCCGGGGGGAAGGATTCCCTGACGATGCTCTATGCGATGCAGGCGCTGAAACGCTTTTACCCGAACCCTTTTGAAATCCATGCGGTAACCGTAGACCTTGGATTTGACAATCTGGATCTTGGCAGGATTGAGGAGCTGTGCAGGTCGCTGGATGTTCCCTATACGATCGTGAAAACGCAGATCGCAGAGATTGTTTTTAACCGGCGTATGGAAAGCAATCCGTGCGCGCTGTGCGCAAAGATGCGCAAAGGGGCGCTAAACGATGCGATCAAGGAAGCCGGATGCAATAAGGTTGCTTACGCTCACCACCGGGACGACGCGGTGGAAACGATGATGCTTTCCCTTCTCTATGAAGGAAGACTTCACACCTTTTTACCGGTAACCTATCTGGACCGTATGGATCTGACGGTGATCCGTCCCCTGATTTATATGAAAGAGGCGGATGTGATCGGCTTTACCCGCAAAAACCAGCTTCCCGTCGTAAAAAGCCCCTGCCCCGCGGACGGGTATACGCGGCGGGAATATGTCAAGCAGCTGCTCCATCAGCTCAATCAGGAAAACCACGGCGTAAAAGACCGGATGTTTACAGCCATCCAGCGTGGGATCCCGGAATGGAGGATTCATGAAAAACAGTAAAAATTATCATGACGAAATGAACAAGGAAAACGTATTGAAGCTGCGCCGCCTGATGGAGGAGCTGCCGGAGTTTTGCCGGCAGTTTTTCCGCGGGATCGAGCAGACGACCTCATCCCGCACACGCCTTGCCTACGCCTACGATCTGGGAGTGTTTTTTGAATTTCTGCACCGCAGAAATCCGGCGCTTGCCAAAATGGAAGTCACCAAATTTCCCCTGTCGGTTCTGGATCAGGTCGCAAAAAGCGATATTGAAGAATATATGGAGTACCTTTCCTATTATCAGAAAGAAGGAAACGAATATACAAACGATGAACGGGGAAAGCGCAGAAAGCTTTCTTCCCTGCGCACCCTGTACAACTATTTTTTCAAGGACGAACAGATCCGGACAAATCCGGCGTCCCTTGTCCTTATGCCGAAGCTTCATGATAAAGAGATCGTCCGGCTGGACCCAAACGAAGTAGCGCTTTTACTGGATCAGGCGGAGGACGGTTCAAAAATGACGAAGAGCCAGCAGAAATTCCATGAAAAAACAAAGGAACGGGACGTTGCGATTCTGACCCTCCTTCTGGGAACGGGAATCCGTGTGTCCGAATGTGTCGGGCTCGATCTGGAAGATGTTGATTTTGATAATCTGGCGATCAAGGTACGCAGAAAAGGCGGCTATGAAGACGTCGTATATTTCGGGGAAGAAGTGGAGGCTGCCCTGGGCGCTTATCTGGAACAGCGCATCCACATCATTCCGATGGAGGGACATGAAAATGCGTTCTTCCTCTCTCTTCAGAATCGCCGCATGGCAGTCCGCAGCGTCGAAAATCTGGTTAAAAAATACGCTTCCCTCGTTACCACTGCAAAACGGATCACGCCCCATAAGCTGCGTTCAACCTATGGCACAACGCTGTATCAGGAAACCGGTGACATCTATCTGGTTGCCGACGTGCTGGGGCATAGGGACGTCAATACGACGCGGAAGCATTATGCTGCCATGAAGGACGAGAACAAGCGAAAAGCCGCAAAAAGTGTGAAGCTGAGGGAGCCGTAAAGGCTCCCTGTTTTTTTCTGACGGCACACGCATCCGGCGCAGGCGTGCGCCCCAGATTCCCTCTTTTATTTGCCCGGATCCCGTTTCTGACCGTGCTTGCGGAGATTTTTTTCCGTCCGCCAGCGGCTGGGCCTGTAAAACGGAGGTTCCGGAGCTGTAGACGGCGTTGGATCCGACGCTGTATGCGCCGTTTGACCTGACGTATGATTTTCCTGCCCCGGCGTCCATTTGCGGAAGGTGAGGATCGCTTTAAACAAATCCCCATCCAGCAGGATGCGCAGCGTCCCGTGCTGGATCTCCGTAAAGCTTCTTGCGATCGCAAGCCCCAGTCCGCTTCCTTCCGTATTGCGGGAATGATCCCCGCGCACGAACCGTTCGGTCAGCTCTTCCGGCGAAACAGACAGCTCTGTGCGGGAAATATTTTTTACCGTGATCTCCGTTTCCTCATCGCTGTCCTTTACGATCACATAGACCCGGGTGGAAGGAAGCGCATATTTGATAATGTTGGTGTACAGATTTTCAAATATGCGGAAGGTTTTCTGCGGATCAAGCTGCAGCGTAACCTTTTCTTCCGGAAACAGGAATTTAAACTGCAGTCCCTGCTCTTCCATCCTGTCCTCATATTCCAGATAGCACTGCCGGATAAGATTGCAAATATCAACATTCGCATAATTCAACGTAATGTTGTTGGTCGTTGCCTTGCTGACCTCAAACAGATCTTCTATCAGCGTCTTTAAGCGCACCGCTTTCTTGTCAAGGGTAGAAAGATATTCCTGCTTCTGCTCTTCCGTGACGCCGGGATCTTTGAGCAGGTTGATATAGGTAATGATGGCGGTCAACGGCGTTTTTAAGTCATGGGAAACGTTGGTGATCAGCTCCGACTTCATCCGCTGGCTTTTTACCTCTTCATTTACCGCCTTTTTAAAATCGGTCTGTATCTGGCGAAGTTCATTTTTATAGCTTTCAAAAACGCCGAAATCTTCGGAAAGGGCAATGTCAAAATCTCCCTTTGCGATCGCGCTCGTCGCCTTTAACAGATTCTGATATTTGTCCTGCACGTCCTTGACATAGCGTTTCAGCAGGAAATACACTGCGATTGAATAAAGAATGAGCGGCACAAATCCCCAGATCCAGAAAAGGGAAATCACATACAGGACAATAAAGTTGACGATCACAAGCTTTCCGATGATCTTTCGGGCATCCGTACCGATGTCAAAATTGACCAGCTCCTGATAAAAGCGTTTCAGGAACGAAACGATCTTATTCCAATACCGGATCAGCAGGCTGTGCTCCTTAAGGAAGGCTTTTTCCCGGAGCAGTCCGGCACATACGGTTCCAAACACATAGCCGTACATAAAATAAGCATAAAAAATTGCCCCGCAGATCAGATAGACCGTCCACTGCAAATGTACCGGCTCCAGAATATGCCTGCTTAGGTTTGGCAAAAACCATCCTTTCTGACAGGCGCAGATCAGCTCCGTCATCTTATCCGTAATGGATACGGATAAAAATACAACGCCTATGATCAGATGGAGCTCCAGCGGAATCCGGCACAGCGGAAGGTTCTGGAACTCATAGCCTTTCCGGGAAAAGAAAAATACTGCCGTTGCGCCCAACACAAGCGCTGCAATCCAGAAGCCAAGGATCACCTGCGGGACTCCGGCGCTTAAATAGCTGTTATAACGGACATAGGTATAATCCGGAAGCGTATAATAGCCGGACATTTCCCCGTATCCGTTTAAAAAGTCCTGATACTGCGCCTGCGTCATGGCATATACGATCTTCATATCGGAAGGAGCGGACAGGGTAAAGCGATAACGATAATACTCGTCTGCATCCTCGTTATAAAAATTAACAAAAGCAGTCCTACTGTCATCATAAAATTCCCGGAAGCAGACGCTGCGGCTCTGTGCATCGACCCGCTTTAAAAATTCGCCCGTATCGCCGGGGACATCGACCGCGTTTCCGGTCACGTTTCCGGCTTCATCATAGCTGATCATCACATAATAAACATACGGATTCTCTGCAAGCTGTTTGCCTCCTGCGATCGCCTGAAGGGCGGCATTTGTGCTGTTCCCGATAGAAGTGCCGGTCTTTGTATCGATTGCATAATAGTCCATCAGCTGCGTCAGCTCGTTGGTATTGATCCTGAGGTCGCTCAGCTCCGTCAGGGTATTTTCCTTAAATTCACGCACCTGTTCGGCAAGCGCTTCGCTCCCTGCCGATGCATCCGGCGGCACATTGGCAAAAGCGCCGTCCAGGGAATAATCAATATACGTACCCAGATATTCGTCACGGACATACAGATCGCCGTAAGTCCAAGTTTTCTGATCGGATTTTTCACGCAGATACTTATACTGGATATAGCTGCTGCTGTAAAGCATATCGATAAATTCCGTGCTGGTAAGCGGATTTTCAAATTCGCTGTCCGCACGGGTTTCAAAAAACGGGAAAAATGCCGTAAAACAACCGGTCAGTACGAGAATTGCCGCCATCGCGATGCCGACGCTTTTGGCTTTACTGTTTTTCCATTTTGTATCCAACGCCCCACACCACCTTTAAATACTTCGGATTTTTTGGATCGATCTCAATTTTCTCACGGATCTTGCGGATATGGACCATGATCGTATCCGTGTTGATCGCCTTTTCATTCCAGATGCGCTCATAGATCTCATCAGCAGAAAATACCCTGCCCGGATTTTTCATTAAAAGAAGCAGGATCTTAAATTCGATGGGAGTCAGGCGCACCGGGGAACCGTCTACAAAAACCTCCACGGTTTCTTCATTGAGCTCGATCCCACCAATCACATGATACGTGTCCTTCTCCGGCTCTGTCCGCGACAGCGCCTCCTTATAACGGTTATACCGCCTGAGATGGGAATTTACCCTCGCCAAAAGCTCCAACGGCGTAAAGGGCTTTGTGATGTAGTCGTCCGCTCCCATATTCAGCCCCATGATCTTATCGACCTCTTCTGATTTGGCAGAAAGCATGATCACGGGAAAATCATGTCCTTTTTCCCGAACCTTCATCATCATGGTAATGCCGTCCATGCGGGGCATCATGATGTCCACAATGGCAAGGTCGATCTCTTCTTTTTCGATTGTCTCCAGCCCTTCGACGCCGTCCTGCGCCTGCAGCACGTCATAGCCCTGATTTTTCAGATAAATCTCTACGCCTCCGCGGATGTCCGCGTCATCTTCTACGATCAAAATACGATTCCTGTCCATGGATATAACTTCCTTTCCGACTGTCCTGATTCAGAAACAGCCGTCAGGCTGCCCTGTCTTACAAGTATACCATGGGAAATGCCGGAAATGCAAACGCCGGCGCCGGGTTTCCCTTATGTATAAGGGGATGATAACAGAAAAATCTTGCTTTCCGGTTCAGGAAAAACGAAAAAATTTCTAAATATATTCCGAAAGACACATAAAAATCAGGTCAGCGGAACTGCTCGCTGTAATAAGGGACGATCAGATAATCCCCCGCCTGTATCTCATCAATATCCGTCAGGTTGTTCGTGGCGCGCACCTCCTCGATATAAGCGTCCAGCGACTCGTAATGGTGATCTGCATAGCGGGAAGCAATGGATGTGAGCGTATCGCCGGAGCGAACCATAATGCTTGAAAAATACTTGTAGGATACCGTATCCTCCTTCTCTTTTGCCAAGGATAAAAACCCGGACACAGAAAATGCTGCGGCAATGAAAAGGACAAGGGTCAGGCAGAGCATAAGCGGACGGTAAAAACCGGTGCGGCGGACAGATGATTTCATAAAATTCCCTCCTCTGAATCTATCGAACATAAGTTGCGAACATTTGTTCCTTGCAGTTTCATTATATCGAACATATTTTCGTATGTCAAGTGCGGAGGGGCAAAAAAATCGAACATTTTTTCGGAATGCACGTTTGCTTTTTTGATATTGATATGTTATACTGATAAAAAGACTTGTTTTTTCTACAGGATGCAGTAGCCTGCAGATCCTTTGGAATACAGACATCAGAAAGGGGCTTTTACTATGGCACAGGGAAAGATCACTGCCAAACAGCAGGAGATTTTAGATTATATCAAGGATGAGATTTTAAAGAGAGGTTATCCCCCAGCAGTCAGGGAGATCTGCGAAGCGGTTCATTTAAAATCGACCTCTTCCGTCCACTCCCATCTGGAGACGTTGGAAAAGAACGGATATATCCGCCGCGACCCTACCAAGCCGCGTGCGATCGAGATCACTGACGAGAGCTTCCAGACGGTGCGCACGGAGATGACCAGCCTGCCTGTAGTCGGCAGGGTCGCCGCAGGGCAGCCGATCCTTGCAGAAGAGAATATCGAGAGCTATTTCCCGATCCCGGCGGATGCGGTCCCTACCGGAGCGCCCTGCTTTGTCTTAAACGTAAGCGGGGAATCCATGGTAAACGCCGGTATCTTAGACGGCGACCAGATCTTTGTCCAGAGCTGTCAGGACGCACAGAACGGTCAGATCGTAGTAGCCCTTATCGACGATTCCGCTACCGTCAAGACTTTTTACCGCGAGAAGGATCATATCCGCTTACAGCCGGAAAACGATACGATGGATCCGATCATTGTAGACGACTGCCAGATCATCGGGCGCGTCTTCGGCGTGATGCGCATTTTCAATTAAAGCTTTTAAAGCTTCTTTCTTACCATTACGATAGGGAACTTTCCCTACCGCATAAAAGGCGCGCAGGTGATCCGGGGAAATCACTTCCGCCCGATTGCCTGCGCGCCTTTCATATCACTTTTAGTTTATAAATTCTTTCCCCTCAGTCTGCTGTGGGTCATGCTTCTTCTTTGCAGAATTCTTCCGGATCGATCTGCTTTCCGTCTCTCCAGATACGTTCCAGATCATAGAACAGACGGTTCTGACGGTCAAAAACATGGACGATCATATCGCCGTAATCCATCAGGATCCAGTTTCCGGTCTGATAGCCTTCTACATTTTTTACGGTAAATCCGGCTCTTCCCAGCTGCTCTTCCACATTATCCGCCATCGCCTGTACCTGATTGCGGTTATTTCCACTTGCGATCAGGAAATAATCGGCAAGAACGGATACTTCCGAAATATCAATCAGGGAAAGGTCTTCTGCTTTTTTGTCTTCCAGCGCTGCGATGGCAAGCCTGGTCATTTTTTCTGCCTGCGTCATACGGTTCCTCCATTTTTATAAAAATCATAGGTTTTCTGCGTCATGGAATCCACTTCCATATTTCCGCCGTTTAAATAGCTCAACGTATCCTCAAGCGCCATCAAAAGGGCTTTATCCAGATCCTCAAAGGCGATCCGGCGGATCTCGGTCAGATTCGGTGCCTGTTTCCTGCCCGGCTCAATATAATCTGCCAGCCAGATGATTTTTTCCAGCAAAGACATGCCCGGCCGCCCTGTCGTATGGTTTAAGATCGCGTTGATCACATCCTTATCCGTAACACCATATTTTTTCATGGCGAGGAAGCTGCCGACCTTTGCGTGCAGCAAAAACGGATTTGCCTGTTCGTAGGCGTTGATCGCAATATTATACTTTTCACAGATGGAAATTTTCTTTTCATTGGTCAGGCATTTCGCACAGTCGTGGAGCATACCCGCCAGAATGGCGTTATTGACGTCCGCCCCATAGCGCATGGCAAGGGACGCTGCCGTATATGCGACGCCCAGCGTATGCTCATAACGCCTGGGATCGAGATTTTTTTCCATTGATTTGCGGATCTTGCGAATATCCGGCTCTTTCATGCAAAAAAACTCCTTTCAGCTCTCTGTATAGTACCCGTTTTCTTCCAGAAAAAGACGGACGCTTTCCGGAACCAGATAACGGACGGATTCGCCCTTTTTAAGGCGTTCCCGGATCTGGGTGGCGGAAATGCCGATGTGGGAAGCCGGAAGGAAGCGGATGTCGGCGTTATATTTGCCAGACAGGTATTTTGCCTGGGCGATCAGATCCGCCGCCCCCTTTTCATCCCTTACCGCGGCAACGGTAACGCTGCTTTTAAAAATCCGCTCCGGATGCTTCCAGCTTTCCATATGAAACAGCGTATCGGCGCCGACGATAAAATAGAGCTCGCTGTCCGGAAGCTGCTTTTTTAAAGCGTCCAGCGTCTCATAGGTATAAGAACTGCCCGGACGCACAACCTCCATATCGGATACCTTAAAAAAGGGATTGTCCTGTGCCGCCAGCGCTGCCATACGCAGGCGGACGCTGCCCGGAAGGATCCGGGAAGCATCCTTCATATAAGAGCAGCCGCTTGGAATGAGCAGCACCTCGTCCAGACCGCAAAAGATCCTGGCATTCTCCGCAAGGATCAGATGCCCGGTATGGATCGGATTGAACGTACCGCCTAAAATGCCGATTTTTTTCATATATGCACCGCCTTATTCTTTGTCAGAAACAGATTACAGAGGCAGTTCGATCTTTTTATGGTCTTTGCTTTCTTTATATAAAACGATCTTTTTGCCGATGACCTGAACGACCGTAGAATGGGTGCGCTCTGCCACGATATTTGCAATCTCTCTGGGATCGTCGAAGCAGTTTTTTAAAACGGCGATCTTGATCAGCTCACGGGTATTGAAGGCTTCCGAAATGGCAGCCGTCCCTTCCGGCGTAAGGCTGGATTTCCCGATCTGAAAAATGGGATCGAGGCTGCTTGCCAGCTTCATCAGATATGCTCTCTGCTTGCTTTTTAATTCCTTCATGGATGTTCTCCTATTTATAATAATCAAAGGAAAGCCCGTACATACGCACCGTGTCGCCTTCCTGAATGCCAAGTTCTTCCAGCTTTTCCAAAATGCCCGCATCCTTTAAGAAGCTCTGGAAAAAGGCGAAGCCCTTTTCGGATTCCAGATTGGTATATCCGAGCATTTTTTCGATCTTAGGGCCTTCCACGACATATTCCTGCTCCAGCTCGTCGTAGGTAACGGTATAAGGATCGTCTGATGCAGAAAGCGCCATTTCCGGGAAATATTCCTGCTCGAAAACAGCCGGCTTTTCATCTAAGCCGTCCAGCATCCGGCGCACATCGTACAAAAGCTCCGTAACGCCCTGTCCGCTTACGGCGGAGATTGGGTATACTTTAACGCCCTTTGGCTCAAATTCCGCCTTTAAGCGTTCAAAGCCGGATTCCTCCAGATCGTAGATCGCGTCCACCTTGTTGGCGGCGATCACCTGAGGCTTTTCCGCCAGCTCTGCGCTGTAATTCTGAAGCTCCGCGTTGATCGCATAAACGTCTTCCACCGGGTCGCGTCCCTCTGTCCCCGCCGCATCGACCACATGGATGAGCACCTTTGTCCGTTCCACATGGCGTAAAAATTCATGGCCGAGTCCGATCCCTTCCGAAGCGCCTTCGATCAGTCCGGGAATATCCGCCATGACAAAGCCCTTCGCATCGTCGAGGTCAACGACGCCCAGATGGGGATTTAAGGTTGTAAAATGATAATTGGCGATCTTTGGCCGCGCATTGGAAACACGGGAGAGCAGGGTAGATTTCCCGACGTTCGGGAAACCTACAAGCCCCACGTCCGCGATCACCTTTAATTCCAGCAAAAGCTCCAGCTCCTGCGCCGGCTGGCCCGGCTGGGCGTATTTGGGCGCCTGCATGGTGCTCGTCGCATAATGCTGGTTTCCGTTGCCGCCCTTGCCGCCCTTTAATAAAACGACTTCACGGTTGTCACCGGACATATCGACGATAACCTTGCCGGAATGAAATTCCTTGATGACAGTGCCTTCGGGAACCTTGATATAAATATCGTCCCCGTCTTTGCCGCGGCAGTTTTTCTTGCCGCCTTCCTGCCCGTCTCCGGCTTTATATTTTCCGACATGGCGAAAATCGGTCAGGGTATTCAAGCCGTCGTCCACCACGAAGATCACATCGCCGCCGTGCCCGCCGTCACCGCCGTCGGGTCCGCCTGCAGGCACATATTTTTCACGCCGGAAAGAAACGTGCCCGTCGCCGCCCTTCCCGCTTCTTACATAAATTTTCGCTCTGTCTGCAAACATTCGATTCTCCTGTTTATTGAATCTGTTAAAAGTTTTGTTTCGTGATACGAAAAGACCCCAAACAATGCGTCTGGGGCCTTTTTCTCTGGAAATGCGGCCCGCCTTGGCGTCCGCTTATGATTCATAATGATGCTTACTGTTCTACCGGATATACGGAAGCCTGTTTCTTGTCTCTTCCTTTTCTTTCAAATCTCAGCACGCCGTCCACTTTTGCAAATAACGTGTCATCGCCGCCGATGCCTACGTTAATGCCGGGATGAATCTTGGTTCCACGCTGTCTGTAAAGAATGTTGCCAGCCTTTACAAACTGTCCGTCCGCTCTCTTTGCACCAAGGCGCTTGGACTCGGAATCTCTGCCGTTCTTGGTAGAGCCGACACCCTTCTTATGAGCAAAAAACTGAAGGTTCATATTGAACATTTGTTACACCTCCTCGAATTTCAGTCGCAGGTATTTCTTCCCGTACTGTTTTTCAATGTCTGTCAGACCAAGGATCATCGTATCCATCAAAAGAGCCGTCCGCTCATTGACAGGATTTAAAAATACCACATCGATCACGCCGTCTGCTTCCCCTGCCACAACCTCCATCGGATCTTTGGTAAAAGCCTCGATCGCATTGATCGTGTTGATGACAAGAACCGAAACGGCAGCGCAGACGATGTCATTGCCGCTTTCGGCATAGCCGGCATGGCCGGTACAGGTAAATCCCCGATAATTGTCCTTTGTCTTCTTTACTAGAATTGTCGTCATAAAACATACCGCAGCGCTTTCCTGAAAGGATTAAGCGTTGATTTTCTCGATCTTCACCTGAGTGTATGCTTGTCTGTGACCATTCTTCTTGTGGTAACCGGTCTTTCTCTTATACTTGTAAACGATGACCTTCTTGCCTTTGCCTTCACCTACTACTGTAGCGGTTACGGTTGCACCTGCTACGTCAGCGCCGACCTTTAAGCCGTCATTGCTCACTGCGATTACCTGGTCAAATGTAACAGTCGCGCCAGCCTCTAAGCCCAGCTTCTCAACCTTTAATACATCGCCCTCAGCTACCTTGTACTGTTTGCCACCTGTTGCAATAATTGCGTACATCTAGGACACCTCCTGTCAAGCGTTAAAATAAATTAACGTTACTCGCTAACTTTGGTGACGCCAAACGGCGTACTTTTACCTCGTTATGCGGCATACTCATAAAGTGTAGCATCCTGTTTAAAATTTGTCAATCCTGTTTTTACAAAATTTTGAGCAGATGCTGAAAATATTCCGGCAGGGGCGCGCATGTCTCCACATATTCCCCCGTGGAGGGATGCTCAAAGCCCAGAATCATTGCGTGCAGCGTCTGTCCCTCCAGCTTCGGATAGGGACACTTTTTCGGGCCGTATACGATGTCGCCCAAAAGCGGATGCCCGATGGACGCCATGTGCACGCGGATCTGGTGGGTGCGCCCGGTTTCCAGACGGCATTCGATATAGGTATAGCTGCCGAAGCGTTCCAGCACCCGGTAATGGGTAACCGCCTCTTTTCCATGGGCATGGCTGATCCCCATTTTTTTGCGGTCGGAAACGTCCCTGCCGATCGGCGCGTCGATCGTTCCTTCGTCGGCTTTTAATACGCCGTGGACGATCGCCCGGTAGCGCCGCGTGATCGAATGGACGGCAAACTGGGCTGCAAGCGCCTGATGGGCAGCGTCGTTTTTGCACACAAGGATCGAGCCCGTCGTATCTTTGTCGATGCGGTGGACGATGCCGGGGCGCATCACGCCGTTGATCCCGGAAAGCTGCCCCTTACAGTGAAACATCACCGCGTTGACAAGCGTGCCGGAATAATGCCCTGCCGCCGGGTGCACGACCATCCCCTTTGGTTTATTGACAACCAGAACGTCCCCGTCCTCATAGAGCACGTCCAGCGGAATGTTTTCCGGTTCAATGTCGGGCTCCTGCGCCTTCGGGATCAGGAAACGCAGCTCATCCCCTTCCCGCAGCTGACAGCTTGCCTTTACCGGCACGCCGTTTACGGATACCCTGCCTTCTTTGATCATTTTCTGGATGAAGGAACGGGACAAAGAGCCGATGAGCGACGCGATGCACTTATCAACCCTTTCCCCTTCCTGTTCCTCCGGGATCCGGGTGCAAAAAAGTTCCAGATCCTCTGAAAGCGTCTGCGTCATTGTTCTTTTTTCCCACTTTTCTTCAAATTCAAAAAATCAAAATCCTCTTCCTTCATATGCCCGAAAAAGACGAGGAAAAGCCCCGCTGCGCAGATAAATGTCACATAAATATCCGCCACGTTAAAAATCGGGAAATCGATCAGCGAGATATAGACAAAATCCACCACATAATCAAGCCTGATCCGGTCGATGAAATTGCCCAGCGCCCCCGCCATCAGGATGCCGCCGAGCACATGGAGAAAGGCATATTTTTTCTGCGCGGGCATGCGCCAGAGGGCGTAAATGCAGGCGCACAGAATCAGAAGCGTCATTCCCACAAAAAAGAGCTTCTGCCCCTGCAGGATGCCGAACGCCGCCCCCCTGTTTTCCAGATATTTCAGCTCCAAAACGCCGGGGATGAGCACAAACGGCTCCTGCCCTTTTAAGAAAACAACGGCGAGATATTTGGTAAACTGGTCGATCCCCACTAAAACTGCGGCGAGAAAAAGATCCAGCAAAAACATTTTTTTATTTTTCATACGACTGTTATTCTCCATCCCGGAAATTTAATTCTTCAATTGCCGCCCTCATTTCATCCTCTGTCACGGTGTCGTCCAAAAGGGCGTGCCCGATCTTATCAAGCAGGACGAAACGGATCTGCCCGCCGCGCATCTTCTTATCCGACCTGGTCAGGGAAAGGATCTGCTCCACATCCAGCTCGTCGGCAGAGATCGGCAGATTAAAGGGAACGAACATATCCCGGATCTCGTAAAACTCCTCCATCGGGATCAGCTCCTTTTTCCATGAAATATAAGCGGCGGCAACGCAGCCGAGCGCCACGCATTCACCGTGCAGCATGGAAAAGCCCGACGCCTTTTCGATGGCGTGCCCGATCGTATGCCCGAAGTTTAAAAGCGCGCGTTCGCCCTTTTCCTCCGGATCCTTTTCCACGATCCCCTTTTTGATCGCGCAGCTTTTTTTGATCATCTGCTGCAGCGTTTTGGGATCCCGCTCGCAGATCTCGTACAGATTAGAAATGAGCCATTCATAATATTTGGAATCTTTGATGAGCCCGTGCTTCATGATCTCTGCAAAGCCGGAAAAATACTGGCGTCCCTCCAGCGTCTGCAGCGTGTCGATGTTCATGTATACGAGCTTTGGCATATGGAACGCGCCCACCATGTTTTTATAGCAGTCAAAGTCCACGCCGGTCTTGCCGCCGATGCTGGAATCCACCTGTGCAAGCAGGGTTGTGGGGATCTGGATAAAATCGACGCCACGCAGATAAGTCGCCGCCGCAAAGCCCGTCATGTCCCCGACCACGCCGCCGCCAAGCGCCGCCAAAAGATCTGTCCGGTCAAAATGGTGTTCTATCAAAAATGCGTACAGCTTCTGCACCTCTTCCAGTGTTTTGTGCTCTTCCCCCGCAGGAAATGCGAACACCTCCACCGCCGCAAAGCAGGGGGCAAGCGCTTCCCTGACCTGCGCCGCATATAAAGGCTCCACATTCGTATCGGTAACGATGCAGAGCTTTTTATCCTGATACCTTTCTTTTAATTCTTCCGCAAGCTCTGCAAAGCCGTTTGTCAAAACGATGTCATAGCAGGGCTTGTTTTCGTAAGAAACCGTCAGTCTTTCTTTCATCTGTCTGTATGTCCTTTCGTGATGTGAAATAATGTTTAAAAAAGAACCCTGCGGATCAGGGTTCTTTGCCTTAGGCACTTTACTCCGGCAGCCAAAAAGCTGTCCCAGAAAATCATCGTCTGTCAGCTCATTTAACGTCCAGGGAACCGGAAAGGATTTCCTGAAAATCTCCGGAAATATCAACGCTCGCAGGCGTGATGATAAAAATAAAATGGGAAATCTTCTGAAGGTTGCCGCTGATCGCATAGCAGGAGCCGGAGGCAAAATCAATAATGCGCTGCGCAACGTCAACGTCAATGCCCTCCATATTCAGCACTACGGTGCGGTTTGCCAGAAGCGTCTCCGTGATCTCACGGGCATCCTCTACTGTAGTGGGCTTGATCACCCGTACTTCCATGCCGAACCCGGATCTTGTGCGGGAAGAAGTCTTTGGCATCGGAGTTACCTTGTCGGCATTTTTCTTTGCCGGACGGGGTTCGTCATCCTCATAGGAGTCTGCTTTTATGCTCTTGATCTTGGATTTCTTTTCTGCAGGCTGCTCTTCCTCATCGTAATAATCATCGTAATCGTATCCGTCGTCTTCATCATCGTTGAGTCTCATGTAGCCCAAAAATCTGTCCATTACTCCCATGGTTTCAAAAATCTCCTTTATTCCAGATCAGCCAGTCGGCGCATACCGAAGATCCCCGTTCCGACCCGGACGCAGGAAGAACCTTCTTCAACGGCTGTCATATAATCGTTTGTCATACCCATGGACAAAACGTCCATAGAGACATTATCAATGTTTTTCCGTGCGATGTCAACAGATAATTGCTTCATCTGCCGAAAATATTTTCTGTTTTCTTCGGGATCATCCGTGTTGGGAGCAACCGTCATAAGCCCCTTTACCAAAACGGCGGGAAGCTGCGCGATCTGCCGGATCAGCGGCTCTGCCTCCTGAAACGAAACGCCGAATTTGCTCTCCTCTTCCGCGCAGTTGATCTCGATCAAAATATCGGTAACGACGCCCTTTTTGACAGACTGCCTGCTGATCTCCTCCGCCAGCCGCAGCGAATCCACGCTGTGTATAAGAGCCGTTTTCCCGATCAGGTATTTTACCTTATTGCGCTGCAGATGCCCGATCATATGCCAGCGGATGTCCTTTGGAAGCTGGTCGTATTTGTCGCACAGCTCCTGCACCTTATTTTCGCCGAAATCCCTGACGCCTGCACGGTAGGCTTCCTGTAAGTCGGATACCGGCTTTGTTTTGCTGACTGCGACCAAAAGGACGCTGCCGTCCTTTCGGCAGGATATTTCCTGCGCCTGTAAAAGCTTGTCCTGTACTTCTTTTAGATTCTCCCGGATCATAACGCCTCCCAAAAAACTGATTTCAAAAACGGATTCTATTCATTGATAAGCTGATCCGCATCCACGGTGGAAGCGTCCAGAACGATGTAGTCATAGGGGCTTAAGCCGTAAGTCGTATTGGACTTAATAATGGCGTATTCCTCATTCTGCTGAAGCACCTGGATTTCCTTAAAGTCCGCATAGCCCTTGTTGATATTGTATACGCCGGTCAGGCTGGCGCTCTGGGAAACCGTCATGCTTTCATTGGAATCCGGCATGATCAGATGATCGCCCACCCGCAGGGCGGAATCGTCCAGATAATAATACTCGTCCGTTTCCTGATAGATCTGCGTCGCCACAAATTCGGTCGTCAGCCCGCCTTCCTCTCCGGCAGTCTCCCGCAGCACGCCGGTCGCGCCGGAATTTCCGCCTTTTGTCACGTAATCCTTTGGAACGAGGAAAAATTCCTTTGTGGTGATCGCGGAAAGCGGGACCTTCAGGCCGTTTTCCACATTGGCGATCAGCTCGATCTCCAAAAAGCGGTCCGCTGCAAAGGTTACCATGGAATTATTAAATTTCAGTTCCACAAGCACTTCCCCGTCGCCTCCGGAGTCGATGACGTTGACCTCCGCCCAGGATTCGTAGCGGTTTTTCAAAAAACGCACCTTTAAAAATTCCTCTTCCTCAAGCCTCGCCGCCGTAGAGCGGTCAGTCTGGATTACCACAGACCAGTCCTCATTTGTGCAAAGCCGGTACAGCGGATCGGAAACCGCCGCAAGTTCGCTGCTGATCAGCTGCGTTTTCTCATATTTCGTCTCATCAAAATCCTCCGCCGTCAGATCTGCCGCCTTCTTTGACTCAAACCCGTCGATGGAATAGGTAATGATCCCGGATACCGGCGAATGGCACAGCGTAACCGCCTGCCCTCCGGCAGCCGCGTTGATGTCGCCAAGGTTGTTGAGCACATTGATATTTGCAAGCTTTAAGACCGTGCCCTCCAGCTCATATTTAAAATTATAGACGCTGTCGAAGCTGTGCTCGTCAAATCCCGCGCAGAAGCTGGAAATTGACGTCCTCAGCTCCCTTACGTCGCTTTCTGAAAGAGAGGCGTTGTCGGCGTTTTGTTCGTCCAAAACCTCCCTGAGCTGGCCGCTTTGATCGACCGTGCACACGAGCTGGCCGCTTCCGACCCGCTCCCCCTCCCGGGCATAATAATTGATATAGCCGGCGCTGTCGCTTGTGACGATCGTTTCATCGCGCACCGCGATGCCGGTAAATACATTGTCCTCGGAAAGGGAGCCCTCCTGCACGCGGTAGGATACTACCTTTTCATCGCGGAACAGGTACATGACGACGCAGATGATGATATACAAAAAAATCGCGCCGAAAATGACCATTCCCAGATTGATATTCAAGGGCTTGCGGTACTGCCTGATGTTTCCGCCGTTTTGTCTCGATGCCAAAAAAATCTCCTCCGGTATGAACGGGTTAATGTCCTGCTAAAAATAAGCCCCGGCACAAATCCTCCGGGGCTTTTCTGGTGCATATCGAATACGTTCTTCTTAGATGGATACAATGATTTTGGATTTCAGGCTGTCAGCCAGATCCGTTTCGTTCTGGGATACGCTGAGTACGAAATCCACGCCGAATTTCTCGCTCATCTGCTCCAGCTTTGCCACAACAGGCTCGATGTTCTGGCCTTCCAGATTCGCGATCTTTAAAAAGCTGTCAAAATACATCTGCTCAAGGTCATGATCCTGAGAAATGATGCCGCTCACAAAGCCTAAAAAAGCATCGCTGGAATCTACCATGTAATCAGGAACAACGATCAGACGGATCTTGTTGTTAAGCTCATACATATGCTTCGGATTCTTATCCAGATAGACGATGCTTCCGTGAGCGTCCTTTACCTCCGTATTCACTTTGTCCAGCAAAAATTTTGTTTTGCCTTCCCCTTTTTCACCTACGATTAATTGAACCATTGTAATCCCTCCTAAAGTATATTCATTCCATGTGCGGACACATATAGGATATGTCTTATTATAGTGGATTCTGACCAAAAAAACAACCCTATTTTGAGATTCTTATGGCTGAATTGCCGCAATATTTTGCCAACTGCCCGCATCGGCTTACGATCCCGCTTCCTCTAGCAGATCGCTCATCTCCGTATACATGATCTCCCGTTCCTTGGAGCGCAGGATTACCGCGATATAAGGGTTGCCCGACGTGTCCTTTGCCAGAAGGACAAGGCAGTTGCCCGCCGCATTGGTCGTCCCGGTCTTGCCGCCGATTACCGTAACCGTCTCCGGCGCGCTGTAATTGCCCGCCAGATACTGGTTGGTCGTCTTAAAGGAAAGCTGTTTTTCCTTGCCGTCTTTGTCCGTATACACGCTGTCGTAGCTGGTCATGCGGATGATGTCCCCGACGCCGTCGTATTTGAGCGCCTCGTTAAAAATCAGGTACATGTCGTAGGCAGTCACATAATGGTTGTCCGCCGTAAGCCCGTGGGGATTTACAAAATGGCTGTTGGTCGCCCCGATCGCCTGCGCTTCCTTGTTCATCATCTCCGCAAAGCCCTCCACCGACCCGCCGATGTGCTCGGCGATGGCAACCGCCGCGTCGTTGGCAGATTTGATCAAAAGCGCATGCATCGCCTGATTGAGCGTCAGCCGGTCCCCCGCCTGCAGGCCGCAGGTAACGGCTCCGCTCTCTAACTGCGTGGCGTTTGCACTCACGGTGATCACATCGTCCGGATTGCCGTATTTGAGCGCCACCACTGCGGTCATCAGCTTTGTCAGGCTCGCGGGAGCCAGCCGCTCGTGGATATTCTTGGCATACAGGACCTTATTGTTGTTCAGATCAAAAAGCCCGGCAGCCGTAGCCTCAGACATATCCACGACGGAATCATCCACATTGACGTCCCCATCCGCCACGCACAGGGACGCCGCAAACGGATCTGCCGTTTCAAAGCCGTTTTCCCCGATCACCCGGAAGCTGGATACCTTATAGTCCGGATCATAGGGGAAAGCGACCGCTTCGTCACTGCAGCCGGAAGCGCTTATGCAGACGCAAAAGGCTGCAAAAAGCGCTGTAAATTTATTTGTACATTTCACGCCACTCTAAGTCTCCCCTGTCTAAGGACTTGATCAACAGCTCCGCTGTCGCAAGATTCGTTGCCAGCGGAATATTGTGCATATCGCACAGACGTACAACGGTATTGACGTCCGGCTCATGGTTTTTGGGCATCAGCGGGTCACGCAGGAAAATGACCAGATCGATCTCGTTATGCTCGATCTGCGCGCTCATCTGCTGTTCCCCTCCCAGATGTCCCGCCAGATATTTGTGGATGTTCAGATTCGTAACCTCTTCGATGAGCCTTCCGGTCGTGCCGGTGGCATAGAGGCTGTTCTTGCTCAGGATGCCCCTGTAGGCGATGCAGAAATTCTGCATGAGTTTTTTCTTCGCATCATGTGCGATCAACGCGATATTCATAATACCTTCTCTCCCATACTATAGATTGTATAAATTCTTTCGCTGCAGCCCCACGTTCAGGACAAAACCGATCCCGATATAGACGCTGACGAGCGAGCTTAGCCCGTAGCTGACAAACGGAAGCGGCAGTCCTGTGTTCGGCATGAGCATGGTAGCCACTGCAATATTCATAAATCCCTGAATGCCGATCAGTGCCCCCACACCGGACGCGATGACCATGCCGGCAATATCTTTTGCCGACCGTGCGATGGATACGCAGCGCACCGCGATGAGCATCAAAAGGATAATGACTGCAGCGGAGCCGATAAAGCCAAGCTCCTCCCCGATAATGGCAAAAATGAAGTCGGTCTGTGATTCGGGCAGGAAATTCGCATTTTTGACGGATGCGATGTCCGTATTGTTCAGACCCTTGCCCCATAGCTGCCCCGAGCCGATGGCGATGACGGAGTTGATCTGCTGATAAGCCTCGGCATCGGCATAAGCCTGCGGGTTAAAGAAGGCCATGATACGGTTGCGCTGGTAGTCTTTGAGCAGCGTCTGATCCTCCTGAACAACGATAGATAAAAAAACGAGCACAGTCGGTACTACGACCGCAAGGACGCTGCCAATGATTTTCCAGCTCAGTCCCCCTACAAATAAAAGAACACAAAATAAAAGCGCAACCAGAATCGTCGTGGAAAGGTTGGGCTGTTCATGGATCAACGCAAGCGGCGGCAGGATCAAACAGATTGCCGAAAGCAGGATACGCGGCGTATTTAACCTTTCCTTATACTTCATAATAAACTGTGCATAGAATAAAATCAACAAAATTTTTGCAGTTTCTGACGGCTGAAGATCAAAAAAGCCCAAATCAAGCCATCTTTTCGCCCCGTTTGCCTCTCTTCCAAAAAACAGGACGAGGACGAGGGTCACGATGGCAAAGGCGTATCCGAGCCACGCCAGTTTCAGCAGCTTCGTATAATCCAGAAAGGCGACGATAAGCATGAGCACCAGTCCGATGCCCATGCCGATCATCTGCTTGCCCTGCACGCTCTGCTTGGCGCTCCCGATGGCGAGTATCCCGATCACGTTTAACGTGATCACAAGCGCCACCAGTAAAAAATCAAAGTTCTTCAGTTTGTAGTTTCTGAACATATTGCTCCTTTAGCTGATCTTATGCAGATCCAGAATCGGCACGTTTGCATGAAGGGAAACGCTTTTGTCCCCCCGGCTGCGGCTGGATGCCTTGCTGATCTGGATCTCCATATTCTGCGTATCAATTTTCATGTAGCGGGATATGACCGCGGCGATGTCCTTCTTGATCATATCAAGAACCTCCGGCGAACAGTTGACGCGGTCGGAGATCAGAAGGATCTTTAAGCGGTCCTTTGCAACCTCGCGGGAGGATTTGCGCTGTAAAAATTTCGGCAGTCTCATATGCGTCCCTCCTGATTTTTGTGAAAGATCCCGCTTACCTTTGTCCAGAAAGAAATGGACACGTCAAGGTTTAGGTACGGGATTTCTTCCCCGAGGATGCGCTGGCAGATGTTTCTGTAGGCGCGTCCCGCCAGCGTATGGTTCCCCACAAGGGGCTCGCCCTGATTGGTCGCAACGACTACGTTTTCATCGTCCGGCACGACGCCGATCAGCGGCACTGAAAGGATGTCCACCACGTCGTCTACGCTCATCATATCCCCGCGCTTTACCATGTCGTAGCGCATCCGGTTAACCACAAGGTCGATCCGGTCGATGCAGGACGCCTCCAAAAGCCCGATGATGCGGTCGGCGTCGCGGATCGCGGAAACCTCCGGCGTCGTTACCACGAGGGCGCGGTCGGCTCCCGCAACGGCGTTTTTAAAGCCCTGCTCGATGCCCGCCGGGCAGTCTAAAAGCACATAATCAAACTGCTCCCGCAGATGCTCCACGAGCTTTTTCATCTGGCTTTCGTTTACAGACGTCTTATCGCGGGTCTGCGCCGAAGGAAGCAGGTACAGCCCCGGCCAGCGCTTGTCGCGGATGAGCGCCTGCTTGACCCGGCAGCTTCCTTCCACCACGTCTACCAGATGATAGACGATGCGGTTTTCCAGCCCCATGACCACGTCCAGATTCCGAAGCCCGATGTCTGTGTCGATCAAAACCACTTTTTTCCCGGCTGCGGCAAGGCCGGTCCCGACGTTTGCGGTGGTGGTTGTTTTTCCAACGCCGCCTTTTCCTGAGGTAACGACAATTACTTCACTCATATAAGATCCTCCGATCATGAAATATTTGCGTTCCCTGAAAAATACTGCCCCAAAAGCGCAGGCTTGCTGTTTTTTGCTACAGCGGCAGTTCATTCAGTAATTCATTCGTAATGGACTGCATTTGTATTTCCCCGCTGCGCACGCACGCCATAAGCGGCTGCATGCGTCTCGCCTTTAAGTGCCAGCGGCTTTTTTCTTTTGCTTTATATTTGAAATCTCCGATCTTTAATTTCTGCGGAGTCATTTCAAGCGCTGCAATAAAATGATGGTTCAGACCGTCGCCGCCCGCGTAGGCGCTGCCGTCGAGCCGTCCCAAAACGATGATGTCCTTTGCTGCCATCACACAGCAGCCCTCTTCCACATCGCCAAGGACAACGACGCTCCCTTCCGTTTCCAGGATCTGCCCGTTTTTTAAGCTGCCCCGGTAAAACTGCCCTTCATTCCCGGCTTTCGGGAAATATCGTTCAAAGGCCTCCATCGTTTCCTGAAACTGTCCCTGCCGTTCCCTGTTTTTACCGACCACGCAGATCACGTTCAAGCGGCTGCAGCGGGTCACGGCGTCTACAAGGGCGTTTTCCTCCTCGCCGCTTAAGTCTCTGCCCTCAAAGGAGACCGCAACCCGCATGTCCCCGAAAAAGCGGGCGGAATCCCGGAATTTTTCTTCCACATGCAAAAGCAGCTCCTCAAAGGGAAGTTCGTCGTTTAAGTAAACGGCAATGCCGTCTTTATAGCTTTTTAGGATAACCGGATTTTTCATTTCTCCCTCTCATTTCTGCCGTTTAAGCGGCAGCGTGCGCACAGCCTTGATCAGTCGCCGCCTCCTACCACCGCTTCCGGCGAAAGCGCGGTCTGGCTGTTTAAGAGCGTGCCGTTTTCATCCAGATCAAAATAATAGGTCATCACCTGCTTGGAAAGCTGGCAGGCATAGTCGGAGGAATAGCCGTTCGCGATCCGGATCGCCATTGCCACCTCCGGCTGTTCATAGGGCGCATAGCCCACAAACAGGCCGTGGTTGGGGCGGCTCTTATCCTCCTCCGCCGTACCCGTCTTTCCGGCGACGTTTACGCCGAAATCCTTATAGTACGCCTTATTTTCCACCACGCCCCTCATGCCCCGGTGGATCGCGTCCCAATAAGTCTGCGGCATCTCCACCGTGTTGCGGACATTCGCCTGATAATCCACCAAAAGGTTGCCGGAGGTGTCCGTCACCTTGTCCAGAAGCGTCAGGTCATAGCACGTCCCGTTGTTTGCAACCGTCGTCACATAGCGGGCAAGCCCTGCGGTCGTAAAGTTGTTCGTACCCTGTCCGATCGCGGATACGACCGAAAGCGCGTCGGAAACCTTCGGATCCGATTCCTCGATCTCCACGCCGGATTTTTCGGTTAGGCCGAACATATCAGCGTATTTTGCAAGCTTCTCATTGCCCAGATCCTGATCGTATTTTTCCCCGTTCAGACCGAGCTGATAGCCCACCTCGTAAAAGAACACGTTGCAGGAATTGGTGATCGCCTCCGACACGTTCAGCGTGCCGTGTCCGCTCCGCTTCCAGCACCGGGGCTGATAGTCCGAAAAGCGGGTGTAAATGCCCGGACAGTCGATGGTCGTCGAAAGATCCACCACGTTTTCCATCAGCGCCGCCGACGCGGACACCATTTTATAGGTGGAACCGGGAGCGGTGCGCATCTGGGTCGCATAGTTCCACATCGGGCGGGAAAGATCCTCGCCGCTGGAAATGCGCGCGTAATATTCGGAATCAATGCCGTTTGCCAGCCGGTTATTGTCGTAGCTGGGATAGCTTACAAGCGCCCGCACATCGCCCGTATTGACGTCTGTGAGCACACAGGAGGCGCTGTATGGATCGAGCGCCAGCTGGGCGGGCGTGATCTCCAGATTCCGGATCAGGTTTACCATAAAGGAAAAGGCGGAAACCGCGCCGGATTTTAAATCCGCGATCTCTTTTTCGCTGGGATTGATCACGTCCTGTTCTACCAGAAGCATGCACATCTGGACGCCGCTGATGCGGTTCTGCTCGATCATGTACTGCAGGATCTTTTTCTGGAACGCCTGGCTGTTTGACAGCTCCTGCAGGATGTAATCCGTCAGCTGCCCGTACACTTCCGCCGAATCGGAATATTTGCCCTCCAGCGGAAGCATCGTCACGTCGATCCAGTTTTGGGAGATCGCGTATTCCAGATATTCCCGGATGCTGATGATCTCGTTTGTCGTCCAGTCAATATAGGTCTGGTCGTTTTTGTCCACACCGGTCAAAATATTGTCGCCCGGAAGAAGCTCGTTGATCATATAGCTTTCGTACGTCTGATACTCCTCCGGAAGATCCTGATAGGCGAAAGAGCCGCTTGTCAGCTCCTTTTCTATCCAGGACAGCACCTCGGTCCGCCGTTTCAAAAACGCCTGATAGACGTCGTACTGCACCTCGCCCTCCACGGCGTCCGGCAGACGGGACAGGTCGATCACATTGTTGTTAAAAAGCGCCGCATACACATCGTCGATGGGAATTTTTAAGTTGGCGCTGGAAACGTCGGAGGCGTCGTAATTTTTGACGTTGACGATCTTATCAACCAAAATACCCGCCACAAACTTTTCCAGAATGTTGTATACAGCCGCCTGAAGCTCGCTGTCGATTGTCAGGTATACGTCGTTTCCGGCGGAAGCGTCCACATGGTCAAGCACCTCGACCTCCCGCCCCATCTTATCGACAAATACGGTTTCATAGCCTTTGGTTCCCTGTAAATATTCTTCCATGACCTTCTCGATGCCGGCTTTTCCGACGATGTCGGTCATTTCATATTCCTTTACGTCCGGCGCCTGCTTGACGCCCTCCATGCCCTCCTGACTGTTTAAGGCGGAAAGCTCGTCCGTGGAAATTTTGCCGGTATAGCCGATGATCTGGGAATAATAAGGACCGTCCTTGTATTTGCGGATCGTATCGTCTACGATCTCGATCCCTTCCAGACTGCTTTTATTTTCCTCGATCGTGGCGACCGTCTCCTCTGAAACGTTTGTCGCGATCGTGACCGGAATATATTTCTGATAGCCGGTGGTGCTCATCGTATAGCGGATCGCAATGATGTCGAGCAGCTCCTTTTTGGTATATCCCTTCCCGACCACAAAGGATTCCTTGTCGTCCGGATCGGTCCGTTCCCCGACCTCATAGCGGGCAGTGCCGCCCAGATACCGGATGATGTCGTCCGCCGTAGCGTTTTTCTGCCGTTCCTCCAGATCGGAGATCTTAGGCTCGCCGTATACGTCCGCGATAAAGCGCAGCCGCCTCGTCCCGGTGACGCTGTAGGCAAACTCCCCGTTTTCATCAATATAAATATTAAAATCGCAGCTGATCGTATCGCCGTTTTCCCAAAGAATGCCCAGCACCTCTTTTAAGATGCCGTTGATCTTGGCATTTTTGCCCTTGGATTCATAGACGTCCTCGATCGTAACGGAGCTGGAAAGCTCGTTATATGCCAGCGGGATGCCGTTGACGTCAAAAATATTGCCCCGGGTGCTGGCAATCGAGCGTTCCTTTTTGATCTTCATTTCAAATTCCGCCTGCTTGTCCGCGCCCTCCACGATCTGAAGCTGGAAAATGCGGTTGAACAGCACGCACGACATGATAAAAAACAGGACGTACAAAAAGACGGTTCTGGAATTTATGAAATTGAGCAGTATATTTTTGATCTTTTTTAACAATTATTCGGTACTCCCTCTATCCGCAAGGCTCATCCGTTTGTGCAGGAATAAAAGAAGCGGATAAAAAATGAATGCGACGACAATGGTATAAACCGTTTCCGGAAGGATCACATGCAGTATGTAATACCCGATGTCAAGACGCGCGCGCATGAAAAACATGACGATATAGCATACGAGGCTGACGCACGTATCCGCGGCGGCGATCACGCCGAGGGGAAGCAGGATGTCCTCCGGGAAAAACAGGCGGTTGGCTTTTCCGCACAAATATCCCACATAGAGATACAAAAGCGCATAAAAGCCCAGCAGATCTCCCGCCCCGACGCCCGACGCAGCGGTCAGGCTCATGCCGTTTGCGGCAAAAAGATCGGCCAACAGCCCGCAGGAAAAGCCTGTCCACATGCCGGGCTTTTCCCCCTCCATCAGGCCGATGGAGGCAGTCAGCAAAATCAGCAGGTTCGGCTTGATGCCGCCGAAGGCAAACCACGGGCAGACGGCGGTCTGTAAGAGGAAAAAGCTCCACACCAAAAAGGCGGTAACCAGAAATTTTTTCATGAAAGCGCCTCCTTTTTAGTCCTCAGCCTGCTGTTTTAATTCGGTAATGACTAAAACCTCGTCCAGATGGGAAAAATCCACCGTCGGCGTTACCGTCCCGGTCTTTGTCAGATTGTTGGACGAGGTGCTGATGGAATCCACGTAGCCGATCAGGATGCCCGGCAGATATTTGTCGCTGATGTTGCTCGTCACAAGCTTATCTCCCGCCGCCACCTGATTGTCCGGATCCGAAAGCTGGGAAAACCGGATCGTCCCCTCCGACTGCACGGACTGCAGGTCGCCGGATACGATGAGGTTTTCCGCGGTGGCAAGCACCGTAGCGCTGACGCTGCTCGTATCGGAAATGATGGAAATGACCTTCGCATAATTTTTCCCGACGGAAACGACCCTTCCCACCAGTCCGCTGCCCGCCATTACGTTGCAGTCCACGGCGATGCCGTCCTCTGAGCCTTTGTCGATGGTAAAGGAATAAAACCAGTTGTCCGCTTCGCTGGCGATGACCCGCGCGCCGACCTTTTCATAGTCGGAATAGGTCTGATCCAGCTCGTAAAGGCTGCGCAGGTTGTTTAACTCATACCGGTCCTGCTGGAGCTGGTTGTTCTCGATCGTAAGCTGGTCGACCTGCTCCTTGAGCGCCTCGTTCTGCGCCAGCACGTCTTTTAACTGCGCCAGCTCCTTGGATCGCTCCGAAAAATAGCTTCCCACCTCTGCGATCCCCTTCTGGAACGGAACGACCACATAGCCTGCCGCGCCCTTTAACGCGCCCTCAAAAACCGTCGTATTAAACGACAGGATCAGAAGAAGCGCGCACACACCGGTCAGGATCAGCAAAAGCGTCTGTCCGGATATGCTGAAATTTTTGTGTTTCTTTTTGACTACAGGACTCATTTACCCATCCCTTCAATGGCATAAGCGACCGATTTGTAATTGTCGTCTTTCAAAATGCGCGCCATGCCCAGCACAACGCTCTCCATGGGGCGCTCCGCAAGGTTTACCTTTAAGCCGGTCGCCTGCTGTACCCGCTCCGCAAAATGGCTGACCTGGCTTGCCCCGCCGGTCAGATAGATGCCGTGGCGGAAAATGTCCGCGCCCAGCTCCGGCGGCGTGCGCTCCAGAATCACCTTGATGCTGTCGATGATCGTATTAAAGTGCTCTTCCAGACAGGAATTGATCAGATCCGTGGGGATCTCCCTTTCCACCGGAAGCCCCACGACGATGTCCCTGCCATAGACGGTCGCGCCCTTTCCTTCTTTTTCAAGGCTTCCAAGGGACTGCTTGATGTTCTCAGCGGTCTTTTGCCCGATCAGCAGGTTAAATTCCTTGCGTACCGCCTGCCGGATCGCCTCGTCAAACTTCAGTCCGCCGGTCTTGATCAGACGGCTCAGTACGATGCCGCCCAGAGACAGGATGGAAACCTCCGTGGTGTCGTAGCCGATGTTTACGACCAGCACGCCCTGGGAATTTTTCACGTCAATGTCCATGCCGAGGCCGTCCGCCACCGCCTTTTCCACGACCATGATCTTGCGCGCCTTGACGTTGGCTTCCTTGATCAGATCATAAAACGCGCGCTTTTCCACCTCCGTGATGTCGGTGGGCACTGCGATATAGAAATCCGCCGGGCGGATATTGCCCTTTGAAATATCCGAAACAAAAAAGCGGATCAGGCGTTCCATATTGTTGATGTCCGCGATCACGCCATTGGACAGCGGATTGCTGATCTTGATATTGGCGGGCGCTTTTTCATACATTTCGTAAGCGGAATTGCCGTAAGCGAAAATATTTTTCTTATTTTCAATGGCAATCATGTTTTTCTCGATCAGGACAGAATCGTCCGCCTGACTGTAGATCTTGATGTTGCTCGTGCCCAGATCGATCCCGTATGCGTAATTTGGCACCATATCTTTCTCCTTCCTTATATCAGGCCGGCTTCCCGGAAGCTGAAATACTGCCTGTCTGCCCCGACGATGATGTGGTCGGTCAGGTCAAGCTGCATCATTGCCCCAAGCCTGCAAAGCCGCCCGGTGATCTCTGTGTCCTCCCTGCTGGGCGACGGATCGCCGCTGGGATGGTTGTGCAGCAGAATAAAGCTGACCGCCTGCACGCGCAGCGCCTGTAAAAAAACCTCCCGCGGGGACACAAGCGCCGAATCCACCGTCCCAACGGACAGCACCTTTTCGTGCACGAGCCTGCCCCTGCCGTCCAAAAGCAAAAGCACGGCGCGCTCCACGCTTCCGCCGTCTGCGTAAAACAACGGCTGCGCATAGGCTGCCGCCGTCGCCGGGTCGGGAAACGCCGGAAGCTCCTTTCTCGTATCCAGCGCCATCCTGCGCGCAAGCTCTGCCACGCAGCAGATACGCACCGCCTTGACCTGCCCAATACCCCGAAGCTTCATCAGCTCTGCGGGCGAAAGGCACGCCAGCCCGGAAATGCCGCTGCGGGAGCCCTTCGGCAGCCGCAGCACCTCCTCTGCCAGCGCAAGCGCCGGACAATCCCGGTGCGCTTTTGCCGCATCCGCAGGGACGCTCGGCCCGGTGCGCAGAAGCACCGCCAAAAGCTCTGCATCCGTTAAGGATTCTGCCCCCTTTTGCAGGAATTTTTCATAGGGAAGCCCCTGTTCTGCTGTTTTTTCCAATTTTTTCAATTTTATCCTCCATTTCCCTCTCCAAAGAAACGGCGGACTCTGTGCTCTTTTGGCTTCTCAAACAGTTACATCTTATCATACTTGGCATTTACTGTATAGGAACAAAAGAGAAATTTTTTCGCATCGTTCGACCTTTTACTGCAAAAGCTGCGCCGGAATGCCTTTTACGACGCCCTTATCGACGCACTGCTGAAGCGATTTCAAAATGCCGAATTTGGCGTGCTGCCACGTTAAGCCGCCCTGAAAATAAACGGCATAGGGAGGCTTTAAGGGACCGTCTGCGGACAGCTCGATGGACGAACCGGACACAAACGCGCCCGCCGCCATGATAACCTGGCTGTCATAGCCGGGCATATCCCACGGCTCCGGCGTTACGAAGCTGTCCACAGGCGCTGCGTACTGGATGCCCTCACAGAAGGAGATCAGCCCCTCCGGCGTGCCGAATTCCACCGCCTGAATGATGTCGAAGCGGGGCTCGCTGCCGTTTGGCACAACGCCAAAGCCGAGCTTTTCGTACAAGTTTGCCGCAAAAATCGCCCCCTTTAACGCGCCTGCGGTCACGGTCGGCGCAAGGAAAAGCCCCTGATAGAAGGACGAAAGCACGGACAAGGACGCGCCGACCTCTTTTCCAAGCCCCGGGGAGGTCAGGCGGTACGCCGCGTTTTCCACGCACTCCTTTTTGCCGGCGATATAGCCGCCGATGGGCGCAAGCCCGCCGCCGGGGTTTTTGATGAGGGAACCGACGCACATATCCGCACCCACATCCGTAGGCTCGATCGTCTGGGTAAATTCCCCGTAGCAGTTATCCACCATACAGATCACGTCCGGCTTGATGCCCTTGATAAAAGCGATCAGCTCCCCGATTTGTTCCACGCTGAGCGTCGGGCGGGTCTGGTAGCCCTTGGAGCGCTGGATCGTCGCAAGCTTCGTCTTCGGCCCGATGGCGGCGCGGATGCTATCCCAGTCAAAGCTGCCGTCCTCCTTTAAATCCACCTGACGGTAGCTGATGCCGTATTCCTTCAAAGATCCTTTGGATTCCCGGATGCCGATTACCTCTTCCAGCGTGTCATAGGGCTTTCCCACCGGGGAAAGCAGCTCGTCGCCGGGGCGCAGGTTGCTCATGAGCGCCAGTGCCAGCGCGTGCGTCCCGCAGGTAATCTGAGGGCGCACCAGCGCGGATTCCGTATGGAATACGTGGGCGTAAACCTCCTCCAGCGTATCCCTGCCGATGTCGTTGTAACCGTATCCGGTCGTTCCCAGCAGGCACGCTTCGCTGACGCGGCAGTCCTGCATCGCCTTTAATACCTTTAACTGGTTATATTCCGCCACCCTGTCGATTTCTTCAAAACGGGGGGCAAGCGCCTCGAGCGTCTTTTCCCCGTATCCGTAAACCTCGCGGGAAATTCCCATCGAAGCATAAATATCCTGTGTCATCGCTTTAATTCCTCCGATTGTGTGATCAAAAACTGTAAAATACTATTCTCGTCCAAAAAGGCAGACCTGTCAACCCATGTCACATTTTTTTCACGTTTGAACCAGGTCAGCTGGCGCTTCGCAAAATGCCTTGTATCCCGCTTGATCAGATAAACCGCCCGTTCCAGATCATATTCCCCGTCCAGATACGCCAAAATCTCCTTATAGCCAAGCCCCTGCATGGATACCATCCCTTTTTGCAGCCCCCGCTCCTTTAAGGCGCGCACCTCTTCCAAAAGCCCTGCTTCCAGCATTTTGTCCACCCGCCTGTCGATCCGCTCATACAACCTTGCCCGTTCGTCGGTCAGGACAAAATACCGGAACCGGTACGCTGCTTCGCTGCGGCGCTGCTCTTCGTTGTGGGCGGAAATCTTTTCCCCGGTCTGGGCATGGTATTCCAGCGCGCGGATCACCCGTTTTACATTGTTTTCATGGATCTGTCCCGCCGCCTCCGGATCTGCCTGCGCCAGCATCCCGTGCAGGTAATGCGCCCCTTTTTCACGGACGATTTCTTCCAGCTTTCTGCGGTATCCGCCGTCTTCTTTTGTCTGCGTAAAATCAATGTCATACAGCACCGACTGGATATAAAATCCCGTTCCGCCCACTAGGATCGGCAGCCTGCCGCGGCTTAAAATATCCGCGATCGCTTTTTTGGCAAGCGTCTGGAACAGCACCACGTTAAACTCCTCTTCCGGATCCAGCACGTCGATCAGATGATGGGGCACGCCGTCCATCTCTTCCTTTGTCACTTTTGCGGAGCCGATGTCCATATGGCGGTATACCTGCATGGAATCTGCGGAAATGATCTCCCCGCCCACCGCCTTTGCAAGCGCCACCGACAGCGCCGTTTTTCCTGCGGCGGTGGGGCCGGTAAGGATCACAAGCGGAGGAAGCGCCGCCTGCGAAATAGAATCTGATACCTTTGTCATAAACTCTCTCCTACTATGCTTAAAATCTGCCTACCGCGCAAAAATCCACCGGTCACACGATCCGCTTGAATTTGCGTTCCAGCTCCTGCTTTGTCATCACGATCATCGTGGGTCTCCCGTGGGGGCAATGGTAGGGATTGTCCAGCGTCAGAAGCTGCTGCAAAAGCTCCTGCATCTCTGCCGTGCTCATCCGGTTGTTCCCCTTGACCGCCGCCTTGCATGCCATCGTGGCGATGCGCTCTGCCACCGCCGCCGGCGTGCCGGGACGCTGTCCGGCAGACAGCTCATTTAGCACCTCCTGCAAAAATTCCGCGCTGCAGTGCCCGTACAGATCGCAGGGGACGGCGCGCAGCGCATAGGAGCTGCCCCCGAAGGAGTCGATCTCAAAGCCCAGCTGCGCAAAATAGTCCTCATACTGGGATAAAAGGGAAGCTTCCGCGCCCGTAAGCGTCACAATAACCGGCGGCAGAAGATTCTGGCTTTCCACCTTCCCTTCCTGAAACTTCCGGATCAGCCGCTCGTATCTGACCTTTTCGTGGGCGGCGTGCTGGTCGATCAGGATCATTTTGTCCTGATAGGAAGCGATCCAGTACGTGTCAAAAACCTGCCCGATGATCCGGTATTCGTCCACCGCCTTTTTGGTCAAAAGCTTTTCTTCAAACAGGTTCATCTGTTTTGCTTCTGCAGCGTCCGCCTCTTTTTCTGCCGCATATTCCCGCTGCCGTTTGTCCACGGCTTCGGACAGCCTCGCCTTTTCAAAGGGCTGGGGCGGAAGGGCAGATGGGAGATTCATATGATTGGTGTTATTGACCGTGTTGGTCGAATTGACCATATCAGTTTCTGATGCCTTTGGTTTTTCCAAAATTTCCGGGATTTCTGCGGTTTTCTGCGCGCCGGAGGCAGCCGGTTTTTGTTGACTGATTAAGTCATTTTTAGGCTTTTCCGGTTTTCCGCCCTTCTCTGGCGCAGGCTGCTTTGGGGCGGTTTTTGCCCCGTAAAAAGCAGCGCTTTCCTTTACCGTCCCCGGGCGGGAGGAGGCAGGCGCATCCTTAATAAGCCTTTCTGCCAGCTGCACCGCCGTCTCTTTCTTTGTCTCCGGGGCAGGCTGTTTTATGTCCGAAAGGCTCACGACGGGGATCATCTCCCTGCTGTGCAGCGCCTCCTTCACATGCTTTTCCAGAAAATCAAACACTGCCCTGTTGTCTGAAAACCGCACCTCCATCTTGGAGGGATGAACGTTTACATCCACCGCTTCCGTGTCAATTTTCAAGTGCAGATACGCCATCGGAAATTTGTGCTGCATCAGATAGCGCTGATAGCCGCTCTCCAAGCCTTTAGAGAGGATCTGGCTTTTGATATACCGGTTGTTCACAAAGAAAAATTCAAAGTTGCGGTTGGGGCGCACCAGAAGGGGCGTGCCCAAAAAGCCCTCCGCCTTCAGCCCGTTTTCCTCTGCGGAAAACGGAAATACCTCCTTTGCGATCTCCCTGCCGTAAATCCGGTAGACCACCTCTTTTAGGTCGCCGCTTCCGGAGGTGGAAAACCGGGTCTGGCGGTTTTGCTGGAAGGTAAAGGAAACGTCCGGCCGCGACAGCGCCATATGCTCCATCAGGTCCGCGATATAGCCGCCCTCCGTCGCAGGCGTTTTCAAAAACTTTTTCCGGGCGGGGGTATTAAAAAACAGATCCCGGATGATGATCGTCGTCCCCTCCGGCGCGCCGATCTCCGAAAAATCCCGCTCCCTCTCGCCCTCGATACAGTAGCGCACACCGGTCAGCTCGTCCTTTGTTTTGGTGATCAGCTCGACCATCGCCACCGCGGCGATGCTGGAAAGCGCCTCGCCCCGAAAGCCGAGGCTGTGGATCCGGGAAAGATCCTCTGCATTCCGGATCTTGCTTGTGGCATGGCGGAAAAAAGCCTTTTTGACCTGCTCCTTTTCGATGCCGGAGCCGTTGTCCGTCACCCGGATAAAGGTCGTCCCGCCGTCCTTTATTTCTACCGTAACAGCGGTCGCCCCTGCGTCACAGGCGTTTTCCACCAGCTCTTTGACGACGCTTGCAGGGCGCTCGACCACCTCCCCCGCGGCGATCTGGTCGATGGTCTTACTGTCCAAAACCTGAATCTCAGCCATGGCACATCCTCCTTCCTATCAGTTCCCCCAGCGGTTTTTAAGCTTGTTCTGCAGCCGGTAGAGCGTGTTTAACGCATCCAGCGGCGTCATCGTGGAAATATCGGCGTTCTTTAATTCCTCCAGCACGTCCTCGTCCTTTACCGTGTCAAACAGGGAAATCTGCTCCAGATCCACCTCGTCATAGTGCTTCTGCTTTTTGGTAGCACTGTCTGTGTCCACCGAAATGCTCTGCACCTTTTCCGTAATGTCATTGTCGGAAAGCTGCTCCACGATCTCCTTTGCCCGGTCGATCACCATATCCGGCACGCCTGCCAGACGCGCCACCTGAATGCCGTAGCTTTTGTCTGCGCCGCCCTTGATGATCTTTCGCAGAAAAACGATGTCGTCTCCCTTTTCTTTTACCGCAATGCAGTAATTGTTCACGTTGCCGATCTTTCCTTCCAGCTCGGTCAGCTCATGGTAATGGGTCGCAAACAGTGTCTTTGCGCCCAGAAGCTTCCGGTTGCTGATATGCTCGATCACCGCCCACGCGATGGAAAGCCCGTCGAAGGTGGACGTCCCGCGCCCGATCTCGTCCAGCACCAGAAGGCTCTTTGGCGTGGCGTTTCTTAAAATATTGGCGACCTCGTTCATCTCTACCATAAATGTGGACTGTCCGCTCGCCAGGTCGTCGGATGCGCCGACGCGGGTAAAGATCCTGTCCACGATGCCGATGTTCGCCGTCTTTGCGGGCACAAAGCTGCCGATCTGGGCAAGCAGCACGATCAGCGCCGTCTGACGCATGTAGGTGGATTTTCCCGCCATATTGGGGCCTGTAATGATGGCGATGCAGTGCTTCTGGTTGTCCAGATAGGTGTCGTTTGCGATAAACATATCGTGATCGGTCATCTGCTCCACCACCGGATGCCGTCCGTCCCGGATGTCGATCACGCCCTTTTCATTTAAGGAGGGGCGCACATAGCGGTTGCGCTCCGCCACAAGGGAAAGGGAGCAGAAAACGTCCAGACGGGCGATTGCCTTTGCGGTGCGCTGGATGCGCTCGATCTGGGACGCGATCTGATCGCGCACCTGACAGAATTTGTCGTATTCCAGCGCCGTCAGCTTATCCTCGGCATTTAAGATCATATCCTCCAGCTCCTTTAGCCGGGGCATGGAATAGCGCTCCGCGTTTGTGAGCGTCTGCTTGCGCACATAATCGTCGGGAACCAGATCCTTATAGGAATTGGTCACTTCCAGATAATAGCCGAACACCTTATTGTATTTGACGCGCAGGTTTTTGATGCCGGTGCGCTCCCGCTCCTTTTCCTCCAACTCGGCAAGCCACGTCTTTCCTTCCGTCTTGGCGGCGCGCAGCTGGTCGATCGTCTCGTCGAAGCCCGCCCGGATCATGCCGCCCTCGCGCACGGAAATGGGCGGTTCCTCCTCGATCGCGCTTTCGATCATTTCATACAGGTCGGAAAGATCGTCCGTTTCCTCCCCGATCTTTAAAAGCTCTGCGCAGTCAAACTCTGCCAGCACGCTTTTGATGGCGGGAAGCATCTGCATGGAATTGCGGAAGGCGATCAGGTCGCGGGGATTCGCGGTCTTATAGCTGACCTTTCCCAAAAGGCGCTCCATATCGTAGATGGCGTTTAAATATTCCCGGATCTCGTCCCGCGACATCGGCGATTTGCAAAGCTGCTCCACCGCGTCCAGACGCCGGTTCATTTCGTCTTTGGAAATCAGTGGCTGCTCGATCCAGCTGCGCAGCATCCGCGCGCCCATGGCGGTTTTTGTTTTGTCCAGCACCCACAAAAGGGAGCCCCGCTTCTGCTTTTCCCGCAGCGTCTCCGTCAGCTCCAGGTTGCGCCGGGTAGAAGAATCCAGCAGCATATACCGGCTGGTCAGATATGGATACAGGTGCGTGAAGTGGGAAAGGCTCGTTTTCTGGGTATCGTACAGATACTGCAAAAGCCCGCCCGCCGCCACAAGCCCGTTGGGGAACTCCTCCACGCCAAGCCCTGTCAGCGTGGACACATGGAAATGCTTCTGTAAACATCTGCGGCACAGATCCTCGTCAAAATAATGGGGTTCCAGCGAATAAACGGTAATGTGCAGCCTGTTTTTTAAATCCTCCAGATCGATGCCGCTCATCAAAAGGGCGTCGTTGCAGATGATCTCGGACGGATGGTATTTGTTGATCTCATCCAGCAGCCTGCGGGGATCCTCCACCTCCGTCACATAATAATCGCCCGTGGTGACGTCCGCGATGGAAACGCCCGTTTTTCCCGTAAAAAAAGCGATGCACATGAGGTAGTTGTTTTTCGACTCCTCCAACGCCTGCACGTCCAGATTCGTGCCCGGCGTCACGATGCGCACCACATCCCGTTTTACCAGCCCTTTTGCCTGCTTCGGATCCTCGATCTGCTCGCAGATCGCCACCTTATAGCCTTTGGAAACAAGCTTGTCCAGATACCCCTCCACCGCATGATAGGGCACGCCGCACATAGGCGCGCGCTCCTCCAAGCCGCAGTTTTTGCCGGTCAGCGTGATCTCCAGCTCCTTCGAGGCGGTAAGGGCGTCGTCGAAAAACATTTCATAAAAATCGCCCAGACGATAAAAAAGAATGCAGTCGGGGTACTGTTTTTTAGTTTCCAGATACTGCTGCATCATCGGCGTTAATTCAGCCATCTATGTATATCTCCTTCGTCCGTAAAATTGAAAAATACGGATATGCCGTCGCCGCATACCCGCATTTTATCATACCACAAATCTGAAATCGTGTAAATTATAGGGAAACATTTTTTCAGCACATATGCCCCGTATAATAAAATCCGTGGCACTCCTCCAACGTTACGTCCACGATCTTTCCGATCAGCTCCTTTGTCCCCGGGAAATGCACGATCGTATTGTTGGAAAGCCGTCCCGTCATCAGGGAGCTGTCCTGTTCGTTGACCTCCTCCACAAGGGCGGATAAGGTCTGTCCCTGAAGCCGCGCCACCTGCTGCCGCGCCGTATCCTGAACGGTCTTTAATACCCGGTCAAAGCCCTCCTTTACAACGTCTTCTGAAACCTGCTCCATCGCCGCGGCGGGCGTCCCGGTGCGGGGCGAATAAATAAAGGTAAAGGCGTTGTCAAAGCCGACCCTTTTGATCACGTCAACCGTATCGTCCACATCCTTTGCCGTTTCCCCCGGAAAGCCTACCATGATGTCCGTCGTCAGGGAAATGTCCGGGATCTCCCGGCGGATCTTTTCTGCCAGCGCGATAAACTGCTCCTTTGTGTAATGGCGGTTCATAGCTTCCAGAATCTTTGTGGAGCCGGACTGTAAGGGCAGATGCAGATGGCGGCAGATCTTTTTGGATTCCTTCATGACCTGAATCAGCTCGTCCGAAAGATCCTTCGGATGGGAGGTCATAAAACGGATCCGCTCGATGCCGTCAATTTTTTCCACCTCGCGCAGAAGCTGCGCAAAGGTCATGCCGTTTTCCAGATTTTTCCCATAGGAGTTTACGTTTTGTCCAAGCAGCATGATCTCCACAACGCCGTCTGCGGAAAGCCGCCGGATCTCTTCCAATATTTCTTCCGGACGGCGGCTCTTTTCCCTGCCGCGCACATAGGGCACAATGCAGTAGGTACAGAAGTTGTTGCAGCCAAACATGATATTGATGCCGGATTTGAACGGATATTTGCGCTCCACCGGCAGCTCTTCCATGATCTGATCCGTGTCCTTCCAGATGTCGATGACCATGCCGTTTGATTCAAACATCCGGCACAAAAGCTCCGCGAATTTAAAAATATTGTGCGTCCCGAAGATCAGATCCACGAACCGGTAGCTCTTGCGGATCTTTTCGATCACGGACGGCTCCTGCATCATGCAGCCGCACAGCGCCACCCGCTTGTGGGGATTTTTGCGCTTCATGCTGTTGCAGAAGCCCAGCCTTCCGTACACCCGCTGATTGGCGTTGTCGCGCACGGTGCACGTATTGTAAATGACAAAATCCGCCTCCTCGCTGTCTGTGAGGGTAAATCCTGCGTTTTCCAAAACGCCGGACAGCTTCTCGGAATCGCGGGCGTTCATCTGGCAGCCGAAGGTAACGACGGCAGCGCTTAAGCCGTGCCCCGCCGCCTCGCTCTCCTGCTTTACATACTGGCGGCATTTCGCAATAAAATAATACTGCCGTGCAGGCTCCTCCTCCGGAGGATTTCCCGTTATGTCAATCTGGTCAAAGTCGATTGCTTCGTACATCATCTGCTCTTTTATCCTTTCGGCGTTTCTTACTCTGCATAGAGCGAAACGATATTTTTTATGATCTCCACGCAGGCTTCCATGGATTCTGCGCACACATATTCATAGCGCCCGTGATAATTCATGCCGCCGGTGCACAGGTTCGGGCAGGGCAGCCCCATAAAGGACAGGCGCGCGCCGTCCGTGCCGCCCCGGATGGGAGAAATTACAGGAGTAACCCCCGCCTGCTCCATCGCCTTTACCGCGTTGTCGATCAGATGGGCGTTGTCCGGCATGATCTTTTCTTTCATGTTGTAATAGCTGTCATGGATCCGGGCTTCAAAAACCGGTCTGCCGTATTTTGCATTCAGAAAATCCGCGCACTGTGCAAAAAACGCCTTTTTCTGCTCAAACTTCTCCCGGTCATGGTCGCGGATAATATATTCTGCCGTAACCTCTTCCACCGATCCGGAAATAGCGTCTACATGATAAAAGCCCTCGTAGCCTTCCGTGGAAGCCGGATCCTCATGGATCGGAAGCAGGCTCTGGAATTCCTGCGCCAAAAGGATGGCGTTTAACATTTTGTTTTTGGCGCTGCCCGGATGGACGCTTCTGCCGTGTACCACAAGCTTTGCACCCGCGGCGTTGAAGTTCTCATATTCCAGCTCGCCTAAATCGCCGCCGTCCACCGTATAGGCAAAGTCAGCCCCAAAGCCTTCCACATCGAAGAAATCCACGCCCCGTCCCACTTCCTCGTCGGGGGTAAAGCCGATGCGGATCGTCCCGTGCGCAAAATCCGGATGGGTCAGCGCATATTCTGCAAACGCCATGATCTCCGCCACGCCGGCTTTGTCGTCCGCGCCAAGAAGCGTCGTCCCGTCCGTCACGATCAGGCTCTTTCCGGCAAAGCGGGAAAGCTCCGGGTTATCCTGCACGGAAAGGACGATCTGCTTTTCCTCGTTTAAAACGATGTCGCCTCCCTGATATTCCACAATGCGGGGCTTTACCTCTGCGCCGCTGACGGCGGGCGACGTATCCATATGGGCGATAAAGCCGATCACAGGCGCCTTTTTCCCTTCCGGAAGATTGGAAGGGATCGTTGCATACACATAGCAGTGCTCCTCGTCAAACCTCACGTCTGACGCGCCCATTTCATGAAGCTCCTTTACAAGAAGGCGCGCGAGATCCCTCTGCTTGTCCGTGCTGGGCACGCAGTCGGATTCCTGCGACTGGGTATCAATTTTTACATAGCGAAGAAATTTTTCAATTACGGGTTTCATCATCTGTCTCCTTTCAGCTGCGGGTCTGTCCGTCCCCGCAGATCGTATATTTATAACTGGTCAGCTCCTTTAAGCCCATAGGCCCCCTGGCGTGGAGCTTCTGGGTGCTGATGCCGATTTCTGCGCCGAAGCCGAACTCAAAGCCGTCGGTAAAGCGGGTGGACGCGTTGACATAGACGCACGCCGCATCCACGCCCTTTAAAAAAGCGTCCGCATGGGCGGGATTTTCCGTCAGGATCGCTTCCGAATGGCCGGTGCCGCAGCGGTTGATGTGCCCGATCGCCTCTTCCAGCGAGTCCACCGTCTTTACCGATAAAATAAGCGCCAGATATTCGGTTTCAAAATCTTTCTCCTGCGCCCTTGTGCAGCCTTCCACCGGCAAAAAGGCGCGCTCGTCTGCGCGGATCTCCACATTCCTTTCGCGCAGCTTACGATACAGAAGCGGCAGCAGCCTCTCCCGGATCCTTTCATGTACGACCAGCGATTCGCAGGCGTTGCATACGCCGATCCGCTGGGTCTTTGCATTTAAAATTACCGCAACCGCCTTGTCAACGTCCGCGTCCTCGTCCACATAAATATGGCAGTTCCCGGTCCCGGTTTCAATCACGGGCACGGTGCTGTTTTCCACGACGGTGCGGATGAGCCCTGCGCCTCCCCGGGGGATGAGCACGTCCACATAGCCGTTTAAGCGCATCAGCTCCTGCGCTGCCGCCCGGTCTGCCGAATGGACAAGCTGCACGGCGTCCGGGTTTAGCCCCTGCTGCCCCAGCGCCTGCCTCAATACGGTTTCAATGGCAATGTTGGAATGCAAAGCGTCGCTGCCGCCCTTTAACAATACGGCGTTGCCGGATTTAAAGCACAGACCGAAGGCGTCCGCCGTCACGTTTGGACGGGATTCATAAATGATGCCGATGACCCCCAGCGGGACGCGCCTTTTTTCGATTTCCAGACCATTTGGCCGCACGAAACGCTCCAGCGTCTCCCCGACCGGATCCGGGAGCTCTGCGATCTGGCATAGCCCCTGCGCCATCGCCCTAATCCGGGCGCGGTCAAGCATCAAACGATCCAAAAGCCCTTCGGACATGCCGTTTTTTCTGCCTGTCTCCAGATCCTTTGCATTTTCCGAAAGAATATCGTCCGCCTGCGCTTCCAGCGCCTCCGCGGCGGCGTAAAGCGCCCTGTTTTTTGTGTCCGCATCCAAAAGGGCGAGCTGATACGCCGCCTTTTTTGCCTGTTTTCCCATCCGGACCAGTTCCGTCATATGCCTCTCCTCCCATCCGATTTTGATGCGCCGGCGCATACCGTTTTGATGCGCTAAGATATGCGCCCTTTATTCCTGACACGGGACATGGATCGCCCCGTTTTCCGTTACCACCAGATCCATCCGGACGTCATGGGCTTTTGCTGCGATCCGCTCTGCCAGCTGACAGGAAAAGCATAACCCAGCCAGCACCGGGCGGCTTTTTTCAGGGATCGCTCCCACATAGCGGTCATAATATCCGCCGCCGTAGCCGATCCGGTTTCCCTGCCGGTCAAAGGCGGTTCCCGGAACGACCATCAGCGCCCTGCCGCTTTTACCGGCTAAAAAGCACTCTTTTCCTTCCGGCGGCTCCAAAATCCCGCCAAAGCCCGGCTTTAGCTTTTCTGGCCCGCCGATCCGGTAAAATTCCATCCGCTTTTCATCCGGAAATACCTTCGGGCAGTACACCGCCTTTTTTTGAAGAAGCGCCGTTTCCAACAGCCTGCGGGTCGGGAGTTCTGTCCCGAAGGAAACAAAGAGCAGGATGCTCTCCGCCGTCTGCCATTCCGAAAGGGCGCACAGGTTTTGGGCAGCTTTTTTGCCCTTTTGATCCCGTTCTTTTCCGGTCAGCCTCCCCCTCGCCTGTTTTCCGAGGGCGCGCAGCCTGTCTGTGTCCGTACAGGACTGCTTCTCCCCAACGGCTGAATCAGTGTGCCGTCTTATTTCCATGGGTCTCGCCCAGATTTTCGATCGTACCGTCCGGATTCTGGATGCTGATGTTATCCAGCTGGTTTTTGATATTCTGGCGGATGTTGGCAATAAATTCTTTCCGCAAAGACGCCTGCTCCTGTTTTTCTGCCTCCGTCAGCCCTTCCGCTGTTTTGGATTTGTGGTAAAGCGCGTTGATGCGCGCAATTTTTTCATCGATTGTCATAATGCCTCCTTATTTGTGCAGTCCGGCAACAAATGCCGGAAGATTAAAACCCTCCTGCTTTTCAGACCGAAAAACCGTCCCGCAGTTTTCCCCGTCCATGATCCGGTGGATCACACGGATGTCCTTACTGTTGGCGATCACCATATCTGTGCCGGAAGCCGCCGCGATCTGCGCCGCGCTCAGCTTGGTGGACATTCCGCCCGTCCCGACGCTGCTTCCGGTAGAGCCCTTCGCCATATTTAAAAACGTCTCATCCAGATGCTCCACCGTCTCGATAAAGCGGGCGTCCGGATTTTTCCGGGGATCGTCGGTATAAAGCCCGTCGATGTCCGAAAGAAGGATGAGCAGATCCGCCCCGATCATGGAAGCCACGATGGCGGAAAGCGTGTCGTTGTCCCCGATCTCGATCTCGTGGGTCGCCACCGTATCATTTTCGTTGACGACGGGAATCACGCCCAGCTTAAACAGCTCTTCAAAGGTATTCTGGGCGTTGGTGCGGTTCATCTCGTTGTCCACGGTATGACGGGTCATCAGGATCTGCGCCGCCACCTGATTATATTCCGAAAAGATCTTCTGATAGGTCATCATAAGGCGCGCCTGTCCCACCGCCGCGCACGCCTGCTTGACCGCGATCGGATTTTGCTCCAAGTCCTTTGGCAGGACGCGCACCGCCTTTTTGCCCTGAGCGATCGCGCCGGACGAAACGAGCGTCACATCCTTCCCCTGATTTTTTAAATTGCACAGCTCCCGCACAAGCACCTCCAGCCGGATATAATCCATATCCCCGGTTTCCGGATGCTGCAAGGAGGAAGAACCGATCTTGACGACGATCCTTTTTTTGTCCCGAAACGTATCCCGTAAATTCATGCTAATCTCCATTCCTCATTTCAAAGGGCGCCCATGCTGCAGCGATCGTTTCTGCCACCCGCATGCCGTCCATCGCCGCCGACGTGATGCCGCCCGCATAACCGGCTCCCTCCCCGCAGGGATAGACGCCCCGGATATTTGCCTGCAGCGTTTCGTCCCGGCTGATGCGCACCGGCGACGAGGTGCGGCTTTCCACGCCGGACACAAAGGCGTTCTCATCGTCAAAGCCTGCGATCATCCGCCCAAACTGTTCCATCCCGTCCTCAAAGGCTTTTTTGAGCTCCGGCGGCAAAACAGACGCCGTGTCCGCCTCTTTCCACTGTCCCCGGATCGCAGGGGCAAAATCCGCCGGAATATGTCCGGAGGACGCCCTGTCAGAAAAGCTGCCGTAGCGCTGCACCGGAACCGCTCCCTGCCCTGCCCTCCACGCTGCCTCTTCCAGACGGCGCTGGAAGGCGATGCCGGAAAGAGGGTCGTCAGCTCCAAAATCCTCCGGCGTAACGGAAACGATGATCGCGCTGTTGGCGTTTTTGCCGTCTCTGCCGCTGTAGCTCATGCCGTTGACCGCCGTGCGTCCCGGCTCGCTGCTGGCGTTGACCACATAGCCGCCGGGGCACATGCAGAAGGAATACACGCCCCTGCCGTCGTCCGCCTTTGCCGTCACCTTATAGGGCGCGGCGGAAAGATGTTTGGGGGACGCATCGCCGTACTGGGAAAGGTTGATGAGCTTCTGGGGATGCTCCACGCGCAGCCCCACGGCAAATGCCTTCGGCTCCATATAAAGCCCGTCCTCCAAAAACGCTTCAAACGTATCCCGGGCGCTGTGCCCGATCGCCAGCACCGCGATCTCCGTTTCCAGCACCGTTTTGTCCGAAAGGAAAATACCCGTCAGCCGCCCGTTTTCTGTGCGGATGCCGTCTGCCCGCGTGCCAAAGCGCACCTCGCCGCCGCAGGAAAGGATCGTTTTCCTCATGGCTGCGACCACGCCCGTTAAAATGTCCGTCCCGATATGGGGCTTTGCTTCATATAAAATCTCCGGCTGCGCACCGTGCTTTACAAATATGGAAAGCGCCTCCCTGCCGCGCCCGTCCTTATCCTTGATGAGCGTATTGAGCTTCCCGTCCGAAAAGGTTCCCGCGCCGCCTTCTCCGAAGGAGACATTGGATTCCGGATCCAGCGCGCCGCCATTCCAGAACGCCTCCACATCCTTGCAGCGCTGCTCCACCGCCTGTCCCCGTTCCAGTAAGATCGGGCAATAGCCGTGGATCGCCAGCTCATAGCCGCAAAACAGCCCTGCGGGGCCCGTACCGATGATGACGGGGCGGTGCTTCATCGGACGCACGCCCGGCTCCGGAAAGGCGTACCGCTTCCGGGTAACGATCGAAATATCCTTCCCCTTACAGCGCTGGACGCATTTTTGCTCCGAAATGCCGGAAACCGACACGTCCACCACATAGATCAGCCGGACGTCCGGCTTTTTGCGGGCGTCGATCGACTGGCGGCAGACCGTCAGCTCTGTAATCTGCTCTTTTTTGATATGTAACAGCTTTGCAGCCTTTTCATACAGATCCTCCCGGGAATGTCCCGGCGCAAGCTTCATCTGTGAAATCCGTATCATCTGCGTCCTCCCTTCCGGCGCTTCCCCGCGGCTTCTTTTCCCGCGATATATCCGCTCGTCCATGCCCACTGCAGATTATAGCCGCCGCAGCGCCCGTCCACGTCGAGCATTTCCCCGCACAAAAAAAGCCCGGGCACCCTGACCGCCTCCAGCCTTTCATCGACCTCCAAAAGCGATACGCCGCCCATGCACACCTGCGCGTTTTCCATCGGATTTGCCGCTTCTATCCGCGTTTTCAGCTCCCGCATCCGGGAAAACATCTCAAACAGCTTCTGCTTTGTCCGGGGAGAAACAGGATCTGATGGCTTTAGCCCTGCCATGCCCAGAAAATGGGCTGCCAGCTTTTTATGCAGCATCCCTTCCGCCAAAAAGGCTGCGCTCATCCCCTGACACGCCTCATACTGCCTGCCGCAAAACCGCTCCCACTGCTTTTGGGAAAACTGCGGGAAAAAGTCGATGGAAGCGGTCACTTCCTTCCCGGAAGCCAGCGCCTCGGACGCATAGCGGGAAAGCTGGAACACCGGAATGCCGGAAATGCCGTAATCGGTCAGCTGCAGCTCCCCTGCCTCCCGGCAGCGCTCCCTTCCGCCGACAAAAAGTGTAACCTTTGCCTGACAGCGCACCCCCGCCAGCGCCTTGTACCATTTTTCCTGACAGCGCAGCGCCGTCAGCGCAGGAAGCGGCTTCTCCACGGAAAGCCCCAGCTTTTCTGCAAGACCGTATCCGCCAAGCTTTTCCCGGGCGGGCACGCCCGCGGGGCTTCCGCAGGCAAGGATCAGCGTATCAAAAAAATAGCGTTCCTCCTGCGTCCGTACCAGAAACCGAGATTGTTCGGACGCCTCCGCCCGGATTTCCTGAATTTCTGCACTGCACACAACCTTTACGTCAAGCTGACTTAAGCGCTCCAAAAAAAACGAAAGCACCGAAGCCGCCTGCCCGCTGTATGGATATAAATAGCCGTTTTTATCGGTCACATACAGTCCGCGCTCCTCCAGAAAGGAAAGCATTTCCCGTGTGCCGAACCGTTCAAAATATGCGGGCAGCCGGTCTGCCAGACGGCTGCGGTAATCCCGCAGCACTTCAAAATCCAGATTTCCCAGATTGCACCGTCCGTTCCCGGTTGCCAAAAGCTTCTTCCCGATCCGGTCCCGGCGCTCCAAGATCGTAACGGACGCGCCGCTTTCCGCCGCCTGTATCGCTGCCATCATGCCGGATGCGCCGCCCCCGATAATGCCTGTCCGCGTCATATGTCTCTCTCATCCTTTCATCATATGCGTCAACTATATCACGCTTCGGCATATGAAACAAGAAATTTTTCCAGACTGTCTGCGGAAACCTGGCCATAGCCGCTTAAGATCCGCCTCCTGAGCCGGCAGGGCAGCGTCCGCGCGTCTACACCCGTCTGCAAATACAAATCTCCCGTTTCCCGTTCGTATGCGTTCACCCGGTTGTCCTCCACGATCAGGCAAAATGCCGGATCCTTTTGCCCGCCGGATTCTTTTTTGACGGCGCTTGAAGACGACGCCCGCTCTGCCTCTTTGCCGGACGTCAGATCGGGCGCGGCAGGCAAAAAACCGGAGCTTTCATAAGCCTTCGGGGAAGCTCCCCTTCCCGGATAAAAAAACGCTTCCATTTCCAAACTGCACCAGAAGCCACCCGCAAACAGCGCGCAGGAATAACAAAAAAAGCAGATCCTTTTGAAATGGCGCATGTAATCACCTCATTTCAAAGTATCCGCTTTTTTTCAGCGTTTATACGACCCTGTCCAAAATATGCTCACAGCAGGCGCAGAATGCCTCCGAGACGGATGAGCCACTGTCCGCCGGGCATACAGCGCAGCTCCCTGCGCGTTGCTCCCCTCAGCAAAAGGGATACGGCAAAATAGGAAAAAAGCCCAAGACCGCCGCTTAAGATCATCCGGATCGGGCTCGCCGTATTTTTTAACAGAAGCTCCGAAAACAGAAGGCTCACACCCGCCATTACCGCCCCGCTGATGCAGGGCGCAAGGAAAATGCGTCCCCAGCTTACGGAAATCTTAAGCTGCCGTCTGACCGACAAAAGCAAAAACAGGCATAATACAAAGGAACCGATGGCGTTCGCATACGCCGGGCTGTACAGCTTTAGATCCAGCAGGGAATGGAATACATAAAACGCCCCCAGCCGGACGACGGTGCACAGCAAAAGCCCGATCCACAAATGATAATACAGCTCCATCGAAAACAGGATCGCCCCCAGCATGAACGCCAGCCCGAAAAAGACAACGTTGATTGCCGAAACCCTGAGCGGCCCGTAAATGCCGGAAAGCTCCCCGGTCTGAAACAGTGTCCCGATAAACGGCTCTGCCAGCGCTGCAAAAAGCACGGCTGCCGGAATCACATACAGCGCGGTGCAGCGCAGTGCCAGCATACATTTATCCCGGCTTTTGCGCAGGCTGCGCCCAGAAAAGCTGAGCTTAAATTCCGGCAGCATCCGAAGCGCCAGCGTAAACGCCCCGGCAAGCGCTACCGCAGTCAGCGGCAGGCATTTCCCCAGATAGACGCCCCATTGGGCGGCGCCGCCCTTTTGCAGAAACAGTATGCTTTCGCCTAAAAGCCCGACCGCTGCAAAAAACGCCGGGATGCACACCGGCATCGCATTGCGCAGGATCGCTGCCCATGCCTCGTTTGTTTTCTGGGACGCTGTCTCTTCAAGCTCCACCCTGCGAAGCTCCCTTGCGGCAGCCGTCCAGGAAAAGAACAGTCCCAGCATACAGATCATAACGGAGATGAAAAATGCAGCCGCAGCGCCCATCGCCCCATAAGCGGGCCCATAGGACGGATTTTGCAACAGCGCGCCCACCTTCGTCCCATAATCATACAGCGGCGCTGCAAAAAGCGGTCCTGTCACAAAGAGCAAAAGCCCCAGCAAGCCGTTCCAGAACCGGACCGGCTTTTCCTTCCCGAAGGCGTCCAGAATGCCGCACAGCGTCCATAAAAGAGACAGCGGGATCAGCGCCGCCAGAAAAATCTCAAGCGCCATTTTTGCCAGCGGAAGCCTAAACAGCGTACCGCACAGGAAAGAAGCCAGCCCGTAGCCTGCCCCCGCCAGAAAAAGGCTGACAAAAAAAGCCGTCCCCAGCGACCTGCCTGCGATCAGCCGGGCGTTTCTGATGTCCCCCAGCTCTGCCCGCCTGCGGATCATAATGGAAACCGAGCGGGCGCAGCCTGCCCCAAACAGGGCAAACAGCACAAAAAACAGCTCCAGCGCAGCACCCCAATAGGCGCTTCCCTCATCCCCGAATACATTGACAAGCCGCACCGGCGCAAAAATGCCGAGGATCAGGCACAACGCCCCAAACAGGCTGCCTGTCCAGTCGGGAAGCACGATGCTGCTTTGCTTCCTTATTCTCTTATGTTTCTTTTTTGAAGCCATATCGCCGCTCCCCTTATCTGTCCGCGCAGTCCCTTGTCAGCCCGAGGCTTTCCAAAACCGCTTCCTGTTTCTGTTCCATCACCTCTGCCTCTGCCGGCGTTTCGTGGTCATAGCCGCAAAGATGGAGCATGCTGTGCGCCACAAGAAAGGCAAATTCCCGCCTGACGGAGTGGTTGTAGCTTTCCGCCTGGGAATAAATGCGCCCGGTGCACAAGATGATGTCGCCCAAAATCAGCTCGCCGCTGTCCGGGTCAAAGCAGTCCGATTCACAGTCTTCCGCCACCGAAAAATCCGCCTCTTTTTCAAAGGGGACGTTCGGAAAGCTCAAAACATCCGTTTCCCGGTCAATACCGCGGTACTCCCTGTTATAGTCCCGTATGCCCTCGCTGTCTGTGATCAGCACGTTTACCTGCGCCTCATAGGGACAGCCCTCGCTGTCCAAAACCGCCTCTGCCACCTGCCTGCACAGCGCCTCCTCATCAAATGCAAAAACCTCTTCGGTTTCGTTTTCCACATATACGGTCATGATCGTCTGTCCCTCCCGGATCTTTTTTCTTTCGGATCTGTCTTTGGCACAGCGCCCTCCCTGACGGGCCGTTTCCCGGCGGAAAGTTTCTTTGCCTTCAGGACGCGCTCCTTTTTGGCGCTGCGGTATGCCTGCCTTGCCTCATAATTTTCATATGCCTTAACGATCTTTTGCACGAGGGGATGACGCACCACGTCCCTGCTCGTCAGGCTGCAAAAGCCGATGTCGTCCAGATTGGAAAGCACCTTTGCAGCAACGTCCAGCCCGGACTCCACGCCTGCGCCCAGATCCTTCTGGGTCGCGTCGCCGGTAATCACCACCTTGGAGCCAAAGCCGATACGGGTCAGAAACATCTTCATCTGGGCAGGTGTCGTATTCTGCGCCTCGTCCAGAATGATGTAGGCGTTGTCCAGCGTGCGCCCTCTCATATAGGCAAGGGGCGCTACTTCAATCAGCCCCTTTTCCATATTTTTCTGGAAGCTCTCCGCCCCCATGATCTGATAGAGCGCATCGTAAAGAGGGCGCAGGTAAGGGTCAACCTTACTCTGCAGGTCGCCGGGCAAAAATCCCAGCTTCTCCCCCGCCTCGATGGCGGGACGGGTCAGAATGATCCGCTCCACCTCGTTATTTTTAAAAGCGGTGATCGCCATCGCCATCGCAAGATAAGTCTTTCCTGTCCCGGCAGGGCCAAGGCCGAATACGATCATCTTATCCCGGATCAGATCCACATACTGCTTCTGCCCCAGTGTCTTGGGCTTTACCGGCTTGCCGCTTACCGTATGGCAGATCAGATCCCCGTCAATTTCCAAAAGGGCATCGCCCTGCTGTTCCATTTCCATCGCTATCGCATAGTCCACATTCTGTTCCAGAATGGGAGTCCCCCTTTCTGCAAGCTGCTCAAGGCGTTTCAGCACCGCCGATGCGGACGCTGCCGCCTGCCCGTTTCCGCGGACGTGCACGATACCGTCCCGGTCAACGATCTGTACGCCAAAAGACCGCTCCAGTTTTTTTAAATGGCAGTCAAACTGCCCGAAAAGATTGCCGATATAGGCGTTGTCCAGTTCCAATGTCTGCTCTGTAAATGCCATGCTCCAAACTCCGTCAGGTTGCGGACGTCTCTGCCGCAGGATCTGCAGCATCCTCCCGAATTTCCTGAAGCACTGCCGCCGCCTGCCGCATCGTAAGGCTGCCCTGCAGGATCAGCCCGTCCGTTTTTCTTACTATTCTAACATCTTTTTGGGTAATTTGAACCCCTTTTTCTTCCAAACCGGCAATTATTTTTTCCAGCCGGGAGCAAAGCAGCCGCTTTGCGCTCTCTTCCTCGTAGACCGCGTCCACCAAAAGATACTCCCGCAGCGTCAGCGTTCCCGTAAAAACCGGCAGGTCGATCTGCCCAAACAGCCGCACCCGCTCCTGCTCAACCACCTCGTCATATTTTACAAAGCGGCATTTCCCCGGCGGAAATAAAAACCGTCTGGAGCCTGCCGTAACAAACCGCTTTGTCTTTTCGCGCCCGGTATAATTTTTATACTGGCACGAAAAGGGCTGCGTCAGATGCACCTGCTTTTTTGTCTCGATCACAACGTCGCCGTCCGACACGACCCGCCCGTACTCCCGCACCGTCTGGTCGTCGTTTTTCACGGGCACAAGGCCGCTGATGAGGACGTCGCCCTTTTTGACCTCGTCCCCCGCCCGTACCATGGGCACGCCGCTGCGGGTCAGGATCGAAACGACCGTCCCGTCCGCCGCTGCCGCCAGATCCGCGCCGTCCGCAAAGGAGGCGTTTTCCTGATACTGCTCCTCCTTTGTGGGAAGGTCGTTTTCCTTGATCTGCACCGTTACCTTCGTGCCCTCAAGCCCCACAGACGCCCATGTGATCTGGTGGAAGCTCTCCCGCAGCGCCTCTTCCAGCGACCCGGACTCCACCGCGCTTTTTTTGCTGCCGTAAAAAACGCCCTCCTCTTCCAGAAACCCGTACAGCTCGTCGTCGGTGATCATCCGGTTGCCCTTTAACTCGATCGCCCACACGAACCGGGACATAAAGAGGATAAAAAGCAGGCACAAAAACATGCCCAGCACAAACATCCTGCGCCGCCTTACATCCCGTGCCAAAAAAGGCAGCCCTCTTTTCTCCAAAACGGCCACCCTTGTTTTCGTCTTGCGGACAATCTCTTTTAAGGCAAAAAAACCGCTCAGGCTCACATACATCGTATAATAGCCGTCGCAGCTGCGCACTCCCCACAAAAGGATTCCTCTGTTCGTACACAGGTTCATGAAGCGTTCCGGAGAATACCCCCACACCCTGATCCTGACATAGCCCTTACAGTACCGGATGATCCCTATCATATCGCCTCCGTTAAAGATACCTGATTTCGGAAATCTTTCCCTCGATCTTCATATCCTCATTTGTATAATAGGCGATGGAAAGGCGCTTCCCGCCGATGCGTATCCGGCACGTCCTGCCCTGCAGCAAAATGTACTCGGACGTATATTCCAGAATGCCCCGGTAATTTTCCACCAGAAGCTGTTCGTTTCCCGTAACGGTCACGATGGACGCGCCAAGCGCCGTATCCTTCGGCAGGCGCAGGGATTCTACCAGAAGCTCTTTTGCGGTTTTTGAAGATTCAGGGGCGCTTTTTGCGCCCTTTTTTTGATTTCTGCTCATACAAAAGCATATGAGCAGAAGCGGTCATTTATGATACGGCTCGTTGCAGGCGATCCGGTAGCCCCGGTAGATCTGCTCCAAAAGGATCACCCGCATGAGCTGATGCGGAAAGGTCATATCCGAAAAGCTCAGCAGATAGTCTGCCCGGGAAAGCACGCTTTTATGAAGCCCGAGGGAACCGCCGATCACAAAAACGATGCTGCTTACACCCGAGACGCCAAGGGTTTCGATCTTTTTGGAAAAGGCGACGCTGTCTGATTTTTTGCCTTCGATGGCAAGGGCGATACAGTAATCCGTATCACGGATGTGGGACAAAAGCCGCTGCGCCTCCTTTTCCTTGACCTGATCGATCTGTACAGGGCTTGCATTTTCATCGGTCTTTTCGTCCGCCACCTCGACGATTTCCAGCTTACAGTACCGGCTGAGGCGCTTTTTGTATTCTGAAAGCGCCTCCCGGTAAAAGGATTCTTTTATTTTGCCGACCGCCAGCACTGTGATCTTCATGAATCCTGATAGATCTGGCCATACACCTCGTCTACGAAGTGATCCAGATAATCCTCGTTCAGATTTAAAAAGTTCTCGGAAATCCGCCGCCTGATCTCCTCGCACCGCTTAAAATACGCTTCTGCGTCGTCTTCCTCCGGCGAAATTCCAAGCGCGCCGTCGATCTGCTGCGCGCAGAGGTTGTCATTGCAGTAGCGCAAAAGCTCTTCCTTTAAGGCGCTTTCTTTAACGGCTTCGGACGCCTGCTTCTCATAGGACTTAAAAGAACTGATCCCCATGACGATAAAAACAATAAACAGCCCGCCCATGACGATACAGGTCGTGATCTTTGAAAACAGGTTCATGGAAAGGGGCAGGATCCCCGTGATCAAAAGAAAGACAAAGATCAGCCCGATCACGCCCACCGCTAACAGCGTATACGCACCGGAGCGGAAATTTTCCGCCTTCTGGGAGGCCTCCTGATAAACGCCTGCGGAGCTCTTTTTCCCCGCCGCTTTTTTCCGTTCTTCCAATCCGTCTGCTACAGCCTCTTCTGCATCCGTTTCTTCCGTATCCGTTCCGGCTGCTTTCGCTTCGGCTGCCGCTTTTGCTTCGCTTTCTGCCCTGAGCTCCATCCAGAAAACTGGCTGGATCTGCCGCGCATGCTTTGCCTCCACAGCGTCAGCCGTCACGCAATAAAGATCTCCTTCCTTGGAAACGGCACAGGCAGAGCCAATCCCGTTGCTTTTTAAGAAACGGGACAGCCCTTCCATTTCCTCATACGTTCCGTCCGCGATCTCCTCCCGCTCTGTCAGCTTGTTCACAAGCTCACAGCCGCAGTCGGCGCACAGACGGATGCCGTCCTGATATTCATTTTTGCACTTCGGACACCAAGGCATCGTCCAGCCCTCCTTATTTCCCGGAAAGATATTCGTCAATGCCCTTTGCCCCGGCTTTTCCGGCTCCCATCGCAAGAATGACCGTAGCGGCTCCCGTCACCGCATCGCCTCCGGCATAAACGCCCTCTTTCGTTGTCTTGCCGTTTGTCTCGTCGGCAACGATACATTTCCATTTGTTCGTCTCAAGCCCTTCCGTCGTCGAAGAAATCAGCGGGTTCGGAGACGTGCCCAGCGCCATAATGACCGTATCCAGCTCCAGCGTAAATTCCGAACCGGGAACCTCCACGGGACGGCGGCGGCCGGAAGCGTCAGGCTCCCCAAGCTCCATACGGATGCAGGTCATGCCCTTTACCCAGCCCTTCTCGTCCTCGAGGATCTCTGTGGGATTTGTCAGAAGGTCAAAAATAATGCCTTCCTCCTTTGCATGATGCACCTCCTCCGCACGGGCGGGCAGCTCCTCCGCGCTTCTGCGGTATACGATGTGCACCTCCGCGCCGAGACGCAGGGCTGTCCTTGCCGCGTCCATCGCCACGTTTCCGCCGCCGATAACGGCTACCTTTTTGCTTTCCATGATCGGCGTCGCGCTGTCTTTGCGGAACGCTTTCATCAGGTTGCTTCTGGTCAGATACTCATTGGCGGAAAAAACGCCGTTGGCATTTTCGCCGGGGATCCCCATAAATTTGGGCAGGCCCGCGCCGGAACCGATAAATACTGCGGAATAGCCCTCTTCATTCAAAAGCTCGTCGATGGTCACGGATTTTCCGACGATCACGTTCGTCTCGATGGTCACGCCCAGAGATTTTACGTTTTCGATCTCCCTTTTTACCACGTCCTCTTTTGGCAGACGGAATTCCGGGATGCCGTAAACGAGCACGCCGCCCGGCTCATGGAGCGCCTCAAAGATGGTCACGTCATAGCCCAGCTTTGCAAGGTCGCCCGCGCAGGTAAGCCCCGCAGGGCCGGAACCGATCACCGCAACCTTTTTGCCCTTTTTCTCTGCCGCGCCTTCCGGACGGACGCCCTGCTTTGCCGCCCAGTCCGCCACGAAGCGTTCCAGCTTGCCGATGGAAACGGCGTCGCCCTTGATGCCGCGGATGCACTGTCCTTCGCACTGCGTCTCCTGCGGGCAGACGCGGCCGCACACTGCCGGAAGGGCGCTGGACTGTCCGATCACCTGATATGCGCCGGCAAAATCGCCCTCCTTTACCTTCTCAATAAATCCCGGAATGTTGATGGAAACGGGGCAGCCCTCGATACAGCGGGCGTTTTTGCAGTTTAAGCAGCGCTTTGCCTCCTCCACCGCTTCCGTCTCGTCATAGCCTAAGCACACCTCTTCAAAATTTGTGGCGCGCACCTTTGCATCCTGTTCCCTTACGGGGACTTTTTTCATCATATCCGCCATTATTCTTCACCTCCGCAGTGACCGCATCCGCCGTGGTGCGTCTCCTTTTCCTTCGCCGCAAGATAAGCCCTGCCCTCCTGCGTCTTATAAAGCTGCTGGCGCTGCATCGCCTCGTCAAAATTGACCTGATGGCCGTCAAACTCCGGGCCGTCCACACAGGCAAACTTCACTTTGCCTCCCACCGTCACGCGGCACGCGCCGCACATGCCGGTGCCGTCTACCATGATCGGGTTTAAGGATACGACCGTCGGGATATTTAATTTTTTCGTCGTCAGGCAGACAAACTTCATCATGATCATGGGGCCGATGGCGATGCACAGATCATACTGTTTTCCTTCCTGTCCCACCAGATCCTCGATGGTCTTTGTTACCATGCCGCTTCTGCCGTAGGAGCCGTCGTCCGTCGTCACATAAAGATTCCCGGCGACCTTTTTCATCTCCTCTTCCAGAATCAGCAGCTCCTTTGTCTTTGCGCCCACGATCACGTCTGCGGCGATTCCCTGCTCATGCAGCCATTTTACCTGCGGATAAACGGGCGCTGTTCCGACGCCGCCCGCCACAAAAAGGATCCTTTTGCGGGACAGCTCTTCTGCACTCTCCTTTGTCAGATCGGACGGGCATCCCAGCGGGCCTGCCACATCGCAGAACGCGTCTCCTGCCTTTAAGGAGGTCATCTCATGGGTGCTTGCGCCCACGGGCTGAAAAACGATGATGATCGTGCCCTTTTCTCTGTCATAGTCGCAGATGGTCAGAGGAATCCTTTCGCTGTCGGCGCCCGTGCGCACGATCACGAACTGACCCGGCAGACAGGATTTTGCGATCCGCTCCGCTTTTACTTCCATCCAGTAAATATTGGAGGTCAGTTGTTTGGCTTCTAAAATTGGATACATAAATTCTCACCTTTCCGTCCGGCAGGGACTGTAATTTATTGGTAAGAGCGCGTTACAAGCCGCCGTCTGTCGGCGCTTCTATGTTGTAAAGCTTATAGCTCTTATCTTCCAGCTGTTCTGCCCGGTAGCATTCCCCGGACATATAATTGACCACATAATCGTTTCCCGTGGCATTGCTCGTGCCGTCGGTCTCCTGATAATATTCGCGGTATAAATAATAATGATGGTCGTTTACCGTCAGCGCGTATTTATAGGTGTAAAGGTTTTTGCCCTCCCTGCCTGTCACGCTGCCCTGAAGGTTTTCCACCATGCCTGCATTTTTCAAAGTTAAAAGCAGCTGGTTGCACGCCGCTTCAATGCTCATCAAAGGGTGAAGATCCAGCGTATACTGCCGCTCCGCAATCTCCCCCGCCACGCCTTCCTTGGAAACCGTCACAAAGCGGAAGCTTGAATAGCCCACGGGCATCCAGAACGGCTCCTCATACAAGGACGCCGAGATCCCCGGCTCCGTCCTGTCTGTCGTATAATAGACCTGACATCCTTCCGGCACTTCTACGCTGACCAGCGCCGGTCTGTCATATGTACCCGAAAGCGGCTGCACGGCAGGCGCCTGCGGCTTCTGGATGTCAATATAATAGGACGCGGATGAAGGGCTGCTGGCGATCCCGTACTGATTGACAAACAGCGCCTGGATCTTATATTCCCCGGATTCCAGCGGGATCGGCGCGGTATACACAGCGCTGTTTTCATCCGGCGCCGTCCCGTCTGTCGTGTAATAGATCGTTCCCGCAGAATTGGCGATCAGCTTTACGTTCTGCACCTCGTAATAGGTTCCCTCCGGCACGTCAAATTCCGGCGGGTTTGCCATATAGTCCAGATACTGGCTTCTGATCCGCATATCGCTGCACTGCTGCATCAGATCGTTGATTGCACCGTAAGCCTTGTACTGTTCACAGATGGAAACGTAGCGCCGGTACGCCTCTTCGTCCGATCCGTCCAGCCGGATCGCCGTAAGGCACAGCCCGGCAGCCCTTTCAAACTCCTCCAGCGCATAATAGCACGCCGACAGATCGTTTAAATAAAGGACGTTTTCCGGATCCTTTAAAAGCGCGGCTTCCAGCTTCTGCGCCGCCGGAACAAACGCCTTTTGCTCCATCAGCTTTCTGGACTGCCCGTAAAGATAATCCGGCGTGCTGCGCCAGTAAACGGTCGCTGCGACGCCCGCGCAGGCGGCTGCCAGCAAAAAAGCGGTAAGCACGATGACAATCCGACGCCCCCGGTGCCTTTTAGGCGGATGGGGCAGCTTTTTCCTGTCTGCCTCTTCTGTTGGCGGTGCGCTTTTTCCTGCGCCGTCTTCCTCCGGCGCTGTCCCTCCGATCTGGGTCGCCGTTTCCGAAAGCGCGTCGCGCATATTTTGATCCAGCTCCGTGTCAAATTCGGGTACGATCTGAATTTCTGTTCCGCAATGCCCGCAGTACATCTGCCCTTCGCCCATGGGCAAACCGCATTTGGGACATTTCATAACCGTCTTCTCCTGCTTTTTACGCAATTATACATCAGCATCGCGATCGTCATAGGCCCCACGCCTCCCGGGACGGGGGTGATCGCAGAGGCGATCCCGCTTACGCTTTCAAAGTCCACATCACCGGAAAGCTTATTGTTTTCATCCCGGTGCATACCCGCGTCGATGACGACCGCCCCGGGCTTTACATGCTCTGCCCCGATCAGGTGGCGCTTTCCGGCAGCCACCACCAACACGTCCGCGCGGCGGGTTACCTCCGCCAGATTTCTTGTATGGGAATGGGTCACCGTCACCGTAGCATTCTGCGCCAAAAGAAGCTGCGCCACGGGCTTTCCTACGATATTGCTGCGTCCCACAACGACGCATTCCTTTCCGTCCAGCTCAATGCCGGAGCGTTTTAAAAGCTCCAGGATCCCGGCGGGCGTGGCAGGCACAAAGCAGTCCTCGCCGCAGGACAGCGCCCCTACGTTATACGGATGGAAGCCGTCCACGTCCTTCTCTGGGGAAACGGCGTTCAGCACCGCTTTCTCGTCGATATGGGACGGCAGGGGCAGCTGGACCAAAATACCGTCCACATCCTCCCGCCCGTTTAATTCCTCCACCAGACAAAGAAGCTCCTTCTGGGAAACGCTCTCCGGCAGCTCATAAGAAAGGCTGCGGATGCCAAGCTCCGTACAGGTGCGTTTTTTATTGCGCACATAGACGTCCGAAGCCGGATCGTGCCCGACCTGGACGACCGCAAGCGTCGCCGTGATCTGCTGCGCCGCCCACTTGTCCAGCGTCTCCTTTAATTCTGCCTTGATCTGGCGGGAAATCTCTTTTCCGTCGATAATGTGTGCCATAAAAACTCTCCATTCCGGGCAGTTTAAAACAGCCCTGTGATCTTTCCGTCCTCATCCACGTCGATGCCGAATGCCGCCGGCGCCTTCGGCAGTCCGGGCATGGTCATGACCGCTCCGGTCAGCGCAACCACAAAACCTGCGCCCGCCGAAACGTAAATATCGCGCACCGTGATCGTAAAGCCCTCCGGACGTCCCAGAAGCTTCGCGTTGTCGGACAGGGAATACTGGGTTTTTGCCATGCAGACAGGCAGGTTCCCAAAGCCCATTTCCTCCAGTTTCTTGATCTGTCTGGACGCCTCCGCTGTGTAGGAAACGCCGTCCGCGCCGTAAATTTCCTTTGCGATCGTACCGATCTTTTCTTTGATTGGAAGGGTTTCATCATAAAGGACTTTGAACGCGCTCTTCTTTTCTTCGAGGGATTTTAATACCTTCTCCGCCAGCTCGACGCCGCCCTTTCCGCCTTCTACCCAGACGTTTGAGAGCGCGAACTCACAGCCTCTTTCTTCGCAGAAGCTGCGTACAAAATCCGTCTCCGCCTCCGTATCCGTCAGGAAGGAATTGAGCGTTACGATGACCGGAACACCGAATTTCTGAAGATTCTCGATATGCTTCTCCAGATTTACGATGCCCTTTTTCAGCGCCTCCATATTTTCTTCGCAGAGCGCTTCCTTTGCAACGCCGCCGTTATATTTAAGCGCGCGGATTGTCGCCACCAAAACGACCGCGTCGGGCTTTAAGCCGGACATGCGGCACTTGATGTCAAAAAATTTCTCGGCGCCCAGATCTGCGCCAAAGCCCGCCTCCGTGATCACATAGTCCGCCATTTTTAAGGCTGCCTTTGTGGCGCGCACGGAGTTGCAGCCGTGGGCGATGTTGGCAAAGGGGCCGCCGTGCACGATCGCCGGGGTATGCTCGAGCGTCTGGATCAGGTTGGGCTTCAGCGCATCCTTCAGCAGCGCCGCCATCGCGCCCACCGCCTGTAAATCCTTAGCGGTCACGGGCTCTCCCTGATAATTATAGGCAACCACGATCCGTCCCAGCCGCTCCTTTAAGTCCTTCATATCGTCTGCAAGGCACAAGATCGCCATAATCTCGGACGCTACCGTGATCACAAAATGATCCTCGCGCACCGTTCCGTCCGCCTTCTGTCCAAGCCCTACCACGATGTTTCTAAGCACCCTGTCGTTCATGTCCACGCAGCGCTTCCAGATTACCTGTCTGGGATCGATGCCAAGGGTGTTGCCCTGCTGGATATGGTTGTCCAAAAGGGCTGCCAGCAGGTTGTTTGCTGAAGTGATCGCATGGAAATCGCCCGTAAAATGCAGGTTTAAATCCTCCATCGGAACGACCTGGGCATAGCCGCCGCCCGCCGCGCCGCCCTTTATGCCAAAGCAGGGGCCAAGAGAGGGCTCTCTTAAGGCGATCACCGCTTTTTTGCCCATCTGCCCGAAGGCTTCCCCCAAGCCGACGCTGGTCGTCGTCTTGCCCTCGCCCGCAGGCGTCGGGTTGATGGCGGTCACTAAAATCAGCTTTCCGTCCGGGCGGTCCTGGATGGAATTTAAGTATTCGTCGGAAATCTTTGCCTTATAGCGGCCGTACTGCTCGATCTGCTCCTCCGGGATGTCGAGTTTTTTTGCGACCTCCGTGATCGGCCATAACTGTGCTTCCTGTGCGATCTGAATATCTGTTTTCATCTGTATTCTCCTTTCCCCGCCCGGGCGGGAGACGGCTTTTGCCGCCTGTGTGATTTTTTCAGCGTATTCTCAGGAAAGTTTCCTTCCCATTTTTAAACGATCTCTTCCAAAAGCTGCTCAAATTCCTCGCTTCCCATGAGCACCTTGCGGGGCTTCGTGCCCTCTTCCTCTCCCACAACGCCTGCATCCGCAAGCTGATCCATGATCCGCGCGGCGCGGTTGAAGCCGATTTTAAACATCCGCTGCAGCATACCGATGGACGCCTTGTCCTTGTCGATGATCAGCCTGCCTGCGTCCGCAAAATAAGCATCGTATTCGGAGCCTCCCGACGAGCCGGAAGCCCCGGAAGCGCCCATGTCCTTTAGCTTCTCCTCCACATCCTGACTGTAGACGTTTCCGATGTTCTGGTTTTTCAGATAGTCTACCACCGCAGAAACCTCGCCGTCGGAGACAAACGCACCCTGTACGCGCACCGGCTTGGAATAGCCCTGCGGGTAAAAGAGCATATCGCCCTTTCCCAGAAGCTTCTCCGCGCCGTTCATGTCAAGGATCGTGCGGGAATCGACACCGCTGGATACCGCAAACGCCACGCGGCTCGGCATATTCGCCTTGATCAGTCCTGTGATGACGTCCACGGAAGGGCGCTGGGTCGCGATGATCAGATGGATGCCCGCGGCGCGCGCCAGCTGCGCAAGCCGGCAGATGGATTCCTCCACCTCTCCCGGCGCGACCATCATCAGATCCGCAAGCTCGTCCACGATAATGACGATCTGGGGCATCTTTTCCGGAAGCCCGGTTTCGCCCTTTTGCTTTAACTCCTCCATCTTCCGGTTAAAGCCCTTTAAGTCGCGCACGTTGTAGTCCGCAAATTTCTTATAGCGGTCGGTCATTTCCGCTACGCCCCACTGCAGGGCGGCGGACGCCTTTTTCGGATCGGTCACCACCGGGATGAGCAGGTGGGGAATCCCGTTATAAACGCTAAGCTCCACGACCTTTGGATCCACAAGGATCAGCTTGACCTCAGACGGATCCGCTTTGTATAAAATACTCATGATCAGCGTATTGATGCAGACCGATTTACCCGATCCGGTGGAGCCTGCGATCAGCATATGGGGCATCTTTGCAATGTCTGACACGACCACCTTCCCGGCGATGTCCTTTCCTACCGCGAAGGCGATTTTGGAAGAAAACTCCTGAAACTCCTTCGTTTCCAGAAGCTCCCTCAGCCCCACCGCCGTATTTTCCTTGTTCGGCACCTCGATGCCGATCGCCGCCTTGCCCGGGATCGGCGCCTCGATCCGGATGTCCGTCGCCGCCAGATTCAGCTTGATGTCGTCTGTCAGGCTTAAGATCCTGCTTACCTTTACGCCCTGCTCCGGCTGAAGCTCGTAGCGGGTCACGGCGGGCCCCTGGCTGATGTCTGTGATCGTCACGCGCACGCCGAAGGTCTGCAGCGTCTCCTGCAGGCGCATCGCCGTTTCTTTAAGCTCCCGGACGCTGTCGCCGTTGTTTTTTCGCTCGATTTTGGAAAGCAGGGACAGGGGCGGCTTCTGATAGGGCGGTCTTGCCGCCTTCGCCTTTGCTTCTTTTTCCGCATAAAATGCAGCGTCCGCCGTGCAAAATGTCTTTGCCCCGTTTGTCTGCCCTGCCGTCCCGGCAGAAAAGACCTCCGTTTTTGCCGCGCTCTGGCGGGGGACTGCCGCCGGGCGGGGACGCTGCCGATCCGGCGCTTCCTTCGTCTGACAGCTCACTGCAGCCGTAAAGTCCTCCGCTTCCTCCTCCCGCAGCGCTTCCCCGTATTCCGCTTCCTCATGCGCTGGATCCGGCACAGGCTGTTCCTGCCCGGACGACGGCGAAAAGCTGATCTCTTTCATATCCCGGTAAACGTCCGCCTCGGGAACGACGAGCCGCTCCGTCCGGTCGGGCGCTTTGTCCGGAACCGGCTCCAGCGCCGGGGACGGGATCTCCTCCCACGGAGGAAGGTCTATGTAACCGTCTTCGTTCAAGCTTTCCCCGCCGTCCGGCTCTGCCGCAGGCTCTTCCATATAAGAGGGCGTCTCCGAAACCGAAGCCTCCTCAAAATCTTGCTGCATCGTATGGATATTGATCCGGTCAAAATCCATGCCGGTCGCCTCCATCGGCACGACGGTCCGTTTTTCCACCCTTTCCTCCGGCGGCTCCGTCAGGGTGATCTCGTGCATGTCCTCCGGCGTCCTCTTCGGAAGATCCCGCTTTAAATCGGTGCTCTCCATCACGCCGGGTACTTTTTTATGGGCGTGCAGAAGCTGTTCGGCATCCTGCCGCGCCTGCTCTTCTTCCTTAAGCTGCAGACGCCTTGCCCGTCTTTCTTCCGCTTCCATGCGCCGCGCCGCAGCCTCCTCCAGCCGCCTGCGGCTTCTCTCCTCTGCTTCCTCCTGCCTTTTTGCGTAGCGCTCCTGATTTTCCTCCCGGCGTTTCTCGCTGCGCTCCCGATACAGGATCGCATCCGTCCGCGCCGTCTCGTAAACATAGCGTCCGGAATTTTTTACGCTGTTGACAAAGGAACGCTCCGTGATAATGACCGTGCAGATGATCGCCAGCACCAGAACGAAAAGCACCGTTCCGATCAGCCCCAGAAAATGCTGTAAAACCCATGCCAGCGAACCGGCGATCACGCCGCCTCCCGTCCGGTGATCGGCGCTGTCCGTATAAATGTCTTTGAGCGAATACTCCGCCATCGAAACGCTTCCCTGTGAAATAAGGGCGCATACCACCCCGATCACAAAAAACAATACGACGCCTGCCGCCAGCTTCATGGCTGCCGCCCGGTTTCCCTGATTGGAAATGCCAAAGGCGATCGCCACAAACGCCAGAACCGGCAGCGCATAGGCGGTCAGCCCGAATACGCCGAACATCACCCGGCTGATCTTGTCGCCGACGACGCCGATCACGCCGAAGTTGCATAAAAACAACAGGATCGTCAGCGCAAACACACCGATCAGGATGATCTCATTGACGATCGCGTTCTGCGCCTGTATCTGTGCAGCGTTCCGTCTGGAAGAGGAACCGCTTTTTTTCTTCTGTGAACTGCTTCTGCCGGAGGCAGAAGGCTTTTTTCTGCCCCTTTGTGCAGATGCTGCCATAACACTTTCCTCCATTTTTGACAGTATGCCCCCAGCGTATTGCGGCAAAAAGCACGATGCACTGAGGGTACACTTTTTTAGTATATCACTTTATCCTCTTCTTGTCACTATTGCTGTTTTTCTTTTTCTGCCCGTCAGACGTATGCCCCATCAGGCTGTGCAGCTTTTTCATCGCGTCGCTGATGCCGCCGACCTCGGAAATGATGCCCTCCCGCACCGCTTCCCTGCCGACTAAAATCGTGCCCAGATCCTTCGTAAGCATCCCCTGATTCATCATAAGCGCCTCCATCCTGGGCTGGGTCACATTGCAGTGGCCGCACACAAAGCCCGTGATCCTGTCCTGAATCTGCTTAAAATAATCAAACGTCTGGGGCGCACCGATCACCGTCCCGTTCATCCGCACCGGATGGATCACCATTGTGCCCGTCGGCACGATAAACGAATAATCGGTGCTTACCGCGATCGGCACGCCGATGGAATGGCTGCCGCCCAAAACGAGGGAAACGGTGGGCTTACTTAAAGACGCAATCATTTCCGCGATGGCAAGCCCCGCCTCCACGTCCCCTCCCATCGTATTCAAAAGCACCAAAAGCCCGCCGATCTGGCTGCTGTCCTCGATCGCCGCCAGCTGCGGGAGCACATGCTCATATTTGGTCGTTTTGGACGAATTGCCCAGATTGTCATGCCCCTCGATCTCCCCGATGATCGTCAGAAGATGGATCGCGCTGCTTTCCTGCCCGCAATCCAGCGTCAGCTGTCCCGTCTGCTCGATGCGCTCGTCCGCATGCGCTTCCTGCTCCTCTTTTTTTCCCATAAAAAATCACCCCTGCCTTCCGTATTTTCTAGGAAGTATGCGCAGGAGTGATGTGCGTTATACGTCAAAATCGTCATTGTCCGCCACCGGGATTTCATAATACATCTGTTCCGGCGCAGGCTCAAAGCCGTAATTCATTTCTTTTCTCACATGCCGCTTCGGCACCGGAAGCGGATTATCCAGATATTCGCCGGGCGCGGGCTGCGCCCCAGCGTTTTCCAAAGCTGTTTGATTGCGTTTCATGATAACTCCTATCGCCGCCGGCTCTTTGTATGCAAAAATACCCGTTACCGCAGCGCCCGCCATTGCCGAAAGCGCCAGAAACCGCAGCGCCTGTCCCTGTAACCCGATCCCGGCTGCCTCTTCCATTGCAAAAAGCGCCAGAAACGGAAGGATCCAGCGCACTGCGCCCCTTGTCCTTTGGGCGCTGCCAAAAAACAGCGGCAAGAAAGCGGCAAGATAACAGCCAAGCGCTGCGATATATTCCGAAAGCAGCGGGCTGTGCAGCATCACCGGAAAGGCGCGCGCCCTTGTCATAAAAATCCAGCTTTCCAGAAATTCTCCCATCCTGCCCCCGAAGCTTCCCGCATCCAAAACCGCCATGCACCACGCGAAAGCCCCGGCAAAAAAGCCTGCGGCAGCGGCTGTCAAAAACCAAAAAAAGCCGCCGTATGTACCGCCTTTCCGCCGCCTTTTGAAGATTCCCAAAAAATCTGCCGGCAACAGCAGCAGAAACGCGCACAGCCGCACGTCTGCAAGGCACAAAACGCCGCAAAGAAAGCTGCATGCCGCAAAAAAAAGCCTGTCCCTTCCCCGCCAACGCGTCTTCCGGAGCACCCGGCATATCCCCGCCAGACACAATAGCTCTGCCCCCGCTGCAAAAAGCAGGAAATTCTGCGGATCCGCCACATAAATCCCCGTAGAAAGCGGCGACAGTACGATTACGCCCGCCATCATAAAAACCGCGCTCCAAAAGCCCGACAGGCTGATCAGCGCGGCAAACGCCAAAACGCTGCCGCCCGTCTGGCAGAACAGGTTCCAGAAAAATACCGTCCCGGAATGCTCTCCCAAATACAGTCCTCCGGACGGAATGCCGACCATCCGCGCCGCAGCCAGAATGGCTGCCAGACAAAACGCCGTCGTGCAGACCGCAGCCGGACAGACGCCTCCCCTGCGCCGTCCGTGCATCCTGCCCGCTTTTTTCCCGGGACGCCGTCCCGTCTTTTTCCGCGCTGCGATAAGCTTTGCAGGCAAAACCACAAATAACGCCAGCCCGGCAAGCAGCCCCCCGTTTAAAAGGACGTACTGCCCTTCCGAAAATCCAGACAGCGCAGAAACCTTTGCCGTCGTCTGAAAAAAGCCAAAGCACAGGACGACCGCATAGATCAGCCACAGCGCCTTTCCTGTCCTTTTCATCCCGTCCCCCCTCTTTTTCATCCCCATATAAAGCCCTGTTTTACAGCGCCTGTTCCAGATCTGCGATAATGTCGTCGATATGCTCCAAACCGACGGACAGCCGGATCAGATCCGGCGCAACGCCCGCTTCCTTTAACTGCTCGTCATTCATCTGTCTGTGGGTATGGCTTGCCGGATGGAGCACGCAGGTACGCGCATCCGCCACATGGGTAACGATCGCCGCCAGCTTTAACTTGTCCATCATCTCCTCCGCCGCCTTTCTTCCGCCCTTTAAGCCGAAGGAAATGACGCCGCAGGTTCCGTTTGGCATATATTTCTGTGCCAGCCCATAATATTTGCTGCTCTTTAAGCCGGGATAATTGACCCACGCCACCTTTTCATGGGCTTCCAGAAATTCTGCCGTTTTCTGGGCGTTGAAGCAGTGGCGCTCCATACGCAGCGGCAGGGTTTCCAGCCCCACATTCAGTAAAAACGCATTCTGGGGGGACTGCATCGCCCCCAGATCCCGCATCAGCTGGGCGCTTGCCTTGGTAATATACGCCGCCTTGCCGAACTTCTCCGTGTAAACGACCCCGTGATAGGACTCGTCAGGCGTGCACAGGCCGGGGAATTTGTCCGGATATGCCGCCCAGTCAAAATTGCCCGAATCCACGATCACGCCGCCCAAGCTCATGGCATGTCCGTCCATGTACTTCGTGGTGGAATGGGTCACGATGTCCGCCCCCCACGCGAAGGGATTGCAGTTGATCGGGGTCGGGAACGTATTGTCCACGATCAGGGGGACGTGGTGCTCATGCGCCGCCTTTGCAAATTTTTCAAAATCCAGAACGACAAGCGCGGGATTTGCGATCGACTCTGCCATCACGCATTTGGTGTTTGGCTCAAACGCCCTGCAGAGCGTCTCATAATCTGCATCGGGATCGACAACCGTACAGGAAATCCCCATCTTCTTCATCGTGACGGTCAGCAGGTTGAACGTGCCGCCGTATACCGTGGAGGAAAGCACCACATGGTCGCCCGCCTCGCAGATATTAAAGATCGCATAGTGGTTGGCAGCCTGCCCGGAGGCGGTCAGCATCGCCGCTGCGCCGCCCTCCAGCTCGCAGATCTTTGCCGCCACGCAGTCGTTTGTGGGATTTGCAAGACGGCTGTAAAAATAACCGGATTCCTCCAGATCAAAAAGCCGTCCCATCTGCTCTGATGTCTCATATTTAAAAGTCGTGCTCTGGTAAATGGGCAGCACCCGCGGCTCCCCGTTTTTGGGCTTCCAGCCGGACTGGATGCAGATCGTCTCTTTTGCGTACATATCAAATTCCCCGCTTTTGTCTTTCTTAAATGTCCTTATTCCTCATCCCAGTTGTGGTACACCGCCTGCACGTCGTCGTCCTCATCGAGCAGATCCAGCGTGCGCTGCAGTCCCTTTAATACCGCCTCGTCGGTCACCTTGACATAGTTCTGGGGGATCATCGTTACCTCCGCAGACGCCATCGGGATGCCTGCCGCCTCCAATGCCGCGCGCACCTCCTCGAAGCTGTCGGGATCGGTCACGATCTCATAGCTGTCCTCTTCGTCGGAAAAATCCTCCGCGCCCGCATCCAGAACGGTCATCATCAGTTCGTCCGCATCCGCCTCGTACTCTTCCTTGTCAATGATGATCTGTCCCTTTTTGTCAAACATAAAGGAGACGCAGCCGGGGGTTCCGATGCTTCCGTTTCCTTTTGTAAAAGCGCTTCTTACGTTTGCCGCGGTGCGGTTTTTGTTGTCGGTCAGGGCGTCTACGATGATCGCGATCCCGCCGGGGCCGTAGCCTTCATAGGTAACGTATTCGTAGTTTACGTTGCCCACGTCTCCCGCCGCCTTCTTGATGCCGCGCTCGATCGTATCGTTTGGCATGTTGCTTGCCTTTGCCTTGGAAATTACCTGCGCCAGCTTGAAGTTATTGTTCGGGTCGGGGCCGCCCTCTTTTACCGCTACCGCGATCTCCCTGCCAAGGATCGTAAAGATCTTACCCTTTGCAGCGTCGTTTTTTTCTTTTTTATGCTTGATGTTTGCAAATTTTGAATGTCCGGACATTTCCTCGTCTCCTTTTATCTTACAGTTTGTTTTTTATCATATCATTTCAGCCGGAAAACGTCAAGAAACAGCAAAATGCCGCTATGTATCCAGCTGAAGGCTGACCTTTAACGCATGGTCGACGCGGTTCATCACCGGGCCGTCCAGATGGCATACCTTGTCTTTGAGCCTTTTTTTGTCGATGGTGCGAAGCTGCTCCAAAAGGATGACCGAATCCTTTTCGATCTGATATTCCCCGGAAAGGATCTCGATGTGGGTCGGAAGCTTCGTCTTGTTCATTCTCGACGTGATCGCAGCGCAGATGACCGTCGGGCTGTGCCGGTTTCCAATATCGTTCTGGATGATCAGCACCGGGCGCACCCCGCCCTGCTCCGAACCGACCACCGGCCTTAAATCTGCATAATAAATATCTCCGCGTTTCACCGTTTTTAACCTGCCTTTCTTTTCGTCCGATTCAAAGTTTCCGGGCGACAAAGACAGTATTGCCCGCTTTTTGCGAGGGTATACGGCGCAGGGTCAGTTTTGGAACAGGCTTTCGTCGTGAAAATAGTCCCTCTGTCCGATCCGCTCCCCGCCTTTTTCATAGACGCGGGGGATCCGTTTGGACAGGCAGCAGGCGATCTCGTAATTAAACCTGCCGGAAAGCGCTCCCAGCTCTTCCATGGAGATCCGCTCTTCTCCGTCCGTTCCGATCAGCGTCACCAGATCGCTGCAGGCAGCCTCCGGGATATCCGTTACGTCCACCATGAACTGATCCATGCACACACGCCCCAGAATCGGTGCTCTTTTCCCATGGATCAAAACGCTTCCCCTGTTGGAAAGCCCCCTCGGGTAGCCGTCCGCATAGCCCAGCGGGATGGTCGCCACCCGCATCGGCTTATTGGTCGTAAACGTCCCGCCGTAGCTGATCTCCCTGCCTACTTCCAGCTCCTTGACAAAGGCGATCCTGCTGTATAAGGAAAGCACCGGCAAAAGATCTGCGCTGTGATCCACCTCTTCCGACGGCCACAGCCCGTACAGGATAATGCCCGCGCGCACGGCGTCCATATGGGTGTCCGGCAGCTCCAGAATGCCCGCGCTGTTTGCACAGTGGCACAAAGGCACCGAAATCCCAAGCTCTGTTACGATCCGCCCCGCAAATCCGGAAAACGCCTCAAACTGCGCGTTTGTTTTCGTTTTATCCGCTTCATCCGCCGTCGCGAAATGGGTAAACAACCCTTCGACCTCAATGCCCGGCGTCTCCGCCGCCTTTTTGACAAAGGCAAGACCGGAATCGTCCGGCCGGATCCCGATGCGGGACATCCCCGTATCCACCGCGATATGGATCTTCATATCCGTGCCGCACAGACGCGCCGCCCTGCCCATGTCGGCAAGCATCTCCTCCGTAAACGCCGTCGCCCGGATCCCCCGCCGCGCCATTTCCTCATAGTTTTCCGGGAAGGTATAGCCAAGCACCATGACCGGCTTTTGAACGCCTGCGTCTGCAAGGCTTACCGCCTCCTCCTCCGTTGCCACCGCATAGCCCCAGATCCCGGCAAAAGACTCCATTTCCTTTGCCAGCATGACCGCTCCGTGCCCGTAGCCGTCCGCCTTGATCACCGCGATCACCGGGGCGCTGCTGTGCGAAAGGATCTCCTTAAGATTATGGTGCAAAGCGTCCAGATCGATCCTTGCCCATCCCCTGCTGTATGTTAACGCATCCTGTTTCATGTGAAAATCAATCCTCCAAAAAATTGAGCAGTCCCGGAACAGCATCAATGATGCAGGCTGCCGTCATGCTGTATTCTCCCTTTTCATGTGCCGCCCGGTCGCCCGCCAGCCCGTGCAGATAAACGCCGGTGCAAAGCGCCAGAAACGGATCCCTGCAGACTGCCAGAAGCGCCGTCACGATGCCGGTGAGCACGTCGCCGCTTCCGGCGCACGCCATTCCGCTGTTGCCGCTGGAATTGATATAAATTACCCCTTCCGGCGACGCAGCCACGCTTGCCGCCCCCTTGCACAAAACCGCCGCACAGAGCGTTTTCGCCCAGCCGGACGCATATTTGACGGGGTTTTCCAAAACCGCCTGCACGCTGCATCCGGAAAGCCTTCCAAGCTCCCCCGGATGGGGCGTCAGGATCAGGCTCCTGCGCCGTTTTTCGTCCGCCTGCCGCCGTATCAGCGCCTCCAAAAGCTCCTTTTCCTCCGCCAAAATGTTGATCGCGTCCGCGTCCAGCACAAGCGGCTGATCTGTCTGAAGCAAAAGCCATTCCAGCTTTTTGCGCGCGTCTGCAGACGTCGAAAGCCCCGGCCCTGCGCCGATGACGTCCGCCCACGCTGCGCCCGCCGCCAGATCGCCGCCTGCCATCGCTTCCGGGAGCGCCGTCTGCAAAACGGCGGCCGCCTCCGGCGGACAGACCACCCGCACCATGCCGCAGCCGGCGCTAAACGCCGCCCTTGCACACAGCAGCGCCGCGCCCGTCATTTCTTTGCTTCCCGCTAAAAAAAGCGCCTTTCCAAACGTCCCCTTATTGCCCGTGACGTTCCTTGCAGGCATCAGCTCCTTTAACGGTCCTCCAAAGGTAAACGCGCCCGGAGGCTTTCCCAAAAAGCTGTCCTGCGTGATCCCCACCGGAGCGCACACGACCTTTCCGGCAAAGCGCCTGCCCGGATACAAAAAATGCCCTCTTTTGTAAAAGCCAAAGGTCACGGTCACATCCGCCTGCACCGCACAGCCCATTACCCTGCCGTCGTCTGCGCAGACCCCGGAGGGAAGATCCACGGAGCACACGAAACTGTCCTGCCTGTTGATCCACTCGACAGCTTCCAGAAACCGCCCGGAAAGAGGACGGGAAAGCCCCACGCCGAACAATGCGTCTACGATAATATCATATTCCCGCTCCGGGATTTTGTCACTGACGCTTCCCCCGTATGCAAGGACGCTTGCAAGCTGCGCCTGCGCCGCAAAAGAAAGCGCTTCCCTCCTGCCGTCTGCCAGAAAAAAATCCACCAGAAAGCCTTCCTGCCGCAAAAGCCTGCCTACCGCCAGGCCGTCCGCCCCGTTGTTGCCGCGCCCCGCCATAACAAGCACCCGCCTGCCGGGGCGGTACGAAAGCGCCTTTGTCTGCGCCTCGATCTTTTGCTGGCGCTCGCAGATCACCTGCGCGCAGGCAAGCGCCGCCCGCTCCATGAGCACTGCCTCCGGAATGCCGAAATGCTCCGACGTATTTTTATCATACCGCTTCATCTCCTCCGAATCCGTCAGCCAGCGGATCGGGGACTGTTCCGTATTTCCTGTCATTCTTTCCCGCCCTTTTCCTGTTCGTAACGCTCAAGCATATAGGACAGCTTCATCAGGCTGTCGGAAAGATGGACATTTTCCACCTGCACCCCGCCCGGAACCTGAAGATCCACATGGGCGAAATTCCAGATCGCCTTGATGCCGACTGTCACAAGCTGCTCAGAAACCCGCTCCGCCTCCGCCTTCGGGATCGTCAAAACGGCGATGTCCACATTGTTTTTGCGGACAAACTCTGCAAGCTCCTCCATCGGGCGCACCTCGATGCCCCGGATCTTATGCCCGTAAAGCGCCGGATCCACATCGAAGATCCCCGTAAAAATGAAGCCCCTGCGGGCAAAATTCATATAATTGGCAAGCGCCTGCCCCAGATTGCCCGCACCGATGATGATCAGGTGATGGGTTTTGTCAAGCCCCAGAAGCCGCCCGATCTCCTGATACAGATATTCTACATTATAGCCGTAGCCCTGCTGCCCGAAGCCGCCGAAATTGTTAAAATCCTGTCTGATCTGGGACGCGGTCACATTCATGATCCCCGACAGCTCCTGTGACGAAATGCGCTCTACGCCCTGATCCCTCAAATCCCCCAGATACCTGAAATATCTGGGCAACCTGCTGATAACGGCCTGCGAAATTTCCCTGTCTGCCACTTCCTGCTGCCTCCTTGTCCGCTTTTGCCACTGATCGCATGCAAAAATATTCCGTCTTTATTATACCCTGTGTTAAAAAAATGTCAATGAAAGGATCGTATCCAAACCCGCTTCTTGACACCGCCCGAAAGGACGGTTAAACTATATCTGCATAGAATTTACAAGGAGAATTATCATGATACTTTCCTGTCAGAATATTGAAAAAGCATTTCTGGAAAAGCAGGTTTTAAAAAACTGCTCTTTTCACATAGAGGATTATGAAAAGGCAGCCATCGTCGGCATCAACGGCGCGGGCAAATCCACCCTTTTGCGCATCATCACCGGGGAACTGGACGCAGACTCCGGCATAGTCGCCTTTGCAAAGGACAAGACCTTCGGCTATCTGGCGCAGGACAGCGCGGTTAATACGGAAAATACGATCTACGAAGAGCTTTTGTCCGTCAAACAGCATCTTCTGGATCTGGAAAGCCGGATGCGCAGCGCGGAGCTTGAAATGAAGCACCTTTCCGGGGAGGCACTGGAAGCGCTGATGGCAAAATACGCCGACTTAACCCACGCCTTTGAAATGGAAAACGGCTACGCCTACAAAAGCGAGCTGGTGGGCGTTTTAAAAGGGCTCGGTTTTGCGGAAAGCGAATTTTCCCGCTCCGTTTCCACCCTCTCCGGCGGTCAGAAAACCCGCGTTGCTTTGGGAAAGCTGCTTTTACAAAGCCCCGACCTGATCATTTTGGACGAGCCGACAAACCATCTGGACATGTCCTCCATCGCATGGCTGGAAACCTATCTGCTCAACTACAAGGGCAGCGTGCTCATCGTCTCCCACGACCGGTATTTTCTCGACAGGATCGCGTCCAAGATCATTGAGATCGACAATACGAAGGTCACTGTTTTTTCCGGGAACTATTCCGATTACGCCGCCAAAAAGGAGCAGCTTCGGCAGGCGCAATTAAACGCCTACCTAAACCAGCAGGCAGAGATCAAGCATCAGGAGGAAGTGATCGCAAAGCTGCGCTCCTTTAACCGGGAAAAATCCATCAAGCGCGCGGAAAGCCGCGAAAAAATGCTGGATAAGATCGAGGTACTGGACAAGCCTGCAGAGATCCGCACCGACATGCATCTGGAGCTTGTGCCCCGCATCCAGAGTGGCAACGACGTGCTCACCGTAGAGCATCTTGCCAAAGGCTTTGACGGGAACACGCTTTTTACGGATCTGTCCTTTGCCCTAAAGCGCGGCGAGCATGTGGCGATCATCGGGGACAACGGCACGGGCAAAACGACCATTTTAAAAATGATCAACCAGCTTACGGCGCCCGATAACGGAACGATCACGCTTGGCAGCAAGGTACAGGTCGGCTACTACGATCAGGAGCACCATGTGCTCCATTCGGACAAAACGCTGTTTGAAGAGATTTCCGACGCCTACCCGTACTTAAACAACACGGAGATCCGCAACACGCTGGCGGCGTTTCTGTTTACCGGCGAGGATGTATTCAAGCGCATCAAGGAGCTTTCCGGCGGCGAGCGGGGACGGGTTTCCCTGGCAAAGCTGATGCTTTCCGAATCGAACTTCCTCATCCTCGACGAGCCGACAAACCATCTGGACATCGCCTCCAAGGAGATTTTGGAGGACGCCGTCAACAGCTACAGCGGCACGGTGCTCTATGTGTCCCACGACCGTTATTTTATCAACCGGACGGCGCACCGCATTCTGGAGCTTTCCGGCGGCACGCTGACCCAGTATCTCGGCAATTACGACTATTATCTGGAGAAAAAAGCCCAGCAGGCGCAGGACGCCGCTGCCTCAGCTTCCCTGAACAATGCTGCAGGACAGGATTTGCAGGCAGCCGCCCCTTCTAACGACGCTTCTGCCTCAAAGCTTTCGTGGCAGGCGCAGAAGGAAAAGGAAGCTGCCCGCCGCAAACGGGAAAACGCCCTGAAAAAATGCGAGGAGCAGATCGCTTCCCTCGAAGCCCGGGACGCCCAAATCGACGAAGAAATGTCCGACGGCTCCATCGCCACCGACGCAGCCGCCTTACAAAAGCTCTCCCGGGAAAAGGAAGAAATCGCAGAAACGCTTCTGGAACTGATGGATCAGTGGGAAACGCTCAGCGAAGAGCTGGACTGAGCCGGCAGATTCCCCGATCTGTTTTTTGACACAAAAAATGCCGCTGCACCGGGAAAAGCTCCCGCGGCAGCGGCATTTTCGTTACTTTTCTTATGTTTTATTTTTCCTTCTTTTCGATAAAAAGCTTTCTGGTAATGAAATTGTATACCATCACAACGCCCGTCGCAAAGGGCTTGACGATAATATACGAACGGCTCCAGAAGGGATCCAGCACCATCGTGCCCAGCTTTAAAACGATGTTGTTGATGATCAGACCGCCTACGGCAAGCAGGAAAAAGACCGCGAACTGCTTTCCCTTATTCGCCTTTTTGTCAGTGTCAAATACAAAAACGATGCTCAGGATATAGTTCACGACCGCGGAAACGGTAAAGGCGATCGTGTTGGCAAGGATCACATTCCAGCCCAGCACCTCTTTAATTACGATCAGCAGGACGTATTCGATGGCAAAGCACAAAAGCCCCACGACCCCGAATTTCATGATCTGCTGTCCCAGCTTGCTGTTTAAAAATTTCTTGACCAAACCAAACCTTCCTCCCGTCACATATTATCCAGCGTCTCACGGATCGCCCGGATGAACTCCTGACTGTTTAAAACCGTCACATCCGAAAGTGTCGTGATCAGCGCCAGATCCTTTGTCATTTTGCCCGCCTCGATGGTGGAAAGCGTCGCCTTTTCCAGCTTGTCCGCAAACTCACACAGCGCGCCGATGCCGTCTAATTCGCCGCGCTTTCTCAACGCGCCCGTCCATGCAAAGATCGTCGCAACCGAATTGGTGGACGTCTCCTCGCCCTTTAAATGCTTGTAATAATGGCGCTGTACCGTGCCGTGCGCCGCCTCGTACTCATAAACGCCCGCCGGGGAAACGAGAACGGAGGTCATCATCGCAAGGGAGCCGAAAGCGGAGCTGACCATGTCGCTCATCACGTCGCCGTCATAGTTTTTGCACGCCCAGATAAAGCCGCCCTTCGCCTTCATGACGCGCGCCACCGCATCGTCGATGAGGGTATAAAAATATTCGATGCCGAGGGCGTCAAATTTCTCTTTGTACTCTTCCTCAAAGATCTCCTGAAAAATATCCTTAAAGGTGTGGTCGTATTTTTTGGAGATCGTGTCCTTTGTGGCAAACCACAGATCCTGCTTCGTATCCACTGCATAATTAAAGCAGGCGCGGGCAAAGCTTCCGATGGACTTGTCCGTGTTGTGCATCCCCTGCAGCACGCCGGGGGCGTCGAACGTATGGATCAGCTCCCGCACCTCGGTCCCGTCCTCCGCCGTAAACACAAGCTCCGCCTTTCCGGGACGGTCTACGCGGATCTCCGTATTTTTATAAACGTCGCCGTAAGCGTGGCGCGCAAGGGTGATGGGCTTTTCCCAGTTGCGCACGCAGGGCTGGATGCCCTTTACAAGGATCGGCGCGCGGAAAACAGTGCCGTCCAAAATCGAACGGATCGTGCCGTTGGGGCTTTTCCACATCTTCTTTAAATGATACTCGTCCACCCTTGCCGCGTTGGGCGTGATCGTAGCGCACTTGACCGCAACGCCGTATTTTAACGTGGCGTTGGCGCTGTCAACCGTCACCTGATCGTCCGTCTCGTCACGGTGCGCAAGTCCCAGATCATAATATTCCGTCTTTAAATCAATATAAGGCAGCAGCAGCTCATCTTTGATCATCTGCCAGAGAATCCGGGTCATCTCGTCCCCGTCCATCTCCACCAGCGGCGTCGTCATCTGTATTTTAGCCATTGGTTCTCTCCTTTTCTGCACGGGCGTCTGAAACCCCGTTTTTTACCATATTATCATAAGCATTCTGCATATGCAAGGCTGCCTGCGCCTCCGCACGGTCTGCGTCCCTGTTCTGCAGCGCCTCCATGATGCGTTTGTGCTCCTCCACCGCTTCCATGCCCCGTTCGCTGTCCGAAAGGCTGCGGCGGCGCATCTGCTTGACATACTCGTGGAAATCCCGCAGCTGGTGGCGCAGGATCTTACTGCCGCACGCCTCGTACAAAATCTCATGGAACGCGTCGTCTAATTCGGTCAGCTGCTGCGGATGCTGCTTATGGGCGTGAAATTCCGAAAGATAAATATTTTCTTCCAGCGCTTCCAGCTGCTTTTCGTCGATGTGCTCCGCCGCCCAGCGCGCACACAGTCCCTCCAACAGCGCCCGCATGGCATAAATGTCCGCCACGTCCTTTTCCGTGATCCCGGTCACATACGCCCCCTTGTTGGGGATGATGTTTACAAGCCCTTCCAGCTCCAGCTGGCGCAGCGCCTCGCGCACGGGCGTCCGGGAAACGCCCAGCTTTTCGCTGATCGCCATTTCCCGAAGCTCTTCATTTTCCCGGTATCTGCCGCTTAAAATATCCTCCCGGAGCGTATGGAACACCCTGCCCCGCAGGGAATAGCGGTCGGGCATCTCCTCCCGCGCTTCTTTTTTTTCGTATTGCGTCATAATAATGAAATCCCCAGCTTTCTGCAGGCGCTGTCGATGACCTTTAACAGCTCTTCGTCGGTCAGCACCGTAACGCGCCCGCCTTCGTATTCTTCGTCCACCCATCTTTTGACCTCATGGACGAGGCTGCAGCCCTTATCCACCTTCTTTTCCTCCGGCAGCCCGAAATAAGTGTTGATCCAGTGGGCGATGCCGGCAAGCCCGGAGGTGTTGGACACCGCACACAAAACCGGACGGTTCAAAAACTTCTCGGTGTCAAAAATATTGTAGATCTCTTCGTTTTTCAAAAGGCCGTCCGCATGGATGCCCGCCCGCGTCACGTTGAAATTCTTCCCGACAAAGGGGGTACGGGACGGGATGTGATAGCCGATCTCCTTCTCATAATACTCCGCCAGCTCCGTGATCACGCGGGTATCCATCCCGTTTAACGTGCCCCGCAGCTGGGCGTATTCAAATACCATCGCCTCAAGCGGCGTGTTTCCCGTGCGCTCCCCGATGCCAAACAAAGACGTATTGACGCCGCAGCAGCCGTAGAGCCATGCGGTCGAGGAATTGACGACCGCCTTGTAAAAATCGTTGTGCCCGTGCCATTCCAGCATCTCGTGCGGCACGCCCGCATGGGTGTGGAGCGCATAAATAATGCCCTGCACGCTTCTGGGGATGACCGCGCCGGGATAATTGACCCCGTAGCCCATCGTGTCACAGGCGCGGATCTTGACCGGGATCTGATACTGCTTCATCAGCTTCATCAGCTCCAAGCAAAACGGAACCACATAGCCGTAAATATCCGCCCGCGTGATGTCCTCCAAATGGCATCTCGGGCTGATGCCCTCTTCCAGACAGTCCCTGACCACGCTCAGATAATGCTCCATCGCCTCGCGGCGGGTCATTTTCAGCTTCATAAAAATATGATAATCGGAGCAGCTTACCAGAATGCCTGTTTCCTTCATGCCGATCTCTTTTACCAGCTTAAAATCCTCCTTGCTGGCGCGGATCCAGCTTGTGATCTCCGGGAACCGGTAGCCCCTCTCCATACATTTATAGACCGCGTCCCGGTCCTTTTTGCTGTAAAGAAAAAATTCGCTGGCGCGGATCATGCCGTTTTCGCCGCCAAGCCGGTGCAGATAATCATAGATCGTCACGATCTGCTCCGTGGAGTAAGGCGCTCTGGACTGCTGCCCGTCCCGGAAGGTCGTATCCGTGATCCAGATGTCCTTCGGCATATCATGGGGCACGGTGCGGTCGTTGAACGGGATCTTCGGTACTTCCGAATATGGAAACATATTCCGGAAAACATTGGGCTTCTTCACATCGTCGAGAATATACATATGCTCTTCGATCTCAAGGAGATTCTTGCTTTCATTCATTGTGACTGGACGGTTTGTAAAGGTGTTGTTCATGCGCCTTCTCCTTTGCTTCGTATTTTTGCATCATTGTATACAATTATCCAATACTTGTCAATCCCTTTTCCGGAAAAATTTTTCTTACATTAACGCTCTGCTTGCATGAAGCATCCCCCAGCCCTGCATTCCCCACGCCTCCCCCAGATCCTCCGCCCCCTGCAAAATCCGCTCCCGCACCTGCTCGTTTGTCAGATGCGGGTATTTTTCCCACAAAAGCGCCGCCGTCCCGCTGACTGCCGGAACCGCCATAGACGTGCCGCTTTTTGCGGTATAGGCGTTTTTGACCGCCCCGAACCTGTTTTTAACAAACCATGCGCTGCACGAAATAATATGCGTTCCCGGCGCGACGACGTCGGGCTTTTTTACCTGACCGCTTTTTGGCCCTCTGCCGGAATACTCCTGACAGCCCTTTCCCTTCGGAAACCGCCTGCCGTCGTGACAGCCCACCGACACCAGATGCCCCTGCAGCCCCATTGGAGAAATGCTGTCCGGCGCAGGCCCGCCGTTGCCCGCCGCCACCGCCACAAAAATCCCTGTATCCCACGCCTTTAACAGCCACGAAAACAGCTCCTCTTCCAGCCTTTTGTCCGCTATCTTCCCGACTCCCACGGAAATATTGAGGATCCGCGTATGATAAAGGCGGCGCGTTTCCAGCACATAGCGGATGGCTTCGATCATGCTGCCTGCATCCCCCTCCCCGTTCCGGTCAAGCACCTTGCACGAAAGCACCCGACAGCCCGGCGCGATCCCTGCATACATTCCGTTGGAGCAGCTCCCGTTCCCGCACAGACAGCCCGTCACATGGGTTCCGTGCCCGCTGTCGTCATAGGGAAGCCGCCTGCCCTGACAGAAATCCCGGAACCCTGCGAGCCGCCCGGAAAGATCCGGGTGCAGCGCGATTCCGGTATCCAGCACCGCCGCCGTCACGCCTGCGCCGGTGTATCCCCCAAGCTCCTGCCGCGTCGCGTGGATCACTCTTTTGACACGATTCATCGCCGATGATTCCTTTTTCTTTTAAAATATGTGCGGATCTAAAAAAGGGGATAAAAAGGGGTGCGAATAAAAATACTGCCGCCTCCCGATTTTCCATCGAGAAAGCGGCAGCAGCCGATAAGATTCCGATATGATTATTCTGTCTGATCCATCGTTTCGTCCGCCCGTTTTCTGCGCACTGCCACAAAGGCAAGAACAGCAGCGCTGACGGTCAAAAGCACGACAAGCGGCAAAACCGGCGCTTCATCGCCCGTGCTCTTTCCAGACGCCGTCTCCGGCGGCGCATCGTTTTCTGAAACCGCAGGGACAGCCGGAGTAAGCGGCGTTACGGGCACGACAATCTCCTCGTCGGGCTCCGTTTCGTCCACCCAGCCGCTCTTTGGCTCCACCTTTACCTGATAAATGGGCGCGTCATTTTTGCTTTTTAACGGAACGCTTACCAAAAACGGCATGGAGCGGAACGCATCCTCTTCATAGGTCAGATCCCCTTTCTGGGAAATCAGATACAGTCCGTCCTCCAAATCGGAAAAAACGGCGCGTCCGTTCTGATCCGTCACCTGCGTGACGCCCTCAAGACCGTTTTCCCGCGCATATTCATACAGCGCGTCCGCAGCCCTTTGCCGCCCGGAAGCGGTATCGTCCTGCAAGGATACGCCGGAGCCCGCAAACTGCTCCGTAAGCGTCCATTCGCCGTCCGCTCCCGTCCCCGCCAGAAAAAGCTCAAATTCCGCTTCCGGGAAAACCGCAGCCGTCTCCTCCTGCGTGGTTCCATGATAAAAAACCTGTATGGACGCTGCTTCCTTTGCCATAACTGCCGTGCAGTTCCCACAGATCAAAACGGCTGTCAAAAACAGGAGTTTTTTCGCATATTTTTTGATTTTCATAAATCTCATTTCTTTTTTCTCCTCTTCGCCTTTCCTGTGGTCTGCTTTTTCCCCGCCCGCTTCTCTTTCCTCTGCCAGATGTCCGCTCCCCGACTGCAGAACTGTCTCACAGGTACCATGATAAATCGGAAGCTCTACGTTGATTTGTGGAACCACAATATAATCCATCATACTACTTTGATCCACACTTAGCAAGCTCTCTGATTCTTCCGTTATAAATCAATTCAACTGATTTTTTTCATGTACGGTCTAATTTTTTTTACATGCTTTGGAAACAAAGACAACCCGGTTCACATATCATAAAGCATAACTACCATTTTGGGAGGCTCTGAATATGAGTGATTTATCAGCAACAAACTGCGGATGCGGCACAACCAACAATAACGGGTGCGGAAACGGATTTTTCGGCGGCGACAACTGCTGTCTGATCCTGCTCCTGCTCCTCTTCTGCGGCGGCTTCGGCAACGGCAATGGGATCGGAAACGGCGGATGCGACGGCGGCAATAACTGCTGTTCTATCATCTGGATCCTGATCCTGCTGTCCTTCTGCGGCTGCGGAAACGGCTTTGGCAATAACGGCTGCGGCAGCTGTTGCTAAAACAGCGCGCCAATCTGCATTTCCAACCAAAAGACGCGGGCATCGTTTCTGAGTTTTCAGACGGCGATGCCCGTCTCTTTGAACATATCCGGCTGTTTTTTGCTCATAAAACGTGTCCCCTTCACATAAAAATGATAAAAACAGCACCCAGAATACAGGAGAACGCAGATGGAACCCTGTGAAAATGAAGCGATCGCAGCTTTCGATACGCTCTATACGCAAAATCACATCCAGATCCTCAAAGTGCTGCTGCCCTATTTCGATCCGGCAAGCCAGAAAAGCATCGCCGTCTGGATCAAATATATGGAACTCCAATATACCATGGGCTGTGTCAGCCGCAGTCCCGCCATGGTCTGCTGCGAGGCTTCCGAAAAACCGGACATCGCGGATATTTTTGAAAAGATCAAAAATTTCTGCACGCCGCAGGAGCGGGCTGTCTTCGGTCAGATCTGCAGCATGAAAAAAGGTCTTGAAATGTATGAGGAAATGAAGGGGATGATGGAGCTGTTTGAGCAGCTTTCGCCCCAGCAAAATCCCTTCGCCGGGATGTTTTCCGAAAAGGAAGCTTCATCCGGCACGCAAAACGGCGCTTCTGCCCCGACGGACGATCCGCCGCCTTTTTCTGCAGAGCCGATGGAGCTGCTGAAGGGGCTTTTGTCGCCGGAGCAGCTCGCCATGTTTGAAGCGTTTTCCTCTTCCTTTCAAAACCAGAACAATCCCTAAATCCCGGAGGTAATGTATCATGGAAACAAACCGTCAGATCCCTGCATGGATGCAGGAGGCTTCCGTAAAGGACATTCCGCGCAAAAAGCTGGAATTTCTCCAAAAGCTCGTTTTTGAAAGCAAATCCCTTTCCCAAAAGGAGCTGCTGCCTTTTTTGATGGCGCTCGCCCAAAGAAGCCGCGACGAAAACATCAGCTTTTCCGCGGTGGAAACAACGGCTATCGTGGACGCGATCCGCAAATACAGCACGCCCGAGGAGCTTCTTAAAATGAACCAGATCATGAAGCTGATGGAAAAAAGAAAGCAGTAACCGGCTGAATGGAAAAATGCAGGCAGAATGGAAATCAGCTCCTCTCTGCCTGCATTGGTTATCCGATTTTGGGAAGGTAAGAATGGCTCCACAACCTTATCCTTATGCATCAAATAAAGCGTCATATGCCCTGTTCCTCTCCCGTTCGAGATATGCCCCGACCTCAAAATCAAGATAAACTTCTTCCATGTCCTTTATATTATTCCACGCAGCGCCCGCCACATCGGAAATCACGCATCCGTCATACCGGACGATGACGTGAGGCATATCCAGAATCAGCTCCGCCCGTTTGTCCTCTATCGTTTTTTCCATTATAACAACAGCCATGGCAGCCTCCTTTTTTGATTCTGCTTATTTTTGCAGCTTGCTGCACTTTTTTATTATATCCAGATAGACTATAAAAAGCAACAGATCAGCTGTCCCTCTGATTTGCTGATTTTTTATTGATTGCAGTTTTAAATATCCGCGCAAAAAATTGCTTTTTTCGTACAAATATCATACATTATAAATACACTCCGTATGCAAAGGAGCACACGGTTTCTTTGTACACTGAGTGTCCCATCGGAAAGGAGTTGATAGAATGACTGGAAATACGACTAATCCCCCTTTTGAAGTAAAGCTGGAACAGCCCAACAAAGAAACGGCTGCTGCCATGCTGGAAGCACAAAGGATTGCAAAAGACCCGGCTGTAAATGGCTATACTGACCTCGACGAGTTATTTGCAGATTTGAAAAGATGAAAAAGCAAAAATCAGCGCCTTGGTTTTTCCAACCAACAGCGCTGATTTTTGTATGCTATATTATTCGTGAACGCTTTCTGTTTCTGTTACAGTTTCCGTTTCTATTGCACTTTCCGTCTCTGACGCAGTTTCTGTTTCTGCAGTTTCTGTTTCTGCCGCTTCTGTCACACTTTCCGCTTCCGCCGCAGTCTCTGTCTCTACTGCGCTCTCCGTCTCCGTCGTTTCCTCCTCGATCAGTTCCTGCGGCGTTTTCGCAAAGTCCTCCACGATATAGGAATCCACCATATACACCGTTTCACTGCCTTCCGTCTTTACATAATATTTCGACAAAAGATCGCTCTTTGCGCCCGCATGGATCGTTACGGTCGTGCCGTCGGACAGCGTCGCCGTGATCGTCCGGAACGGCTCGTCAAGTCCGTACTGGCTTAAATCCTCCGGGGATTCGATCACCGTTTCAGAAGTAGTGATGTTGTCGATCTCGCTCAAAAGCATATTCACGCTTTCCTGCTGGATCGGCTCCTCCGGAATGCTTGCTTCCGTCCACACGCCGTCTCCGCCTTTTACAAGCTTCAGCGCATTGTCCCCGGAAACGGTCAGCTCCGTCACATCGTCCTTATTAAAATCCGTTACCGAAACTTCCGGAAGCTCTTCCTTGGTTTCAAAATCGTGGCTGTGGATCAGAAAATATCCTCCCACACAGAGAACGCACACTGCAAGCAGCACGAGCAGCTGGATTTTCTGTTTTTTCATTATCTCTTTTTCCTCCTTACCCAGATCACAATGCCGATCACCAGAGATGCTGCAGGGATGATTCCCATAAACAGAACCGCCAGACGTACCGACGAAGCCATCGGAACGGTCACGACCTCCGCCTGATAGGATTTAACCGGAATGGAAATACTCTCGGTCTTTCCTGCCATCGTGCTCATCGCATTTGTAAACAGTGTCAGATTATTGTCCATCGTATATCTGTTGGAAACCTCCGTAAACAGCATATCGGAACTGTATACGATGATCTCCGCTGTCTTTTCGGAATCCAGCGCCTTTTCGGCATGTACGCCAACCGCGAAAGGTCCTTCCGGATCGCCGTCCGCTTTTTTCAGCTCGCCGGACTCGTTTAAGCCTGTTTTGCTGTAAGCGCTCTGGGATGTGGACAAAAGCTGCGTTACGGTCACGCCTTCCGTTTCGTCGATCAAAATCGGCTGCGTGTAGGGCATCATGACAAAGTCATAAGTTTTTCCGAATACGTTCTGGGTCAGGCTGTCCGCCTCTACCTCGGGCAGCAGGTAAAGAGGACTCTGATACATCATGCTTTCATCCTGCTCCACGATCAGGCCGTCCCCGATAGAAAGCCCGAAATAGTTCAGCACCTTTGTCAGGTTCGGCATTTCCTCGCTGAAATGCTCCTTATAGGAGGTGCTCAGAAAAATCTTGCCGCCCCTGTTCAGATAATCGATCAGCTTCTGCGCGTCGTCCTCGTTCAGATCGTTTGTGGGCGATAAAATCATAACGCCCGTAGCGTTTTCCGGCACTCCTTCAGAAGTCAGAAGCGTCAGGTTTTCCAGAACCACATTTTCTTTTTTCACGCCGTCTGAAAATGCCGGTTCAAGCGTCTGCTCCCCATAGCCTTCCAGCCGGTATACGGCAGACGTGTTTTCCCCCGTCACATAGGCGATTGCACTCGTCAAAAGCCCCTCCGCATCATATCCGCTCACCGTCTGCTGATAGGTGGAGGAATTAAAATCATACGCGTACAGGTCGCTGTAATTGATCACCTGAAAACGGTCGCCGCATTCCACGATCAGCGAATTGATGGAAATGCTGTCCGTATATTCCTTATAAAAATCCGGCGAAACGACAGGATCCTTATAAACCACTTCGATATGGTCGGAAAGATCCGCATAGCTTTCCAGCGTCTTTCCCACCAGCGTATCCTGATTGTTCTCCGCGTTGATCACATAGATCGTCACATCCTCGGACAGCTCCTTTAACATCTTTTTGGTCGTTGCCGTCAAGGAATAGAGCTTCTGGCTGGTCACATCCACCGTCGTATAGCTGTCCGGCAGAGAGGAAACCGCCAGATTTAAAAATACCGCGATCACCAGCACCACTGCGATCATCCCTGTGCTGTAAGCGCCCATGGAAAGGCTTTTGACCGAAATATGATACCGTCTTTTCTGGATGGACTGCACCGTCAAAAACAGGCACACCGCGATCACCGTCAAAAAGTACAGGACAGCCTTCAGATCCAGCGTGCCGCCCAGCATGGCGTTTAATCTGGCGGTAAAATCAAAAGCACTGAGCACCTTTGTGACCGCATTTCCCGCAGAAGAGATCATTGCGGTGATCGAGGACATCATATATCCCACAAACAGCACTGCAAAGCTTAATACCGCCGCGATCACCTGGCTTTCCGTGATCGAGGAAACAAACAGCCCCACCGCAAGGCAGGTCAGCCCGAACAGATAGTAAACGAGGATCGCCGTGTAGCTCTCCCCCATGGGAACCGTGCCATAATGGCTTAAAATCAGCGGAAACGTGCACATCACTGCGATCGGAACCGTAAATACCGTCGCCAGCGCAAAATATTTGCCCATCACGATGCCCGCAACCGATACCGGGCTGGTCAATGTGAGCTGGTCGGTTTTCTGTTTCCGCTCCTCCGCCAGAATCCTCATGGAAAGGATGGGCGTCGTCAGAAGCAGCAAAAACAAAATGCTGGAAACAGTCTCCGCCACGTTCGCATATCCGGAAAGCAGGTTGATCGCAAAAAAGTACAGCCCCGCCATACACACATGCGCCGCGATAAACAGCCAGCCCGTCACCGTCGTAAAAAAGTTTTTCAGTTCTCTTTTATAAATCGCAATCATTTGATAACCTCCTGCCCCTTATCCGTCAGCTCAAGGAAAATGTCCTCCAAAGAGCCGGTCTTTTTCTGTAATACAAGCAGAGGCATATGATTTTCTGCCAGTTCATAAAAAAGCTGTTCCCTGACGTCGGTTCCCGCTTTTTCCACAACGGCTGCGCGCACGGTTCCATTCTCTTCAGAAACGCTGTAACGCTCCACGTTGTCCATATTTGAAAGAAGCGTCCGAAGAAGCGCTGCGCTTCCCTTTACTTCGATTTCCAGCTCCCCTGCGCCCTGCATCTTCTCCTGCAGCCCTTCCGGCGTATCGCTGGCAACAAGCTGCCCTTTGGAAATGATCAGGATCTGGTCGCAGACCGCGCTGACCTCCGATAAAATGTGGGAGCTTAAAATAACGGTATGGTCTTTTTTCAAGCTGCGGATCAGCTCGCGCATCTCGATCATCTGCTTGGGGTCAAGACCCACCGTAGGCTCATCCAGAATGATCGTTTCCGGATCGCCCAGAACCGCCTGCGCAAGCCCTACCCTCTGCTTGTAGCCTTTGGAAAGGTTGGCGATCAGGCGTTTTCTCACGTCTCCAAGCTGCGCCGTACGGATCGACTTTTCGATTGCGGCTTTCCGCTCCTTTGCAGGGATCCTTTTTAATTCCGCCGCAAATTTTAAGTACTCCTCCACTGTCATCTCCTGATACAGCGGCGGGATCTCCGGCAGATAGCCGATTTTTTTCTTTGCCTTTTCCGGCTCCTTTGCGATGTCGAAGCCGTCCACCGTCACCGTGCCGGAGGTCGGCGCCAGATAGCCTGTGACAATGTTCATGGTCGTGGATTTTCCCGCCCCGTTAGGCCCTAAAAATCCATAAATCTGTCCTTCTTCAATCCGGACACTCAGATCTTTTACCGCATAATGGTTTCCGTATTTCTTGACCAGATGCGAAATCTCAATCATAATGAGATCCTCCCTTTCAGTTCCTTTCCCATTATCATAGTTGATAAATGTGTTCAAAGCGGGAGAAATCTGTGATAAAACTGTGTTCATTCCGTGAGGAAAATGTGATTTTGGCTTTGTGGGGCAGGAAGGAATCTTTTCAATCGTATAAAAATAACGCAGACAATATTTCTATCATCTGCGTTACTCATCCGGCATCTTCTTAAAAGATATGCTGCTTTTTCAAATTATTTCTGCACGATGTTCACAAGACGTCCGGGAACGTAGATCTCTTTCACGATCTGCCCGGTCAGCTTGTCTGCAACCGCTTCTTTTCCGGCTGCGATCGCATCCTCTTTGGAAACGTCTGCCGCAACCCTGATCGTCGCGCGCACCTTGCCGTTTACCTGAACCGCGATCTCAATCTCGGATTCCACCGTTTTTGCCTCGTCCCAGACAGGCCAGGTCGTCTCATAGAGACGTCCGCCAAAGTCCATGATCTGCCACAGCTCCTCGGTCATATGGGGCGCAACCGGATTTAAGAGCACGAGCAGCGTCTTAAACTCGTCGCGGGTGATCTTTCCTGCCTTGTAAAAATCGTTGATGAGGGACATCATCGCCGCGATCGCCGTATTGTATTTGAGCGCTTCAAAATCGTTGGAAACTTTTTTGATCGTCTGGTGCATCTTTGTTTCCAGCTCCTTGGAATAGCCGCACTCGTCGGTTACGATCTCCTGAAGCTTCCATACGCGCTCCAAAAATCTGCGGCAGCCCTTTACGCCCTCGTTGCTCCATGCGGCACTCAATTCAAAGGCGCCGATGAACATTTCATAGGTACGCAGCGTATCCGCGCCGAACTCGTTTACAATATCGTCCGGGTTTACCACGTTTCCGCGGGATTTGCTCATCTTTTCGCCGTTCTCGCCAAGGATCATGCCATGGGAGGTACGCTTCTGGTACGGCTCCTTTGTGGGAACCACGCCCTGATCGTACAGGAAGCGGTGCCAGAAACGGGAGTACAGAAGATGAAGCGTCGTATGCTCCATGCCGCCATTGTACCAGTCAACCGGCAGCCAGTATTTCAGCGCTTCCTTGCTTGCCAGCGCGTTTTCGTTGTGCGGGTCGGTATAGCGCAGGAAATACCAGGAAGAACCCGCCCACTGGGGCATCGTATCCGTCTCTCTTTCCGCCTTGCCGCCGCAGCAGGGACAGGTCGTCTCCACCCAGCTTCTCATCGCCGCGATCGGGGACTCGCCGTTGTCTGTCGGCATATAGCTGTCCACGTCGGGAAGCTCCAACGGAAGCTGATCCTCCGGCAGCGGAACATAGCCGCACTTTTCACAGTGAACGATCGGGATCGGCTCGCCCCAGTAACGCTGTCTGGAAAATACCCAGTCGCGCAGCTTGTAGTTGGTCTTTGCCGTGCCGATGCCCTCTTTTTCCAGATGGGAAACGATCGCCTCCTTCGCCTCGGAAACCTCCATGCCGTTTAAGAAGCCGGAATTTACCAGCCTGCCCGTTGCAACGTCCGTAAACGCCGCCTCATTGACGTCCACAGCGCCCTCCGCGCTCTCTACGACCTGAATGATCGGCATGCCGAATTTTTTCGCAAATTCCCAGTCTCTTTCGTCATGCGCGGGAACCGCCATGATCGCGCCCGTGCCGTAGCTCATGAGCACATAGTCGGATACCCAGATCGGGATTTCCTTGCCGTTGACGGGATTTACCGCGGTCAGCCCGTCGATCCGGACGCCGGTTTTCTCCTTTGCAAGCTCCGAACGCTCAAAATCGGACTTTTTGGCAGCCTGCTCCTGATAAGCCCTGATCTCGTCCATATTTTTGATCTCGGACGCAAACTTCTCGATGTAAGGATGCTCCGGGGAAATGACCATATACGTCACGCCAAAAAGCGTATCCGGGCGGGTCGTATAGATGCGCAGCTTATCCTCCTTGCCGGAAATCGCAAAGTCCACCTCTGCGCCGGTAGAGCGGCCGATCCAGTTTTTCTGGGAAACCTTGACGCGTTCGATATAATCAACGCCGTCCAGACCTTCCAGCAGCTTGTCCGCATATTCTGTGATCTTTAACATCCACTGGCTCTTGACCTTGCGGACAACCTCTGCGCCGCAGCGCTCGCAGTGGCCGTTTACCACTTCCTCGTTGGCAAGCCCGACCTTACAGGAGGTACACCAGTTGATCGGCATTTCCGCCTTGTAGGCAAGCCCCGCCTTGAACAGCTTTAAAAAGATCCACTGCGTCCACTTGTAGTAATCGGGATCCGTCGTGTTTACCTCTCTGTCCCAGTCAAAGGAATAGCCCAAAGACTGCAGCTGCTCTTTGAAATGATGCACATTGTTTTTGGTAACGATCTTCGGATGGATGTGATTTTTGATCGCATAGTTTTCGGTCGGCAGCCCGAACGCGTCCCAGCCCATCGGGTAAAGCACGTTGTAGCCTTCCATCCTTCTCTTTCTGGCAACGATGTCCAGCGCCGTGTACGGGCGCGGATGCCCTACGTGAAGTCCCTGCCCGGACGGATAGGGAAACTCCACCAGCGCGTAAAATTTCGGTCTGGAATAGTCGTCTGTCGCCGCAAACGCCCTTTCCTCCTCCCAGATCTTCTGCCATTTCTGTTCGATCTCTTTTGGATTATAAACCCGTTCCATTTGTTTCCTCCTTCAAAAAGAGTGCGCATAAAAAAGGCTCCCCCGTCCCTGTATAGAGACGAGAAAGCCTGTTTCTTCGCGGTACCACTCTACTTTGCGGAAATCAGTTTCCGCACGCTCGATGCGTATAACGGCGCTGCCCGCTTCCTGCTACTCGTACCTGCTTCCCAGCCCGAAACAGACTGCCGAAAGCCTCCTTTCGCAGAAAGGACTCCAAGATCAGTTCAAAAAAGCCTTGCCGCTGCCTCGCACCCTCCGGCAGCTCTCTGAAAGCAGGTCTTTTCCTACTCGTTCTTTTCCCTGTCTTTGAACCTGTCTTAAATTCTGTTCCATTGTACCCAAGCGCGCTGCTTTTGTCAAGCCCGCATTCGCATCGGTTCACGACATACGACGCATAGGGGCACGCCGGC